>OFGP01001668.1_pt1 | contig 15251 bp, 10 predicted proteins | sample 1521781 | NCBI WGS metagenome assembly OFGP01 (sample SAMEA3504113, study PRJEB24116) | mouse gut metagenome | biome: mouse gut; feature: mouse-associated habitat; material: faeces | place: Denmark | collected 2011 | reverse complement strand
GCCCGGAAATCCGGGCGGCGTCCTTTTTATGTATTGCCGTGGAGCCGCTCTGCTCCCTCGCTGTAAACCGCCTTGATATGCCGCCGTTCCATCAGGTAGACGGCCCGCTCGAACCGCTCCGGCAGCGTCAGCTCCCGGGCGGGCTCGGGGAACGAGCCGTCGTCCACCACGATGGCGTGGAGCTTGTGTCCCGGCTGGAAGCCCGCGCCGCCGCCGAAATAGAGGTGTCCCGCCGTGGAGCCCAGGTAGTACGCCTCCGGCACGGTGAGGAAGGGCGCGCCGGTTTCCATCTGCTTGATCTTGGAGGCCCGGATGACCATGACCACTGCGCGGCTCATGTCCAGCTGGTCCCCGCCGGCCACGTCGCTGCCCAGGGCCACCCGGACGCCCCGGTCCAGCAGCTCCCGCACGGAGGCGGTGCCGCTGCACAGGTTCAGGTTGGAGGCCGCGCAGTGGACCGCCCACACCCCGGCTTCCGCCATGGCCCGCTGTTCCCGCTCGTCGCTGTAGACGCAGTGGGCCATCAGGGTCCGATCCTTCCACAGGCCGTATTTGGCGTAGCTCTCCCAGTACTGGGGGCAGTCGGGGTGGAGCTCCTTGACCCAGGCGATCTCCCCGGTGTTCTCCGACAGGTGGGACTGGACCGGCAGGTCCCGCTCCGCCGCCAGCTTCCCCAGGGCGGCCATCAGCTCGTTGGAGCAGGAGGGGGTGAAGCGGGGAGTCAGAATGGGCTTGACCAGCTGGAACCGGCAGTTTTCCAGCCAGCGGAGGGTTTCGGATACGGACTCCGCCGTCTCCTCCTGGGAGGGGCCGGCGTGGCGGTCCATGTTTACCTTTCCCACATACCCCGTCACCCCGGCCCGCTCCAGCTCCTCCATGAGGACCAGGGTGGCATCGGTGTGCCGGGAGGAGAACATGGACACCCGGGTAGTGCCGGAGGCGATGAGGTCTGAGGCCAGCTGACGGTAGACCCGCCGGGCGTAGGCCGTGTCCTCGAACCGGGCCTCCGTGCGGAAGGTATAGGCGTCCAGCCACTCCAGCAGCGGCAGATCCATGCCCATGCCCATCATGACGTACTGGGGGGCGTGGAGGTGCAGGTCCGCGAAGGAGGGCATGATGAGGCTCTCCCCGTAGTCCGTCACCGGGCAGCCGGCATAGGCCTCCGGCAGGACGGGGAACAGGCCCCGGACCACGCCGTCCTCCAGAACGAGGTAGCCGTGGGGGATGGTTTCCAGCGTCCCGAAGGCGGGGGCGTGGAGCAGGTTTCCGTGTAAAATGGTAAGCATGGCGGGACTCCTTTCTGATTTTGAAAATGAAAAAAGCGCTCCAAATCCACCCCTGCGGGCGAATCGGAACACTCATAGCGGGGCCGGAGGCGGCCCGGTAGAAACTTTCGCGCCATATCCGCGAAATTATATGAGATGCCTGCTTTTTTCTTCTGCTTACAGCATAGCAGAATTTCCGGAAATTTGCAAGGGGGAACCGGCCGCCTTCCGCAGGAAGAATTCCACCCGGCGTTTATAGCCAGCCCATCAAAAAAAGGGGGGCCGCAGCAGTCTACCGCGGCGCCCCCCTTCTTCCAATCAAACGCAAGGCCTGCTCCACCCAGGCGCATCGCCCGGAAGCATCCCCGCTCAATGGGCCGTGTCCACAATCACGATGCTGGAGTCCCCCTTCCGGGCCTGCTCCAGGACGGCCTGGGCCAGCATCTGAAACGTTCCGTGGGACGAAGAGGCCCCCGTGATCGCGTCAATTCGGCCCTCGCCCTGCCCCTCCAGAAGCTGGCCCGCGTAGTAGCGGGTATACTCATTGGGGTAGGTTCCGTTTATATGGAGCATGTTCTGCATGTACGCGTTATCCCAGCTCTTGATGAATCCGCTGGCATTCTCCGCGTTGTACTCCACGGAGATAATGCTCCCGCCCTTTACCAGGATGGTAATATATTCCTTCCAGCCGTGGCTGAACTCGGACATCTGCGCGGTATAATATCCGTCCTGCAGCTGCGTCCGGCTTCCGCAGGCGGCCAGCGTCGATACCAGCAGCAGCATGCCTGCAAGAATGGCAAAAATCCGTTTCATCCCCTCTATTTCTCCTTCAGAACAAATTTTCTCACATGGGACTGGAGCGCTTCCGCCTCTCTTGCCAGAGAGCCGCTGGACTGCTCGGTTTCTCCCGCGTTCTGCAGGTTGCGGTCCGCAATATCGGAAATGGTCGCAATCCGCGCCTCCATGGAGGCCAGCGCGGCCTCCTGGCCCTGTACCGCCGCCGCCAGCTGATCCGAAATGTCATTGATCTGCGCGGAAACGTCGGAAATTGCGTGGAGGGACCCGGCGGTGTCCGCAGTCAGCGCCACGCCGGTCTGGATAATGGCCTTGGTATTGTTGACCATTTCGGTCGCGCTCTGCGCCGCCTCGGTGCTCTTGGCGGCCAGCTGCTTCACCTCGTCCGCCACAACCGCAAAGCCCTTTCCGGCGACGCCGGCCCGGGCCGCCTCCACCGAGGCGTTGAGGGCCAGGATGTTGGTCTGGAAGGCGATGTCCTCAATGTCCTTTGCAATCTTGGTAATCTGCTGGGCGTTGGCGCTGATGTTGTCCATTGCGGAGGTCAGGGCGTTCATCTGCTCGTTGGCGCTTTGAATGCGCCGGGCGATCTCCTCCGTCTGGACGCGGGTCTGGCCGCTGCTCTCCGTGACATCGGCCAGCCGGTCCTTTACATGGGATACCTCGTGTACCAGTTCCTCGGTGGACGCGTTCTGCTCCACGGAAGCCTGGTGCAGCTGCACAGACTGTCCGCTCAGCTGCTCCGCCATGCCCGTAAGCCGGTCCGCGGCGTCGCGGAAGCCCAGAAGCGTCTCGTTCATCGACTCGGTAATGGTGCACAAGCTGCCCCGGATCAGCACAAAGTCCCCCTTGTAGTCCACCTGGGGCCCGGTGCGCAGGTCGCCGCCCGCAACCCGGGTCAGAACCTGCTGGATGTCGGATATGTAGCGGTTCATGCTTTCCAGCGTGGCGTCCAGCGTCTGGGTCATGACCTCCAGCTCGTCTCCGGTGTCGACGGAAAGCACTTCCGTGTGCAGGTCGCCGTCGGAGAGGGCCACCATCCGGTCCGTTACGCGCTTCACCGGGCGGGAGATCGACCGGGCGAGGCGCAGGACCACCAGCAGGGAAACCGCCAGAACCGCTGCGGTCGCCAGAATGGCCACGAGCATCGCCGTATTGATAAAGTGGCTGTAATCCGACTTGGGGATCTGAATCACCAGCGACCACTGCGTTCCCCGGATGGGGGAGAACGCCGCCAGCATCCGCTCCCCGCCGACGAGGAATTCCGCCGCTCCAGTTTCCCCGGTCGTCACCCGCTTTGCCGCGTCCTCGCTGCCGCCGCTGAGCTGGGACAGGGAGCTTCTGTTGAGGGCCAGGGACTGATCCGGATGGCCGGTAACGACGCCCTCCTGGTTGACCATATAGGCCATGCCGCTTCGTCCTAAATTGATGCTGCTGATTACATCGTTGAGGGTGTCGTATTTATAGACGCCCACCACATACAGGGCCGTTTCACCGTTTTCCTTCACCGGCATTCCCATCGTAATGCCCAGCTTCCCTTGAAAGATCGTGGAGGAATCGGTGGTCAGATTATCGGTTTCCCGCAGCAGCGCAAAAAAGCCGCTCTCCAGGCTTTCCGGCGCGCCGCCGAGTCCCTGGACCAGCCGCCCGTCCAAGTCGTACAGGGCGATGGTGTACAGCTCATAAATCTCCGCCGCTTCCTCCAGCACCGCCTGGCGGCTGGCCGCCGCCGATACGGCGTTCGGGCGGACCGCCTCCGTTCCGTCCGGGCCGGCGGCCTCCGGCGCGTTCATCCGGGAATCGCCGGCAATGGTCATCATCCGGTCCGCCAGCATATGGATGTTGGCCTCCACCGTCTTGGCCGACTGCCGGGCCATCGGCTGAAGGCTGTCCAACAAGATATTGTTGGTGAGTGACTGCATGGAAAGGGCCATAAAGGTACAGCATATGGCCACCAAAATCAGGATATTCAAGGTTGTATTTCTCAATATCCTTCTATTCAGGCTCCGTTTTATCCCCCGGCCGGCGAGGGAATCCCCTTGCTTTCCCGTCACGTTCCTGTCGCTCCTTTTTAATGATTTTTGTCAACAGACAGAAGAAAAAGCCGCTCGCTCTTTTGTTCCCGGGCAGCACGCCCCATGGAACCGTTGGACGATAGACTTCGAGGGCAGTATAACACAGATTCCCAGGAAAGGGAAGGGCTTTTTTTGCATTTCCCCAGGTAAACAGAAATCCGCCGAAATCAGGATTTTACAGGGTTTTTTCCTGGTATCCCGGCAGACGTCGGCCTGTCCTGCATTTTATACGAAATGCCGCATCGCCCCCAAGCGGACGCCGGGAAAAGCGGACATCCGGCGAAAGGCCGGGGAGAGGCTGTCACGCCCCCTCCCCGGCCTCCAGTATATGCGCGCCCGCATTTTGATCATGCCAGCCGCGCGATTTCTCATTCCTCCCGGGCCTTCTCCGCCAGCAGCTCCAGGTAGGACCGGCGGGACAGCCGGTCCCGGGGGATCCCCAGCCCATCCAGCAGGGCCAGCAGCCGGCCGACGGCCTCCTCCCGGCCTTCCTCCGCCGGGACCAGGATTTCCAGCTCCAGAAAGCCGCCCAGCCCCTCCACCTCGTCCAGGCAGAGTGTCACATCCTCCATCCGGTACGTCCGGCGGACCTTCTCCACCACCGCGAGGGGGCAGTACCCCAGGGCTTCCAGCAGCTTTTCCGCCGTTTCCCCATCGGACACCGCCGTCTCGTACTCCGTGCGGGCGTTGGACACCTGGTCCAGCTTGGGCCCCTTGTAGGTCAGCAGGCTCTCCCGGGGTCCGTCCGGCAAATGCCGGACGCTGCGCAGGCGCAGGGCCTCGTCCGTCCGCCGGAAGTCCCGGCCGGCTCCGTTGAAATAGACGTCCCTCTCCCGGACCGCCCCCTCCGGCGCAAAGCCCCGGGCCAGGACCCTATCCAGCAGCGCCTCCACGGACGTATCGCCCAGGGACGCCTTCAGTTCCGCTTCCAGCATCAGTCTCTCCTCCTCCTTACGGTTCCGCCAGGCCCGTCAGCACCTGGTCCAGGACGCGCCCCACCCTCCGGCGGAGCTCCTCCTCCGTACAGCGCTCCATATCCTCCCAGCCGAACTGGGTCAGCAGGTACACCCCCAGGAAGATGTCCACCAAGTCCTCCGGCGGCAGGTCCCTGCGCAGCCGCCCCTGGCCCTGGGCCTCCCGGACCAGCTGGCCCAGGATTTCCAGCAGCTCCGCCCGGGCCCCGTGGAGCTCGCTGTCCGGGGATACGTTCAAAAAGAAGATCCGCCGGGTCAGGGCGATGTACCGGGCGGAATCCGCCACCAGGGTTTCCATGACGCGCCGGATCTTCGCCAGGCCGTCCGGCTCCTCCTGGAGGCCATCCCGGACCATCTGGCGAATCTCCTCCAGGGCGGCGTCGGCGATGCCTTGAAGCAGGTCCTCTTTGCTGGAGAAATAGTTGTACAGCGTGGCCTTGGAGATTTCCGCCGCCTCGGCGACGTCCTCTATCGTGGTGTTCTCATAGCCCTTGGCCGTAAACAGCCGCCGGGACATCTTTAAAATCCGGTTCCGGCACTGGAGCTTGTTCATTTCCCTTCTTCCCTGCTTCATGGCTTCCCCCACCGTCCCAGACCCGCCAGGGGGTCCGTTTTGTTATGGGATTGATTATAGCATACCGTTTCCCCCATTGCAACCGTCCAGTAAAGTTCTCTCTTTTCCCTTTTGCGCCTGCGCCGCGCGGCGGCCCCCTCCTCCCGCCTCCATAGCCGCGCCCTTGGGTACGGTACGCCCTTCTATGGGGCGATATAGGGAAGTCCGCCGCAAATTCCCCCTCCGGCTTTGTCTGTTTTGCACAAATTTCTGCCCGAACTTTCTGCTGCCCCGGCGGCGGATTTCTGTATCTTATACTTGATATAAAATTTAGAACGGAGTATACTTATTTTATCACAGTTTACCGGCATTGCTCCCACATTCAGAATTCGGAAGCAATCGCACGGCAGGCCCGAGGGAAGGAGGAGAATCGCGTTGTCAATGAAAGTCATCGCCTACGACGTAGGCACCACAGGACTGAAAACCTGCATGTTCCGCATCTCCGCCGGGGAAAGCGTACAGTACCTGGCGGGCGAGGTGGAGCACTACCAGCTCTACGTGCTGGAAAACGGCGGCGTGGAGCAGAGGGCGTCGGACTGGTGGGACGCCATGGCCCGCAGCACCCGCCGCCTGCTGGAGCGCAGCGGCGCCTCCAAGGAGGAGATCCAGGGCATTACCTTCTGCTCCCAGTTCCAGACGGTGGTGATGGTGGACAAAAGCGGCAGGCCCCTGCGCCGGGCCATGAGCTGCATGGACGCCCGGGCGGACCGGCAGTTCAAGCGCTGCATGTCCACGGGGCTGAAGGTGGAGGGCCTGGACATCGTCAAGGTCCTCAAGTATCTGAAGATCACCGGCGCGGTGTCCGGCAGCGCCAAGGACCCGGCCTGGAAGTACCTGTGGGTCCGGGACAACGAGCCGGACGTCTTCCGCAATACCTGCAAATGGCTGGACGCCAAGGAATACCTGACCTGCCGGGCCACGGGCCGCATGGCCGCCAGCCGGGACGACGCCTCCGCCACCTTCCTCTACGACGTGAAAAACCGCTGCTGGAGCAAGGCCCTCTGCAAGATGCTGGGGATCAACATGGACCATCTGCCCGAGCTGTGCGACTCCACGGACCAGGTGGGCGGCCTGCTGCCCCGGGCGGCGGAGGAGCTGGGCCTGGCGGAGGGCACCCCGGTGTTTTCCGGGGCCAGCGACGTGAGCCTCTGCTCCGTGGGCGCGGGCTGTGTGGACCTGGGGGACGTGCTGATGTACTCGGGCACCTCCGGCTGGGTGGCTACCACGGTGGGGAAGCTCCACCTGGACCTGGGCAACCTCATCGGCGCACTGGTGGGCGCGGACCCCACCACGTATAACTACATAGCCGAGCTGGAAACCTGCGGGAAGTGCATGGAGTGGGTCAAGGACCGCATCGACCAGATGGATATGGACTACGACCAGATGATCGAGTACATCAAGGACACCCCCGCCGGCAGCAACGGCGTGGTCTTCTCCCCCTGGATGCACGGCAACCGCTGTCCCTTCGACGACGCCAACTCCCGGGGCGTGTTCTTCAACCTGGACATTACCTCCCACGGCTCGGACCTGATGAAGGCGGTGATCGAGGGGGTGTGCATGCACATGCGCTGGCTGCTGGAGTGTACGGAGAAGACCTTCGCCACCAATCCGGCGGTGCGCTTCGCCGGCGGCAGCGCGGTGTCCCCCTATATCTGCCAGGTCATGGCCGACGTGCTGGGACGGGACGTGGAGATCATCGAGAACCCCCGGCAGGTGGGCGCCATGGGGGCGGCGGCCCTGCTGGCCGTCAGCTTCGGTTTGCTGAAGGATATCAAGGACATTAAGAAGATCATCCGCGTCCAGGCGGTCTACCATCCCCGTCGGGAGAACACCGCCGTCTACGACCGGATTCTGCCGGTTTTCAAGAACCTGTACTACGACAATAAGAAGTCCTTCGCCGCGCTCAACGCGCTGCGGTGAGGGCATCCGATCAAAGAATGGAGGAATGCGCCATGATGAAGGAACACTACAGCGTATCCAGCTGGCCCGATGAAAAGGAAATTTTCGCCAAAATGGAGCGTCTGGTCAGCGAACCCCTGCGCCCCATCAAGCCCGCCGCCATGAAGAAGTACCTGGCGTACTTCGACACCAAGTGCCAGGGCTCCAAGGCCATGATCGAGCAGGCCAAGGGCGTCATCCCAGGCGGCGTCCAGCACAACCTGGCCTTCAACTACCCCTTCCCCCTGGTGGTCACCAAGGCGGAGGGCGCGTATCTCTACGACATCGACGGCAACCGCTACGTAGACTATCTCCAGGCTGGCGGCCCCACCCTGCTGGGCAGCAATTACGGCCCGGTCAACGAGAAGGTCTGGGAGGCGGTCCGGGAGTCCGGCCCCGTGACGGGCCTGTTCCACCCCTACGAGATGAAGCTGGCGGAGAAGATCCGGGCGTGTATGCCCTGGGTGGAGATGTACCGCTGCCTGGCCAGCGGCACCGAGGCCGACATGGTGGCCATCCGCATCGCCCGGACCTATACCGGCAAGGACCGCATCGTCAAGGTGGGCGGCGCGTACCACGGCTGGAGCGACCAGCTGGTCTACTCCCTCCACATCCCCTATACCAAGACCTTCGAGGCCCACGGCATCCCCAAGGAGGCCAGCGCCAACACCTGCGAGTTCTTCCCCGGCGACGTGGAGGGCCTGCGGAAGGTGCTGGAGGAGAACGAAAAGCACGGCGGCACGGCGGCGGTGCTCATCGAGCCCTTCGGCCCCGAGAGCGGCACCCGCCCCGTGGCCCTGGACTTCGCCGCCAAGGCCCGCGCGCTGTGCGACGAGTTCGGCGCGCTGCTGATCTTCGACGAGGTGGTCACCGCCTTCCGGGTGGGCCCCGGCGGGGCCCAGGGCTTCTTCGACGTGCGCCCCGACCTGACGGTGTTCGGCAAAATCGTGGCGGGGGGCTACCCCATGGCCGGCGGCGTAGGCGGCCGTGCGGAGATCATGTCCTGCGTGGCGGCGGGCGTCAAGGCCGGAAAAAAGAAGGCCTACGTGGGCGGCACCCTGACCGCCAACCCCCTCAGCTGCGCCGCGGGCTACTTCGCCATCGACGAGATCATCCGCCAGGACGCGGCCCGGAAGGCCGGCGAGAACGGCGACAAGCTCTGCGCCGGCATCCAAAAGCTCATCGACAAATACGACCTGCCCTTCGTCGCCTGGAACACCGGCTCCATCGTCCACTTCGAAGTCTCCGGCGTCATGTACCTGAGCGTCACGGACCCGGACATCTTCACCAAGATCCCCCAGCGGCAGAGGTATATCGAGGAATTCGGCGCGGCCCTGACGGCCAACGGGGTCATCACCCTGGCCGGTTCCCGGATCTACACCAGCATGGCCGACAACGACGAAACCATCGCCCAGACCCTGGACGCATTCGAAGACGTATTTTCCAACGTGGAACACTGAAAAGGAGGACGCGCATATGATCCGCAGACTGGATGAAGAGAACCTGACCTACGCCTTTCCCGAGGTTGCCTTTGACGAGGGCTATGTGATCGCCACCTACCAGGCCAAGGTCCAGACCAAGAACATCGAAAAGCTGGCCATGGCCATCGCCGACGAGCAGACCACCGGCACCTGGATCAAGGTGGGGGCCGACTCCATGGAGAAGACCCGCCGCTTCGGCTCCAAGCTGGTTGCCCTCTACGAGGTGCCCGACGCGGGCTGCGACTACCAGTCCGATGAGCCGCCCCTGTATATCATCCAGGTGGCCTATCCCATGGAGAACTTCTCCACCAGCATGTCCGCCCTGCTGACCATCCTCTTCGGCAATATCTCCGCCTCCGGGATGATCCGGCTCATAGACGTGGCCTTCCCCAAGAAGTTCATCGCCCAGTTCCAGGGCCCCAAGTTCGGCGTGGAGGGCCTGCGGAAGGTCCTGGGCGTCCCCGACCGGCCCCTGCTCAACGCCATGATCAAGCCCAACATCGGCTGGACCCCCGACGAGGGCGCGGAACTCTTCTACCGCGCCTGCAAGGGCGGCGTGGACATCATCAAGGATGACGAGCTGATGCTGGCCGACGGCCCCTTCTGCCCCTTGAAGGACCGGGTTGCCAAGTTCATGGCTATGGAGAAGCTCGTATATGAGGAAACCGGCGAGCGCAGCCTCTACGCCGTCAATATCTCCGACAGCACCGGGAAGGTCCGGGACAACGCCCGCCGCGCCCTGGAGTACGGCGCCAACTGCCTGATGGTCAACGCCTACACCACCGGCCTGGACACGCTGAAAATGCTGGCGGACGACCCCGATATCAACGTGCCCATCCTGGCCCACGTGAACTTCGCCGGGACCATGGCGGCCTCCACCTATACCGGCATCGCCGCCCCCCTGCTCATCGGCAAGCTCACCCGCCTGGCCGGCGGCGACTTCCAGATCAACGGCCACCCCTACGGCAAGTTCCCCGTCCCCTATAAGATGTTCTACCGCAGCTTCAAATTCTTCACCCAGCCCTGGTGGAACATCAAGCCCATGATGTACGCCTGCTCCGGCGGCACCACCCAGCTGGCGGTGGAGAAGATCCTTCGGGACGTGGGTACGGACGTGATCCTGGCCGCCGGCGGCGGCGTCCACGGCCACCCCGACGGCAGCGAGGCCGGCGCCAGGAGCATGCGCCAGGCCATCGACGCGGCCCTGGCGGGCGTCCCCGTGGTGGAGTACGCCAAGGACCGCCCGGAGCTGGCCCGGATGCTGGGCTTCCTGAATCCCGACCTGCGGAAGAACTTCGACCTGATGAATTAAAGCCCGCGGCAGCGCGCGCGGAGAAAGGAGTACCGCCTTGTACGATACCATCGTATTTGCCGACTTTGACGGGACCATCACTATGGAGGACACCCTGGTGGGGGCCATCCGTCTCTTCGCCAGCCCGGAGGAGTTCCAGAGCTACAGCCAAAAGCTGGCCCAGGGGGAAATGACCCTGAGCCAGGTGGTGCGCTACGCCTTCGACGGCGCGCCCTCGGAGCACCTGCCCCGGATGCTGGAGTATGTGCGCGGCGTGCCCCTGCGCCCCGGTTTCCCGGATTTCCTGGATGAGATGGAGCGTCGGGGCGTCCCGGTGGTGGTGATCTCCGGAGGCGTGCGGCAGTTTGTGGAGCAGACCCTGGCCCCCTTCCGGGACCGCCTGCTGGGCGTCCACGCGGTGGATCTGGACGCGAGCGGCCCCCGGATGCGGCTGATCTCCGCCTACGACGACGGCAACGAGCTTCTGAAAAAGACCGATGTCATGGCCCTGTACCAGTACCGCCATTCCATCGGCATCGGTGACAGCTTCACCGACCGGAATATGAGCCGGGCGGTGGACGCCGTCTTCGCCCGGGATATTCTGGCCCGGTACCTGGAAAAGCTGGGCGTCCCCTATCTGCCCTACGAGGATTTTTATGATGTGATCCGCCGGTTTCCCCGCTGGGAGGAAGCCTCCGGGGACTAAGGGCGTCTTTGGACAATAGTTTACGGGGGCCGGCTTCACGCCGGCCCCCGCATTTTTCGTTTATCCGCCCCGCTTCGCCGTCCCGCCGGATTTTCAGCGGGCGGGATGCTGCAGCGTCCTGCAGTCCTCCAGAGCGGTATAATTCTTATGCACGCCGTCGTCCTCGTAGAGGACATAGGACGCGCCCTCGTAGCCCAGCGTCGTCAGCCGGGAGGCGTCCACCGCCCCGACGGTTTCCGCAGGCTCCGCCAGGGGAACGCAGCGGCCCCTGCGGATAAACATGGGCACCTCGTTGAGCGCGATCTCCACATAGTGGTGCCCCGGAGCCAGCGTCTCCTGGCGAATGGCCCCGCCGGGGAGGAACTTGACGAACAGCATTTCCTCCGGCAGGTACACATACCGGCCCGAGGCGTTCTGGGTGTACACCGGCGCCAGCATGATCTCGTCGCCGAACATCATCTGGTCCTCCGTCTGCGCCGCCATTTTATCTCCCGGATAGACAAACGCCAGGGGCTTGAAGAGCATGTCGCCGCCCAGGGCCGCCTTCATGTACTCGCTGTACAGGTAGGGGAGCAGCCGGTAGCGCACCCCCAGCACATGGCGGAAGTCCTCCAGGTCCTCGAACTGGTAGCACTCCTGCTCCCGGGTGCCCAGGGCGGAGTGGTTCCGCATCAGGGGCGTGAACACCCCCAGGGCCAGCCACCGCAGCAGCAGGTCCCGGGTGGTATCCTCGCCGAAGCCGCCCAGGTCCGCCCCCGCGTACAGGAAGCCGCACATATTCAGCGACGCCATCATCTTCAAATTGAGCAGGATGTGGCTCCACCAGGAGCAGTTGTCCCCCGTCCACACGCCGCCGTACCGGTGCATGCCGATATAGGAGGAACGGGAGAACATAAGGAAGCGCCGGTCCGGATCGATCCGCTCGAAGGCCTCCCCGGCGGCCCGGGTCATGTTGAAGCCATAGAGGTTGTGGACCTGGTCGTGGCGGACCGTCCCGGCGATGGAGCGGTGGTAAAACAGCTCGTAGTCCCCCCGGGCCTCCGGCTTCTTCCTCGCCGGCATGTTGGGGGTATAGCTGCCGTCCTGGAAGGCTTTCTCCAGCTGCGCCCGGGTCTGCGCCGTCAGCTCCGGGGTGTAGAAGATGGAGGGCTCGTTCATGTCGTTCCAGAACGCCTCGATCCCCGCGTCGGTGAGAATCCTGTACTGATCTCCGAACCAGGCCCGGGCCTCCGGGTTGAGCACGTCGGGGAAATGGGTATCCCCCGGCCAGACCGCCGCCACAAAGTCGCTGCCGTCCGCGCGCTGGCAGAAGTACCGCTTCTCCACGCCCTCGTCGTAAATATTGTAGCCCTTCTCCACCTTGACCCCCGCGTCGATGATGGGTACCAGGTAGATGCCCCGGTCCTTCATTTCCGCCACGAAGGCGGGGAAATCGGGAAACTCCTCCCCGTTGACGGTGAAGTCCTTGTAGTGGTCCATGTAGTCGATGTCCAGATACAGCATATCCAGGGGCAGATGGTTCTTCCGGTAGCCGTCCACCACGCCGCAGAAGTCCGCCCGGGTCTTGTACCCCCACCGGCTCTGGCCGAAGCCGAAGGCGAATTTCGGGGGGATGTAGCTGGGCCCGATGAGCCTGCGGAACTGCCGGACGATGTCGTAGGGACTCTCCCCCGTTATGACGTACAGGTCCAGATCCGCCCGCTGGCAGGTGACGGCCAGCGTATCCATGCGGGTATAGCCCACGTCGAACACCATCCGCGCCGGGTAGTCGAAGAAGAGGCCCACGCTCTCCCGGCCCGCCACAATCAGGAAGTTGTGGGCGGCGTACATGGCCTGGATCGTCTCCGTGTGCATCCGGTCGTCGGTGCAGCTGCTGACGTACCGGAAGCCCCGCTTGTTCAGGCCCCGGTTGGCCTCTCCCAGGCCGTAGACGATGTCCTCCTTCTCCAGCCGGCAGGTAAACCGGAAGCCGTCCTCTGTGGAAACCTCGCCGATGGGGAGGCTTCCCGAGGCGATGGCGGCTTCCCCCGCCACCGCCTCTGTGGGAAAGGGAACGCCGTAGACGTACTTGGCAATCATACTGTTTCCCGTCCCTCCTTCTGTCAGCTCCGGCGGACGCGCAGGGTCACGATCTCAAAATTCCGCACCGGCAGGGTCACCGTCTGGCCGGACACCTGCAGCTCCGGCGCCTCCACGGGACGCTCCAGCAGGTCGCACACCGTTACGCTGTCAAAGGGAATGCCCAGGTTGATGTCCGCCCGCACCCGGTGGTCGTACGCCTCGTAGAAGCGGAAAATCAGGTCCTCTCCGTCCTCCGCCAGCTTGACCGTCTCCAGGATCACCCCCGGCTGGGCGCAGCTGGCAAGGGAGAACGTCTCCGGCAGCGTTCCGCCGCCGGCAGCGGGCGCGGCCTGCAGCGGCTGGTTGAGGCCGTACGCCTCCTGGACCACGCCGCCGTCCCGGAAGCCGCCGCTGTGGGGCAGCAGGCTGTAGGTAAAGGTATGACGGCCCTGGTCCGCCTCCGGGTCCGGATGGGTGGCGGACTTGAGGAGGGACAGCTTGAGGACGCTGCCCTCGGCGCTGTAGCCGTACTTGCAGTCGTTGAGCAGGGCCGCGCCGTAACCGTCCTCCGACAGGTCCGCCCACTTGTGGGCGCAGACCTCGAACCGGGCCTCGTCCCAGCTGGTGTTGCGGTGGGTGGGGCGGAGGACGTGGCCGAACTGGATCTCATAGGCGGCCTGGGAGGCGTGGACGTCCAGGGGGAAGGCGGCCTTAAGCAGCTGGTGCCGCTGATGCCAGTCCACCTCCGTCTCGAAGTCGATCCGGGGGGAGCGGTCGTAGAGGTAGACGGTCTGGGTAATGGTGGAGTCCCCGTAGGGCTTGACCATCCGAATGCCCTTGCAGGTAGTCTCCTCCACCACCTCCAGGGAGGCCACCTGATCCGCCACCCACATCTTGTCCTTGTAGTAGGCGCTGATCTCCCAGGCGTCCCAGGCCCTGGGGAAGTCCTCGAACACCTGGAGCTCGTTGAGCCGGCATCCGGGCAGGCACAGCTCCCGGTCCGCCCGCTTATCTACCAGGGAGGAAATGGCGCCCGTATTGTCCAGCTCCAGGCGGTAGAACTCGTTTTCCAGGGAGCCGGGGGCGGCCTTCACCTTGGAGGCTTCCGCCTGCGCCAGGGGGATCACCCGCCAGCCCATGGCGGGCACGTCCTCCGCCCAGTACTGGACGCCGCCGCAGCTGACCATGCCGCTGCGGGCGAAGCCCAGGGGGTTGTATACCAGCAGTCCCTGACCGGACGCCTGGCCCGCCAGGGCCTCCAGCGCCTGTCCGGAGAGCCGCTGCCCCTGGTCCAGGACCTGGGCGTACTGCCGGTCGCTGTCCTCATAGACCTCGTGGATGGAGGAGCCGGGGATGATATCGTGGAACTGGTTGAGCAGGACGGTCTGCCACAGCCCATGGAGCTCCTCCCTGGGATAGGTCCGGCCGCACAGGGCGTCGGCCAGCACGGCGAGGGACTCCGCCTTGTGCAGGAGCATTTCGCTCTTGCGGTTGTTCCGCTTGTTCTTGGCGATGGAGGTATAGGTGCCCCGGTGGTATTCCAGGTACAGCTCCCCCACCCACCGGGGGATGCGTCCGGCCTCCTCGGCGCGGGCGCGCAGGTCCGCCTCCAGCTGGGCCATGTAGTCCTCGGCGGTGTTGATCCGGGTCCGGGGCAGGCCGGGGAGGCCCCAGGCGGTGCGCCGCTGGGTCTCCAGGTCGTGGCGGGGGGGACCGCCGCCGCCGTCGCCGTATCCAAAGGAAATCAACAGATCTTTATTCATCTGCTTATCGCGGTACGCATCCCACACGCCTTTTACCGTCCTTGGAAGCAGCTTTCCGTTATAAGTATAGAACCAGGAATCCCGTTCGTTCCACGGCTCCGGCGTTGTGATAAAATGAGTCAGGACTTCGCTTCCGTCGATCCCTTTCCACATAAACGTATCGTGAGGCATACGGTTGTACTGATTCCAGCTGATCTTCGTTGTCATAAACATGTCGATCCCGGATTTTTGCAGGATCTGGGGCAGCGCCCAGGAATAGCCGAACACGTCCGGGAGCCACAGGTATTCC
>OFGP01001657.1_pt1 | contig 15339 bp, 17 predicted proteins | sample 1521781 | NCBI WGS metagenome assembly OFGP01 (sample SAMEA3504113, study PRJEB24116) | mouse gut metagenome | biome: mouse gut; feature: mouse-associated habitat; material: faeces | place: Denmark | collected 2011 | reverse complement strand
AAGTAGGCGCGGAGTCCGGGGCCGCGCAGGTCCCGGGCCGATTCGAGAAGAATTTCCCGTTCGCGCCCAAAGGGCGCGAAGATCCCTGCCCATCTATTCTACCCCATCCGCAATCATTTTTCCACAGAAAAATGATTGCAATTTAGCAGAAAATGTGATATGGTGAAGAAGAATTTCTGTTAAATACTTCACAAAGGAGGAAACGATATGGACATCCCCGCTTTGCAAAGGAAATTGGATGAAGCAAAATATATCTGCTCCGGCGACGTAGCCGCCACCTTACTGGTGGCCCTCCGGCTGGACCGGCCCCTGCTCATTGAGGGCCCCGCCGGCGTAGGAAAAACCGAAATCGCCAAGGTCATGGCCTCCGCCCTGGACCGGGAGCTGGTGCGCCTCCAGTGCTACGAGGGCCTGGACGAGAGCAAGGCCCTCTACGAGTGGAATTACCAGAAGCAGCTGCTGAGCATCCAGGTGCAGATGGACCGGCGGGACGCGGACGATTTGACCCGGTCCCTCTTCGGCGACGAATACCTGCTGGAGCGGCCCCTGCTGCGGGCGATCCGGTCCGAGGAGCCGGTGGTGCTGCTCATTGACGAGATCGACAAAGCCGACGAGGAGTTCGAGGCGTTCCTGCTGGAGCTGCTCAGCGAAATGCAGGTGACCATCCCCGAGACGGGGGCGGTGAGGGCGAAATCCATCCCCTTTGTGGTGCTGACCTCCAACCGGACCAGACCCCTGGGGGAGGCCCTGCGGCGGCGATGCGCCTACCTCTATTTGCAGTATCCGGATATTGAGCGGGAGGTCGCCATTATCAAGGCTAAGCGGCCCAACGTCAACGAGCATCTGGCCGTCCAAGTGGCCCAGGCTATCCACGACCTGCGGGAAAGCGAAACGATTCTGAAAAAGCCCTCCATCGCGGAAACGTTGGACTGGGTGTCCGCTCTGGAGGCGCTGGGGATCAGCGACCTGACGAAGGAGGCTGCCAGGCAGACCATGGGCTTTGTACTGAAAAGCAGCGAGGACCTGGAAGCCGCAGGGGATGTGCTCTACGGCCATGACTGCGGACATAGCCATGACCAGGGACATGAACACTGCGGCGCGTGCGGACACCATCCGGCATGAGCGTCTACGTGGAAAAGCTGGCGGAATTCTCCGCCATGCTGCGGGGCGAGGGGCTGGCGGTGGGGACCCAGGAGACGGCGGACGCCTGTGAAATCCTGACCGTTCTGGACATGGGGGATCGGGAAACCGTGCGGCTAGCCCTGCAGGCGGTGTACGCTAAGAGCAGGGAGGAGCAGGCGGTTTTCCAGCGGTGCTTCGACGGCTTTTTCGTCAGCGCGGAGCAGCGGGACGCGATCCGGCGGAAGCAGGAGGCGGAGGCCCGTGAGCTGGCCCAGCGCCGCCAGGAGGCGGAGCGGGACATGCAGGTGAACGGCCAGAGCATGGACCTCAGGGAGGACCTCCAGGAGGTCTATGTCCGCATGAGCGAGGACAAGCGGGACCAGCTGAGGCAGATGCTGGAAAAGATGAAGGGCAACCTCAGCCGCAGTCCCAAGCTGTACAGCAACTTCATCCGCTCAGTATTTATGCGCTTCCTGCTGGAGCAGCAGATGGCGATGGAGGACGATGCCGCCGTGGGCAGCGAGGAGCTGGACCCGGATATGGCCCTGCTGTACCGGGATATTTCTCAGTTCAAGGAGGCGGACATCCCCCGGGCGGCGGCCCTCATCGCCGCCATTTCCCGGCAGCTGGACGCGGAGCTCAGCCGCCGGAAGCAGCGCAGGGGACACAGCGGCAAGCTGGATTTCCGCCGGACCATCCGGAAGGGCCTGGAAACCGGGGGGAGCTTCTATCGTCTCTCCTACCGGAAAAAGCGGCAGAAGAAGCGGCGGCTGGTGCTGCTGTGCGATGTGTCCGGGTCCATGCTGCAGTTTTCGGAGTTCGTGCTGCGGTTCATCAAGTCCATGAGCGAGGTGTCCGAGTCCTCCCAGACCTTCCTGTTTTCCGAGGAGGTGCGGGAGGTGGACGCCTTCGCCTTACAGAATATGGACGCCTTCCGGGATTATGTGCGCTCCTCCGGCCTCTTTGGCCGGGGCACCGACCTGGGGCGGGCCCTGGAGGAGCTGTGCCAGCGCCGTCCTCCGACGCTGGGGCCTTCCGCTACCCTGCTGATCCTGTCGGACACCAAGACCATCGATCTGCCCCGGGCGGCCCAGGCCCTGGTGGAGGCCCGCCGGCAGGCGGGAAGGGTGCTGTGGCTCAACCCGATCCCCCAGAGGAAATGGCCCTACATGGCCAGCATCCAGACCATGGCCTCTCTGTGCCAGATGGCCCCCTGTTCCACCCTGGAGGAGCTGACAAGGTCGTGCAGGAAGCTGATGAAATAGATTCTGAAGAGAGCATGAGCGGCAAGGCGTTTCGCCTTGCCGCTCATGCTTCGTTCAGTCCTCGATCGATATGCCTCAGAACACATACTTCTCCAGCCGCGCCATTGCCTCCTGCACCCGGCTCAGGGGCAGGGCCAGATTCATCCGGATATGGCAGGGGCCGTGGAAGGGCCGTCCGTCCTGCCAGGCCACGCCTACGTCCCAGCTGGCCTGCAGGACTTCGTTGATGGTTTTCCCGTGGGCCTCGCACCAGCCGGTGCAGTCCAGGAAGAGCATGTAGGTGCCCTGGGGCCGGGATACTTCGATGCCCTGGAAGTGTTCTTGGATGAAGGAAACGGCGTAGTCCATGTTTCCCGCGATGACCTGCCGCAGCTCGTCCACCCACTCCCGCCCCTCGGCGCTATAGGCTCCCATAAGGGCGTGCATGGACAGGACGTTCATGTTGTTGTAGTGGGTCAGGGATGCCTCCCGCGCCACCCGGTCCCGGAGCCAGGGGTTATAAATGATCCGGTAGCTGCCCACCAGCCCCGCCAGATTGAAGGTCTTGGAGGGGGCGTAGATCGCCACGGTCCGCTGGCGGGCGTCCTCGGAGACGGACTGGGTGGGGATGTGCTTGTGACCGTAAAGGGTGATATCGGACCAGATCTCGTCGGAGACTACGAATACGTTGTACTTCCGAAACAGCTCCATGGCCCGCTCCAGCTCCCAACGCTCCCAGACCCTGCCGCAGGGGTTGTGGGGGGAGCAGAGAATGGCGGCGTGGATTCGGTTTTCCGCCAGCTTCTTCTCCATGTCGTCGAAATCCATCCGCCAGACGCCCTCGCCGTCCTTGGACAGGGGGCTGTGGACGATGCGGTAGCCGCGGTTATCCAGCTTTTCGGTGAAGCCGACGTAAGTGGGGGAGTGGACGAGAACCTGGTCGCCCTGGGAGCACACCGCGCCCAAGGCGCTGAGCACCCCGCCCAGGACGCCGTTTTCATAGCCGATGCACTCCTCCGTCAGGCCGGAAACGCCGTTGCGGTCCGCCTGCCAGCGGATAATGGCGTCGAAGTACTCCGCCGAGGGCTGGAAGTAGCCGTAAGCGGTGTGCTGGGCGCGGGCGATAATGGCCTGCGGGATCGAGGGCACGGCGGGGAAGTTCATGTCCGCCACCCACATGGGGATGAGGTCGAAGCCATCCTTGGGCTTGGAGGGGGAGAAGCCGGGCATGGCGCCCAAGGCGTCGACCGCCAGAGCGTCCCGGCCCCGGCGGTCGATGATAGAAGTAAAATCGTATTTCATGGAAAAAGCCTTCCTTTCTCTGGTTTTCCCCATTATAACCGGTTGGGCGGTTGGGCGCAAGAGGGAAATTGGACAGGGCTGGCGGCTCTGCTGACAAAAAAGTCCCTGGACACGGGGTCCAGGGACCGAGAGGCTGTTTCAGATCTCTTTGCGTACGCTGGGATATGGGGACCGATTACTCGGCGTCGTTATGCTTACACTTCTTCATGTAGTCCAGCGCCAGGATGCCGCCCATAGCGGCGGCGCCGATTGTACCGAACACCAGGATGCGGGAATCATCGCCAGTCTGGGGAACCTCCTCTTCGTAGTCGGCGCCTTCCAGAGGGACATCATCGTCACCGATGTCTTCGAGAGGTTCAGGCTCCGGCTCCGGCTCGGGTTCCGGCTCGGGTTCGGGTTCGGGTTCGGGTTCCGGCTCAGGCTCCGGTTCCGGTTCTGGCTCGGGTTCCGGCTCGGGTTCGGGTTCGGGTTCCGGCTCAGGCTCCGGTTCCGGTTCTGGCTCTGACGGAGGCGGTGGAGGGAAAACGGGCGAATATACATCACTAATAGAAGGTAAATCCAACCCGTTCTGCGCGAATGCCACTGTTCCAGCCAGCACAAGCATCAACAAAACCATCAGACCAGATATGAGGCGCTTTCCGTTTCGAGATTTCACTGCAAAACTCTCCTTTCAAATTATTATTGATAGATAAGGCGCGCTTATATAAAACACACTGCCGTGTTTTATATCAACCGATTTGTTCACACTCCGCCAGCCGTTCGTTGACAGCCGCAGCGATGTCCTCCATTCTGCTTTCCAGATAGGGCCCGGGACACTGTGTGTTTTCGTTGAACATTTTATGAATGGTCAGGTTTCCCACCGCATCCCCAGTGTAGGAAAGCCGCTTGATGCCATTGCGCCGGCAGATGTCCGTACAGAGCTCCAAAAGCTTATTGTAGGCGGTGTCGCTGACGTGCCAGTCGCCGCCGACTTCATCGTTGGCAACCTCGATGGTGACCGCCTGATGGTCGTTTTCCGGACTGCTGGAGGTCCAGGCGCGGTTGCATTCCTCTACATACAGCACAACCTTGCCGTCGGTCCCAATGCCATAGTTGGCGGAAGCCTTCCGGTCCACGTTGCCGAAGGCATGCGCCAGGCGCACAGGGTCCAGGTCCTCCGCCATGTGGTGGATCGTAATCTTCCGGATGGGAGCCTCCCGAGGGAAAGTGGCATTGGGGGAGAGGTAGGCATACTCGGTAAGGGGGCTGTTGCGGGCGATAACCGCCGCCATTTCCTCCGCAGCCAATTCCCGCCCTACGTTGTCCGGAAGTTCCGCAATGGAGGTAAGGCACAGGAGCAGCACGCCCAGCGCAAGCGCGCAAAATCCGGCGAGCAGGAGCCACACGCTTAAAAATTCCCGTTTCTTCTCTGACCGCTGCATTTCCTTCTCCTTCCGTGTCAGTTTGACAGGAGATAAAGATTATACGCGAACATAAGGGCGAATGCGCACAAAAGAAGCCTCAGAACGACTTGAGGCATCTCCTTTCCGCCTTTTGCCGGCTCCGCTGCAGTCATCAGCATCATAGAGGTAATCCCCGTATAAAAAAAGCTGGTGTCAATCAGGTTATGGAACAAAAAGGCGGTGCACTGGGCCAGCTGGCCGGAAGCGGTTTTCTTGCGGAAGCACCGGACGGTGATGAGCGCCAGCATGACCATAGCGGCCAGGCCGAGCTCCGCTCCGACATGGATAAACATATTGTGAATATGGGAAGTGTTGAAGAACTTATCCGCATCCGCCAGATTCAATTCCCGCCACTTGTAGGGGCCGACGCCCAGAATGGGATTGGCCGCTATGTATCCCAGTCCGTTGCGCATCATTGCCAGCCGTTCGGCGAAGGTTGCGATTGAGCTGGGCCGGACTACTATGGCGGCTGCGGCGACCAGCAGTCCGGCAAGCGTCATTGTGACGGATACCCAGTTGTATGCCAGCAGGAACCGCAGAAACCGCTTCCAGCACAGCATAAGGGCCGCCGCGTACAGCAGCATGGGCACGCACAGCCACGGAGCGCTGGTACGCGTCGCCGTAAGGTACAGCAGGATGCCGGTCCCTACGCCCAGACTGGCTCTCGCCAGAATGCGGCAGAGGTATAGGAGGGCTTCCATGAACGATGCGCTCCGCATTTTGCTGGCAAACAGAATGAAGATGCCCGCCGCCATGGACAGGAAGCTGCCAAGCGACAGCGCGAGGGCGGCCGCAATGAGCAGCAGGGGCTCCATGCGGAGCAGCAGGGACAGCCAGGGCCCCTCCGTTTCCTCCTCCTGCGAGCCGCAGGACAGCAGGGCAAACCAGCCGATAACCATAAAAATGCCCAAAGCGTTCGGATTTCCCAGAATGCCGCCTAGCCTCTTTGCGTTTTGCGCCACTGCATAAAAAGCAAATTGACCGATGCCAATTGCCGCAATTACCCCCGCCCACGCAGCGCACAACCGCCGCAGCAGAAGCAAATCCTGCTGGCTCAGACACGCCATCAGAAGATAGATGACGGAAAAAACCGACTGCGTTGCCGGGTAGCCCGGGACCAGTCGATGAAATGCCGTATAGCAGGAGATAAGGCCCAGTATGTGATAGATCAGCAAGGGGCATAGGACCCGCAGGTCTGCCTTGGCGGATTTTTGCAGAAAGCCGGATATGCAGAGAACCAGTCCCAGCTGGCCGACAATCGCAATACTCCCTACGCCGATAATTGTCATGGTGAAAAGAGAGAGAAACAGGCAGACAGCCAGATAATGGTCGATCACGCCGTTCACTACACGTTTGATACCGCCAACCAATGTTCCGTCCCTTCTTTCGTGCCACCGGGCTGCCGTGCAGCCCGCACGCTTTTCGTACAGAAAAGCGTAATCCCTCTCTGTAGAAGAAATCGGCTAATTTGATTAAAATGATAATATCATATTTGGAAGAAAATTGCAATATTTTTAACAAGGTTTTCCATAATAAATTTTTATACGGGAAATTGCAGCCGCTTCTATGAAAAAAAGAGGAGCGGCGCCGGCGCCGCTCCTTGCTCAGTTGTATCCTCCCAGCCGCGCCGCGCCCCTGACCAGGGGGCCGTGATAGGCGTACACATCCCAGTCCGTCCAGGTCTGCTCCGCTACGGCGGTCCGTCCCTTGAACGTCTCCACCCGGTCACGCCCCGCCCATATTGCGGAAAAAATCAGTCCATACCAGGTGAGCGCGAGGCAGAGGAATGCGCCCGCAGCGAAGATGGCGCAGCGGCCGACGCCTCTTGCCACGGGCCTCCACCACGCGATCTCCCGCCAGAGAAGCGCCGCCGCCCGCAGCAGGAGCAGCGTGACCCCCGCCACGTAGGCAAAGCCGCAGGGCAGCTTTATACAGCTGCGCCACGAAAGTCCCTGGGAGGACAGAAGCATGCCGCCGCCCCCCGCGATTGCCAGAGGCAGAGCCAGCAGGGCGAAATGGCCCCAGGACAGAAACCGTTTCCACCCGGCGGCTTTCAAGGCGAGCGCCAGCGTAAGGATAGCCGGCAGAAAGAATATGCAGAAATAAAAAAGGTAAGAGGGAAGGCTTTCCATAATTTTTTCCATTTAATCTATCTCCAGATAAAAACTCCCCTCCAGCAGCTCCATGCCCCGGAGGAGGGGGCCGTGGCAGGTATAGTAGTTGCTGCCGCTGTCCAGCGGAGGGCTCTCCTCGACGACCCGCTGCCCGCCGCGCTGGATAACGCGCTCATACGGGACGCTGATGCGGAGCATGAAGCGTCCGATACCGCCGGCGATCAGGCACAAAAGCCCTATGGAAATGACCGCCGCGCACCGATGTAACGTTTTGGGGGACTGCCGCCACATCAAGACACCCGTCCAGACCAGCAGCGCAAGGACGGCCAAGGTCAGGGAGACGATGCCGCATCGCTTGACGCCGGCCCGCCAGGCCAGCTCCCTGGACGCCAGCGCCATCCGGTCCAGGACGGGAATCAGCGCGGACGCCGCCAGAAGCGTCAGGACGCCCCATTTCAGCCATGCCGGCATCCGCTTCATCCGTCCTGCTCTCCCACGTACTCCAGCAGATCCCCCGGCTGGCAGTCCAGGACTTTGCAGATGGCCTCCAGGGTGGTAAACCGCACCGCCTTGGCCTTGTTGGTTTTCAGCACCGACAGGTTGGCGATGGTCACGTCCACCTGCTCGGAGAGCTGGCTGAGGGACATCTTCCGCTTTGCCAGCATTACGTCCAGATTTACAATAATCGGCATGGGTTCGCCCCCTTCCTAGATTGTCAGGTCGTTTTCCGCCTTCATATCGGCGGCCTTCAAGACCAGGTGGCTCAGCAGGAACGCCGCCAGGGCGATGGACATGCCCACCGTACACACCCCCAGCCCCAGCACCCAGATGGCGGACCCCACCAGGATCTCCAGCGTTACCGTGCCCACGGCACAGTAGCCGGTGTCAATGAGGGCGCAGAAGCCGATGGCGGTGAGCCGCCCGGCGTTTTTGTGGCAGAAGGAGTTGTCCCGGCCGATCTCCGTGCAGATCTGCCAGAACAGCACCAGGGCGATGGCGATGGGAACCGCGCTGATGCTGATGCAGACGATTCCCGGCGTTATCATCCAGGCGGCATTGTAGGCCGCGCCCGCCTCCTGAATCCGCTGGGGGAAAATAACAGTGTAGCACAGCGCCGCCATCGCCGCCAGAAAAAGTATAGCGCCCTTCAGCGTCCGCACCAGTCCAAGTCGTTTCATGATATCCGCCTCACTTTCAAGTTGATACCCAGATCATACCAGCTTGAATCCTGTTTGTCAATATATTTTTACCGTTTTTCGATAAAAACATAGTCTTTACCGGACGAGGCGGCTGTGGTATAATGGACGCACCAACACAAAGGAGGACCATCGGATATGATTGGATTGGCCTATGCGTTAAAGGGGGAGATCAGGAGCATGCTGCGCTCCGCCGACGCCAAGCCCCTGGAGACGGTGAGCGGCGCGGCGGTCTATGAGATTGAGCCGGGCATCCTGGCCTACCTGGGGGGCGTGGGGAAGGTGAACGCCGCCATGAGCGCGCAGCTGTTTATCGACCGCTATCATCCGGATTGGATCGTCAACGCCGGATGCGCCGGGAGCTTTCTGGACCTGCCCATCGGGACCATCGTGCTGGCGAAGGACTTTGTCCAGCACGACGTGGATACCACCGCCATGGGGGACCCCATCGGGCTGGTGTCCACTGTGGACCGGGTGGCGTTTCCCACCGATGAACCGGAGCGGCTCAGCGGCATCCTCGCCGCCCAGGGCGTGGAGCACCAGGTGGGCCGGGTGGCCACCGGCGAGGTGTTCATGACCAAGGGGGACCGGGCGGACTGGGTGGCGAAAACCTTCGCGCCCGCCCTCTGTGAAATGGAGGGCGGCGCCATCGCCCAGGTGTGCCTGCGCAACGGGGTGAAATTCACCGCGCTGAAGTCCGTTTCCGACCGGCTGTGCCAGGACAATAACGCGGAGGAGTACTTTAACTATGGCGAGGCTATGGCGAAGCTCAACGCCGTGGTCCTGCCCTTTGCCAGGGAACTGGGCCGGTAACATGACAGAACTGCGGGAGCGCACGGCGGCGCTCCCGCAGTTTTTTAGTATCCGTATACCTTCCGGTTTTTCCCCAGCAGTATGACTGTGACCGCCAGCGCGGCGATTTCCGCCACGGAAATCGCTAGCCAGACGCCGTCCATTTTCAAGAAGACAGGCAGGATCAATACGCTGGCGCACTGGAAGATCAGCGTCCGCAGGAAGGATATGGCCGCCGAGGCCAGGCCGTTATTGAGGGCGGTAAAGAAGGACGAGCCGAAAATGTTGAATCCGCACAGAAGATAGGAGATTGCGTACAGCCGGAAGCCCCGCACGGTCAGCGCGCAGAGCTCCTGGTCATAGCCCACAAAGATTTTCGACAGTGGCGCGGATACCGCGATTGCCAGCGCCGCCATGGCCGCCCCAGCCAGCCCGTTGAGAACCGTGCTCTTGCGCAGCAGGCTCCTCAGCTCGCCCTTGTGCTCCGCGCCGTAGTGAAAGCTGATGACCGGCGCGCTTCCGATGGCGTAGCCGATAAAAATGGCGGCGAAAATGAAGCTGACGTACATGATGGCCCCGTAGGCCGCCACGCCGTCCTCTCCCGCCAGGCGGATCAGCTGGAAGTTGTACAGCATGGACACGACGGAGCCGGAAATGCTGCTCATCAGCTCCGAGGAGCCGTTGGTGCAGGTCTGCCACAGCGTCTTGCCGTCAAAATGGGGGCGGACCAGGCGCAGCAGGCTGTTGTTCGGCCGGAGGAAATAGAGAATGGGGAGCAGCCCGCCTACCGCCTGGCTGAAGACTGTGGCGATAGCCGCGCCGGCGATGCCCCAGCGGAGGACGCCCACCAGCAGCGCGTCCAGCGCCGCGTTGGTCAGTCCGGCCCCAACGGTGAAATAAAGGCCCAGCTTCGGCTTTTCCGCCGCGATGAAAAAGCTCTGAAATACGTTTTGCAGAATAAAAAACGGGTTGGCCGCCAGAATAATGCGGGCGTACAGCACGCAGTACTCCAGCATTTCCCCCTCCGCCCCCAGAGCGGAGGCGACGGGCCGGGTGAAGGCGGCTCCCAGACAGCCCACTGCCGCGCCGCCTGCCGCCGCCGCGCAGACCAGGAAGGAGAAATGCCGGTTGGCCCGGTCCGGCCGGCCCTGGCCCAGGGTTTTGGCTACGATGGCGGAGCCGCCGGTACCGATCATGAAGCCCGGCGCGCCCGCGATGGTCAGCAGGGGCATAATGAGGTTTACCGCCGCGAAGGGCGTCTTGCCCGCGAAGTTGGACACGAACAGGCCGTCCACCACGCTGTAAATGGATGTAAAGATCATCATCACGATGGACGGCAGGGTGAAGCGCAGCAGCTTCGAATAAGTAAAATGCTCGGATAATTGGATTCTCATACAGAATTGTTTTCCTCTTTCTCTGATAAATTTGCCGCGAGGGCCGCACGGAATTGGGCGCAGTAAAACTCCATCGCCGCCACAAAGTCCGGGCCGAACCGCGCCGCTGCCGCCGCCATGGCCTGATTCTCCATGATATACAGCTCCTCCAGCGTCTGCCGGGCGTAAGCCAGTCCCGCCGGCGTCAGGCAGAGCTGCCGCTGCCGGGGCTGGTCCGGCATGGGCGCCAGGGTTATATAGCCCGCCGTCTGGCAGGCTTTGACCACCGTATTGATCGTAGTTTTGGGGATCGCCCACTCCTCGCAGATCTGCTTTTGGGAGTGGGGGAGGCCGTCGTCCAGGGCGTAGAGCAGATCCAGGGTATGGGGCGTGACCCCGGATTGGACCGCCCATCGGTAGTACGCGCCGTCCGCGGCGCTGGTTGCGGCGATCAGCCGCCGGTTCAATTGGTGCAGTTCGTCCATAGCTGATTCCTCCGGCATCTGTTCAGTACGATTTCGTACCGACTCAACGGATGACATTATAGTACGATTCCGTACTGTTGTCAAGAGGGGATGAAGCATCTTTTTTGGTACGCAGAGGAGGCGCGGTCCATACGCCGCGCCTCCTGCCCCTGTACTATATATCAAAAATCCCGCCCGCGTCCCGGACGCGCGGGCGAGGATCTTTGCGCCTGCCGCGTCCGCTCAGGCGGCCGCTTCGCTGGGGACTCTCTCCCGAAACAGCAGAGAGACGCACCACAGTCCGCCCAGGCCCACCAGGGCGTAGATCACGCGGGAGATCACCGCCATCTGGCCGCCGCAGATAAAGGCCACCAGGTCCAGTCCGAACAGGCCGATGATGCCCCAGTTCAATGCGCCGATCACTACCAGGATCAGCGCGATCCGATCCAAAACCATATCCGTTACCTCCTTTTTTGTTGCGAAAGCCCGCCGCGCCGGCTTACGAATGTAGTGTTGCCTGTTCCTTCGCCGCTATCCATGCAAAAAATAGAAAAAATGAAGAGAACGGGCGGCGTTTGACAAGAGACGCCGCTTTCGCTATAATGCTCCTGTCCGGCATCCGCCGGACAGCATCTTGAAGGAGGATTTGAAAATGCCCATTGTTACGCTGCACCGGCCCGCTTTGGAGGAGCTCGCCTTCCGCCAGGCGCTTCTCGGCGACCCGGACACCATGGCCTTTAACCACGCCTATGGCGGAACCATTGCGTTTCCCCGGGAACGGTGGGCGGACTGGTACGGGCGCTGGGTGGAGGATGCCTCCGGAGAGCGGTTTTACCGCTATCTCTATGATGCGGAGGCGGATGTCTTTGCGGGAGAGGTTTCGTATCACCTGGACGAGGAGTTGGGCGGATATGTCTGCGACGTCATTGTCCCCGCCGGACTGCGGGGCAGGGGATACGGTCGCCAGGGCCTGGCCCTGCTGTGCCAGGCGGCAAAGGACAACGGCGTGCCCCGCCTGCTGGACAATATCGCCTTGGACAACCCGTCGGCGGCGCTGTTCCTCAAGTCCGGCTTCCGGGAGATCGGCCGGAACGAGGAGTATGTCCTGGTGGCGAAGGATTTCTGACTCTACGGAGCGTAGGTTGCTTTTTGCGCGGCTTCCTTTATAATTTGACTATAAACGCCGGAGGTGAGGAAAATGGACGCGAAGAAAACGGGAGAGCTGATCCGCGCCCTGCGGACGGAGCTGGGACTGACCCAGCAGCAGCTGGCCTGTCGGCTCCATGTGGGGGACAAGGCTGTCTCCAAGTGGGAGCGGGGCGGCGGATGTCCCGACATATCCCTGCTTCCGGCGCTGGCGGAGGTCCTGGGCGTAGGGCTGGAGAGCCTGATGGCCGGGGAACTGGACGCCAAGGAACAAACAGGAGGAAATATGAAGCGCACGAAATTTTTTGTCTGTCCGGACTGCGGCAACCTGATCGCCGCCACGGGGGAGGCGGCGCTGTCCTGCTGCGGCAGGCCCCTGGCGGCGCTGGAGCCCCGAAAGGCGGAGGAAGCCCACCGCCTGGTCCTGGAGCCGGTGGAGAACGAGCTGTTCGTCACCAGCGGACACCCCATGGAAAAGGAGCATTATCTTACCTTTCTTGCCCTGCTGCGGGGAGACACCCTGCTGCTGCGGCGGCTGTATCCGGAGTGGGAGCTGCAGGCGCGGCTGCCCGCCGTCCATGGCAGGCTGCTGTGGTACTGTACCCGCCACGGCCTGTTCTATCAGGACATATGAGCAGATGCCAGGGGGGCTCTCACCTTTTGTGGTGAGAGCCCCCTCAAACATTCAATTGGTAAAGCGGATGATCTGGTTCTCCGCATCAACAACCGCCTCGACCCCGAAGGGAATGATGCACCGCGGCGTGGCGTGTCCGATATTGATATTGCAAATCACCGGCAATTGCGGATTTCCGATTACATCGATCAGATGCCGCTTGTACTCCTCCGCATAGGTTTCATCCATGGGCTTCCCAACCAGGACGCCGGAAACGACGTCGAATACGCCCTTTTTCTTGAGATATTCCAATGCCATCCGGTATTTCTCCGGAGGCATTTTTTCTTCGCTGGATTCCAGAAGCAGGATACGGTCCCTCCAGTCCTCCAGGGCGGGAAACAGGCGGTATTTCTCACAGAGCAAAGGCATATCCGCATACAGCTCCCCGTTGAAGAAATCATACATGGAGTCGATACAGCCGCCGAGGATCTTTCCGGAGAAAACAGACGGACCCTGCAGCAGCTCAAACCCGTGGTCCGGGTGTGAGGTCAACTCTTTACCCGCCTGATCTGGTGTAAAACTCTCCCGCTCTCCATACCAAATCTCGCTGGGGACAATTTCACGAATCCCGCCGGTGGAAATCAGCTCTTCAAAGTATCTGCGGGAATAGGGAAGCATCTCCGGCCCAAGCTCGCAGACATCCGCCAGAAAGCTCTGCCCATAGAAGGTGTTCAATCCCACCTTGTGCAGCATAAAGTGGTTGATGGTGGTATCGGAAAAGCCGAGAAACACCTTTTGGGAAACGGCCTCCCGCAGTTCGTCATGGTCAAACAGATACGGCAGCAGCCGGAAGGTATCGTCCCCGCCGTTGGCGCAGAGGATCATGTCGATCTCAGGGTCGCGAAAAGCCTGCAGAAGGTCCTCCGCCCTCTTCTCCGGATGCTCTCTGATGTAATCAATGCCCCTGAGCGCGTTGGGCATGAACTTGACCTTCAGCCCATATTCCCGCAGCCTGCGGAGCCCGATCTCTACTTCAAATTGGACAAATTCCTCCCCGATGATGCCGCTGGAGAGGCTGACGATCCCAACCGTTTTTATCATTTTAACCTCCTTAACTTCCATAAACCGTACATTGCCATGCGCAGAGTATATCACGGATACAAGCGGCGTGCAACCTCTATTTAAGGGAGCCGCCGGTCCTTCCCGCGGGGGAGGGCGGGCCTTTCTTGCATATTTCCGGCCAGGCTGTCATACAGTTACAACAGCAGAACGGAAACCTCCCATGCACGGAGGTTTTACAACAATGCGCGGCGGCGCATGGGAGGTAACTATGACAAATTCGGATCTCTATCAGGACATTGCCACACGCACCGGCGGGTCCCTGTTTGTAGGGGTGCTGGGGCCGGTCAGAACAGGGAAGTCCACCTTTATCAAGCGCTTCATGGAGACTTGCGTCATCCCCAACATCGACAACGTCTACCGCCGGGAGCGGGCCATCGACGAGCTGCCCCAGTCCGGCAGCGGCCGGACCATCATGACGGCGGAGCCCAAGTTCGTGCCCGAGGAGGCGGTGGACGTGACCCTGGAGGGGAGCGTCACCTTCGCGGTGCGGCTGATCGACAGCGTGGGCTACATGGTCCGGGGGGCTATGGGGCAGTTTGAGGACGGAACGCCCCGGATGGTGATGACCCCCTGGATGGACCACGAGATCCCCATGGCGGAGGCGGCGGAGATCGGCACCCGGAAGGTCATCCAGGAGCACTCCACCGTGGGCATCGTCATCACCACCGACGGCTCCATCACCGACATCCCCCGGGAGGACTATTTGGAGGCGGAGGAGCGGGTCATCACCGAGCTCCAGGCCCTGGGGAAGCCCTTTGTGGTTCTGCTCAACTCCACCGAGCCCCACAGCGGACGGGTCATGAGCATCAGCCGGGACATCGAGAGCCGCTTCGGGGTCCAGTGTCTGCCGGTGAACTGCCTGGAGCTGACGGAGGAGTCCATCACCTACATCATCAAGAGTATTCTGTACGAATTTCCTCTGCGGGAGATGCGCATTTTCCTGCCCGCCTGGGTGGACGCGCTGCCGGTGGACCACCCCATCAAGCAGGCGGTGTACGGTGTGGTCCGGGAGGGCGGGAGCCGGATGGCCCACATCCGGGAGGTGGAGCCGGTGGTGAAGGAGATGGGGGAGCAGGAGGACATCTCCCTGAGCCGGGTGCTGTCCATCGACCTGGGCCGGGGCATCGCCTCGGCGGAGCTCCAGCTGCCCAGGGAGCTGTTCTACCAGACCCTGTCCAGCCAGTCCGGGTTCACCGTGTCGGACGACGGGGACCTGATGGAGCTGCTCACAGAGCTGGCCGGGGTGAAGGCCCGGTTCGACAAGGTGTCCGACGCCCTCACCAACGTATATGAGACGGGCTACGGCATCGTCATGCCCACCATGGAGGAGCTGCTGCTGGAGGAGCCGGAGGTGATGCGCCAGGGCGGCCGCTACGGCATCAAGCTCAAGGCCAGCGCGCCGTCCATCC
>OFGP01001646.1_pt1 | contig 15442 bp, 21 predicted proteins | sample 1521781 | NCBI WGS metagenome assembly OFGP01 (sample SAMEA3504113, study PRJEB24116) | mouse gut metagenome | biome: mouse gut; feature: mouse-associated habitat; material: faeces | place: Denmark | collected 2011 | reverse complement strand
ACTTTTGCCGCGGGGCAAAAGTAGGCGCGGAGTCCGGGGCCGCGCAGGTCCCGGGGCTGCAATGAGAAACCACTCCCGTTCGCCACCGGAGGCGGCGAAGATGACTACGCTTCTTTCCGCAGTTCGATAATGCGGTCGCGCAAAACGGCCGCATATTCGAACTCCATCATCTTGGCTGCTTCCTTCATCTGCTTCTCCAGCTTGGCGATCTCCTCTGCGGCCTCGGTCTTGGTCAGCTTCTTGCCGGACTTCTTCTGAGCCTCCGCCTCGGATTTCGAAAGTTCCAGAATCTCCCGCACGGACTTGATAACCGTTTTGGGTACGATCCCATGCTCCTTGTTGAAATCATCCTGAATCTTCCGCCGCCGCTCCGTCTCGTCCATGGCGGAGCGCATACTCCGCGTAACGGTGTCGGCGTAGAGAATCACCACGCCCTCGGCGTTCCGGGCCGCACGGCCGATGGTCTGGATAAGGCTGGTTTCGCTGCGGAGGAAGCCCTCCTTGTCCGCGTCCAGAATGGCGACCAGGCTGACCTCCGGCATGTCCAGGCCCTCCCGCAGGAGGTTGATGCCCACCAGCACGTCGAATTCCCCCAGCCGCAAGTCCCGGATGAGCTCCATCCGTTCAATCGTCTCCACGTCGTGGTGCATGTACCGCACCTTGATGCCCGCTTTCTGGAGATACTGGGTCAGGTCCTCCGCCATTTTTTTCGTCAGGGTGGTTACCAGCACCCGCTCGTTCCGGGCGGACCGGGCGTTGATCTCCCCGATGAGGTCGTCGATCTGCCCCTGGACGGGACGGACCTCCACCCGGGGGTCCAGCAGGCCCGTGGGCCGGATGACCTGCTCCACGATCTGGTCCGCCTGGCTCCGCTCGTACTCCGCCGGGGTGGCGGAGACAAACACCGCCTGATGGAACCGGGTCTGGAACTCGTCAAACTTCAAGGGCCGGTTGTCGAAGGCGCAGGGCAGGCGGAAGCCGTACTCCACCAGGCTCTCCTTCCTGGCCCGGTCGCCGTTGAACATGGCCCGGACCTGGGGCAGGGTCACGTGGCTCTCGTCCACGAACAGTACAAAGTCGTCGGGGAAGTAGTCCATCAGCGTCAGAGGCGGGGACCCCACGGGCCGGCCGGAAATGACCCGGCTGTAGTTCTCAATGCCGTTGCAGTACCCCAGCTCCCGCATCATCTCGATGTCGTACATGGTCCGCTGGCGGATGCGCTGGGCCTCCACCAGCTTGCCGTTTTCCACAAACCACTTCTCCCGGTCCGCCACCTCCTTTTCGAGCTCCACGATAGCGCGGTCCATTTTCTCCTTGGAGGTGACGTAGTGACTGGCGGGCCAGACGGGGATGTTGGTCAGCCGACGGGTGACGGCGCCGGTGACGGGGTTGATCTCGCTGATGCGGTCGATCTCGTCGCCGAAGAATTCCACCCGGATGGCGGAGTCCTTCCAGTAGGCGGGCCACAGTTCCACCGTGTCCCCCCGGACCCGGAACATGTTGCGCTCGAAGGCGATGTCGTTGCGCTCGTAGCGGATGTCGATGAGCCGGTGGAGCAGCTCGTTGCGCTCCATCTGGGCTCCCGCCCGCAGGGTGACCATCATCTTCTCGAAATCCTCCGGCTCCCCCAGGCCATAAATGCAGCTGACGGAGCTGACCACGATCACGTCCCGCCGCTCCAGCAGGGAGGCGGTGGCGGCCAGACGCAGCCGGTCGATCTCCTCGTTGACGGAGGCGTCTTTCTCGATGAAGGTGTCCGTGTGGGGAATGTAGGCTTCCGGCTGGTAGTAGTCGTAGTAGCTGACGAAGTATTCCACCGCGTTGTTGGGGAAGAACTCCTTGAACTCCTCGCAAAGCTGAGCGGCCAGGATCTTGTTGTGGGCCAGCACCAGGGTGGGCCGCTGGACGGCCTCGATGACCTTGGCCATGGTGTAGGTCTTGCCGGAGCCGGTGACGCCCAGCAGGACCTGCTCCCGGAGGCCGTCCTCGATGCCCTGAGCCAGCTTGGCAATGGCCTGGGGCTGGTCGCCGGAGGGGGTGTATTCGGATATTACTTCAAAAGCAGGCATAGGGAACCTCCCGTTTATACGAATTCTCAATAAAAGAATACCATTCTTTTACCGGGCCTCAGAGAATATTGTCCATGCTTTTCCTGGAACGCCGCGACAAAGATATTTAAATTTTAGCAGGAAGCAGCATTACAGTAAGCCTGATTCGGCCATAGAAATATAGTCGTTGTCCGCTACAATGACGTGGTCCACCAGCCGGACCCCAATGGTGTCCAGAGCGTCTCCCACCATCCGGGTGGCGATCTGGTCCTCGTGGGAGGGCAGGGCCACGCCGCTGGGGTGGTTGTGGGCCAGCACCACCATCACCGCTTTGGCCCGCAGGGCGTGCTCCACGATCTGACGGATGTTGATGCCCACGCTGCCCACGTCCCCCTCGCTGAGCTTGAGGAGGCTTTTCTTTTTGCCCTTGCCGTCCAGGCACAGCAGGTACATGACCTCCGTGGCGTGGACCATGAAGATCCGGCGGAAGAACTCGCCGATCCGCTCCCGGGTGTCCAGGATGATCTCCCGGTCCTCTCCGCCCATCAGCACCCGCTGGTACAGCGCGGGCGCCAGCCGCAGGAGCACCGCCGCTTTCTCCTTAATGTAGGGCGTCTCCATCAGCTCCTCCGGCGGGGCGGACAGGACCGCCTGGAGGCTCCCGAACCGTTCCATCAGGGCGTGGGCGATGGGATTGGTGTCCTTCTGGGGGATGGCGTAGTAGAGCAGCAGCTCCAACAGCTCGTGGTCGGCGAAGGATTCCGCTCCGCAGCGGAGGAACTGCTCCCTTTTTCTGTCTCTGTGACCGTCATGGACGCCCATTGGCCTGTCTCCTTTTCCCGGCGGGTAATGTTTTCAGAATATTGTACCACACAAACAGATGTTTCACAAGAGGTTTTTGCTTTTATTTCCTGGCAAATTTCTGCGTTCGTCAATGATATGAGCCGGCAAGGGAGGCCAAGCGCAAGAGCAGGAACAGTTAAAGGCCGTCGTGGAAACCCTGGGGCGGGAAGTAAAACGGCGGGAGCAGATCAAAAAGCGCTTTCCAAAACAGCGGAAGACAGCAATCTGGACGTGCCGAGCGCAGATGCTATACGTCGCAGAGAATGGGTGCAAACGGAGGAGCCTGCGCGGCCTTCCTGCGTTTGCGGCAGCTTGGCCCGGCTGACCATGCAGCATCAAAATCCAATTTCCCGAAAAATATAGTTTGCATTTTAACAATACATCTGGTAGGATAGAGGGGTAATCATTTAACAACAGGAGGCCATCCTCATATGAAAAAACTGGTAGTCAGTAAAACCGATCCCTGTAAGGCGTGCCTGAGCTGCGTTCGGGCCTGCTCCGAGGCGTTTTATAAGGAGTTTGATCCGGATCTCAGCTGCATCCGCATTGTCGCCAAGCCTGACGGCGAGCCCAAGGTGCAAAATTGCATCATGTGCGGCAAATGCGCCCGGACCTGCCCCGAGGGAGCCATCACGCAGAACGCCAAGGGCGTGTATATGATCGACAAGCGCAAGTGCGTCGGCTGCGGCGAGTGCGTCAAGGCTTGCCCCATGCAGGTGATGGTCATGCCCAAGGCGGAAGACGCCAAGCCCAGCAAGTGCATTGCCTGCGGCCTGTGTGCCAAGGCATGCCCCATGGGCATCCTCACTGTGGAGGAGAAGTAAGCTACATAACCGGCGAAACGCCCCGGACGCAGTGCGTCCGGGGCCTCTCATTTCATACCGGCGTATAGGTCTGATACGGCGTTCCGTCCATATCCTTCCAGGTGAAGACCCGGTTCTCCAAGATCAGGTAGCTGCCCGTGCTGCCATCCTTGGGAATCGAGGTGGAGCCGGGATTGATATAATGCCAGCCGTCGCGGCTCCGAGCGGCAGGCAGATGGAAATGCCCGTTGAGCAGCACCGTCCCGGCCGCCATGGGGGGCGGGTTGTCCTCGTTCCACAGGTGGCCGTGGGTGGCGTAGAGGGTCAGGCCCTCCCAGTCCAGCAGAGCGTAGTCCGCCTGCATGGGAAATTCCAGGACCATCTGGTCCACCTCGCTGTCGCAGTTGCCCCGCACCGCCAGAATATGGTCCTTCACGCCGTTGAGCAGGGCCGCCGCCGCCATGCAGTCGTAGTCCCGGGGCAGGGCGTTCCGGGGACCGTGGTAGAGAAGGTCCCCCAGCAGGAGCAGCTTCTCCGGCGCTTCCGTCCGAAATGCGTCCAGCAGTTTGCCGGCGTAGTAGGCGGAGCCGTGCAGGTCCGACGCGATCATCAGCTTCATAAAATTCATCCTCCTTGCGGTTTCTGCGGGTAGTATACACGATTTTCTGGGAAATTTCAACCTGTAATGGCGGAACCAGGCGGTCCGCTCCAGGGAAAGAGAGCGGACCGCCTGTTAATTTTTTATAAAAAATGATTTTGCCCGTTGTGTTTCCCCGCCGTTTGTGCTATGCTATAGGTACCGTAAGTCGACCAAAAGCAGTAAAGGAGTGATTTCATATGGTTAGACTGATTATGAGCGGCTCCGGCGAGGGAAAGACCAAGCAGCTCATCGAGCTCATGGAGAGCGCCGCGGAAAACGAGGTTGGGTGCATGGTATGTATCGAGCCCCAGCGGAACATGAGCTTCAACCTCCGCCACCAGACCCGGATGATCGATTCTTCGGAGTTCGACATCAACAGCTTCCCGGTTTTGCGCGGCTTCATCAGCGGCCTGTATGCCGGCAACTATGACATTTCCCACATCTTTATTGACAATCTGTGCAAGGTTGCCCACAGCTCTGACGAGCGCGAGATTGGCGAATTCCTCAACTGGCTGGACGCCTTCAGCTCCCCCCTGAACCTGAAGACCACCGTCACCATCAGCGCCTCCGCCGATTCCGCTACAGACACCATGCGCAAGTATATGTAACCGGTTCCATGCCGTATATGGCCGCGCCCCCGATCCAAAGGACCGGGGGCGCAGTCATATTAGAGCCTGTTCAGTATCTCAACGTGTTTGGATTGGCGAGCGGATTTTTTGCCCTGCAAGGCAAAAATCCGCAGGCATCCTGACGGATGGCAAGGAACGATTGTGCAATGACCGCATCGAGCGGTCATGCACAATTGCATTCTGCACGGCCCCTCGATGGGGCCGTTGCAGAATCCATAACGAAGCCAGGGCGGAAAATACGCCGCCAAGACAGGCGCGGGGAGATGCTGAACAGGCTCTTAAGAATTCCCAATTAAGAATTCCCAATACTGACGAGGAGGAAAGCATATGGCGCATTTACGCTGTGATATCAAGTCGGACGTGATGGGCATGTATACCTCGCTGGAGGTCGTTCTGCCGGATTACGGCCGGATGAAGGACGCGCCGGTCATCTATCTGCTCCACGGCCTGTCGGGCAACTGCTCCGACTGGAGCCGCTTCACCGCTGTGGAGCAATACGTCTCCCAAAAAGGGGCCGCCGTCATCATGCCCGAGGTCCAGAGGAGTTTTTATGCGGACATGGCTCTGGGGATCGACTACTTCTCCTATGTTCGGGAGGAGCTGCCCCAGACCTGCAGCCGCCTGTTCGGACTGAGCCTCCGGCGGGAAAAGAATTACATTATGGGCCTGTCCATGGGCGGATACGGCGCGCTGAAATGCGCCCTGTCCGCGCCCAAGCGGTACGCCGGCTGCGCCGCCTTCTCCGCCGCCATCGAGATCGAGCCGCTGATAGCCTCCGCCTCGGGCAGGATGGCCCGGGAGCTCCAGGCCATCCTGGGTCCGGAGAGGAAGATCCCGCCGGAGGCGGATCCGTACGCCCTGCTGAACCGGCGGAAGGGGGCCCAGCTGCCTCGGTTCTTCGTCACCTGCGGCGAGCAGGACGCCCTATACCAGGAAAATGTCCGGTTTGTGAAGGCGCTGGAGGAACGGGGGGCCGATGTCCGCTTCGAGCACTGGGAGGGGGACCACCGCTGGGAGGTCTGGGACAAATCCGTGGAGATGGCGCTGGAGGAATTCTTTCCGGCGGGAAAGAAATAGAGAGGAGAGCAGACCATGAATTATTCGGAAGACGCGAAGAAGCTTTACCATATCCAGGTGGGCCGCGGGGACGTGGGCCGCTACGTGATCCTGCCGGGGGACCCCAAGCGGTGCGCAAAGATCGCCCAATACTTTGACGATCCCCAGCTCATGGCCGACAGCCGGGAGTACGTGACCTATACCGGAACCCTGGACGGGGTGAAGGTCAGCGTCACCTCCACCGGCATCGGCGGCCCCTCCGCCTCCATCGCCCTGGAGGAGCTGGTCCAGGCGGGGGCGGATACCTTCGTGCGCATCGGCACCTGCGGCGGCATGCAGCCGGAGGTATGCAGCGGGGACATTGTCATCGCCAGCGGCGCGGTGCGCATGGAGGGCGCCAGCCGGGAGTACGCCCCCATCGAGTACCCTGCCGTGCCGGACATCGTGGTGGTCAACGCCCTGATGGCGGCGGCGGGGGAGCTGGGGCTGAAGCCCCATGTGGGCGTGGTCCAGTGCAAGGACTCGTTCTACGGCCAGCACGACCCGGCGAGCAAGCCGGTGAGCTATGAGCTGCTGAACAAGTGGGAGGCGTGGAAGCGGATGGGCTGCCTGGCCTCGGAAATGGAATCGGCGGCGCTGTTCATCGTGGGCGGGGCCCTGCGTGTGCGGGTCGGGTCCTGCTTTTTGGTGATGGCCAATCAGGAGCGGGAGAAGGCGGGGCTGCCCAATCCCGTGGCGCACGATACGGACATGGCTGTCCGGGTGGCGGTCCAGGCGGTACGGAACCTGATCCGGGAGGACCAGGCCCAGGGCAGATAAGGAGGCGGAGCGATGGAGAAGGAGCAAATCCAGTCCCTCATCGACGCGGCCGTCGCCATGCTGGATTTCGCCTACGCGCCCTACTCCCATTTCAAGGTAGGGGCGGCGCTGCTGGCGGAAGACGGGCGGGTGTATACGGGCTGCAACATCGAGAACGCGGCCTACGGCCCCTCCAACTGCGCGGAGCGCACCGCCTTTTTCAAGGCGGTCAGCGAGGGGGCGCGGCAGTTCCGGGCGATCTGCATTGTGGGCGGCCCGGAGGGGGCGCTGACGGATCTGACGCCGCCCTGCGGCGTGTGCCGGCAGGTGATGATGGAGTTCTGCAGCCCGGAGGCGTTCGAGATCATCCTGGCTGTGAGCCGGGATATGTATCAGGTTTATACCCTCAGAGAGCTCCTGCCTATGGGCTTCGGGCCCGGGAACCTGGAGGAAACGCTGTAAAACGGCGGAAATTGGGGGCTTCGCGTCAGGCGAAGCCCCCCTGCTGGGGAGTGGGATGGAAAAGCGGCATAATTTTGACGAAAAATTCTCTTTTGGTCCTTGACAAATCCTTCAGTTCATGCTATCATTTACAAGCTGACGGTTTGTTGCGGCGAAACGGGAACGTCCCATGCGCGGGTGTAGCACAATGGCCAGGGCACCAGCCTTCCAAGCTGGGGATGCGAGTTCGATTCTCGTCACCCGCTCCAGATACGCGCCAGTAGCTCAGTCGGATAGAGCAACTGCCTTCTAAGCAGTAGGCCAGGGGTTCGAATCCCTTCTGGCGTGCCATTTCCATTCCACAACATCGTGCAATTTGGTGGGTGTAGCTCAGTTGGTTAGAGCACCGGATTGTGGTTCCGGGTGTCGAGGGTTCGAGTCCCTTTACCCACCCCAGATGAAGCAAGGGATTGGGAGATAATCCCAATCCCTTGCTTTTCCACCATGAGGCAGCGCACAATCAGAACATTGGGGTGTCGCCAAGTGGTAAGGCACGGGACTTTGACTCCCGCATCCGCTGGTTCGAGTCCAGCCATCCCAGCCATTTGACCCGTTAGCTCAGTCGGCAGAGCAACTGCCTTTTAAGCAGTGGGTCCGGGGTTCGAATCCCCGACGGGTCACCAGCGAAAAACCTCTGTAGCCATTGTGATGCAATGGTTACAGAGGTTTTATCTCTTTCTGCTTATTCCATGCAAGCGCGGGAAAACCGGCACAAATTCAGCATGATTTCCGCAGGGGACAGGTCAAAATACAAGTCAGTACTGGCGCTGCTCAGTGAGACAAATTCGTAGGTGCTTGCGGATTTGGGAGAGCAGGAACGGAACCACACTTCCGCGACAAGCCCCGGCTCGTTCCCCAATACCGGCGGCCCTTCTGCCGCTGATCCATAGGTTGTGCCATCAGACCGGCGGCAAAGCTGGCCAGCTGCTGTGTGTCTACCGGCACCACAGAGGTCTCGCCCATGAACCAGCTATCCGCGATTTCCCGGCAGATCTCGGAGGGAAGATCCGTAACAAGCTGGTAGGCAGCTATCCGGGCATCAGAGGGGGTGTACTCTGTCATCACCACGTAGCGGATCGGCTTGCCCACCGAGGACCTCGCCTGGCCCATAAATGTCCTGTATTGCCGATCAGCAACAGCAAGAGGGACTGTCTGACCAGGAGCATAACGGAGGGTCAGGAGCTGGGCGCAGTCAAAGCTGCTGGTGAGCACAGCCTTCAGGCGGCGGAGGGAGTGCTGCCGGTACTGTTCGGCCCGTCGATCTGTCAAGGTGTTACCTCCTGTCTCTTTTTGGTACGCTCCCCACGCGCGGCACCGCGCGGACGCGAAATTTCTGGAAAGTCCTGGACCCAGCCGATTAGGCTATGGGCTTGACTTTTTGTTTTTTTCGAGGGGGGGCCTCTGCAAATAGTCTACCACACTGCCGCTCTTGTCGCAACGGCAACTTCCTTTTTTCGCTAGTTATTCGACTACATTCCAAGTTTGTAATACATATTAAAAATGTTGTCAAACGCAATTCTGCGGAGCTTAACAAAGAGGTCCGCCAACATGAAGTTTTGCTGGCGAACCTCTTTGTTACTTCTCAGCGGACTCTATCGACTGGTAATAAATCCCATTCTTCTTGTTATCCAGGACGAAGGCGTCATAGCAAACACGGCCTTCCACCAGATTTCCGCTCAGGCCCGGCGGGTCAATATGAATCTTGTACTCCTCCAGCTTGACCGGAGCGACCGTTGCCGAGGGATGGGCAATCATAAAGCCGAAGTCTTCCGGGACGCGGTTCGCCGGGACCTTGATGACGCTGCACCCATCCAACATGCCGATCACACCAAGCTGCCGCTGCTCCTGACCGATGTCGGTCTCCATAGTGATATCGGGGTTACGCTTCATCAGCTTGTAGACGGCAGGCGTAACCATGAGGACGCGGTTGGTCTCTGAGACCTCGGCATCATCCAGCGCGGAGTTACCCGCAAGGATGGAATCATAGATGTTATCAGAGGTCAGCACCATAGCGGCGGGCTTTGTCCCTGCCCCTGCACACATTACGCCATATGTGTATGTATCGACTTCCGGGATGACAACCTCCTTTATCTGGCGGGCCAGTGCTACCGCCGCGTTTAGCACATCGCCGGTTTCATCCTCGTCCATCTTATCAATGGCGAAGGTGAAGGACCGATCCTTTTTCAAAGTCAGCTCCTCGGTGGTTGCATCCAGTCCGGCAACAGGGCCATACCGGGACCACTTGCCATCCGTCAGCGTAGAGCCGTCCCTGTCATAGTCGTGCATTGCAGAGGTGGTAACCTTGTAGACCCGAACAGTATGTGCGCCGGTCCAATCAATATCATCATTGGTCAGCAGATTGAGTTTGCTCTCCGCCTTGAATTGCTCGTCCACATAGGGAGAGAATTTTGCAACAAGGTCAACAGACATTTTATCGCCCTCCAGTTCTAAAAATTTCGCTCACGATATTAAACTCCTCCTTAGGTTCCTGCTTCTGGGCCTTCTCTTCATAATCACTTCGGCAACGGGAATAGCCGGTTTTATAGCCCTGCTCTTCCGAAAATTCGATAAGAGCGAAAACTGCATCAACCGCCGCAGTGAAACTTCCCAAATTTGTGGCATCCAAAAATCCATAGAGTTTTTCTGCGTTGTCCTCCGCATATTCACCGATCAGATTAATTTCGGTGGGTTTGGATAACCCCTTGCGGCCAAAGCGATTTACATATTTCCTGATTTTTTGTTCTAAGTAGGACTTTTCCTCACGGATCAGTTCGGTCGTCTGCTGGGTCTCCTGGACCGGCAGAGACTGAAACCGTAGCAGATGTTCCCGGATGATCTCCTCAACTTCCGCCTGACTGTAGGTGCGCTCCTCTTCCGGGCTATCCTCGTTATTATCTGGCTCAGCCTCAACCACCTGGAGCTCTTCCTCCGCAATCTGGCCCTGCTCTGCCTGCAAATCCATTTCCAAGATATTTTCCTCCTCCCATTTTACTCAAATCCGACAGCGCTGTCGGATTTCAGGGGGCTCGCGGGCTAATGGCAGCATATCCATAACAGTCTCACATCCTTATCGGTATCGGATCACCAAGGTTGCCGCCGCGGATACTCGGTGCGGTCCCCAGCTGCTCCGGGAAACTGTCTGGGTCCCGCTGCCACAGGAGCCGCCCATCCGCGTCCCAGGAGGCAAATATCACGCCAAAAATGCGTTGCGCCTCCATTGAACAGTTCATCCGGTGTTTACCCTTCGACATGTCGTAACGGGTCCCCACCATCTGCCATGGACCTAATACGCCTATATACGCTTTCACCATGACAGCAGGGCGACGCTGGCCGGGGTAGACCGCATAGCACATGCACAGGTCCTCGCTTCCGTCTCCGCCTTCGCTCCGGTACCGCGGCAGCGCGGGGAAACGGGTGAAATCTACAGCTACCCAGCCGCGGTCTACCACGCCAGCCCTCTCCATGCAGTCCCCGGATACAGGGAATATGGCGTGGGTGCTTTGCTTCATAACGGTCTCTACCATGTCAATGGTGAGGTGCTTTGCGACGATCTCCTGCCGGGGCTCCAGAATTTGCGGTATTCCGCTGCATTCAAAAATTCTATTCATTGTTCAATCGCTCCTCTTTGGGTTGATGTGCGGGGAGGGTGAAATTTGGTTCCTTCCCCCACACCCCCTTCTTCCTGTTTGTTGGTTCTATGAAGAATCTATCTGCTAACCTAGACTAATCTATACTAACCTAACCTGGGTATACCGTTGGTTGACCAATGGTATACCAGCGGTCAACCGTCCGTGAGCCTAGGGCTTGTTTGATAATTGGCGATATGCCCAACAGCAAGGGATTTTTTTGTCAGACAAGGCAAATCTTCGCAGGCATCCTGACGGATGGCAAGAAAATTTAACGCCGTATGGCAGAAAAAGGCCTGCTGTTTGGGCGTGTTGACAATTTTCAAACAAGCCCTAACCCGGCAAAGCAGCTCATTGTAGACACTGGGGCGGTATCTGTCACTGCGGATGAAGTTGTTTCGATGCCAATCGGTGATGAGTGTCACAAGATCATCGTTCAGGATGGTGACAAAGCCCTTCGAGGCCAGCACCCGCAGATCGTCATCCGTTGCCCCGGTGGTCCGCATCACGGAAAACGCCTCGACAACTCCGTCATCATCTGCCGCCATGCCCAGATCGTAATACAGCAGTCTCGATGTGGCAGGCATCCGGAGAAATCGCGCTGAACCCACAGTGGCCTTTGCAAACATCCGACGTTCTGCCATCACTCTGCCTCCCGATAGATATAGATATACTTCACGAACCGATAAATTCGGTTGAGCAGCTTTTCGTCTGTGATCTTGCATAACATGTCGACAATCAGACTGAGGGATTGCCCTTGACAGCTGGGCATGAAATCTGCTACACTAGGGGAGAACTCGCTCTCCCCCGCATGTCCGCTTTGGGTGCTGGTAACGCCCAGAGCGGTATTTTTTTCGCTAATTCTCAATGCATTTCACCTCTTCAAACAAAGAATTTATGTACTTTTCCAGGTCATCCCGGCGGAAAATCCAGGCTTGTCCCTGTTTTGCCCCAGGCAGGATGCCGTTTTTTGCCATCCGGGCGACTACTTCTGGATTGACCCGCAGCAGCAGTCCGGCCTCGGCGCAGTTGCAGAGTACCGGCAGCTCATCAACGGAGTGAATCACCCGGCGGGGTTTGTTTGGCCTTCTCTGGTACATGGTGTGCTTCCTTTCTGTGTTACACTTTAGAGCCCCATTTTTGGGGGTCCGAATATACTTTTACATCTTTTGAATTTTTGCGGTTTGTAAGCCTTGCGCCGCAACGGTTTTAAGTGCTCTAAAGCGTAACATCAACCGCGATATTTTCTCATTCGTTCCGCTGTCTGCCGGTTCTTTACTTTCTTTGAGCATTTAGCACAGTATTTTGCCCGGTTGGAAATTGCCCTGAAAGGCTGACCGCAGACCGCACAGGACTTCAAATGGTCATCGCCCATGATCTCCGCCTTAAGTGCCCTGCCGTCCCGATCTTCCAGAAGGACATCCCGGAAGAACCGGCAGACCAGTGATTGCGTAATCATCTGGGGACACTGCACAATTTCCCCACGGTCCAGCAGCAGGCAGCCACCTGTAGAACGGTCATAATTGCTACATAAGTTCCGGATCAGGGCACACGCGCTTCGGTGTTGCTTATCGCTCATCAGAATCACCCCCTCACTCCTCCTTGATAATCTCAGTCGGGTCCACGCCAAGTGCAGCTGCAATACCACCGACTGTCTTAGGTTTAACAGCCTCGCCACGTCTAACTTTTGTCAGGGTTTGTGGAGATATCCCTGAGCTTCTCAGATCAATCAAGGACTTCTGCTGTCGTGCCAACCAAAGGTCAAGCTTCACATTATCAATTCGCATTTCGCCCTCCTGTTCGTTCCGTATTCGCTCCGCACAGTTATAATAGCACCAGTTTCGTTCCAAGTCAATAGCTTTTTTCATTTTCCTGTTCCATTTTCGCTCCGAATGTGTTATACTAGGCAAGGGGGTGATTACCATTGATACGAATACAGTAGGAATGTGTATGCGGAAATTTCGCAAAACCCGTGGAATGACACAAGAGGAACTAGCGAAAAATTCAAATTTATCCACTATGAGTATTCGGCGATATGAACGTGGGGAGCGAATTGTAACCGATGAGGCCCTACAGCGCATTGCAAATGCTCTTGAAATCTCCATCTATGAGTTAAAAGGGTTATCTGATGTGGAGGCATTTAAGGCAGAACTTAATGACAGCATTGATATGACCCTTTTAGAGATGAGAATTCATAAAAAATTTGGTATTCCGCTCGATGTAGCCAAAAAAATAGCAGAAGAAATTGCATACTTGCTGCAAAATAATCTTAGAAGTGATGTAGAAGCTGTCTATCATCAACTATTGAACAGACTGACGGATGAGGGCCAGCAAAAAGGAAAGGAATATCTGGAGGATTTATCCGGAAATCCCAAATATAAGCGGTCTACCTCCACTGCAGAAGCATCAGACTCGCTCCCGTTGGCCCCTAACGAATAAAGGGGTGGCAATCCGCCACCCCCAGCATGGAATATAGAACATACCTAAGCCGTCGAAATGACGGGTCAGCATTAGCAGCAAGAAGGGGGTCCAGTTTGGACCCCCTTCGGGTAACTGATCGTTACCCCATCAGAATAAAAGAATACCTGGGGATCGCATTTCACGTCCACCTGGTACAAACATTTCAAATTCGTCAGCGCTGACGAATTTGGGTGTCACCATCAGGCAACCAAAAATTATCCATTATCGCAGCGCAGACCAGAAAGGAGCACATCATGGAATACACGATCAAACTCACCTGGGACCCGGAGGCAGGGGTGTGGATTGCCACCAGCGGCGATATTCCCGGCCTTGTGCTGGAATCGGGCTCTTTTGACGCCCTCTTGGAGCGGGTCCGCTTCGCCGTGCCGGAACTGCTGGCACTGGACGACACAAAATCCCCCCTCTCGCTGAATTTCCTGTCGGAACGTCATGAAAGGCTGGCGTTATAATGGCAGAATATGAAAAGCGGGTGCGTGAAATCCTGGCCCGAAGCAGCTGCACCTTTGTGCGGCGTGGAAAGGGTGACCACGATATCTGGTACAGCCCGATCACGCAGCGCCACGTAACGGTAGACACAAAGATTAAATCCCGTCACACTGCAAACGCAATTCTCAAACAAAGCGGGATCAGCTACCGTTTCCGTTAAATCGGCATACCGTTTTAGGACATAGGGAGGTGACTGCACATGGCGCGAGCAAAGAAGCGGGCTGACGGGCGGTATTGCGCCCAAATCTACCTTGGCCGGGACGCAGACGGCAAGAAGCAGTATAAAAGCGTCTATGCCAAGTCCCCGGCAGAGCTGAAGGAGAAGGAGGCCGCTGTCCGGCTTCAGCTGGGGCGGGGCCTGGACGTGCTCTCCCAGCGGGACAGCTTCGCAACATGGGCGGATGACTGGCTGAAGCTGAAGGAGCGGGAAAACATCACCTACCGCCAGATGGACAACTACCGCCGGGCGGTAAAGCTCTGGGAGGAGGAGCTGCGGGATTACGAGATCGGGCAAGTCCGGGCTGACGACATTGAGCGCGTTCTGATTGGCCTATCGGATAAAGGCCTGTCACAACGGACAATCAACTTGTATCGGTCTACCATCCGCCAGATCATGCGCCGGGCTGTGGGCAGGGTCATCGCCACCAATCCCGCCAATCAGGTGGAGCTTGCCGCCGTAGGGCGCAGAGAAGAGCAGCGGCGGGCACTGACGGCAGAGGAACAGCAGTGGATATGGGACACGCCCCACCGGGCGCAGCCTGTGGCGGTTATTATGATGCTCTCGGGGCTGCGGCGCGGGGAGCTGGCCGCGCTGACCTGGAATGACGTAGACCTGGAGGCCCGGACCATCACCGTTAACAAGGTGATTGAGTATGACAGCAACGGCGTTCCCAGCCTCCGGCATGTCACTAAATCTGCCGCGGGTATGCGGACGGTGGATATTCCCCAGCGGCTGGCGGATTACATGCGAGGAATGCCAAAGGACAACTTCCTGGTCATCCATAGCGCCCATGGCGGAGTGATGACAGAATCGGCCTGGGCAAAGATGTGGAGGTCCTACATGCGGGAGCTGAACCGCAAGTATGGTACCAGGACCCCGGCAGACCTGGAGCTGCTACGGTCCGGCAGGCCTGGGCCCAAGGCGCTGGACATGACCATTCCCAACATCACCATGCATTGGCTGCGGCATACCTTCTGCACGCTGCTTTATCTGGCCGGCGTGGATGTTATTCAGGCCTGTGCCCAGATGGGCCATGCGGATGTATCTACAACGCTGCGGATTTACACGCACATGGATGCCATCCACAAGCGGAAATCAGTTGACAAGCTGGACGCTTATCTGTCTGGACGCTCAAAGGCTGAAAATGAGTAGTGGACAAGTCAAAGACAGGTCAAAAACGGTGGCAATTCTTGCTAGATCATACTCTCACCGTGCCTTTTAAGCAGTGGGTCCGGGGTTCGAATCCCCGACGGGTCACCAGAAAAAGAGGTCAAAAAAGATTTTTGGTGAAAAAACCGAGAGATTTCAAGA
>OFGP01001639.1_pt1 | contig 15468 bp, 18 predicted proteins | sample 1521781 | NCBI WGS metagenome assembly OFGP01 (sample SAMEA3504113, study PRJEB24116) | mouse gut metagenome | biome: mouse gut; feature: mouse-associated habitat; material: faeces | place: Denmark | collected 2011 | reverse complement strand
ATCTGCCTTGTTTTATTGCGTATTTCTACGCAGATTGTCAAGGAACAAAGCGCACACACTCGATCTCCATGATCTGCAGAATAAATTCCCGCAGTTTTTGCTGAACACGCCGGGGCAGATCCGCATGGATGCTTGCCAGCGGCTCCATGGAATCGAATGCGAGCCACCGTTCCAGCTCCTGTAAGTTTGAGATCGTGACATAGCGGAACGGCTTTCCAGGCGTGGTCCCCATGATTGTATAGCGACTGGCACGGATACCAATTGGGACTCCATATCGCAGCGCGATCTCCGCCTGGGGCGGAGTGAGATAGATGAGCTGCTGCTTGCCAGTGTAGCCACGGCCCTTTTGAAAATCGCTGATGTAATAGGCAATCAGGCTGCGGATCGCCTCCAGAGCTTTCTCCTTTTCTTGCTGCATGACCCAAATACCTCCTTTACATGTTCATTGTCATTTCCTGCCTTGCGGAAACCGGCCCGTCGGTCAGTTCCGCGTTCCAGTCCTTCTGGCTTGGAAGAAGGATTTCTATTTGACTGTATCCTTTCTCCCGCAAGGTTTCTGAGATTCTATGGGATGCCTCGATCCCCGCTTTATCATTGTCCAGACACAGCGTTACTCGCTGCAATGCGGGGGCCTGATCCAGCATCCACAGCAGCGCATTGTCGGACACGCCGCAGAGGGCAACATAGCTGTGCTTCTGCCAGTCCTCCGGATGCAGAGTGATAAACGACAGCATATCAATGGGTGCCTCAAACGCATACAGGTGGTCACTGCTCCCGCAGCAATGGAAGCTGTACCGGGAGTCACATCCGGCCACATTCCGTTTGAAGCCTTCGCCAAAGGAATAGAGCCCGCGCTTGTGCGCATGACGGGCGGCGCCGTGTTCATCGTACCCAATGAACACGGCGTTGTGATATTCTCTGCTGCCGTCCGCAGACGGCTCCGCACTCTCATAGATCAATTTTGCGTGGACGAACGAATCCACCACCTCTCGGCGGATGCCCCGCTGTTTCAGCAGATAGGCGTACATCCGGCGCATATTGGGGCTGGCAGGAGGGAGGGTAAATTCTTTTTTCTCTCTGCGCCTGCTCCTGCCGGCTGGTTCAAATGCTTCGCCGTGTTCGCCATCAAGCAGGCGAGTAACTGCCTCCGGATAGGACAGCCCGTAGAACTTTTGGAGAAACGAGATCGGTCCGCCGCCCTTTTTTACTGCGTGATCATACCATTCGTTCCCGCAAACAGTAACGCTACGGTCACTGGCCAGCCGCTTCTCGAACCCGGAAAGCAGCTGCCTCTCGCCTTGCCGCAGCAGAAATTGTTCCAGATCAACTTCAGCGGCACGGCGCTTCTGATCGTCTGTAAAGTGGATGTATGGAATCGCTTTCACTTCCTTTCCTTGATTTCCCTGTCTGCATCTGCTATACTGATTTTCCGGAGGGATGCAGATGCAAGTTGTTGTTTTGAACGGGACGCTGACCGAGGCCGAGCAGGACGCCTATATCCGTCAGGCTACAGCGTTGTACCCCATGAGTATCATCGAAAAGCTGTTCCTGGATGTGCAGGGCGACCATGTGGCGGTCAGCTATGACTTGCACCGCCTCCGCAGTATGCGGAAAATGGGTGGGTACTGCATTGGGGAACCGGCTGACTGGAACGCCGCCAAGCAGGCGGAGCTGCGGGATACGATCCCGAATCCGACTGATTGATTACCAGGCGCATGACACGAAAACGGCTTTTGAATCTGCTCGTCTTTCTGATTTTGCTGGCTATAGAAGTGCTGATCGCATTGTTCATCCACGACAGTTTTATCCGGCCATATTTCGGAGACATACTGGTTGTTGCTGTGGTTTATTTCTTCCTGCGGGTATTCATCCCGGAAAAATACCCATGGCTGCCAGCGGTGGTATTTGCCTTTGCTGTAGCGATAGAGTTTACACAGCACCTCCGTTTGACAGAGAGGCTTGGAATAACAAATCCTATGATCAGGACCATACTCGGTTCTGTTTATGATACAACAGACATCCTGTGCTATGGTATTGGGTGCATATTTTTGGCTGGATATGAGTGGGTGCGCAGAAAAGGAAACAGGTAGTTTCCTATGTCCGCCCGTGTGTCTTTTCCGGCATCATGCTGCTGTAATACCGTCTGGCCCTGGCCCGCTGGTTGAGCTGCTTGTCCCGTTCGATGATCTCACACTTAGTGCAGCGGAAGCCGTCGCCATTGAAAATCTTCCCGCAGCAGATACACACATGGCGGGGGACGATCTCCTCCCGCTCGCACTCACATAACGCGGCAACTTCTTTCCAGGGAACCTCCCACCACGCTGCAGCCTCCACGGTAGCCTGCTCCCAGTTGGGAGCATCGACGACAGCCAGCCCACACTCCGGGTGGCGCACCCACCAGAGGTGCTGGGACGGCGCTTTCTTTGCTGTTGGCATACAAAACCTCCCTAAGATAATTTTGGCGCATGGTCATCCGGTTTGTGACCATGCGCGATTTTCTTCTCCCGAAGTTTTCGCAGCAGCTTCCGGTCAGTGTGGTATACCGGGCTGGCTGGAGGCTGCTGCTCCTGGAAAATGCGGCCTGTGTGATACAGGAGGCGGGTCACAGAATTGAACAGCAGGGCAGAAGAATGTTCGTCATTCCTCTGCCCTGCTGCCGTATTCGTAGATACCGGCGCAGAATGGCTCTGCTCTAACTGAGCACCGAGTCGCACCGCCTCCTGGATCACATTATTCTTGATTCGCTTGAACTCTTTCTGCTGTCAACGCCAACCGGAAAATGTCATTTTTCGCCGGAATGGAATGTCATTTATTGGCGGTCAGCATGCGGTGGGTATGCAGCCTTGATTACCCGTTACTTGTCGGCTTGAAGCCCGTCAAGTCCTGATTTATCAGTGCATTTTAGACTTGACGGGCGAAAACGACAAGTATAATCATTCAAAGGCTGCTCACCTTTACCCGCCATTTTCTTACATTCCCTGTTCGGCGAAAAATTACAAAATCGCACCGGCGCTGACATCTGCTGCGAGAGTGGAATGCGTTCCGGCAGGTCGTCTTTGTACGTCCGCAGAACCTCCTCCCGCATCTCATACCAGAGATTGTAAGCGGCGGCAACATGCTCGTCCCGCTCCAGCTCGTCCACGATCCCATCTACCAAAGATTTCACAGACGGCTTGAGATAGCCGTACTGCTTTTTGCCGGAAGTGTTTTTGAGCTGTTTCGCCAGCTCCAACATCAACTGCTCAATACGCTCATTAGACAGCGAACCGTCCTGCATCTGCTGGATGAGCTGTCGCAGGACTTTCTGCGTATCCTGATTCAATGAATCCCGCCGCTGGGTCTGTCTGGCGTAGATTTCCGTCAGATCATTCTTGAAAATTTCTTTCGCCAATCCGGACTTGATTCGCTCAATGCCATGCTGCGTAAGGTAGCCAGACTTGCCGTCAGTACTGTAGCAGACCATATGCACATGCGGGTGGTGCGATTCATCATGAAATGCGGCGTACCACCGGAACTGCTCCAGCGGGATCTTCATCGCCTGCGCCATCTCTATGGAGTAACCGGAAAGAAAGTCCTTCCATTTCTCTGCGCTATCGAATCCCAGTCGTGTGGCATCCTCCCGGCGCAGAGAAATGATTGGCAGCCAGACCGTTCCAGGATGGTGCGCCACTTCCTCTTGTATTTTGGATAACGTCAGCGAGTCGCTACCACTGGTGAACAGCCCATGGGAGCCGAACCGCTGGGCGCGAGGACGCTTGGCGATGTAGTCCACGTAGTTTTCCATCTTAGCGATCTGGTCGAGATTGTCCTCAATAGCCCGTGTAATGAACTCAGATGCATTGCCACGTGTGGGGGATTCCTGGTAGTCAACGTACTCCTCCAACCCTTTGCTCAGAGGAAACTCCCGGGCCAATTTCTCCACCATATTGATCTGATTCTCTGTTGCAAGCAGATCTATTTTGCCAGGATCAATGCGCTGGACTCCTTTGCGGGTGGCGATATAGCCCACCGCATTTCCCAGATGAGCAGCGGCCTTCGCTGTGCCGCCCTTGACGTGCGGGCACTTGAAAATGACGCGCGGCATGGGTTATCGTTCGTCGTGCTGATACTTCATCGCATCCGCAAAAGTGACTGCGCCACTGGTCTTCTTGACCTCCTGGATGCACCGTCCGCGCAGGCGTTCCAGCGCCTCCGGGCTGACGTCCACCTCGGAAGCCAGCACGTTCATCATCATGTCCATCTCCACGGCCAGCTTGAAGAGCAACCGGCAGATGCGATTCTCACTGTCGTGAACGGTGCCGCGCACCGCCGCCGCCAGGGACGGCGGTAGGAAGTGCAGGCAGTCTTCGGCGGAGAGATAACCGACGTAAAATTCTACCGCGTGTTCCACAAATTCGTTGGCGGTGGTGCAGTTATCTTTCTTAGCATACTCACCGATGAGTTGGTATGTCTCCGGTGTCAGCCGCAGATGCAAACGCACCTTATCAGACATTCCGTGTCCATCTCCTCTCTGTTTAATATTTCCGTAGGCGCTCCCCAGGCACCGGCGAAAGCCCCTGCTGGCGGGCATCTCACGAAAACAGGCGCCACCAGTGGCGCCGGGGCCCGAAAATGGCGCCTGGGTCGAAACCCCGCAACCCTCTGCCCCGACCCGCATTGCGGGGCGATGTGGTTCGAGCGGGGGCGCTGCGCGACCCCCGCTCTTTATCCCGCACCGTTTTCTTTTCCCCATCCGTCCCTCGCTCCGGCGGCCCGGCGTTTTCCAGCCCCCACCGCAAACCCGGCTCACAGACCGCGACAGAGCCGTTTGGGAGGCTGGGTGGGGCAGGGTTGCCACATGGCGGGAAAGTCCGCACAACCGGCCTCACAGAGGCAAACAGCGGGGGACGGGCAGGGCGGGGCTCTCGCCCCTCCCGCTGCCTGATTACATCGTCATTTCCGGCCTGTCATGGAGCAGTTCACATCACTGGCCCGGAAGGGCCGGACATTTCCTCCTCCGTTATTTGTGCGCTGTAATCCTCCAGCGACAGCCCGGTCTGCTGCTGGCAGTAAGCTTCCATCTTTCGCCGGAGAAGCTCTTTTTCTGTTGGATTGAGCGCATATGACAGATCTTCCTCGCTGCCATCGCTATGGTGCAGGCTGATTTCCAGTTCATTGCAGACCTGCCCGTTGGCTATGTCGTAGTTGGCGCAGACATTGAGCCGATCACCATTGTCCGCAGTACAGATGTGTGTACCGAACACTGCATCCACATCAAAAGCGGTATCCAAACAAAATTTAAGCCGGCCGTCCATCTCAACGATCTCTTCCGCCAGAGAAATATCTTCTGTGGACAGGTGGCCTGCTGAGGGGATTTCCTTGCCAACCAGGGCTTCAGCAAGCTGGACCTGCCGTTTCCCCCAGTCATACAGGTCGCTGCGGTCCAAATAGCGCAGTACGGCGGATACATCGCCCATCCTGTAGGTCACCCATCCGGAGAGGAACCGGACCGCAGAGAATTCCCCTTTATCGCAGTTGATGTCGAAAATCTCTGTATCCTGACCAGCAGATGTGAAGCGGGAAAGCGCCATCTGGTCAAATGTGCCTGCGGAGATTTGTTCCCGGCCATGCATCTTCTCCGCAAAGGTTCCTTTCTCCTGCTGGTAGATTCGAACGTACCCGGCGGCGCTCAGCAGATCGCCGACTCCATCTACGCGGAAATGTTCTATGACGCCTCCCTCTGTGATCCGGAATGCAGAACACCTCCAGGGAGCTTCTGCCTCATGCCCCCGCTGCTGAGTTCCCACCCAGCTCTCTTTACCGTTCATTCTCTGTCTCCTCCGCCGCTGATGCTGGCCGGCGGGGCCCGGAAGGCCTCGCTGGCGCGGCAATGCTCTCGATGTACTCCCGCGTCTGGGCGGGGACATATTTCTCGTAGATCTTGTTGACGCAGTCCTCCAGTTCCGCCTCCATGGTGGAGTTCTTCCTCCCCATGTAGAACTGAATGGCCCGCAGCTTCTCAGCGTCCACCTGGACGCTGACGGTTATCTTTCGCATGATTTCCTCCTTGCTACATCTGTAATTGGGGGCCAGGGCCGCCTGATGGATTTTCCTCCTGAGTCGAAAACGAGAAGCAGGTGTTGGAACAGAAGCCGGGATGGCAGACAACGGTAACGTAGTTGAAGGCCATATCCAGTTCTGTCTCTGCCACTTCCGGCCGGCTCTCCAGCGTCTCCCGCAGCATCCGGTCCAGGCCGCTGTTTATTTGGACGGCCAGGCCAAACCGTTCCTCCAGCTCCTCAAAGCAAACACGCCGGCTGCCGCCTGCGTTGTTCTCCGCAGTACACTGCACGAGCCAGTCTGCCGCCTGATCCAGCTTGGCCTGTACGATAGAACGGGCTTCCGGTACATAGGCGGCATAATTGTTGGATATAGATCCTGCGGTATTTACCAGAACGCCGTCTCTGCCGCCCTTGTCCAGTACCAGCAGACAGTAATCTACCTCGTTCCACCGGTACATCAGTTCCTGATTCTCTGCGATGATATCCGAACGCGCCAGAGGTTCTGCCAGAAATTCGCTGAAGTCCAGCGACGGCAGTTCCACCACCTTCGCCACCTCGCATTGGGACGGTCGGAGACTGGCGGGACTCCGCATCAAATTTGCTTTGATTTTCATATGCGTTTCCTTTCTCACGGCAGATAGCTTCTTGGATTCACCCTCTCTCCGTTGACCCGCACCTCGAAGTGCAGGTGCGGCCCGGTAGACCGTCCGGTGGAACCGGACAGGGAGACGATATCCCCGGCGTTCACAGTCTGTCCCACCTTCACCAGCAGCTTGGAGTTGTGGGCGTAAAGTGTGGCAACACCGCCGCCGTGGTCGATCATGACGTAGTAGCCATAGCTGGAGCTGTACTGGGAGATGGTCACCGTCCCCGGCAAAGCGGCGCGGATGGCGGCGCCAGTGGGTACGCCCAGGTCCATCCCTCCGTGACCATTGCTCTTGCCGGTAAAGGGGTCCTTCCGATAGCCGAACTCCGAGGTGATGATATTCCGCCAGTCAGAACCCACAGGGGAACAGAAACCGTCCGCGCCGATGAACGGCACATCCATACTGCCGAGCCCCGCGCCGGTGGAGGCGCCGTAGCGGACCAGATTGTAGACGCTGTCCGCATTGGCCTTCTGCTCGTCCGTGACCGGAACGCCCATGACCGCACCAATATTCTGGTAGACCTCATTCAGATCATCTATAGGTATTGCTGCGGTGTAGGTTTCCTCCTGTTCTTCCACCACTCCATCCTCGTTCTCCACCTCGATGGTGCGTGTTCGTTCCTCGTAGGCAGCGAAGCAGTCCGCAAATATCTGGTGATCCGTTGGGACGGACCTGTCCGCGCCGAAGTACAGAGCGAAAAAAACAGCCTTGACCCGGATACCGTCAAGGCTGTTTCCTTCTTCTGTCATTGCGTTGATCTCCTCGATGAATCCGTCCAGCAGAGCGAAGCTGTCCTGCATATCCTTGATGCAGGCAGCATACTCCGCCGGCATATTTTCCGGTATTGCGCCGCCGTTGAAGCACAGTTCTATCACTGCTGTATTGTGGGCGGACGAGCCGGAGGCCATAGAGCAGAGCAACGCCACCAGCAGGATCACCGGGGAGAGGATGGCCGCAGCGATCCAGCCGATGCCCTTTCTGGTCCGCTCGTCCGAGAGCAGCGCGACCGCTGCCTTGATAACTGCCGGGTTAGGCAAGATCCATCCCTCCCCGGGCGGGAGCATCCTGCTGCTGTGACCGCAGTTCCTGCCAGTGATCCGAGAGCGCCTGTATGGTTTCCTCATGACCGCCGCCCCGGTGTTCCGCCCATTTCTGATACCGCTCGAAATCCATGCCGTGATCCAGCAGCAGCTTCCCAACGTCCACCGCATCGTTCTGAACGCAGGCGTGAAGGGCGCTGTAATCGTGGGGATCGACCCACATCCGTTTCTCCAGCATGCTCTCCGCGATCCAGCTGTCCCGCTTCTCGCAGGTCAGCATGTGCAGTGTCCGGGCGGAACTGCCGCCTCCGGATATGCCCTTGTCCACCAGCTCGGACAGCATATGGAAGTCGTGATCCGCAGCGAACAGCTCCAGCAGGCGGGACGGCGCGGCGGCGATCTTTTCCGCATCGCACCGGTGGATGATCTGCTTTGCAATGAAGCGGTGGTCCAGGCAGGCATAGCTGGCCATCTCGCCATAAAAAGACGGCTCGACTTTGGACACGGCGTGTTCCGCCCAGTGGAGCAGGAACAGAGTCTTTTCCGGATCGTTGATGTCGATGGCCTTCTTGCAGGCGGCGCAGTAGGAGGCATAGTCCACGTCCGTCCTGCCGTTCAGCAGCATGGCGGTCATATTCCGCCCCACGAGGCCGGGGCGGCCCGCTGTCTCAACCAGCAGAGCATCCGCCTGGTCGGGTACTTTGGCGGAGTGTTCTGTGAACGCCGCCATCTCGCCGTCCCGGACCGCCAGGACGGCTTTGTCGTAGTCACTCATCCGCAGAGGCTTCATCCCCACCTCGTTGATGTACGCCGTGATGCTGCCGGTCATGCGGCGCAGGAGCTGTTCGGTCTGGCTCATGGCCTCCTCCTGCCGCTCCCGCTGCTCCACCAGGGCATTGATGATGGTCCGCTGCTCCTGCTGGCTCAGATGCACCACCGCGCCGCCGGTGTCGTCCTCCACGCCGCCTGTTTTCATATATCGGGCGTGGGTAGCGTGGTCGCCATGGAACGCTTTCGTGATGGCGGAGGAGATCAGGAACATCCGGTCCAGGTCGTTCCCGTTCTCACCCAGCGTCTTGCCGGTGAAAAATTTCCTGGTGATGAGCTGGTTGCTTTCGGGCCACCGGAGGTAAGCGTCCAGATAAACGCCCTCGCTGGCGCCGTAGTCAGTAGTACAGAAGATACCGGCCTCTTTGGGGATCTCCCGGCCATTTTCCCAATGAGAATCCAGGAGAAAATATTCATCCGGGAGGTACCCCTGGCTCTCCAGCCGGTGCTTCAGCTCCTCGAATACCTCCTGGGCCGTCCTCTGGCCTGCGTACTCCTGCCTGCCGGGGTCCTCTGCGGAAGGCTTCCATTTTTCAAATCTTATAGTCTCCATTTTTTCTCCTATCCGTCATAGCAGCCGCAGGGCATATCCGTCTCAGGGAAGAGCGAACAAAGGGCCAGTTGATTCTTGTCCGCCTCCACGAAATCCTTCCAAGACCAGCTGCGGCCCAGGCCCTTGACGCTGATGAGATTGGGCAGCGCATTGCTTTCCAAAGCGATGGCCCGGTCGAACAGATCCCGGTGCTGGTGGTACAGCGTCCGGATCTCCCGGTGTTTCATCGCCGGGCAGAAAAAGCAGGAGGATTTGCGGGCGGCGGCAGTCCGGCATCCCGGATCGCCGCGAGACAGTCCTCCCGCTCCCACCCCCAGTCAATGAGGGGATATTCTTTTCTGTATTTGGTGTCCTGAATGTCATAGGCCAGGGCATGATCCCGCCGCCGCTCCTCTCCGGCATCGTAGCCGATGTACTTGACAACTTTTTCCCCTCTGGCCCATACCTCCCGGCAGGGCGGGTAGTTGTTGCAGAACTTGTCCTGTGGACCCGCCTTGTGTTTGAGGGAACATTTTTTGTATCCGTAGGCCAGCGCGGGAAGCGTACCGGAGCGGAGACACTCCTGCTCCAGTGTCAGCCTGTCACCGTTTCTGTCGTTGTACTCAACCACGGTGATCTGCGGCATCCCGTGATCCAGGAGCCATTGATCCATGATGGGCAGATAGGCGTAAGTGCCGGGCTGCTCACCGCCGGTGTCCGCAAAAAGGATCAGGTCGACCGGGATGCCTCGGCTGTGCAGCCCGATCAGCAGGGCGGTTGAATTGACTCCTCCGCCGTAGGCAATCACATTCAATATTAATTCCTTCTTTCTAATAAATTTGAGTTGTCCCAGCATAGCTGGGTATGATAAAATCAAGATGAATTTCGGGGAAGGGGGCCGCGCTGTGAAAGACCGGATGTATCTGGCAGTGGATCTCAAATCGTTCTATGCGAGCGTTGAATGTATCGAGCGCGGCCTCGATCCCCTGACCACCAATCTCGTAGTGGCGGACCTGAGCCGGACAGAAAAGACCATCTGTCTCGCCGTCACCCCCTCCTTGAAAGCCTGGGGCATATCCGGGAGGGCCCGGTTGTTCGAGGTGGTGCAGCGTGTCAAGGAGGTCAACGCCCAGAGACAGCTCTCCGCGCCGGGGCGGAAGTTTACCGGCTCCTCCTCCGATGACACCGCGCTGAAAGCCGACCCCGGTCTAGCGGTGGATTATATCGTGGCCCCGCCCCGGATGGCGCACTACATGGAGTGGAGTACCAGGGTCTACAACATCTATCTCAAATATGTCGCACCCTGTGACATCCATAATTACTCGATAGACGAGGTGCTGATGGACGTCACCAACTACCTGGATACCTATAAGCTCACCGCCCGTGAGCTGGCTGCAAGGATCATCCTGGACGTGCTGGAAACCACCGGCATCACCGCTACGGCGGGCATCGGGACAAATCTCTACCTCTGCAAAATTGCCATGGACATCTGGGCCAAACACGTCCAGCCGGATGCGAATGGTGTGCGTATCGCGGAGCTGGATGAGATGAGCTACCGCCGCAACCTGTGGGATCACCGTCCTCTCACGGATTTCTGGCGGGTAGGCGGCGGTTACGCCAAAAAGCTGGAGGCCAACGGCCTGTATACCATGGGGGACATTGCCCGCTGCTCTCTGGGAGGGCCGGGCGATTATCACAACGAGGACCTGCTGTATAAGTTGTTCGGCGTGAACGCAGAGACGCTCATCGACCATGCCTGGGGTTGGGAGCCGGTCACCATGGCGGATATCAAAGCATACAAGCCGGAGGCCAAGAGCATCTGCTCCGGTCAGGTCCTGCAATGCCCCTACGGCTATGACAAGGCCCGGCTGGTGGTACGGGAAATGGCGGATCAGCTGGCGCTGGATCTGGTGGATAAGAAACTGGTCACGGATCAGCTGGTCCTGACAGTAGGCTATGACATTGAGAATCTGAAAGGCGCCTACCAGGGAGAGGTCACCACAGACCGCTATGGCCGCGCCATCCCCAAGCACGCCCATGGCACCGCTAATATGGAGGAGTACACCGCTTCCACCAGGCGCATCGTCACTGCCGCGCTGGAGCTGTTCGACCGGATCATTGACCGCAGCCTGCTGGTGCGCCGGTTTTATCTCACGGCCACCCGTGTAGCGGACGAGAGATCCGCACCGGATAAGAAAGCCTTTGAACAAATGGACCTCTTTACCGACTACGCTGCATCGCAGGTGCAGAAGGCGCAGGAATCAGCAGAGTTGGAGCGGGAGAAGAAGGTACAGCGCACCATGCTGGACATCAAGCGGCGGTTTGGCAAGAACGCCATCTTAAAAGGAATGAACCTGGAAGAGGGCGCGACAGCAAAGGAGCGGAACAACATGATCGGAGGACATCGCAGTGGGGGAGTATGACGACATCATCGGCCTTCCGCACCATGTTTCCAGCACCCGGCCACACATGCCTATGCTGGACCGGGCGGCGCAGTTTCAGCCGTTTAGAGCCATATCAGAAATTTATGATATGGCCCGTTATCAGGAAAAATAAGTTATCAGAAGTTTTGCGCAATACTTTTCAATATCAAGGATCTTCACAGCAAGATTCATGATAACTTATCTGTCCACTTCCTCAAAGAGTTGAAGTTCATAGATGCCATTAAACGGGATATTCAATCCAGAAACAGTTTGAACTGATTTCGTATGTGTATCTACGCGTTTCACTCTTTCCAGTACGGTCACATATTTCCCCCCGTCCTTCTGAGTATCTGCTGCAAAATATACAATCTGAACCAATGGCAACTCAGACACTTTCTCGCTAATACGCTTGAGTTTTTCATTCAAATTATCTGCGAAAGATTCATCCAATTCAACTTGTTTATCAGTAGACCGTGCCGTTTCATGAATCATTGCCTCGAAGCCAGATAGGGCCTGAAAGGCAGAAAACTGAGCGGCGCGGTCATTTGTGCCCATGCGTATATGCTTTAATTTGAACGGATACTCGGTGTCGATAATGTCGCCATAATTGTTTGACCTTGAATTCATAAAATGGATCGCCTCCTTCTATTGGTCCATTTGTGCCTCAAAATACCATTATACGCTCTAAATCGGCTCAGTATAAGACTTTAAATTGCAGCTGGTGTCTGCTAAGCTATATGAGTAGCCGGAATACTGAAACATGGGGGCGTTATTATGAGGCGGTATATAATTGATCACGCCGTGGATGATCTTGTTCGTATTTTCCTCGAAGAAGGATATACAGAAAAGACAATTGCAGAACACAGAAGAAATATCCAAAGAGTGGTGAATCTGCACCATGAGCGTGAAACACCCTTTTATGATTTCAAAATAGTTGAACAGTATGTTGCTGTCCTAAAAGAAAACTACGAATCAGGAATAGTCAGCAGAAGTCGAAAGAACGCATTAGTAAAAGCAGCCTTATATGTGCATGAAATCGCCACTACAGGAACTGTCGCAGCAGGAGCCAGAATAGTTCCGGACAAGCTCTCCCCCCATTACCGAGTGATTTTGGAACAGGTCAAAGATTCAAGGGAATGGAGCGAGGCGCTCAGGCGGAACATTATATATGCGGCGCACACGTACTTTCGATTTCTTGCAGACGCTGGCATCCAGGACATCAGCAACGTCTCGGAAGAGGTAATCCGCTGCTATATTATGCAGAAAGCATCCGTCATGGGTTCGAACAGTGTAAATACCATTCGCAGGAATTTGAAGCACCTTCATCGCTGGCTGAACGAAAAGGGATATATCAAGTATAACTTTTCGGATGTATTATCTTTTACTATGCCAAGCATGTACAAAATCAGCAAGCCTGTGCCCCATGATGAAATAGCGCAGATGTTCCGAGTCATCAACAGGGATACCGCTATTGGAAAACGGGATTATGCAATGTTCATGATCGCTGTTGTTACCGGAATGCGGAGTATTGATATTGCTGGACTCCGGTTTTCAGATATTGACTGGGTCAACGGGGAAATAAAAATCACGCAAAAGAAGACAGATGTACCGCTTGCGCTTCCGTTGACTCAGGATATTGGCGAGGCATTGAGCGATTACATTTTACATGGCCGTCCCAAGAGCAATTTCCCTAACATTTTTCTCACTTCACGCCCACCTGTTCATCCATTGGGCCGAAGATGCATATACAATGCGTTTAACCACGCCAGAGACATTGCCGGATTAAAAAAGCGTCCCTTCCATGACTTGAGACGCGCAGCTGGTACAAGCATGGTAGTAGCTGGCATACCTGTAACTACTGTGGCGCAGGTGCTGGGGCACACAGAGATTTCGTCCACAAAACAATATATATCCCTGGACAGTGTGCATTTGAAAGAATGTTCCCTTGGACTTGCCGGAATTGAACAGACTGGAGGTACAACTTATGATTAAACAGTTCTCCAGCAGTTTCAAGGATAAAATGTGGGCGTATTGCGGTTGGCGCAAATCGCTTGGTTTTTCAGATGACCATGAAAAGCACTTACTCAGATTTGATGCTTATTGCAGCGAATTTCATCCATATATCAGGACACTCACGTCGTCTTTAGTCACAGGATGGATTCAATATGAAATAAAGAGCAATCGGCACTGTATTGCGAACAAGTGCGCAGCTATTCGTTCATTCGCCAAGTATTTAGGCGGCGATGCCTATGTTCTCAAAGAGAAGTACATCTGTTATAAAAGAAATTTGAACCCGTATATCTTTACAGATGAAGAGCTGACAAGACTATTTGCTGCTGCTGACGTTTTGGAAAAACGTGGAGATCCATTTTTTGCGGAGACTGCCGGCTTTATTTTTCGCTTGATTTATACATGCGGTCTGCGCCCACAAGAGGCACGGAAACTGCAATGCGCAGATATCAATTTCAAAACAGGCGAAATATTTATATCCCAATCAAAGCAAAACAAAGACCGTATTATTGTCGCAGCCTCAGACGTCATGGAGCTGTTGTATCGATATCATAATCGTCGCAGCATATTCTGTCGCAATAATGATACTTTTTTCATCCACACAAACGGAACCTCCATCACAGGTGAACAACTGACCAATTTGTTCCAAAAATGTTGGAAAGAAGCAAACCCAAGCCTCGACAGCAAGTTGCTTCCAAGAGTGCGCCCGTATGACCTTAGACACCGATTTGCTTCTGCGGTTCTTCAAAAATGGATCGACGAGGGAAAAAGTCTATATACCATGCTTCCGTATCTTCGGGCTTATATGGGACACGAAGAATTCAGGGATACTTTGTATTACGTACACATATTGCCGGAGAATCTCTTATCCTCAGATCGTGTTGATTGGGAACAAATCGAGTCAGTAGGATTGGAGGACAGCATATGGAGCATATGAACTCTCTTTTTTCCTTAATTCACGATTTTCTCCTCATCGCCTTGCCGAAAGAGCGGAAATGTAGCAAAAACACCATACGCGCATACAAAAAGTCTCTGGAATTGCTTTTGGATTTTGTAAAGGAGAAAACCGGAAAACCCTTTGTCAACCTCACTTTTGAAGACATTGACCGTAATATTCTCACTGCGTTTTTGGATCATCTTGAATCTGAACGAAACTGTAGTGTGAGTACGCGAAATCAACGGCTTCACTGTATCCGCTCATTTTACAGATATGCAGCGCAAGAAGATATCAGCAATGTTTGTCATTTCAATGAGATTGATAAAGTTAAACGGGCAAAGCAGTACCAAACCTTGGTTGAGCATATGAGTGAAACTGCAGTTCAGGCAATCCTTGCACAGCCGGACACAACAACGCATATTGGGAAAAGAGATGCCTTTATGATGCTCTTTTTGTATCGAACGGGAATCCGGGTTCAAGAGCTTGTTGACATTAGACTTAAAGATATACGTCTTGGCAATAATCCATCTCTCACCGTCTGTGGAAAAGGGTCAAAGATTCGCTCAGTTCCATTACGGACCGACACTGTAAAGCACCTTAGGCATTATATAGAGTCCTTTCATACTGAAGGTTCCATGTATAGTGATGACTATTTGTTCTTTACCGTGCGAAACGGAAGCAGAAAACGTATGACGGAGGATAATGTCCGCTCGTTGGTGCGAAAATATGGAATTTCTGCAAGAGAAAGTTGCCTGGAAGTCCCAGAAAATGTGCATCCCCACCTGTTCAGGCATTCGCTGGCAATGTCCCTATACCGGAATGGTGTTGATTTATCCCTGATTTCGCAGTGGCTTGGGCATTCCTGTGTTGAGACTACCTTGATTTATGCCCATGCGGATACAGAGATAAAGCGGCAGGCTATAGCGAAAGCGATTCCGGAAGATTCTGAGCTTAAGCACTTTTTGAATGCTGAGCGGTATACCATTAGCGATGAAGAATTATTAAAACAA
>OFGP01001636.1_pt1 | contig 15509 bp, 9 predicted proteins | sample 1521781 | NCBI WGS metagenome assembly OFGP01 (sample SAMEA3504113, study PRJEB24116) | mouse gut metagenome | biome: mouse gut; feature: mouse-associated habitat; material: faeces | place: Denmark | collected 2011 | reverse complement strand
CCTCCGTCGTCTCGTTCATCAGCAGTTCCGCCGCCTGCCGGGGGTTTACGCCCCAGATTTCCCCCAGATTTTCCGCGATGTCGTTTTTCTCCTTGGGGGAAAAATCGGCAAAGGCCCTGCGGAGGAAGACCAGGGCCCGCCGGAAGGTCTCGTCGTCCAGGCCGGAGAGGTAGCTGTCCAGCTGCCGCCACAGGGACAGCCGGGCGATGAGGGCGTAGCGGTTCTTCCCCGCCAGACCCTCGAACCACCCCGCTCCCAGGTCGGCGGGGACGCCGGGGGACAGCCGCCGGGCCACCTCCCGAGCGAGGAGGTCCTCGTCCACCGCCCCCCGCTCCAGCAAAATCGCCATGGCGAAGCCGGAGCACCGGGTATTCAAATCGTCCCGGTCGGAAAGCTCCCCCAGCAGGGAAATCCACCGCGCCGCCTCCAGAAAGTCGTGGCTGAGCTGGAGGGTGTTGAGCTGGTCCATGGCCTTTGTCACCGCCTGGGCAGCCTGGGCGTCGCAGGCGCAGGCCTCCGCCAGGGTGAGGCAGGCCCGCAGGTACAGCTGCTTTACAAGGGGAACAACCGGCTCCGCGTCAAACCGCCGCAGGTCGCCGTAGCGCACCACCAGGCTGAGCCGGGCGGCGGTGTCCGCCACGTCGGCAATGGCGGCGGCATCCACCCCCAGCCCCTGGAGGACGGACAGGGCATGCTGGGCGGCGGCGGGCATCCCGCACAGGAAAGCGTCCTGAAAGATGGAGGCCGCCTCCCCCAGAGAGGCGCTTTGGTCCGCCCGCTCCTTCAGGGCGAAAGCCGCCGCCCCCTGGATGGTGTCCCCCATCAGGGCGGATTCCACAATCTCGATCTCCGCCTCCGGGGTCCAGCGCAGCTCCCAGTATTCCCCCCAGCTGGCCCCCTCCTGCCGGGAGGGGAGCAGGGCGGCGAAGTGGACCCCCAGCACCCGCAGGCGGTGGAGGAAGAAGGACCGGCGCAGGTCGGCCAGGGCGGCCCCCTCCGACTTCACATTCAGCTTCTCCCGCAAATCCAGGTCCAGCCGCTGGAGCTGGGCGGTGCGGAATTTTTCCAGCCGCAGCTCCTTCAGCTGGCGGTAGAAGTCCTCCTGCACGCTGGTGCGGGCTACCCCCTGGGGGAGGAAGCCTATCTTTTTGCCGATCTCGGTATCCGCCGCCGCCAGTGCCAGCTCGGAAAACTGCCCGTGGCCCATGGTGGTAACGGAGGCGTCCCGCAGGTCTGACAGGGCAGGGTACTTGCTCCCCCGTATGGCGCAGAGGGTTTGGGCCAGCCGGACGGCCTCGATCACCTCGGCAGAGGAGGTCAGATTGCCCGCCTTACGGTGGGCGGCGGCCAGCCGGGTGAGGTAGAGGTAGGGGGCCCGCCCCAGCCCGCCGGTGTGGAGGGCCTCCCACAGCAGCTCAAAGTAGGCCGGGGCCTTGTTCCCCGCCCCGTAGCCCGAGCGGGTGGTGAGCCGGTAGTAGGAGTAGGGCATCAGGGTGGCGCAGGCCTCCGCCCGGGGCAGGGCGTCCTCCTCTTCGTCGGTCATGGGTGCGTTTTCCTCCAGCCCGGCCACGTGGAAGGACCCGCAGACACAGAAAATCCTTTCCGGGGAAATGCCCGTGTCGACGGCCTGGCAGACCACCCGCTTCATGTAGGCCTCCCGCACCACCGTCTCGGCGGCGCGGCGGGGATCGTCCGCCGAGGCCTCCCGCAGGTGACTACCAAATGTATTGCAGGAGGCTTGATATTCCTCAAAGTTTTCAATCTGCTCAAAATTCCGCTCCCAGAAGGTGTCGTGATCCTCGCCGGTGAGGGTCTCCAGGCGCTGGTACACCGATTCGGTGGTTTGGGCGGGGTCCTCTGTGTAGGGGCGGATATTATCCGCCCCTACAGGCGCGCCGGGGTCGTCGCGCCCCACAGACATTTCCTCCCCCTCCCGGAAGGCCAGAAACACGGAGGAGGGCAAATCCATAAACCGGCATTCCACCCCGTGCTCGTGGGCCCAGAGGATGGCCTGGACCTCCGGGGAATAGATGGCGAAGGGCCACAGCACGGTGTGCACCGGCGGCGTTTTGGTGTAGGCCAGGATGGCGGCGGGAAATTCCGTCTCAGGGTGGCACAGCCACTCCATCTGGTCATTCAGGTCGCTGGGACCCTCCACCAGCACCAGCCGGGGCTGGGCCCGGTCCAGCGCCTGCCGCAGGTGGAAGGCCGCCGCCGGGGACAGGTGGCGCACCCCGAAAAATACCGGCCCGCTCATTTTCCGTTCAGCTCCCGGCAGGCCCGGTAGAGGGGCAGCCACTCGCTTCCCCGCTTCTTCATCACGTTTTCCAGATACTCCTTCCAGCTCACCTTGTCCTTCTCCTCGTCCTTCACCACCGCCCCCTGGAGGGCGGCGGCCAGGTCCTCCGCCCCGATGGCACCGGTGCCGAAGCTGCCGGCCAGGGCCATGGAGTTGCACAGCAGGGAGATGGCTTCGGCGGTGGACAGCACCCCGGAGGTGGGCTTCAGCTTCTGCTTGCCGTCCAGGGTGGCCCCGGAGCGCAGCTCCCGGAAGATGGTGACCACCTTCTCCACCGTATCTGTGTCGGGCTGGCGGGCGTTCAGGTCCAGCCCGGCGGACAGCTGCTCCACCCGGGTCTGGACAATGTCCATCTCGTCCTGAATGTTGGCGGGGGTGGGCAGGACCACGATGTTAAACCGCCGTTTCAGGGCGGCGGACATGTCGTTGACCCCCTTGTCCCGGGTGTTGGCAGTGGCAATTACGGAAAATCCCTTTTGGGCGGGGAGCTCCAGCCCCAGCTCGGGGACGGACAGCCGCTTTTCCGACAGGATGGAGATAAGGGCGTCCTGAACCTCGCTGGCGCAGCGGGAAATTTCCTCCACCCGGGCGATGGAGCCCGACTCCATGGCCCGGTAGACGGGGCTCTTTACCATGGCCTCGGGGCAGGGGCCCTTGGCGATGAGCATGGCATAGTTCCAGGAGTATTTGATCTGCTCCTCGGTGGTGCCCGCCGTCCCCTGGACCACCTTGGTGGAGTCGCCGTTGACGGCGGCGGCCAGGTGTTCACTGAGCCAGCTCTTGGCGGTGCCCGGCTCGCCGATAAGCAGGAGGGCCCGGTCGGTGATCAGGGTGGCAATGGCGATCTCCACCAGCCGCCGGTTGCCCATGTACTTGGGGGTGATGTCAACCCCCTTTACCGTCGTGCCGCCGGTGATGTAGGCCAGCACCGACCTGGGAGACATCCTCCACCCGGTGGGGACGGGGTCGGTCTCCGCCGCGATTAAAGCGTCCAGTTCCCGCTGGAAAAGCTCCTCCGCCGGGAGGCGCTGTACGTTTTTGTCTGCCATCTTCATTTCCTCCTATTAAGGCCGCATTTTGTGCCACTCGTCCCACTCCGGGAAGGGCTTCCCGGCTTTAAGCTGCTCTATCGTCCAGGGAAGCGTCAGCTCCGCCATGGCCAGCTCCCGGCCCGCATTCCGGACCCATTTGGCGTCCAGCACCTCCTGGCACAGCTCCGCCACCTCGGCGGCGGGCAGGATCTTGTATGCCTCGTTGAGCAGGTCCCAGACGTAATAAATGTACACCTGCTTGCCCTTCTTCATGGCCTCGCCCAGCACTCCCTTGGGGCTTCCGCCGAATCGCAGCAAATAGCGGCTCAGGCTGTTCCAGCCCCCGGCTTCCGCCATGCGCTTACGCAGGTAGGGGATGATCAGGGCGCGCTGCTCCGGGTCGTTGGGGTCGGCCAGCTCCGCCAGGTTTTTGTCGAAACCGTTCACCGCCGCGTCCACGCCGCCGAAGGGGCTGTACTGCCTCATATTAGGCTTGCAGGACGCGTGGGTCAGCCGCTTGATCCATCGGGCGTCCAGCGGTTCCGCGGCGGGCTGGCCCGCCACGATGACCTGGCGGCCCTGTCTGGTGTTCCAATACACCTCGCCCAACGCCCGCAGGAGGACGTTGTTCAGCGTCTCCTTCCGCTCCCGGTCCAGCAGGGGCTTCTTGGTCAGAATGTAGGAACCGTACCTGTCATAAACCTCCGCCGCGGGCAGGGACAGCAGGGCCGCCTGAAAGCTGATGTGCAGATACCGGGTCATCTCCGGGCGGCGGTCGAACAGGGTCAGGCAGTAGTCCCGCAGCGGCCCCGGCCCGGTGTGGCGCATGATGTCCAACAGCCGGTCGGTGAGCTTCACCCCAAAGAAAAGTGAGCGGTCCTTCTCGTCCTTGAGCTGGTCGATGTCCTCCATACGGCTGTCCGCCCAGCGCCAGAAGTCCAGCATTGCCGGGGAGTCCTTGTGTCCTAAGCTCCAGCACCAGGTTGTAAGGTTGGTACCCTCCTCATAGGTGGGACGCCGCTCCCCGCTGAGATAGTTCTCCAGCCTCCGCTGCAGGCCGGACGTCACCAGCCCGGCGGCCCAGTCCGTATTGGAGGGCTCCAGAAATTTTACCGAGTCGCTGTGCGCCTCCAGCTCCTTCCCCCAGAAGGCCCGGACCGCCTCCCCGTCCTGTCTGGCCAGGGCCCGGAGAATGGCATCCCGGTTGGCGCCCCTCTCGGTCCTGGCCAGCTCCAGCAGGAGGGGGACATTCTCCCCGTCCTCCCCCAGGGCGGTGAGGACGGCCGCACGCACATCCTTCTTGCTCTGGGGCAGCAGCTCCCGCAGCCAGGGGGTGGCCGCCGCCCCCTCCAGGGCGGAAATGACCTCCACCCGGCGGGCCATGGCCCGGTTCCCGGCGGGGTCCAGGCCCGCCTTCACCAGAGGCAGGGCGGCGGGGCCGATCCCCTTCAAAATGTCGGCGTTCAGCTCGGCAAGCTCCCCATAGCTGTCCCCCAGGCCGTCTACCACCGCGGGCAAAATCCGGTAGTCGCTGAAAAACTCGGGGTGGTCCTCCCAGGCGGACTTTACGAGCTCCATCCGTCCGCCGCCGGTGGTGGTGAGGGCGGTGAGAAGGGGGCTGAGCTGGCTGTAGGACAGCTCCTGATACTGTCCGCCCCCGGCGGGCAGGGGGACCAGCTCCCCGGACACGCCGGTCTGCCCCTGGGTGTAGACCACCGCGTCCACCAGGGCCAGGACGTCCAGCAGCAGGCCGGACCGCTCCCCTGCCGGGGCGGACAGCAGCTGTGTGAGACCGGCGTCGATCTTTCCAAACACCGGGCTGGCCCCGGCCAGGGGTTTTAGCTGCTCCGCCGCGCGGCTCAGCCGGAAGTCCTCCCCCAGCAGGCCGACGCCGGCAATGGCGGCCTGCTCCAGCCGCTCCTTTACATCATAAAGAGGCCGTAAATTCATAGATGCCACCTCCTCAATACAGTAACCGGATTACTTTCTCCGGTGTGACCACGCTGTAGGGGTGCAGGCAGAGGGAGCGGTCCCCCTGGTGGTAGAACATCAGGCCAAACAGGGCGCTGCCCGTCGGCAGCGCCTCCGGGAGCATGGCCAGCCGGGCGGTGGAGGCGCGGTCAGGGCCGTCCTCGGGCCGGTCCCGCAGGACGACCCGGTCGCCGGCGGGATCCTCCAGCACGAAGTCCTCCCCCACCTTGCCCAGCGCGCCCACGGGGACCAATACCGCCAGAAATTTGGGGGCCAGGGTATTTTTAATGGAGCCCCTGGTCAGCTTCACCGCCGCCGCCAGGCCGGGCTGGGCCAGGGCGGGCAGGGCGGCCTGCTCCTCCGCCGTGAGGGGGCGGGGGATGGCGCTCTCCCAGCGCACCCGCCGGTCCCCCTCCCCGGGGTAGATATACAGGGTGGGGACCTCCAGCGCGCCGAAGCGGCTGTCCTCCCCCTTCACATGTTTCAGCGCCTTCATGGGGCGCAGGTTCCGGGTCTGAAAGAGGCTCCCGCTGTCCAGGTCGATCCACCAGCCCCGCTCCACATACTCCTTTTTAGCCGGGTCAAAGGCCACATCGAAGGACAGCTGAGCCAGCCGGACCTGCTCCCGGACGGCGCCGATGGCCCCCAGCTCCTCCAGCTTCCACACGCCCCCCAGGGCCTCAAAGAGGGCGGAGTCCTCGGGGGAGAAGCTGCCCGCCTCCAGCTTGTTCTGGAGGAAGGTCCGGGCCTTTTTGATGGTGGAGCGCAGGGCCACCAGGATGCGCAGGGCCTCGGCATAGGCCCCCTCCGCCCGCTCCGGGTCCTGCTGGACGGTGCGCACCGCCAGGGCGATGCGGGTGAAGGCGGTCTGGGGGCCGGTGAGGTAGCAGCTGCCCAGGTCCTTGGCCAGCTTGTCATAGGTCTGGGCCGAAGCCCCGGCCAGCGCCCCCAGGCCGGAGGTAAGAAGGTCGTCCACCATCCGCTCCGCCATGTCCAGCCCCTCCAGCTGTTTGGCCAGCTTTTTCTTCTGGGCGGCGGTGTTGGGCTTTTTGGGCTTTGCGGGCCCTTCCGCCTCCTTCTTGGCCGCCCGGGCCGCCTGCTTGGCCCGCTTGTCGGCAATTTCCTGGGGCAGCTCCGCCGGCTCAAAGGCCCCGCCGGCCAGCTGCTGGAACATCAGCCCCAGGGCGTGCTTGCAGGGGAACTGCCGGCTGGGGCAGGAGCACCGGCACACCGGGGCGGCCGGGTCCGTCCAGTCGATGGACACCCGGTAGGGGTTCTTGCCGCTGCCGGCGCACTCCGCCCAGTAGAGGGTGCCGTCCTCCGTCCGGTGCAGGGCGGAGAAGCTGCCCTTCTTCCACAGCTTCCGCCCGTTCTCCGCCGCCGCGGGGTTGGGGGCCTGAAGCAGTATCATCTGTTCCGTCAAGGTCATGGACCGCTCACTCCTTTAAAGGCTGTTTTTCCAAATCGTTTTCGCTCCCCGCTGGGGGCGCTTGTGTGGATGGATTCCGCCGCGCAAAAAAGCAGGCAGGTCCCGTCTTCCGGACCTGCCTGGCGCGTTCCATAGATTTTGATATGCCCCAGACGTCCGGGATTTCAGGACAGGGCCTGTTCAAACACCTTCAGCAGCTGCTCCTGGTGAAAGGGTTTGTCCACAAAGCCCCTGGCCCCGATGGCCTTGGCCCGTTCAAAGGTGTCGTCATATGCCAGCGAGGATACCATGACAATCCTCGCGTCCGGGTTGCTTTTCAGGATGATCTCTGCGGCGTCCAGCCCGTCCATCCCCTGCATGATAATATCCATTGTCACCAGGTCGGGCTTCACTGCCGCGTACTGCTCGATGGCCTCCTCGCCGCTGCGGCAGTAGGCCGCAACCTCGTAGTCGGTCCCCTTCAGGGTGTCCTCCAGCTGGACACGCACCAGTCTGGAATCGTCCACCACCATTATCCGCCTGCTCATTTCTGCGATACCCCCTTTAGCTCTCGTCGGCCCCGTCCCCCTGGGGACAGGGCACATGGTGAATCAGCTGCGCGCCCTCACTGTGCTCGTCGGAGTAGGTGAGGATAAACTGTACCTCCTGCCCCTCCGGCTCATAGCGCCCGTGGTAAAACACGGGGGTGCCGAAGCGGGCGGGTATCTGAGTTGCCTGGAACATCGCCCCCGTCACCTTGCCGCACAGCACGTTGAGATACTCCTTGCTGAACTCCTCCAGGTCCTCGGGCGTCACCGCCTCCTCGTGGAAGGAGTTGCAGGCCATGTGGGCCAGCAGGCTCTTGTCGGCGCAGAGGGTCAGGCTGGTGTTAAACCCCCGGTCGAAGGTGATGTGGACGGTGCACAGGTCCTCCCCCGGCGGCTGTTCGCCCTGGTGCAGGCGCACGCCGGCGGTGCGTTCGGTTACATCCTGAAGGGCCTGATCCAGTATCTGTTCCAGCTCCTCCTTGGTCATGGCATGATTCATATATCAAAGCTCCTCCGTCTGCTCCGGCCAGCCCTGCTCGCCGGGCTCCAGCACGCGCCGGACCCGCTCCAGCAGGTCATCGGGGAAGAAGGGCTTCAGGATGTAGTCCCGGATGCCCAGCTTGATGCCCTCCATCACCGATTTCTTGTCCTCCATGCCGGTCAGCATAATCACCGGGATCTCGGCCCGGCCCTCCATCGCCCGGATCTCCCGCAGGGTCTCAAAGCCGTCCTTGGGCATCATGCGGATGTCCAGCAGAATCAGGTCGGGCTTTTTCCGCTCCAGATACCGCAGGGCCCGCGCGCCGGAATTGACGGTGACCACGTCGTAGTACTCCCCCAGGGCGTCGGTGATCCGCAGCAGAATAATGGCCGCGTCGTCCACCGCTAAAATGCACTTTTTGCCGGATCTTACTCCCGGGTTAATCATGTGCGCCATCCTCCTTTTCAAGTTTGTTCACAAGCTGATTCAGCAGCTCCTCTGCGATGTCGTCCTCATACAGCTTCAGCTGTCCCTGGATTTCCTTCAGGCGCTCCTCCGTGTCCTGGGGCAGGGTGTGGCGCAGAATGTCGGCCACCCTGCCGGCGCAGGCCTGGGACTGGAAGTCCTCCAGCTCGCCCAGGGCCGCCGCCGCCTGCTCCCGCAGCTGGGCGGGGGACAGGGGGGGAAGCTTCTCCTCCTGGGCTTCGTTTTGCCTCTGCTCCTCCAGGAACAGCCCGATATTCATTAAAAGGGTCTCATAGGCCTCCAGCAGAGGAGGGAACTGGCGCTGGATAAACTCCGTGTCCCCCTGGGCGGCGGCGTTCTCCTGGGCTCGGGCCATGTTGGATACGTCCAGGGCCCCGATGTTGGCCGAGGCGCTTTTCAGGCCGTGTACCTCCACCCGGTAGCGGGCGATGTCGCTGTCGGCCACCTCCCGGAGGAGGACCGTCTTGCGCTGGCCGTCCTGGTAGTAGAGCCCCAGCAGCTCCAGGAACTCCTCCTCGTCGCCGGCGCAGTAGCGGGAGGCGGCCTCCATGTCGATCCCGTCAATCCGGAAGCGGCTCAGGTCGGCGGGCTGGGCGGCGGCCTCCAGTTCCTCGGGGGCCCCCTCCCGCCGGCGCTCCTCGGGCACCCACCGGGCCAGCAGCTGACCCAGCTCCCGCCGGTCCAGCGGTTTGGCGATGAAGTCCTGAAAGCCGTGCTTCAGGAACTGCTCCCGCATCCCCTCCATGGCGTTGGCGGTGAGGGCGATCATAGCCGGGGCGGCGCCGTTTTCGCCGCAGTCCTTTCGGATAATCTCCGCTGCCTCGATGCCGTCCATCATAGGCATCATATGATCCATAAAGATAATGTCATACCGGTTTTGCCGCACCAGCTCGATGGCCTCCGGGCCGCTCTCGGCCTCGGCCAGCTGGAAGGCGTAGCTCTTTAAAAAGCCCCGGGCCACCTTGCGGTTAATCAGGTTGTCGTCTACAATAAGCACCCGCACGTCGGGGGCGGTAAAGGCCTCGGCGTAGCGCAGCTCGGTCTGGGGTATCTCGGGCAGCTCCGCGATGGAGCGCCGGTCCACAATTTTCTGGGGGATGGTGATGATTACGGTGGTCCCCTCGCCGTAGACGCTGTCCACGTCGATAAGGCCGCCCATCAGCTCCACCAGATGCCGGACGATGGCCAGGCCCAGGCCGGTGCCCTCTACCGTGCGGTTGCGCTTGGCGTCCACCTGGCGGAAGTCCTCGAATATTTTGCCCAGGTCCTCCTTGCGGATGCCGCAGCCGGTGTCCTCCACCCGGAAGGAGAGAACCTCCTCGTCCTCGTTTTTGCCGGGCCAGCCGGTGATATAGACCCGCACATAGCCCTCTTTGGTAAACTTGATGGCGTTGTTGAGAATATTGATAAGCACCTGCTTGATGCGGCCCTCGTCGCCGTTGTAGCGGCAGGGAAGGGCGCTGTCGCACTCGTATTTCAGAATCAGCCCCCGCTTGGAGGCCGCCATGTCCATCATGCCCACCACCTCGTCCACCAGGGTCTTCAGATGGTAGTCCCCATACACCAGCTCCATCTTGCCTGCCTCCACCTTGGACAGGTCCAGGATGTCGTTGATGATGGCCAGCAGGTTCTTGGCTGCAGACTGCACGTCCTTGGCGTGGGCGTATATCTGGGGGTCGGGGCACTCCTCCATAATAATATCGTTCAGGCCGATGATGGCGTTCATGGGGGTGCGTATCTCGTGGGACATGTTGGCCAAAAACTCGCTCTTGGCGATATTTGCCTTCTCGGCCTGCTGGCGCACCCGCTTGATCTCGTTGATATAGGCCTTGATGTCGGTCATGTCCAGCACCAGGATGACGCAGCCCTGCTTCCGGCCGTTTTCGTCAATGATCTGCTTGCTGTGGCATTCGTAATGCTGCCCGTTGATGGAAAAGCTCCAGGGGACGCTTTCGTTGAGCATCTCCTCCCGGAAATCCTCCAGCACCCGGACATTCTCCCCCAGCTTGTGCTCGGGCAGGCTGGTGAAGATCTGGGCGGCGGCCCGGTTATAGCTGATAAGCCGGTCATGGTCGTCCAGGGCGATTACCCCGTCCCCCAGGCTCTCCAGCACCTTTTCGGCCGCCAGGCGGCGGAAGTCGTAGTTGCGGCGGCTCCACACCACAATTACCACCATCGCCATGGTGATGGCCAGAGTGACCGGCGTGAGGTCAAACACTGCGGTGAGCTTGAACACATAGGCCACCAGCACCGCCACGGGCAGGGAGGTGATCAGAAGGATGGTCCAATACTGCCGGCTGACCTGCTGATCCAGCCGGCCCCGGACCGCCCGGGCCAGGGTGTAGATGGACAGGACATAGGGAATCACGATGCGGGTAATCAGGAAGAAGGTATACAGGGGGCCGTAGGTGATGCTGACGTAGTGAAAGCCGTCGGCAGTGGACAGCCACTGAAATTCCCGGTAAAACAGGCCGTTCCAGTTGAAAAACACCGTGGGCAGAACGAAAAAGTTGATTACCTCAAGGGCCCGCAGCAGCTTTTTGGGCGGGCGGGCGTAGCAGTAGGTGTAAGTAAACCAGCAGTAGCACAGGGGGACAAAGGTGGAGCCCACATTTTCCACCGTCACCGCCGCCACGGCGGCCTCCACGGTGGGGGCGGTCAGCTCCAGCATATAGCCCACGTTCTGCACCAGCGAGCCACACATAATAAAAATCAGCAGTTTCTGCTCCCGGGCGCCGTCTCCGTTCAGCAGGAGGATCAGCGCCGCAAAAATCAGGCTTATGCCAAAGCACTCTAATAATATTACAAAATTTACCATTCATTGCCCACCCGTCTGTGTTTGTTCTCTCCTGCCGGGTCCAAAAGCGTGTAGCGATTTTTCACCTCCTTAACAATAGTACATTTTCACTATGATGTCAAGAAATACAATCCCTCATTTCCCATCTGTTTTAGCCTTCCGACCTGTCAATTTCAAACAGTGCCCGGGACAAGCTGCACGCTAACGGGGCGTGTCCCATTTGCAGATTTTTATGCAGGGGCGGACATTGTCCGCCCGCAGGCGCGCTCTGCGCCCCTGCAAGAGTGTGCCAATCCACGTTATCGCGATAAAATGCGCGGCAGGACACTCCCTGCATGAAAGTGGGGGTTGCCAACGGCGGAGAATTTTGATAAGATTCTACCAACCCGCTCCGGGCACTTCGGCAACCCGGGGACGGAGCTTACAGGAAGGCGGGGTGACGGGCGGTTATGAAACGCCACAGCGCAGCGAACACCAACGCAGAGGAGAGCAGCATTGCCGGCATGTTTCAATATCTCATCGGAGTGCTGGAGCCGGACCAGCGCAGAAGCTGGAAGATTCTGTCCCTGCTCAGTTTGATCAGCCCCGCAGTGGACATTTTCAGCTTTTCTATTATTATGACGGTCATCAACCGCGCCATTCAGGAGAATCAGGCCTCCCCGGAGCTGGTGGCCTTTACTTTGAGCATGGTGGGGGTGACGGCGGTCAAGTGCCTGCTGGAGCTCTACCGGGGCAGGCTCTCCAGCCGGTTTACCTACGACGGCGCCCAGCGGCTGTCGGTGAAGGTCTATGAGACCCTGATGAAAGAGGATCTGTCCGCCCACTATCAGAAAAGCGCCATGCAGGCCCTGGACATGGTCCGGCAGGACACCGTAAACTGTATCCAGATGATCACCGTCTACACCGATATATGGGTCAACTGCATCACCTTCACCGGCTATGGGGCGGTTATGATCTACTCCGCCAAGTGGATCGGCATTGGCAGCAGTCTGGCCCTGGTGGCCCTTATGGTGGTAATCCACGTGCAGACCCGTGCGCGGATGCGGGTCTTCGGCGAGAAAAGCCGGGCCTACTCCATCCGCACCAACGCCCAGATTACCATTGCCTACGGCTCCTTCAAGGAGATGAAGATTGACGACCGGTCCGCCTTTGTACTGAAGCGGTATCAGACGGCCAGCACCAAATTCGCCCAGGTGCAGCAGGAGTATCAGTACCATTCCGGCCGGATCAGTATTCTCCTGCAAAACAGCGTGATGGGGGCCATGTTCGCCGTGCTCGCCGTGATCCTTCTGGCGGGCTCCAATCTGGCCTTCATCCTCGCCCCTATGCTGGTGTTTATCACCGCCCTGGCCCGGATGCTGCAAACCGCCTTTCACGTTCTGCGGGGGCTGAACTACATGGAGTTCGCCCGAAAGCCCTTCTCGGTGCTGAAGGAGGCTCTCACCAGCTACGACCGGATCAAGGCACAGGCGGAGCGCACCGCCGCCCTCCGCCGGAAGACCCTCACTTTCCGTCAGGGCCTCTCGGTGAGCGGGCTGACCTTTGGCTACCGGGATCAGACCCGCATCTTCGACGGGGCGTCCATCCACATCCCGGTGGGGCGCTCGGTGGCCATCATCGGGGCCTCCGGCGCGGGTAAGACCACCTTTCTGGACCTGATTTTGGGTCTGCTCCCCCCTCAGGCGGGCAGCATCCGCTACGACGACTACAATATCGCCGCCCACGCCGACGAACAGGGCCGCTGCATGGCCAGCATCGGCCAGCTGGTGAGCTACATTCCCCAGACCGTCTACCTGAACGGGGCCACCATCCGGGACAACGTGGCCTTCTTCTCGGACGAGCGGGATATCGACAACGACAGGGTGATCGAGTGCCTGAAGTGTGCCCAGATCTGGGAGGATGTTCAGGATCTGCCCGACGGGATTGACACCCTGATCGGCGAGAACGGGACCGCCATCTCCGGCGGCCAGCGCCAGCGCATCGCCCTGGCCAGGGCGCTTTATAAGGAATTTGAGCTGCTAGTGATGGACGAGGCCACCGCCGCCCTGGATATCGACACCGAGCGGGCGGTGATCGACTCCATCCGCCGGGTGAAGGAGGGCAAAACCCTGCTTATGGTGACCCACCACATGAGCCTGGCCAACGAGTGCGACATCATCTATAAAATCGAGAGGAAAAAGCTTGTGCTGGTTAAGGGAGACCCGTCCTGAACACCGCCCCGGGCCGTGCAGACTGCACAACCCGGGGCGCTTGCCGTTTCTTGTGTTATTTTACCACGATGACCCGGACCCGTCCGCCCTCGGACTCGGCCTTGTCATACCAGGCGGTGACGGTTCCGCCGCCCTCCGCCCGGGCCAGGCTGGACAGGTAGTACCGCCCGTCCCGGTACTCGTAGACCACTACGCTGTCCGACAGGGTGTACCGCTGATTGCCCGTCACAAACTGATTGCCCGACACCTGCCCCGCCTGGGCGGCGGTGAGGGCGTAGAGCTTCTCCGGGCTGGCCGGGTCGCCCTGGATGCGGATGGGGCCGGCGGTGGCCAGGAACCTGGTGGTGCCGGAGAGGGTGTAGCTCACCCCGCCCACATCGTACTGGTAGGTGCAGTACCGGCTCATTCCCTCTCCCTCCTCGGTAAAGTGGGTAATGATCCCATACTGGTAGGCGTCGCCGGTGACGTCGTTGAGGATAAGGGCCTCGATCTCCCCCTGGGGGTTGAGGGCGTAGTACTTCACCTTGCCGCTGTTCAGGTTCAGCCCGGCCAGGCGGGCGGGGTAGATGACCGCGCCCCGGTCCTCGCTCACGTCCAGAATCTCCGCCCCCTGGGCGAAGGCGTATTTGTCCAGCTTTGTGCCCTCCCGGTTCACCTTGCCGGACAGGGAGGCGTTGCCCAGGCCGCGGAGGGTGACCTCGCCCCCGCTGCCGGCCACAATGGCCCGGACCACGCTGCCCACCTTATAGCCGCCCCGGGTCTGGTACTGGTAGGTCTGGCCGTCGGTGGCCAGCAGGGTGACGGTCTGGGCGGTGTAGCTGCCGCCGGAGCCGTCGGGGTAGGCGGTCTTTTCGATGGCCGTTACCACGCCCACCCGCTCGCCGGCGCTGGCGGACACATCGGCCACGGCGGCCACGCCGCCGCTGCGGCCCAGCAGCAGGGTGACGGTGCTGCCCAGGTGGTACTGCCCCAGGTCAGACAGGGCGTAGGCCGCCGCCGAGCTCTCGATGGCGTAGGTCCGGCCCGCCACCGTCACCGAGGTGGGCTCCGCGCTGGAGGGGGCCAGGGCCTGGATGGGGCCGGTGGCCTTTTTGGCATAGGCCCAGACGGTGCTCATGGAGGCGTTCCAGTAGACCACGTCGTAGTCCTGAATGTTGGTCAGGCTGGCGGCGCTGCCGTTGCGGTAGACCTTGTTGGGGGTGAAGCCCAGGGAGGACTGCCAGCCGTAGCCCTGAACCACCACCGGGCCCTCCATCTGGCCATTGACAAGGGCCACCACATCGGGCTTGCCCGAGGCGTCCAGGCTGTGGCCCAGCTGCTGGATGTAGGGGGTCCCCTCCTTGGTTTTGGCGGAGAGGAGGTTATAGAACAGATACACCGCGTCCTGCCGGGTGAGGGGGGAGGCGGCCTGCAGGGCAGTCACCCCCCGGGTCAGCTTCAGGTTCTGGCACATGGTCAGCTGGCCGGTGGGGAAGGCTCCGGAGAAGTCCTCCGGGCCGTAGCCCAGCAGGGCAAGGACCATGGAGGCGGCTTCCGCCAGCGTAATCTCCTGATTAGGGCGGAAGGTGCCGTCGCTGAAGGCGGTGACCAGTCCCCGGCTTACCGCCGCCTCCACATAGCCGCTGGCCCAGTGGCTCCGGGGGACATCCGAGTAGGGGGAGGTGGCCGCCTGGCCCACACCGTCCCCGCCAGGGGTGGCTTTTACCGCCATGGCGACAAACTCCGCCCGGGTCACCCTGGCGGACAGGTTCAAATTGCCGCTGCCGTCGCCGTTGAGGATGCCCAGGGCGGTTACCGCCTGGACCGCGTCGTCCAGAGAGGGCGCCGTCCCCGCCGCCGAGGCGGGCAGTATCAGGGCGAGGGTGAGGCAGGCCGCTAAAATCGCGGAGAAAAGGCGTTTTGTTTTCATAAGGATACATTCCTTTCCGTTTTCTTAAGCCCCCCTTGCTAAAGGGGGGGAGGGCCGCCGGCGAAGCCGGTGGCGGGGGGATTCCGATAACCGGTATGTTTCCATTTGCATGGAATCCCCCAGTCACCGCCTGCGGCGGTGCCAGCCCCCTTTAGCAAGGGGGCCTTTAGGCCGCTCAATCATACCGCAGGGCGTCAATGGGGTTGAGCTTGGCCGCCTTGTTGGCGGGCAGGTAGCCGAACAGGACACCGATCCCCACCGACACGCTGAAGCTGAGGAGGATCGCCCCCATGGTGGGGGTGGCGTCGAAGACGCCGCCGCCCATATTTTCAGAAAGCATTCCCCCCAGCACCGCGCCGATGCCCTTGG
>OFGP01001616.1_pt1 | contig 15608 bp, 15 predicted proteins | sample 1521781 | NCBI WGS metagenome assembly OFGP01 (sample SAMEA3504113, study PRJEB24116) | mouse gut metagenome | biome: mouse gut; feature: mouse-associated habitat; material: faeces | place: Denmark | collected 2011 | reverse complement strand
CCCGCAGGGCCGCAGATTCAATTGAGGCCGCCGCGCAGCGGCGGCAAATTGGGAACGGAGGGTTATAATGACAGAGCAGCAGCTGATAGACCTGGCGGTGGAGCTCGGCTTCGCCAACACCGCCGTCATGGATACGAAGGATTTAACCTTCGTTCCCTCCTTCCGCCCTCTCTGCGAGGAAAACCTCTGTGGAAAATATGGCGTCAACTACGCCTGCCCTCCCGACTGCGGCACGGTAGAGGAAATGGCCGCCCGCATCCGCCGCTGGCCCCGGGCCTTGGTCATGCAGACCATGTGGGACATCGAGGACCCTATGGACGAGTCCCAGACCAAGCCCGCCAAGGGCGCCCACAACAAAATGACCCGCCAGCTGATTGACCAGTCCGGACAGCCGGGCCTGATGGTGGGCGCCGGCGGGTGCAACCTCTGCTCCCCCTGCGTCATTGTGGAGGGCCAGCCCTGCCGCTTCCCGGACAAGCGCTATTCCTGTATGTCCGCCTACTGCGTCTTTGTTAAGGAAATGGCGGAATCCTGCGGGATGGAATACGACTGCGGACCGGGCGTGGTGGCGTTTTTCAGTATGTTCTGCTTCGACCCGGCGGAATAAGGAGGAGTCATGCTGCTGGCTATTGATGTGGGAAATTCCAATATTTCCCTGGGGATCTTTCAAGACAGCGCCCTGCGGATGAAGGCGAAAATCTCCGTCAAAACCCGGCGGAGCGCCGATGAATACGCCGCCGTGCTCTACGACCTGATGCGGATGAATCATATTGCCCGGGAGGAGATTAAGGGCTGTATCCTCGCCTCCGTGGTGCCGGAGCTCACCGGACTGGTGGAGGATGCGGCACGGATCGTCACCGGGACCCAGGTCCTCCGGGTGGGGCCGGGCATCCGCACCGGCTTCCGCATCCGCATTGACGATCCCTCCCAGCTGGGAGGCGACCTGGCGGCGGACACTCTGGCGGCGCTGACGGAGTACGGCGCGCCCCTGGTGGTGATCGACGCGGGCACCGTGACAACTATTATTGCCGTGGACCGGAACCGCACCTACCTGGGCGGCTGCATCCTCCCCGGCATCCGGCCCAGCGCCATGCTGCTGAAGGATGCCACCGCCCTGCTGCCCTCCATCGAGCTGGGGAACGGCGAGGACGCCTGCCTGGGCCGCAACAGCGCCGACGCCATGCGCTGCGGCCTGCTGCTGGGCAGCGCCATGATGGTGGACGGCTTCATTGACCGCTACACCGCCCTGCCGGGAATGGCGGATGCGAAGTACGTGGCCACCGGCGGCTCCGCCCCCCTGGTGACAGCCAGATGCCGAAGGGAGATTGCGCAGGACCCGGATCTGACCCTCAAGGGCCTGCGGTATCTCTACGAGGCCAACCGGCCCAAGCGTTAGGTAATAACGGCGGACGCCGTTGTTATACATATTTTGCGCGCCGTACTCCAACGATGGAGACGACAGCGCGAGGTGAAATACCCTCAAAGGAGAAGCAAACCATGCGCAACACAAACACCCAAGTCCGGCAGACCGCACTGACGGCGGTACTGGCGGCAATCGTCCTCCTCATGACCTTCACCCCCCTAGGCTATCTGTACGTGGGCCCGGTGGCGATCACCTTTATGGTGATCCCGGTGGTGATCGGCGGCATTACCCTGGGGCCGGCCCGGGGCGGCTTCTTAGGCGGCGTGTTCGGCGCGTCCAGCCTGGCCAAGTGCTTTATGGGCGACGTATTCGGCGCAACGCTGTTCTCGCTGAATCCCCTGGCTACCATCGCCGCCTGCTTCATTCCCCGTATTCTCATCGGCGTGGTTGCGGGACTGCTGTTCCCCGCCCTGCAGAAACTGAGCAGGAATAACGCCGTGGCCTTCATCGGCACCGCCGTGGCCGGAACGCTGACCAACACCGTCCTGTTTATCGGCATGGTCGTCGCCTTTTTCCGGAACTCCTATTTCGGCGGCGGCCCCTTCATGACCATCTTCGTCAGCTTCTTCTCCCTTAACGTGGCCCTGGAGCTGGTCGTGGGCGTGGTCATCAGCGCGGCTTTGAGCGCTGTACTGAACCGGTTTGTACTGAACGCGCCCCGGTACCAGTCTACAGGCGGGATTACCGGATAACAGCCGGATATAAGATGGCAGAGGTTCCCTCCGGACCCTCTGCCATTTTTGCGTGTCAAAAAAGATGCTTTGCATCTTTTTTGAGAAAAGGGATCGGGCCGAGTGCGGCCCGCAAAGTACTTTTTCGAGGTACGCGCCCCCGAAAAAGTGATTGAATATTTTTCACGCCTTCGGCGCGAACTCCTGCGGAGGGCTTTTTGACAATCCGAGATGGCAGCGGGCTCCTCCGGACCCTCTGTCATTTTTCTGACCTCCGGTTTCTCTTTATTTTTATGGAGAAACCGGGCGGTTCAATCCCTGCAATTTTTAATATAAACCACTCCCAATATGGGCTTGATTTTTTTACCGTTTTCATTTAGAATAAGCCCTATGGGATTTATAAAAGACCCAGTAACGAAACAGGGAGGCAATGACATGCAGAAACGGATTTTGGTGGTGGATGACGACACCATGAATCTGGTCAGGACGAAGATGATCCTGGAGAAGGATTACGACGTGCTGATGGCGGATTCTGGACTCAAGGCGTTGGATAAGCTCAAGGGCGAGCGGGTCGATCTGGTCCTTCTGGATATTGAGATGCCGAAGCTGAACGGGATTGAAACCTTTGAACGTATGAAGGAATTCGCTCCCAATGTGCCTGTGATTTTCTTAACGGCGTCGGGCCTGGAGGACGACGTGCGCAGCGCCATCCGGCTGGGCGCGGTGAATTATCTGATGAAGCCCTTCCAGCCCCAGGAGCTGATGAAGCGGATTTCCCAGGAGCTTAAAAAGCAATGAGGACGGAGGAGCAGACAAGCAGGCATTTGCTGCTGGCTGTCATTACTACGGTATTCAGCGGATTACTGAGCCTGATCGTGGTGGTCATGGCCTGGGAGCTCTGGATGATTCCGCTGATGGCGGCAGGCTGCTTCAGCGTATGGCTCCTGCATATTGCAAGGATTGGTTCAAAATCGCTCTATGAGTACCTGTGCGCCGGAGTGCTGCTGGTGGAGTTCTTTTTCTTCGGCGTGCATGAAGCCGTTTTGTTCGATATCCCGGCCGTGGCCTGCGTCATGGTCCTCGCGCTGTTCATGCTGAATAAAAAGCGGCTGCTGTATATGATACAGTCCCTGTATATACTGGTATTGCTGTATCATGGTCTGATCCTCCATACCATTTCCCATCAAATGGGATTCAATGATGCCTTTCGCCTGGCGCTTGGCGCTGTTGTGATTTTTGGCGGGACGACTCTCGCGGTATACTGGATTAAGAGAAGAACGGTACAGCAAAAGTGGTATGAAAGCGTGTTCACGGAACTGGAGACGGCGGGAAAGCAGAACGCCGTCTTTTTGTCGAACGTTTCTCACGAGCTCCGCACCCCCATCAACATGGTCATCGGGATCAGCGAGGTCGCCCTTGGCAAGGATCTTTCCCCGGAGATCCGGACGGATATGACGTCCATCAAGCTGGCGGGAAAGCGGCTGTCCAACCAGATCAACAATATGCTGGACTACACGGAAATCGTGGAAGGGACGCTGACGCCGGCGAAGAAGGAATACATGATCACTTCCGTGCTGAACGACGTGATTACCATGACCGCGCTGCAAAGCAACCGGCAGCACCTGGAGCTGGTGTTTGACATTGACCCGAAGGTGCCGGCAACCCTCATCGGAGATCCGGAGAAGATCTCCCACGTGCTCAAAATTCTGGTGGAAAACGCCATCAAATTCACGGAAGAGGGCGGCATAAACGTCCGGATCGGATACCGCCGGGAAACTTACGGCATCAATCTGATCATTGACATCAGCGACACCGGCATCGGTATGACGGACGACCAGCTTACCAAGATCTACAATGTCTTTTATCAGGCGGATTCCGGAACCAGCCGCCTGGCCGGCGGACTTGGCCTGGGGCTCCCCATTGCCCGGGGGCTTCTGAACGCCATGGGCGGCTTTATCCATTTTGACAGCATGGGGCAGCAGGGCCTCCACGCCCATATCGTAATCCCCCAGGGCGTTATTGACGAGCGGCCATGCATCGTGCTCAACCACGCGGACCAGCTCTGCATCGCCTGCTATTTCAAGCCGGAAAAGTACAGCTGCGACGAGGTCCGGGAGTACTATGACGGACTGATCCTGAACCTGGTGGTAGGGCTTGGCATCCGGGGCTACCAGACCCACAATTTCGAGGGCCTGCAGAAGCTGCAGCGCAGTCAGGCCCTGACCCACGTGTTCATCGCCCAGTCGGAATACGAGGAAAACCGCGCCTACTACGAGGACCTGGCAGGGACGCTCCGGGTCATCGTGATTGCAGAGCGGGAGTTTACCCTGGATCACGAAAGCAGGCTGCTGATGATACATAAGCCCTTCTCCGCCCTTTCCGTCGCCAATCTGCTAAACGGGGAGATCGGGGAGCGTGGATTCGCGGAGGCCCAGGCGGCGGGCCGGAAGCCGTTTACCTGCGTAGGCGTCCGGGCGCTGGCGGTGGACGACGAGGAAATGAACCTGGTGGTAGCCAAAGGCGTCCTGGGCAGCTACGGAATCGAGGTGGATACCTGCCTGAGCGGGCGAGAGGCCATCGCACAGTGCAGCAGCGTCTCCTACGACATCATCTTCCTGGACCACATGATGCCGGGGCTGGACGGCGTGGAGACGCTGAAAAAAATCCGGGAGCTCAACGGCGGCGCGTATCAGGATCTGCCGACCATCGCGCTGACGGCCAATACCGTCAGCGGCGCGAGGGAAATGTTCCGTAGCGAGGGATTTACGGAATTCGTTCCGAAGCCTATCGAACGCACCGTCCTGGAGCGGGTGCTGCGGAAGGTACTGCCCAAGAGCTGCATCCAGTACAGCGAAAAGCCCTCCGACATGGCCCCGCCAGAGCCGGAGGCTCCAGAGGATGCCCATATTCCGGCGGAGCAGGAACCGGAAGCCTGCGCCGGCAGCGCCGAACCCGAGCCGGCGGACATCCCGGAGGCTCCGGCGGACGAACCGGCGCTTCCCAGCGGCCGGCTCGCCCAGGCCGGCGTCAACGTGGAGCTGGGGCTGGGGTACTGCGGCGGGGAGGAAAACTTCTACCGCGAAATGCTTCGGATTTTCTTCGCCCAGAGCGAGGAGAAGCGGGCGGAGCTGGTTTCCCTGTACGAGGAGGAGAACTGGCCGGACTACACGGTCAAGGTCCACGCGCTGAAGAGCACATCCCTGACCATCGGCGCGGAAACGCTCTCCGCACAGGCAAAGGAACTGGAGCTGGCGGGAAAGCGGGGCGACACGGATTTCATCCGGGAGCGCCATGCCGCGCTGATGGATGCATATGATGCGCTCTGCGCGCAGCTTGTCGGAATATAGCCATGTCCGGCGTTCTTTCAAAAATACCATGTTCTGAGGGGTAGGGACATCGTGATAAAAAAATGGTTTCAGATCATCACCGATCACAGAATCAGCCTGCATGAGCGCATGTTCCGCATTGTGACAGGCATCTGCATGATTGCGATAGCGTTCACCCTGCCCATGGACAGGAGCGTCTGGAATATCATCATGATGGTGGTCAGCCTGGCCGCCATGGCGCTGATCGTCCGGATCAGCATTCGGAAAAAGTGCGTCCATGCAGGCGCAACCGCTATTGCGGTGCTGCTGCTGACGCTGTTTCCCGTTACGTTTTTTTCGGCAGGCGGATTTTACAGCGGCGTGCCGGAATGGTTTGTGCTCTGCTTTATATACGTCTGCATCACCCTGCAGGGCCGGCGCAGGGTCGTGTTTTTCGGGCTGTGTATGGCAGAGACGATGCTCTGCTACGGCACCGCCTTCTATTTCCCGGAGCTCGCCGCGCCGGACTTCCATCAGAACGCGCTGCTGGATTCCGCCTTTTCCATGATTATGGTGGGACTGCTCACCAGCGTACTGCTCATGTTCCTGAATCGGATGTATGAGGAGGAAAACGCCCTCTCCCAGCGGCAGAAGAAGGAGATCGAGGAGCTGAACCGGGCGGAAAACAACTTCTTCTCCAGCATGAGCCACGAGATCCGCACGCCCATCAATACCATCATCGGGCTGAACGAGCTCATCCTGCGGAAGGACATTCCGGAGGATATCGCGGAGAACGCGCGGAACATCCAGGGCGCCAGCAAACTGCTGCTGACGCTGATCAACGACACGCTGGACATATCCAAGATCAAGTCCGGAAAGATGGAAATCGTCAACGTCTCCTATGAAACCGGCGCCCTCTTCTCCGAGATCGTCAATATGATCTGGATCAAAGCCAAGGAAAAGGGCCTGGAGTTCAAGCTGCATGTGGACCCGTCCATTCCCAGCATGCTCTGCGGAGACGAGGTGCGGATCAAGCAGATCCTCATCAACCTGCTGAACAACGCCGTGAAGTACACCAGCGAGGGCTCCGTCACCCTGTCCGTCCGATGCGAACGCCAGTCCGTCAACCGGGTACGCGTCTGGTACTCCGTGGAGGACACCGGCCAGGGCGTGCGGAAGGAGAACATTCCCTATATCTTCAACGCCTTCCGGCGGGTGGAGGAGGACAAGAACCGCTACATCGAGGGCACCGGCCTGGGGCTGAGCATCGTCCAGCAGCTGGTGGAGCTGATGGGCGGCGAGATCAGCGTAAACAGCGTCTACACCAAGGGCTCGACCTTCATCGTCTCCCTGGAGCAGGATATCGTGGACGAAAAGGAGCTGGGGACCTTCTCCCTGGCCTCCCGCACCCGGGTCCGCGAGGGAGAGCAGTACCGGCAGAGCTTCGAGGCGCCGGACGCCCACATCCTGGTGGTGGATGACAACGACATGAACCTGATGGTGGTCAGCCGTCTGCTGGCGGATACGAAGGTCCAGATCGACACGGCCTCCAGCGGCGCCGAGTGCCTGAAGCTGACCCAGAACCACCACTATGACTGCATCCTCATGGACCACATGATGCCGGAAATGAGCGGCATCGAGTGCCTCCACGCCCTGCGGGCGCAGCCCGGCGGCCTGTGCCAGGATACGCCCGTGGTCGCCCTGACCGCCAACGCGGGCAGCGACAACCAGCTCCTTTACCGGAAGGAGGGCTTCAGCGGCTATCTGGCCAAGCCGGTCAGCGGCGCGCTGCTGGAAGCGGCCGTGCTGAGCATCCTCCCCAAGGAGCTGGTGCAGATCAGCGAGGACGCCAGGCAGTCGGACATCGACAAGGATATCCTGATCTTTGAGCAGGCGAAGCGGCGGTCCATCCTGGTCACCACGGACAGCGTATGCGACCTTCCGGAATCCCTCAGGAAGGAGCTCGGCATCGCCGTATGCCCCTACTATGTGTGTACGGACGAGGGCCGCTTCCTGGATGAGCTGGAGCTGAAGCCGGAGGAACTGCTGATGCATATGGCCGGCAACGGGACGGGGTACTCCCAGCCCCCCGAAGTGGAGGACTACGAACGGTTCTTCGCGGAAAAGCTGACCGAGGCCCAGAATGTGATCCATATAACGATGGCGAAGCACGTCAGCGAGGGATACCAGAACGCTATCGAGGCGGCGAAGTCCTTCGAAAACGTCACCGTAGTGGATTCCGGGCATCTCTCCAGCAGTATGGGGCTGACGGTACTGTGCGCGGCCGACATGGCGGAGCGCCACGCCGCAAAGGAAGAGATTTTGGACGCCGTGAAACGGATGGAGCGTTTTATCTCCTCCGCCTTTATCATCAACAGCACCCATATGATGTGCCAGTCCGGACGAATCTCGAAGCGGATTCAAATCCTGTGCGACGCGCTGCTGCTGCACCCGGTCCTTGTGCTGAAGCGGAGCAAAATGGTGGTCGGCGGCATGGTGATGGGGAATTTTTCCCACGCGGCGAAAAAGTACATCCGGCGGACCCTACAGGATACCAGAAACATTGACCGCCGCATTCTGTTCATCACCTATTCCGGAATGGATGAGCAGAAGATCCAGTACATTCAAAACCTGGTGAAGCAGTACTGCCCGTTTGAGCGGGTCTACTTGCAGAAAGCGTCCTCCGCGATCGCAAGCAACTGCGGTCCCGGCTCCTTCGGGCTGCTGTTCATGCGGAGGGACGATGCGGCAATTCCCTTTTTCCAGACATCGGAGCGGGGCGGGGCGGCGTAAGGCGCCCTGCCCCCGCCTTGTTTTACGGCGGCCTGCGGGGCGGGGCATGGTATGCGGAATCAGGGATTGAATATCGCCCGCACTGGTGGTATACTTGAGTGGAAGCAAACTTCTCCCGGCGCGGTCAAACGCCCAGCCCCCGCTCCTCCGACAAAATCTGCCGGAGGGACACCCCCGTGCGCAGTCCCAGGCGGAAGGCGCAGCTGGCATAGAACTCCACCGCCATTTCCAGGTTGATTTTCTGGGGAATATCCAGCATGTTCTGCAATTTTTCAATATGCTCCGCGTATTCCCCCTGGGGCTCTTCTTCCATCGCCGGGAGAATGTAGTGAAAGTACAGCCAGTCCATGGTGTCGTTCATGATTTGCGCCCCTTTCAAAAATACGAAGTTTACTTCGTGATATGTGCATCATAGCACGAAGGTAACTTCTTGTCAAGAGGACATGTATGGAATTCTCAAAAAGATTAGCGGCCTTACGGAAAGAATGCAAGGAAACCCAGGTACAGCTTGCGGAAAGCGTTCATATCACCAGCCGGTCCCTGCAGGACCTTGAATCTGGACGCTATTACCCAAAATTCGAAACATTTTTGGCCTTGGCAGACCATTTCGGCGTTACGCTGGACTATCTGGCAGGCCGCACGGACGAGCGGTAGAATCCCCTGCCCATCCGCTCACTTCACCGTCAGGAGGTTCTCATGACATTACAAACTCCGCGCACGATTCTCCGCCCCTTCATGGAAAGCGACGCGCCCGACCTGTACGCCTACTGCCAGGACCCCCGGGTGGGCCCTATCGCGGGCTGGAAGCCCCACGAGAGCGTGGAGGAGAGCCGGGAGATCATCCGCACCGTATTCTCCGCCCCCCACACCTTCGCGGTGGTGGACCGGGAATCGGGGCGGGTCGTCGGCTCCGCCGGATTCGTTACGCCCCACAAGCCGGGAGACGCCGCCCACCAGGGGCATTCCCTGGAAATCGGCTACGCCCTCTCCCCTGCCTGCTGGGGACGGGGATTGATGCCGGAGGTGGTGGCGGAGCTGCTGCGGTACGGCTTCCAGACGCTGGGGCTGGATGAAATCTGGTGCACCCACTATCAGGAGAACCACCGCTCCCGGCGGGTGATTGAAAAAACCGGCTTTCTGTACGCCTTCACCGAGAGCCTGTCCGATGAGTTTTACGCGGACCGGCCCACCTGCTTTTACTTCATGACCCGTGACATGTGGGAGAAACGAGGAAATTGATGGACAGCTATCTGGTCCCCCGGGGGTATGGGGAAGCGGAATTCGTGGAGAAGCGATCCCGCTTCATCGGTCAGGTCTGGCGGGTGGAGACAGAGGAGGAAGCCCGCGCCCGGATTGAGGAGGTGCGCAGGCAGTATCACGACGCCCGGCACCACTGCTTCTGCTACGTCCTTCGGGAGGGAAACATCCTGCGCTACGGCGATGACGGCGAGCCCCAGGGTACGGCGGGCCAGCCCATGCTGAACGTGTTTTTGAAGGAGGAGGTCACCAATGCCGTCTGCGTGGTGACCCGGTATTTTGGCGGCATCCTCCTGGGGGCCGGAGGGCTGACGCGGGCCTACGGCGGCACGGCCAAGCTGGCTCTGGACGCGGCGGGCGTCAGCCGGATGCGCCTGTGGGCGTCCCTGGCGGTACCGTGTCCTTATCCGCTGTACGAGCGGATGCGCCTGCTGGTGGAGAAATGCGGCGGCGTGGTGGAAAATGCGGACTTTGGTACGGACGTGCTGCTGACGGCGCTCCTGCCGGCGGAGGACGTGGACGACTTCCAGGAGAAGGTGACGGAGCTTTCCGCCGGGACTGTTGAAATACTGGTGGAGGAGGAGCGGTTTCAGCCTGGTCCGCCATAAGGCATACATTCTTTTTCTTTGTGAACAAAGAAAAAGAATCAAAAAGAAAAACTTTTTTGGCGAAACTGCGTTTCGCCTGATAATCAAGGAAGTGATGAAAATGCATGATACGGCACTGCGTTGATTTTTCTGATCCGGTCCGAAAGCGCCGGAATGAAAAATCAACGTAAAGGAGAAAATTTTTTGCATGAAACGACAAACACTGTGGACCTATGATTTCACAGTCATAACGATAGGAAGCTTCGTCTCCCTGGTGGGGAACGTCCTGTCTAATTTCGCGCTTAGTCTGGTGGTACTGGATTACACAGGCTCTACCTTCCTGTACATGCTTTTCCAGGTCAGCTTTCAGCTGCCCATCATGGTCTGCCCCGTTCTGGCGGGGCCCTATCTGGACCGCGTGAGCCGGAAAAAGGTGATCTGCGCCCTGGATTTCTTGTCCGCCGGAATCTTTTTCCTGCTGTTCCTGCTGCTGCGGGGCGGGTGGTTCAGCTATCCGGCGCTGCTGGCGGTCAGCTTTCTGACGGGGGCCATTGACGGCGTTTATGTGGTGGCCTACGACAGCTTTTACCCCAATCTCATCACCGAGGGGAACTTCCAGAAGGCGTACTCTATTTCCGGCATGCTGGTGGACCTGGCGGACCTGGCCTCCCCCCTGGCGGCGGTGATCTACTACGGGACGGGCGGCGCGGCGGCGCTGTTCGCCTTCAACGCCGTCAGCTTCCTGGCCGCCGCCTGCTTTGAGGTCACGGTCCGCTGCCGGGAGCCCCATCTGGAGCAGGCCCCGCCGCAGCCCGCCCAAAGCGGCTTTGTGCAGTTCCGTCAGGACCTGCGGGAGGGAATGGACTATATCCGGGAAGAGCGTGGCCTGCTGCTGATCGCCCTGTATTTTATGGTTCTGAACTTCTCCGGAAGCGCGGAACAGCTTCGCCTTCCCTTCTTCTTGAACCACGCGGAGCGGTTCGCGGCCTGGCCGGTCACGGCGGCGGCGCTGTTCGCCGTCCTGTCCAATTTTACTGTGGCGGGCCGCTTCCTGGGCGGGCTGATCCAGTACAAGCTGCGCATTCCCAGGGAGCGGAGGTTTCTGGTTGCGTTTTTTGTGTACGTCACAACCAGCCTCCTGTCCGGAACGCTGCTGTTCCTGCCGGTACCCCTGATGGCGTTATGGTTTCTCCTGGACGGCGTCCTGGGCGTCACCTCCTACACCATCCGCTCCGTGGCGACCCAGTCCTATGTACCGGACAACCGGCGGGCGCGGTTCAACGGCATTTTTCAGATGATCACCTTCATCGGCAGCGTCGTCGGAAGCCTGGTCATCGGCGTACTGGGAGAGGTTCTGCCGGAGCGGGGCATCATCGCTGCCGCCAGCCTTCTCTTGCTGGGCGCGGCCTGCCTGCTGATCTGGCGGGGCCGGGAGCATGTGGAGAAGATATATAACCGGGACGTATAACGCCCGATAAACGGGAGCCCTTGGCCTATGAACGAATTCGTAAGCGCATTGAAGCAAGGAAATCTAGAGAAAATCAGAGCTTGTCCAAAATCCGACCTGCACAACCATTTCGTACTGGGCGGCAGCCGGCGATACCTGCGGCAAAGGACCGGCATAAAAATAGAGCCTGTCAAGCGCCCCCTGTCGTCTATGGACGAAATGCATGCATGGAATCGGGAAAACCTCGGGGAGCGATTCCACACGCCGGAAATGAGAAGGCTTCTCATTCGGGCGGCCTTTCAGCAGGCAAAAGACGATGGCGTCGCCGTGCTGGAAATCGGGGAGGATGTATGGGGCCTTGGGGAATTCTTTCATCATGACGTGGACGAACTGGTCGAAGCGTTCACCACGGCCCGGAAAGAAATCACGTCCCATACGGAACTGCGGCTGCAGATCGGCCTTTCGCGGCACTGCCCCATCGGGTACCTGGAGGACTGTTTGTCGCACTTTTGGGGACACAAGGCGTTCTATTCGATAGATCTGTATGGAGACGAATTGGCGCAGCCGATTGAGAATTTCAAATCCATCTATCGCAGGGCGAAAGCAGAAGGCCTGCGCTTGAAGGCGCATGTGGGCGAATGGGGAACCGCGGACGATGTACGAAGGGCCGTGGAGGAATTGGAGCTGGACGAGGTCCAGCATGGAATCTCCGCCGTCCAGGATGAAACTGTCGTTCGCTTTTTGGCCGACCACCGCATTCGCTTAAATATCACACCCAGCAGCAATGTACTGCTGGGGAGGGTCCCCTCCCTGTCGAGCCATCCCATCGGTCGGCTTTACCGCAGCGGTGTAGATGTCACCATTAACTCGGACGATATTCTGATTTTCGATTCTGACGTATCCAAGGAATACTTGCGGCTCTATGAATCGGGGTGTTTATCGGCGGAAGAATTGGACGGCATCCGACAAAACGGGCTTGCCAAGACAGAATAAAAAAGGGCTTGCCCTCCGCATCGCGGACGGCAAGCCCTTTTGGCTGTCTGTATTCGGTTTCCCAAAGAAGCGGCTTACGCCTCCTCTTCCTCCTCAGCGGGAGCGGGGGTGGGAGCCAGCAGGGCGCGGATGGACAGGGAAATCTTCTGCTTCTCCTCGTCCACGGCGGTGACCTTGGCATCCACCATCTGGCCCTCGCTCAGCTCGTCGCCGGGCTTCTCAATGCGGTGATCGGCAATCTGGGAGATATGGATCAGGCCGTCCACGCCGGGCACAACCTCGGCGAAAGCGCCGAAGGTCATCAGCTTCACAATGCGCACGTTGGCCACGTCGCCCACCTTGTAGGTATCCATGAACACCTGCCAGGGGTTGGTGGAACGGTCCTTCACGCCCAGAGAGATCTTCTTCTTCTCGGGATCGAAGGAAATGACGTACACCTCCAGGGTTTCGCCGATGGAAACCACCTCGTTGGGGTGCTTGATGCGGGACCAGCTCAGGTCGGTGATATGTACCATACCGTCCACACCGCCGATATCCACGAACACGCCGTAGCTGGTCATGCTCTTCACGGTACCAGTGTAGCGCTTGCCCACCTCGATGTTGGCCCAGACCTCGGCGGCGGCGGCGGCGCGGGCCTCCTGCTGCACGGCCTTGATGGAGCCCACCACCCGGCGGCGGGCGCGGTTGACCTCGGTAATGCGCACCTTCACCCGCTGTTTGACCAGCTCGGTCATAGCGGCGTCACGGGGCAGGCCGGACTGGGAAGCGGGAACAAACACCCGCACGCCTCTGACGGACACGACTACGCCGCCCTTGTTCTCCTCGGTGACGAAGCCTTCCATGACTTCCTTGCTCTCGCAGGCCTCTTCAATGTTCTCCCAGGCCTTGTTGGCGTCCACCTTCTTCTTGGACAGCGTGGCGTAGCCCTCCACGTCGTTGACGCGGATGACGAACAGCTCCATCTCGTCGCCGATCTTCACCACGTCCTCGGGCTTCACCGAGGGATCATCCGACAGCTGGTCTACAGGAATGTAGCCGGCTTGCTTGCAACCCAGATCCACGTGGACTTCCGTGGGGGTAATGGCGATAACTACGCCGGTTACCTTATCTCCTGTATTTAATGTATTGGTATACTGCTCTACCAATTCTTCAAAATTTTCCATGCCCTCGCTCTGGATTTTTTCTTCGCTCATCGTCTTTTTGACCTCCTTTATGATGCTCGCAGGCGTGGAGGCCCCCGCCGTCAAACCAACCCGAACGCACCCAGCCAGCTCCGCCAGCGGCAGCTCGTCCGCGCTTTCGATCTGAAAAACGCGCCCGCAGCCCTGCCGGCAGATCTCTGTCAAATGCGCCGTATTGGCGCTTTTGGGATCACCAACCACCACCATAGCGTCCACCTGAGAGGCCAATTGAGCCGCCTCGGATTGGCGCGTATGCGTAGCATCACATATTGTATCAAAGATTTTCAGATTTGTACACTGTTTTTTTAGAATTTTTAAAGAATCTTCCCATACTTTTCGCCGCAAAGTGGTCTGGGAGACAATGGTGAGGCCCTCCACGCCTGCCGCAGCGGGACTTTCCGCCCATCTGGCAGCCTCTTCCGGCCCTGAAAATACCAGAAGGCCGCCGCACCAGCCCCCGATTCCCCGAACCTCCGGGTGGTCGGGGTCGCCGATCATCACCGGCTGCCGCCCCTCCCGTTCCGCCTCCTCCACAATGCGCTGCATATGGGTAATCCTGGGACAGGTAGCGTCCACCACGCACGCGCCCTGCTCCTCCAGCAGCCGGTAGACCTCCCGCCCCACCCCATGGGCCCGGAGCAGGACGCTGTCCCCAGGCCGGGCCTCCTGGGGGCTCTCGATCGTCCTCATCCCCTGCCGCTCCAGCTCCGCGGTGACGTGGCCATTGTGGATCACACTGCCCAGCATCCGGGGCCGCTCCGCCGTCTTCGCCAGCTCCCGGGCCATTTTCACCGCCCGAGCCACGCCGAAGCAGAAGCCGGCGCTTTTCGCCTGGATCACTTCCATCCGCTCACCTCGCTGAGGGAATAGATCCGGTCCATAATTTCCTGGGCAATCGCCCGGTTTTCATCCGGCGTGGGCCGCCGTCCGGCGATTACGGGGACGTAGGGCTCCCCAAAAACGATGGTGGTCTTCCGTAAAAATTTATGCTTGCCGCCGCAGTACACGGGAACCATGGGGACGCCTGTGCGGACAGCCATCATGGTCACGCCGCCCTTGGCCTCCGCGTCCCCCTGACCGTCCACCCGGGTCCCCTCAGGGAACACCAGCAGACGGTTGCCGCCGCTGAGGACCTTCATGGAGGTCTTGATGGCGGTCAAATCGTTCCCCCCGCGCTTGACGGAAATGATCCCCAGCTTCCGCAGCAAAAAGCCCAGTATGGGGATATGGAACAGCTGGTCCTTGCCCATAACCGTCATGCGGGAATGCTTCGGCAGGGCGATGGCAATGATAATGGGATCCCAGCCGCTGGCGTGGTTGGCGCACAGCAGCGCGCCGCCTTCCGGCAGGTTCTCCAGCCCCACCGCCCGGTGGGGAAACAGCAGCCGGATCAGCGGCGCCGCGATCGTGTAAGCAAAAAGATAAAACCCTGTCATAATCCGGTCCGCTCCCTGATGATCTCGATCAAACGCGCCAGGCTCTCCTGGAAGTTGATTTTGGTGGTATCCAGCGTAATGGCGTCCGCCGCCGGACGGAGGGGCGCGGCGGCGCGGTTCATATCGTTCTCGTCCCGCTCCCGCGTCTCCCGCAGCAGCTGGTCGAAGTCACCGGAGACGCCCCGCTGCTGGAGCTCCAGCCACCGGCGGCGGGCCCTGGCCTCGCTGCTGGCGGTGAGGAAGATTTTCACATCCGCCTCCGGCAGGACTACGGTGCCGATGTCCCGGCCGTCCATTACGACGCTGCGCTTTTTTGCCATATCCCGCTGCATTTCCAGCAGAAAGGCCCGCACTGCCGGATGGGAGGCGGCGGCGGAGGCCGCCATGGAAACCTCTTGGGAGCGGATCTGGTCCGTCACATCCTCCCCGTTGAGATACATCCTCTGCAGTCCGCCGGGATCGTAGTCCATGGTGATGCCCGCTTCCGGCAGAAGGGCCGCCACGGCGGCGGCGTC
>OFGP01001601.1_pt1 | contig 15708 bp, 14 predicted proteins | sample 1521781 | NCBI WGS metagenome assembly OFGP01 (sample SAMEA3504113, study PRJEB24116) | mouse gut metagenome | biome: mouse gut; feature: mouse-associated habitat; material: faeces | place: Denmark | collected 2011 | reverse complement strand
AGAAATTCTGGATTTATTGTGGTAAATGATGGAACTTTTTTTGAACCTCTGCAGGTGGTATACCATGACGGGCTTTCCAATTTTGCGGAGGTGGAGAAGTTAAATGTAGGGGCGGCCATTATTGTAAAGGGAAAACTGGTGCCTACGCCCCAGGCCAAACAGCCATTTGAAATTCAGGCAGAAGAGGTGCAGATAGAGGGGCAGTCCACGTCGGATTATCCTCTGCAGAAAAAGCGTCACAGCTTTGAATATCTGAGAACCATTTCCCATCTGCGTCCCCGGACCAATACCTTTGAAGCAGTGTTTCGGGTACGTTCACTGATTGCATATGCCATCCACAAGTTTTTCCAGGAACGGGATTTTGTGTATGTGCACACACCGCTGATTACCGGAAGCGACTGTGAAGGGGCAGGAGAGATGTTTCAGGTAACAACGCTGGATTTGAATGATGTTCCGAAAGATGAGAAAGGGGCTGTGGATTTTACCCAGGACTTTTTCGGCAGGCCCACCAATCTTACGGTAAGCGGTCAGTTAAACGGGGAAACGTATGCCATGGCCTTTAAAAATATTTATACTTTCGGCCCTACGTTCCGGGCGGAAAATTCCAATACCACCAGACATGCGGCGGAATTCTGGATGATTGAGCCGGAAATTGCCTTTGCAGATCTGGAGGACGATATGATTCTGGCGGAAAGCATGTTGAAATATATTATCAGTTATGTGCTGGAGCATGCGCCGGAAGAAATGCAGTTTTTCAACAGCTTTGTGGACAAAGGGCTGCTGGAGCGCCTGAATCATGTGGTAAATTCTGATTTTGCCCATGTAACCTACACGGAAGCAGTGGAAATACTGGAAAAAAACAACGACAATTTTGAATACAAAGTATCCTGGGGTGCAGATTTACAGACAGAGCATGAGCGGTATCTGACGGAAGAAGTGTTCCGGCGTCCGGTGTTTGTAACAGATTATCCCAAAGAGATTAAAGCATTTTATATGAAACTGAATCCGGATGGAAAAACAGTTGCAGCGGTGGATTGTCTGGTACCTGGTATCGGAGAGATTATCGGCGGAAGCCAGAGAGAAGATGACTACGACAGGCTCTGTCAGCGTATGGAAGAACTGGGACTGAATCAGGAAGATTATGATTTCTATCTGGATTTGCGGAAATACGGGACAGCAAGACATGCAGGCTTTGGCCTCGGATTTGAACGCTGTGTGATGTATCTGACCGGTATGACAAATATCCGGGATGTGGTACCGTTCCCCAGAACAGTGAAGAACTGTGAGCTGTAGAAAATACATGGAAAATGATAATTATTTATCTGAGATAAGGAGACTGTCATTCAGACAGCTCCTTTTCCATTTTTTCGATAGTGTGCAGGAAGGCTTCCTGAATGGAGGTATGGATGTCCTCACCCAGCAGGTGTACACTGGCCGCAGGAATCATTCCGCCTGCCATGGAAGGATGTCCGCCTCCGCTTCCAAAGGGACGCAGAACCTGGGAAATCAGGTTGCCTGCATGAATCCGGTTCTGCTCGCAGCGGACAGAAAAACGGATACCGTCTGTCTGCATGGCATAAATAATTGCAATGTCCACCACATCCAGGGACAGAATGAAATCAGAAATAATGGCAATCAAAGCCTGGGCGCAGTTAAAGGGGATATAGGCAAATCCTGTACCGCCGAAAATCTGTATATTCTGGATGGCAGCACCATAAGCCCGCAGATCATCAAATTCCATGGTGTTGGAATACATGCTGGTTACCAGTCCCCAGCTGGCATGGGAAAACAGAAAAGAAAGCATTTCCGTATCCAGTGCGGAGGTTCCGCGGGTGAAATCGGCAGTATCCATTTTGATTCCATAGGCCAGAGCAGCAGCGCAGACCGGAGAAATGGGCGTACTGGTATTCTTATAATAGGAAGCAATGATGGAAGCACAGGCCCCCACCGCCTGAATATCCTGATACTGGTAATCATAATGAAAGAAAATGGGATGGTGGTCAATACATGCAACTTCGTCTCCAATCAGGTCTGTCACATTACTGTTCATTTTCTGAGAATCCACCAGAACAATCAGGTCATCTTCTGCCATATCAGAAAGTACATCTTTGGAAAACATGGTAATTCCAAAGGTATCCAACATTTTTTTTGCACTGAGACGGTCAATTTTTCCATCGTAACATAAAGTTGCAGGCACGTTGTGATAAGCCAGAAACTGCTGCAGGCCGAACGCACTGGAAATGGCATCCGGATCCGGGAAATTGTGAGTCTGAATATATACGGTGTGGTTTCTTAAAATATCTGCTAATTCTAACGGATTCATGGAAAACTCCCTTTCTACATTATAATATCGCCTGAATAATATCGCCTGATATTATACTATATTTTCTTGAAAAAGTCATTATATTTTGTTATGATTCAAAGGTGAATCGTAACAGTTCAGCGTGTGGAAGTGAAGTTTATGGCTGTCTGGTCTGCCTGCACACAACAAGCGGCTGAACTGTTATGGGGAAAATAATTTTGATTATGAAAACCATACGAGGACAGAAACGGTGGATAAAAATTATAAAATGACAGTGGCATATGACGGTTCCCGTTACAGGGGCTGGCAGAGCCAGAAAAGCACGGATGTAACCATACAGGGAAAACTGAATCAGGTTTTTTCTGAGCTGGAGGGCAGAAAGGTGGAGGTACAGGGTTCCGGACGCACCGACGCCGGGGTACATGCCCTGGGGCAGGTGGCCAGCGTTCGTCTGACTGTGGAAAAATCCATTCCGGAAATAATGGAATATGTGAATCATTATCTGCCGGATGATATTGGAATTACAGAAATGGAAGAAGCCCCAAAACGGTTTCATGCCCGGCTGTCAGCCCAGCGAAAGACCTACTGCTACCGGATTTTTAACAGCGTCGCCCCAAATGTGTTTGAACGAAAATGGATGTGCCGGATTCCGGAACCTCTGGATTTGGAAAAAATGCGTCAGGGAGCCGGATATCTGGAAGGAACTCATGATTTTGCAGCCTTCTGCACCCGCCATCAGAAGAAAAAGTCTTCCGTGCGGACCATTTACCGTCTGGAAATTCTTTCAGAAGGAGCAGAGGTGGATATCAGAATCACCGGAAACGGATTTCTCCATAATATGGTGCGGATTATAGCGGGAACACTGGTGGAAATCGGTCAGGGCAGACGGGAGCCTATGGAAATAAAACAGCTTCTGGAAGAAGGAATCCGGGAACAGGCAGGAGTGACCATGCCGGCCAGGGGACTGATTCTTCAGAGTGTGGAATACGAATAAAAGGACAATATGGAATGGAAAAATGGGTGGTGTCCGCCAAACGGGCGGATTTTAAGAAAATTGCAGAGCAGTTCGGCATTGACCAGGTAACGGCAAGAATCATCAGAAACCGTGAAATACTGGGAGAAAAAGCCATAGATGAATATCTTCACGGAACACTGGAACATCTGCATGATCCGGAGAAAATGAAAGATATGGAGCGGGCAGTGGCCATTTTGCAGGAAAAGATTCAGAAAAAGAAAAAAATCCGCATTTTAGGGGATTATGACATTGACGGGATTCAGTCGGTATATATTCTGTATTGCGCATTGCGCCGCTGCCAGGCAGAAGCTGACTATGCCATTCCCGACAGGATTTCAGACGGATATGGATTGAATCAGCGGCTGGTGCGCCAGGCTCTGGCAGATGGAGTGGATACGATTTTAACCTGCGATAACGGTATTGCGGCAACAGCAGAGGTGGCCCTGGCAAAGGAACTGGGCATGACGGTAATCCTTACGGACCATCATGAAGTTCCCTATGAGGAACAGGAGGACGGGGAGAAAATATATCAGATTCCCCCGGCAGATGCGGTGGTAAATCCAAAACAGCCTGACTGCCCCTATCCCTTTAAAAATCTGTGCGGTGCGGCGGTGGCCTTCAAGCTGGTACAGGTGCTTTACAAAAAATCAGGATATCCCCCGGAAGAAGCACTGGCTTTTCTGGAAAATGCGGCCTTTGCCACCGTAGGAGATGTGATGGAACTGACAGGAGAAAACAGAATTCTGGTAAAAGAAGGGCTGAAAATGCTCAATTGCACCAAAAATAATGGTATGCGTGCGCTGGCCACATGTAATCAGATAGAAATGGGAAAAATCAGGGCATACCATATTGGATTTGTGCTGGGCCCCTGTATGAATGCCAGCGGAAGGCTGGATACTGCCAGACGGGCCCTTAAGCTGCTGCTTGCAGAAGATTCCCATACAGCCGCAGAATATGCCGGGGATTTATATGATTTGAATGCCAGCCGGAAAGAACTGACAGAACAGGGAGTGGAGAAAGCCGTTGAACTGGTGGAGCAGACTTCTCTGAAACAGGACAAAGTGCTGGTCATTTATCTGCCGGAATGCCATGAGAGCCTGGCAGGCATTATAGCGGGACGTATTCGGGAACGGTATCACCGTCCCGTATTTGTGCTGACCAGAAGCGAGGAAGGAGTCAAGGGCTCCGGGCGCTCCATTGAAGGTTACTCCATGTATGAGGAAATGACAAAGTGTAAAGAACTGTTTACCAGATTCGGCGGGCACCCCATGGCAGCAGGTCTGTCCATGGCAGAAGAACATGTGGAGGTGTTTCGGAGGAAACTGAATGAAAACACCCTTTTGACGGAAGAAGACCTGCGGGGGAAAATCGTCATAGATGTTCCCATGCCTCTGGACTATATTACCAGAGAGCTGACAGAAGAACTGAATCTTCTGGAGCCTTTTGGAAAAGCCAATGAAAAACCGGTATTTGCTGATAAAAATATACATATTCTGTCTATGGGTGTATTCGGGAAAAACCGCAATGTATGCCGAATGCAGGTGGAAAGTCAGGGCGGAACCAGGATGAATGCAGTCTGTTTCGGACAGGTGGAACAGCTGCTGAATTTTCTGCAGGAAAAATTCGGACGTCAGGCCCTGGAGCAGACTCTGGCCGGACGGGACAGCGGAATGCGGGCGTCTTTTCTGTACTATCCCGACCTGAATGTATACAATGGACAGGAATCTCTGCAGATAATTGTAAAGAACTACTGTTAGATTTATTATAAAAGTGATATAATACTTGCATTGAGGAGCCCTGAACGGGGAAATACATATAAGAAACAGGATACTTTTGGAAGAAAGGGGAACCCGGATGTTTGGAAAAGGAAAAAAACAGGAGGAACTGGAGCAGGAACTGCTTTCCAGACAGGCAGAAGCAGATAAATATTTGAAGAAATTATCAGAGGTGACAGGTAAAATGCAGGTGGTGCAGAAAGAAACCCGGACAGGGATTGCTTCTATGGAAGAAAAACAGAACGAGCTGGACAGCCAGATGGAAAAGGTGCTGGAAACCGTAAAAGGAGCCGCCCAGGAGGCCAGAAAACAAAATGAAAAGAATCGGGGCCTGCAGAAACAGATGCAGGTTCTGGCGGACAGAGCCGAAAAAACAGACGGTATGTACCAGAGATCTCTGGAAGGAATCTGCCGGCGGGAACAGGAGCTTCTGGAAATGATAAACCAGGGGAGAAAACTCACCTCTCCGGAAGAAGTTCTGGAGCTGGCGGCAACCGGTATGCGCCAGGAAATGGGAGAGATGGGCAAACGTATCGGGGAAATGGAAGAGATGGAGAAACAGATGGGCGTTCTTTCCCTGAATGCGGCCATCGAAGCAGGAAGACTGGGAGACGAAGGGGTAAAGTTTGTGGAAGCGGCGGAAAAAGTACGGGATCTTTCCGGAAAATACCACCAGGCAGCCTCCTTTATGGCAGAAAAAATGAAGCGGATGGAAGAACGTCTGGAGGAAGCGGAAGTGCAGGTGGTCTATCTGACCCAGATCTGGAAAGAGCATAATTCACGTCTGGAAAAAGCAGCCGAGGGATTCGGAGTCTATGCCTCCAGGCTGGAAGAATCAGAGACACGGAATCTGGTATCAGAAATACGCACAGTTACCGGCACGCTGGAACAGTCCATAAGCGAAAGCGAACTGGTAAGCAGACAGTATGACACAGCTCAGGAAGTGGTACAGCAGGCGGGAGAAACTTTCACCAGGCAGCAGGAGACACTGGAAAATCTCCGGGGAAAGGCCAGAGAGGTGGAAGAGTGGCTTCGGGCTGTGGGAGAAGAAATCAAAAGTAACTGACTATCGGGAGGCAGAATATGAAAAAGAGAACATTTCAGTTTCAGTCAGCAGATAAAGAAACCAGGATTCATGCAGTGAAATGGGAGCCTGACACAGGGGAAATCAGAGGAATCCTGCAAATCAGTCATGGTATGATAGAATATGTAGAACGGTACGGGAAATTTGCGGAATATATGACACAGCAGGGCTTTATGGTTGTGGGAAATGACCATCTGGGACATGGAAAATCAGTAAAATCCCAGGAAATGTGGGGATATTTTGCAGAAAAGGGCGGCAGCGATATTGTGGTAAAAGATCTGGACCGTCTGCGCAGGATTATGCAGAAAGAGCGTCCCGGCGTACCTTATTTTATGCTGGGACACAGTATGGGCTCTTTTCTGCTGCGGAAATATCTTGCGAAATACGGCTCCGGCCTGCAGGGAGCTGTGATTATGGGAACGGGAAATCATTCTACCGGGACAGCAGTGGCCGGAAAAGAAGTCTGCAGATTACTGGCTCTGTTCCGGGGCTGGCATTACTGCAGCAAACTGGTGGATAAAATGGCATTTTCCACTTATAACAGGAGATTTCAGGAAGAAAACCAGGCGAATGCCTGGCTGACCAAAGACCGGGAAATCGTTAAGGCCTATAATCAGGAGCCCCGCTGTACCTTTCGTTTTACCTTAAACGGGTATTATAACCTGTTTGACACCTTACATTTTATCAGTCGGCCGGCTAATATTAATGCCATTCCCCGCAATCTGCCCCTTTTTCTGGTGGCAGGAGAAGAGGATCCGGTGGGAAATTACGGAGCCGGTGTAAAAGCGGTGTATGAGCGGTATAAAGAGGCTGGTATTACAGATATAACCTGCAGGCTTTACCCCACAGACCGACATGAAATTTTAAATGAGGTGGACCGGGAACAGGTATATGCCGATATATATGCATGGATACAGGCAAGAATGCAGTAACTGCCTTGGCCTTTTGGGGCATACAGGCGAAAATGAAGCAGGCAGCAGGTACTTTTCAGAAGTACAGTTCCTGAGCGTGAGAGACAGAACGGAGGGTGACAATGAAGAAGCACAGGAAACAACTGTCAGGTCTGTTCCTGGCAATTGTGATAGCTTTCACAATGCCGGCGCAGGTGTGGGCGTCGCAGACCGATGAAAAAGAGGTAAGTCCTGAACCGGGAAACAGCAGTGAGGAATTTTCGGAAGAAGGAGGAAAAGAGGAAGAGGGTTCTGATCGGGAATCAGATGTTTTAAATCAGCCGGGAGAAGTTACAGAGCCCATTACCAAAGAGGATAAACCCTATCTTGCGCTGGGGGCAAATCTGACGCCGGAGCAGCAGAAGACGGTACTGGAACTTCTGGGGATAAATGAAACGGAGCTTTCCGAGTATGATGTGATTTACATTACCAATGAAGAAGAGCATGAATATCTGGGGGAATATGTGGCGCCCGGCAAGATTGGAACGCGGGCGCTGTCCTCGGTTCTGGTGGTAAAGAGAGAAGAAGGAAACGGTATCAATATTACCACCAAAAATATTTCTTACTGTACCATCGGCATGTATAAAAATGCTCTGATTACCGCCGGAATTACCGATGCGGACATTATTGTGGCCGGGCCCATACCCATATCGGGAACCGCGGCTCTGGTGGGGGCCATGAAAGCATATTCCGACATGACCGGGGTAAAGGTTTCCGAGAAAAGCATGGACACCGCATTAAATGAGCTGGTGCTTACCGGAGATCTGGCAGAGACAGTGGGAGATTCCGAAAAAGCGGAAGAACTTGTAGCATATCTGAAACAGGAAGTAATTGAAAAGGGCCTGAAATCCGAACAGGAGATTAAGGAAACCATTGCAGAGGCCTGCAGCCAGTTCGATATCAGCCTGACAGATGCGGAAGTTGCAGAACTGACAGAACTTTTGCAGAAAATCGGCCAGCTGGATCTGGACCTGGACTCCATCCGGAGTCAGGCGGAAGCTCTGTATGAGAAGCTCTCTCATCTGGATGCAGAAAGCATATTTGATAAAGTTGCAGATTTTTTCCGCTCAATCCTGGACTTTTTCAAAGGGCTGTTTTCCTGAGAATTAAAAGGCTCCTATTACACTGCGGCGGGGATGAAAATGCCTGCTTTTGCCGGAACTGTACCGGTGAAAGCAGGCATTTTCTGCTGAGGGTGAAAGATCAGGAACCTTCCGGCTTGTGAGGTTTCGATTTTTTTATTTTTTCCACAAAGGCAAAAAACTTTTCCAATTGGGGAGGATAGGGGCTGGTTCCGTGGGCTCTGACACGGTTTTCCTCACTGAATCCCACCAGAATATCGTGATTTGCTTCCGCCAGATAATCCATAATACCGTCAATGTCAGATTTCATATTTTTGGGACACTGGAAATACAGGTGTTTTCTGGCGGTGACATGCAGCGTATAGGAAATGCTGAAATGGTACCACAGAATTTTATGGAGGGTGGAATGCTTGTAAATCCATACCATTTCCTGAATGGGTATGATGGCGGCGCCGTAATTGGCCAGCACAATAAAATAATGTTCCGTAATAAACATGTCTTCCGTGGCAAGCTGGGGCAGTGTGGCAAGCTCTGTTTCTGCCTGGGCAAGGAGTTCTTTTGGTCTGCCGAACCGTCCAAGCTGTCTGCAGACAGGGGAGAAAACCGGAAACCGGATATAGAGGAGGTCCAGAAGAATCCGAAGGAGTGCATAAATTCCTGTGGAAAAACAGATCAGTATAAGAACCGCGCTTGAAAAAAGCTGAAAGGCAGGCTCGCTGATAAAACAGGGATTTACTTTTTCGCTGATTCCCTTTTCGGTCCAGTTCAGGTCTCTGGCCAGATGTTCCAGCAGAGTGCGGAAAGGGGGAGTTCCCTCCAGTACCCTGCCCCGGATATGAACAGACTCGATAAAGGGAAGGCCTTCCTCGCAGGTGGAGGGAGACAGAAGAACCACCGTGCACTGGTCGTTTCTCATGCAGTAATAATAGTAGCCGCAGGTGCGGCCAAAAGAGCTGCCGGTATATCCGGTAAAATAAAGGTCCGTCAGCGTGGTCTCCACATAAGAGGAACGCTGATTTTTATATGTACTTAAATCGTCCGAAGCGGTCAGTGTCCGCGGGAACAGAATATCATATATGGGAAAGGCCAGCCACAGGATGACCAGGAGAATCAGATAGAGAACCGGAGAAACCAGACGCCTGGCGTATACGCGGCGGATGTGTCCGGAGATGTAATTATTTTCAGTCATAAAGGCTCCTTGCAAAACGTGATTGTTTTTACTATAATAAAAACAGTATACATTTTCTGAAATAAATAATCAAGAAAAAGCATTGTGAAACATGGAAATGAATTTTTGAACTATTGATTTCTGTGGGTACCGGACGGGAGGCTGGAATGGAAGCATATACAGGATTTGCCCAGGTATACGATTTGTTTATGGATGACGTGCCTTATGAGGCATGGAGCAGGTATCTGACAGGTCTGCTGCAGGAGTACGGAGTGGAGGAAGGCCTTGTGCTGGAGCTGGGCTGCGGCACCGGAACCATGACCAGGCTGCTGGCTGCGGCAGGTTATGATATGATTGGGGTGGACTGTTCAGAGGAAATGCTGCAGATTGCAAAAGAGGCTGCAGAAACCGGGGAGGGAACAGGAAAACAGAAGGATATCCTGTATCTTTTGCAGGATATGCGGGAATTTGAGCTGTACGGCACTGTGAAAGCGGTGGTAAGCGTCTGTGATTCCCTGAATTATATTCTGGAAGAAGAGGGACTTCTTCAGGTGTTTCGGCTGGTCAATAATTATCTGGACCCAGGAGGGATTTTTATATTTGATTTGAATACCCTTTATAAATACCGGGAATTATTAGGAGAAACCACAATATGCGAAAACCGGGAAGAGGGGAGCTTTATCTGGGAAAATTTTTTTGATGAGGAAACCGGGCTGAACCAGTATGACATGACATTTTTTATCCGGGAAGAGGACATGCGTTACCGAAAATATGAGGAAACCCATGTACAGAGAGGCTATGAGCCGGGGCGGATAAAGGAATTGCTGGAGCAGGCCGGTATGGAGTTTGTGGCGATGTTTGACGCATTTACCAGAGAACCGGCAGGGGAAACAGGCGAACGGATTTATGTGATTGCAGGAGAAAAAGGGAAACCGAGATGAGCAGATTTGTGTGACTGCAGATGAAACAGAGAAACAGAAGCCAGCAGATTTGTGTGATGCAAGGGAGAATAAAAATGAAAGATTACATGGTGAGAGCAACAGCAGCAGACAATCAGATACGGGCATTTGCCATAACTTCCAGAGAACTGGTGGAACAGGCCAGGGCTTATCACAATACAAGCCCTGTGATTACGGCCGCACTGGGAAGACTTCTGACGGGAGGAGTCATGATGGGAGCCATGATGAAAGGAGAGCAGGATTTGCTGACCCTGCAGATAAAATGCGGCGGTGCGGCAAAAGGCATGACTGTCACAGCAGACAGCCAGGGCCATGTGAAAGGCTGTCCCCAGGTGCCGGATGTGATACTTCCGCCCAATGAGAAAGGAAAGCTGGATGTGGGAGGAGCTCTGGGACCTGGAATTTTGAGTGTGATAAAAGATATGGGCCTGAAAGAACCTTATGTGGGCCAGGTGGCCCTGCAGACCTCGGAAATTGCAGAGGATCTGACATACTATTTTGCCACTTCCGAGCAGGTGCCCTCTGCGGTGGGCCTTGGCATACTGATGAATAAGGACAATACGGTCCGGCAGGCAGGCGGATTTATCATTCAGCTTATGCCTTTTACCGATGAGGAGACAGTTGCCGCACTGGAAAAAAAGGTGGCGGAGGTTACGTCTGTTACGGATATGCTGGAGCAGGGGGCAACGCCCGAAACGCTGTTAGAGCAGGTACTGGGAGAATTCGGTCTGGAAATTACGGAGACCATGCCGGTTGTATATCACTGTGACTGTTCCAGAGAACGGGTGACAAAAGCCCTGATCAGTATCGGTGTGCAGGATATCCGGGAAATGATAGAGGAGGGCGAGCCCATTGAGGTGAACTGCCAGTTCTGTGACAGACATTATGTTTTCACCCCGGAGGATTTAAGAGGATTGCTGGAACATTCAGAAAGGAGCAGCCAGTGAAAGACGGATTTATTAAAGTGGCGGCGGTAACCCCCCAAATCAGGGTGGCGGACCCCGTTTATAACAGGCAGGCCATAATTGAAAAAATAGACGAAGCGGAACAGCAGAGAGCTGCAGTAGTGGTCTTTCCGGAGCTCTGCATTACCGGATATACCTGTGGAGATTTATTTCTGATGGAGCCGCTGTTAGAGCAGGCAGAGCAGGTACTTCTGGACATTGCGGCAGAAACCAACGGGAAGAATATGCTGATCTTTGTGGGACTTCCCTTTGCATGGAAGGGCAGGCTCTATAACGTGGCGGCAGCTCTGGGAAATGGAACGGTACTGGGGCTGGTGCCGAAAACCTGTATTCCCAGTTACAATGAATTTTATGAGGGACGCTATTTTACGCCGGGGATGGAGCAGGCGGAAGTAGTGGTTCTGGGAGGAGAATGGAAAATTCCCATGGGAAGCCATCTCCTGTTTTGCGCTGACAGCATTCCGGAATTAAAAATCGGCGTGGAAATCTGTGAGGATTTGTGGACTCCTGCCCCGCCCAGTATTTCCCATGGACTGGCAGGGGCAAATCTGATGGTAAATCTCTCTGCCAGCGATGAGATTACCGGGAAGGACCGTTACCGGAAAAACCTGGTGGAAGGGCAGTCCGCAAGGCTTATCTGCGGTTATGTCTATGCCAGTGCCGGAGAGGGAGAATCCACCCAGGACCTGGTATATTCCGGCCATAATATGATTGCGGAAAACGGAATAATGCTGGCGGAGGCAGAACGTTTTGCCAACCAGTCGGTGTATGGGGAAATTGACATTCAGAGGTTAGACGGACAGCGGCGCAAAATGTCTACTTTTACAGGAAAGGCAGAAGATTATCTGGAGATTCCCTTCCATCTGAAAAAAGAGAGAACAGAGCTTACCCGGTTTGTGGATCCGGATCCCTTTGTGCCGGGAAAACCAGAGGAGCGCTGGAAACGGTGCGAGGAAATCCTGATGATTCAGTCTGTGGGCCTGAAAAAAAGGCTGGAGCATACGGGCTGCTGCCACGGAGTAATTGGCATTTCCGGCGGGCTGGATTCCACACTGGCCCTGCTGGTTACTGTCAGAGCCTTTGATTTGCTGGGACTGGACCGGAAGGGGATTCATGCAGTTACCATGCCGGGGTTCGGAACTACCGACAGAACTTATGACAATGCGGTGAATTTAATCAGATGTCTGGGCACTGATTTTCGGGAAGTGGACATCAGAGAGGCCGTTCGGGTGCATTTTAAAGATATTTCCCATGAGGAAACAAATCATGACGTAACTTACGAAAACGGACAGGCCAGGGAGCGGACTCAGATTTTGATGGATATTGCCAACAAAGAGAACGGCATGGTGATTGGTACCGGGGACATGTCGGAACTGGCCCTTGGCTGGGCAACATATAACGGTGATCACATGTCCATGTATGGGGTAAATGCTTCTGTTCCCAAAACGCTGGTGCGCCATCTGGTGCGGTATTATGCAAAGACCTGCAAGGACAGTACCCTGGAACAGATCCTTCTGGATGTGCTGGATACCCCTGTGAGCCCGGAACTGCTTCCTCCAAAAGACGGGCAGATTTCTCAGAAAACCGAGGACATTGTGGGGCCCTATGAACTTCACGATTTCTTTTTATATTATATGCTCCGCTGCGGGTTCGGGCCGGGAAAAATCTTTCGTCTGGCCGTATATGCCTTTGAAAACAGATATGGGGAAGATGTGATTTTAAAATGGCTGAAGGTTTTTGTCAGAAGATTTTTTTCCCAGCAGTTTAAGCGTTCCTGTCTGCCGGACGGGCCGAAGGTGGGAACAGTGGCTGTTTCTCCCCGAGGAGATCTGCGGATGCCCAGCGACGCCAGCAGCGCGCTCTGGCTGGCGGAAATCGAAAAACTGGAGTCGGGACAGTGTTTATAAATTTTTTATAGAATCTTTCTGTTTTATTAATTGCAATTGCCGGCGGAAGGTTTAGAATATATTCCATAACAGTTCAGCCACAGCCTGTTTTAGCGTGAATCACCCCTGCAATTATGCTGAATCTTACGGAAAGGATATTATGTTTGGATATATTATTGTAAACAAACCGGAGATGAAATTTAAAGACTTTGATTTGTATCAGTCCTATTACTGCGGACTGTGCAGGACTTTAAAGGAGCAGTCCGGCAGACGGGGACAGCTTACTTTAAGCTATGATATGACATTTCTGGTGCTGCTGCTTACCAGTCTGTATGAGCCGAAGACACAGGTAAGCTGCAGGAAATGCGCGGTTCATCCCCTGGAAAAACATCCCGCCAGGGTGAATCAGTTTACCGGATACGGAGCGGACATGAATCTGTTGCTGACGTATTATAAATGTCTGGACGACTGGGAAGATGAACGCAGGGTGACCAGGAAGGTGATGGCTTCTTCTCTGAAAAAGAAGTGCAGGAAGATTGCGGAAAATTATCCTGAGAAAGCGTCTCTTTTCCGGGACTGCCTGGAACAGCTTCGCAGGTGTGAGAAGGAAAACAGCAGGAACCTGGATGAAGTATCAGGGCATTTTGGCCGGATGATGGGAGAGATATTTGCCTGGCGTAAGGATGAGTGGGAAGGGGACCTGCGGCGGATGGGCTTTTTCCTTGGCAAATTTATTTACCTGATGGATGCCTATGAGGATGTGGAGAAAGACAGAAAGACCGGAAATTACAATCTGTTTTTGCAGGAATCTGAGACAGAAGAATTTGAACGGAAGACAGAAGCTGTTCTGAGTATGATGATGGCAGAATGCTCCAGGGCATTTGAGCGTCTTCCCATTGTAGAGAATACGGAGATTTTGAGAAATATTTTATATTCCGGCGTCTGGTGCCGGTACGAATATGTGAAGAAGAGCAGGGAGAGGAAGGTAACAGATGTATGATCCATATGCGGTACTTGGGCTGAAACGGGATGCCACCGATGAAGAAATTAAAAAGGCATACCGTTCCCTGAGCAGGAAATATCATCCCGATGCCAATATCAACAATCCCAACAAGGAACAGGCAGAAGAAAAGTTTAAAGAGATACAGCAGGCATATCAGCAGATTATTCAGGAAAAGGAACGTGGAACCGCAGGCGGCTACAGTCAGGGAAGTTCCGGGGATCAGGGAAGTTACTGGGATTTTGGAGATTTTTTTGGTGGGTTCGGCGGCTTCGGCGGTTTTGGCAGTTCTCAGAGCCAGAGCAGAACCGCAGGCGGAGATGAGGAGAGCACCTATCAGCAGGCGGCCTCCAACTATATCCGCAGCGGCCATTACAGGGAAGCGCTGAATGTGCTGAACAGCATGAAGGACAGAAACGCCCGCTGGTATTACCTCAGCGCCATTGCCAATTCCGGTACGGGAAATAATGTGGCTGCTCTGGAGGCAGCACAGCGTGCCTCAGCCATGGAGCCTGGAAATCAGGAATACCGGCAGCTGTATGCACAGCTTCAGAATGGAGGAAGCTGGTATTATGACAGACGCCAGAGTTACGGAAATCCCATTGTGGGCAGTGGAGATTTCTGTATGAAACTCTGTCTGGCAAATCTGGCATGTAATTTCTGCTGCGGCGGCGGAGGTCTTTGCTGCGGCGGAGTACCCTGGTGTTAAGGAGGGGGAAGGACATGGATTATATGGTGGTTTATTCCAGTAAGACCGGCAATACGAAAAAAATAGCCACGGAAATTTTCAGTGCACTTCCGGGGATGTCCAAAGACATGCAGAGTATGGAAGAATACAGAGGAAAGGATGCGGAGATATTTTTTATCGGATTCTGGGTGAACCGGGGAACCTGTGATATCTCCGTGATTGATATGCTGTCTGAGCTTCACGGGAAGAAAGTGGCGCTGTTCGGCACCTGCGGTATGGGCAGGGAGGCAGCCTATTTCAGGTCCATAGAGCAGAAAGTAAACGTATGGATTCCCGACGACTGTGAATATCTTGGAACCTTTCTCTGCCAGGGGAAAATGCCCATGCAGGTGCGGGAAAATTATGAGATTCCCATGGAGGATCCGGAGCGGGAACTCTGGAGAAAGAAAATGCTTCGGAATTTTGATGAAGGCCTGTTTCATCCCAATGAAGAAGATTTAAGACAGGCCAGGATGTTTGTGGAGCAGGTACTGAAAAAATGTTGAGAAGTCCTGCTGCTCTGGAGCAGGCAGCAGCTGGAAAATGGGAAAGCAGGAGAAAATATGTTCGATTCTCTTGCTTTTTTCTTTTTGTAGTTGTATAATATGGGAAAAATCAGGGATAAAAATATTCCCGGAAAGAGGACTCCATGAAACAGGAAGGGCAGTTTACCTTTATTGATTTGTTTGCAGGGATTGGCGGGATGCGGATCGGGTTTGAACGGGCAGGGGGACAATGCGTATATTCCAGTGAATGGAACAAATACAGCCAGCAGACATATTTTGTAAATTTTGG
>OFGP01001597.1_pt1 | contig 15756 bp, 14 predicted proteins | sample 1521781 | NCBI WGS metagenome assembly OFGP01 (sample SAMEA3504113, study PRJEB24116) | mouse gut metagenome | biome: mouse gut; feature: mouse-associated habitat; material: faeces | place: Denmark | collected 2011 | reverse complement strand
CCCCAGCAGGCTTGGCCGAACTGGTCAATACCCGTGAAGGCCAGCGTCTCCCCGCCGTTCTCAAAGTCCATGCAGCGGTAGCAGACGCTGCGGCGAAGCAGCTCCCCCGCCGCCGGAAGGCGAACATTGCCGGAGGTCTTCATTTTGTTGTCCCGGTCGTCCAGGACAATGACCTCCCACATCGCCCCATCGGGCGGCGGCGCCGCCTCCATGGTTTCCCCGGCGTAGGGCTCCGGCCCCAGCGCCGGCCAGCCGTCCACAAAGAACATGGGCCGGATCATCATGTAGTGACGCCGGTAGCTGTACCGGTCATAGACGGGGTCGTATTGGCAGTCCTTGGGATTGCCGTCCCGGACATGGTGGACGAAGAAATACCGCCCCGTCTCCGGGTCGCGGAAGGGCACGCCGTGCCCCGGCCCCCGGAAGCCGCCCCACTGCCAGCCGTTTCCCCGCTGTACCCGGGGGTCCCTGGCGCGGAAGATCCAGCTGTTTGCCAGCTTCACTCCCAAAGACGCGCCCGCCAGGTCCCGGCCCTCGTAGTCCACGTAGGGGCCCAGGGGGTCCCTGGACCGGCCCACCCGGATGTCGTAATTGTCCCCCAGCCAGCCGTAGGAGAGGAACAGATAGTAGTACCCGGTTTCGGGGCAGTACATGGCCGCCGGCCCCTCCGGTCCGTCCAGGGCCGGAGGTGGCATCTTATGGGCGACGCGCTGTCCCAGGAAATGGGGATCCGGATGGACGGGCATCCCCGTTTCCGGACACAGCTCCTTCATGTAGATGCCGCCGAAGAAGGAGCCGTAAACCAGATAGTCCCGCCCGCCCTCGGCGTGGAGCACGTGGGGGTCGATGGCGTTGGGCAGGGAGTCATCGGTCCCCCAGCTGTCCACCGCCACGCCCCGGTTCTCAAAAGGCCCCATGGGGTCCTGGGACACCGCCAGCCAGATGCGGGACTCGGAGGACCCGAAGTCCCGGGTGGCGGAGTAGTAGAGCCGGTACTCGCCATTCACATACTCCCCGTAGGGGGCCCAGAAACCCTTGGTATCGGGGTAGTCCCCGTTGTCCCGCCCCTGTTTCACGGCGGCGGGGGACAACACCGTTCCCCTGTAGGCGAAATGGACCAGGTCCTTGCTGACCCGCACCGGAATGCCGGCCTTTTTCCCCAGCCCCGCCTTGGGGGCGTAGCTGTCCGTGCTGTAGGAATAGTAGAGCCGGCTGCGGGGGTCCCACATCATGCCGGGATCGTGGGAGCCGAAGGCGGGATTGCGCTCCACATCCAGGTCGTTCAGGCGCAGTACGCCGTTCGTGTCCATGTTTGTACCTCTTGCTTTCAGAAAAAGTAATCAAAGCCCCGCGCGGAAGAAAAATGGAATCGCTTTCTCCTGGGGCGCGCTTCGCCTGTGAATACAGGTTTTTACTCAAAAAAGCGCCACAGCCGATTTTTGACGCTTTATCCCTTCACACCGGACAGAGCCATGGACTCGATGATGTACCGCTGGAAAAAGAAGAACAGCAGCAGGGTGGGCAGCATGGCGATGACGCTGGCCGCCATGATCAGGGGATAGTTGCTGTTCACCGCGTACTGGTCGTTGAAGGAGCGGATGACCACCTGCAGGGTGTACCACTTCTCGTTCTGGACGAAGATGGTGGGGGCCAGGTAGTCGTTCCAGATGCCCATGAACCACAGGATGATCTGGGTCATCAGCGCGCCCTTCATCATGGGCAGGAACACCTTGTAGTAGATCTGGAAGAAGGAGCAGCCGTCGATCTTCGCCGCGTCCACCATATCGTTGGGGATGCTGGAGAGGTTCTGGCGCAGGAAGAAGATGATGCTCACGTTGCCGAACAGCCCCGGGATGATCAGGGGCAGCAGGCTGTTGGTCCAGCCCATCTTGGTGAACATGACGTACTGGGGGATCATGACCACCGCGAAGGGGATCATCATCGTAGCCAGCAGCGCCAGGAACATCTGCTCCCGGCCCTTGAAGCGCAGCTTGGCGAAGGAGAAGGCCGCGAGGGACGACGTGAAGCCGCCCACCACCAGCACCGGCAGCGCCACGGTGAGGCTGTTGCGGATACCGCTGAGGAACAGGCCCTTATGGAGCACCTCAGAGTACATGCCGAACTTCCAGGGGTTGGGGATCACGGAGAAGTCCGCGGAGAGGATCTGGTTCTTGGTCATAAAGGAGCACATGATCATGTAAAACAGCGGGAACACCATGATCACAGCCCCCAGGGCCAGCACCACAAAGAGGACCTTGTCCAGGGTGCGGCTGCCCTTGGAGCGAACGCCGCCGCTTGAAGCTTTAGCCATTTTCATTCCCCTCCTTAATCAATGGTCTTGACCCATTTATCCTGACCCTTGAAGTTGATGGCGGTCACGATAAAGATGATGATAGCCAGGATGAAGGCCATGGCGGAGCCGTAGCCCATCTGCTGGTGCTTGAACGCCTTATCCCACAGGTAGTAGACCACGGTGGCGGCGGAGTAGTTGATGCCGCCGTTGGTAACCATGACGGAAACCTCCACGAACACCTGGAAGCCGCCGATGATGCCGGTGATCAGCAGGTAGAAGGTCACCGGGGAAACCAGGGGGATGGTGATGTTTCTGAACGCCTGCCAGCCGGTGGCTCCGTCGATGGTGGCGGCCTCGTAGTAATCCCGGGGGATATTCTGCAGGCCGGACAGGTACAGGATGACGGAGGTGCCCAGGCCCTTCCACACCATGAAGATGATCATGGAAACCTTGATCCACGCCTCGTCGCCCAGCCAGTTGGGGCCCTTGCCGCCGGTGACGGCCTTGATGATGAGGTTCAGCAGGCCGTAATCATAGTTGAACACCCAGGCCCACAGGATGGCCACCGCCACCAGGGAGGAAATGACGGGCACGTAGTACATGGTGCGCAGCACCTTGACGCCGGGGATCTTCCGGTTCATGGCCGTGGCGATCAGAAGGCCCAGGATCATGCCCACGGGGATGCCGATCATGTAGATGATGGTGGTGCCCACGGTCATCCAGAAGCGGGAGTCGGTAAAGAGCTCGATGTAGTTGCTCAGGCCGCAGAAGTTGGCAAAAACGCTGTTGGTGCCGGTCCAGTTGGACAGGCTGGCCACGAAGGCGAACACAATGGGGAACGCGCTGAACAGACAGAAGCCGATGAAGGGCGCCGCCACGAACAGGCGGCCCCAGCGCTGCTCCTGCAGCGCCATGCGGCTCATGTGGGGCTTATTGGTCTGCGCGGGTTTTGTTACGGTAGATGCTGCCATAATACATATCTCCCCCTTGAGAAACGGGTTGACCGGACCCTGCGGGCCCGGTCAACCGCAGTTCAGTTGATGTGTTGGGACAACGCCCGTTCTGACGGAAACTTTCCGTCAGACGGCGGCCTTAAGGCCGCGCGGAATGCGCGCGCGAGAGCCGGGACGGCGCTCAGCCCGCAGTGGACCACGCCTTGTCCAGCTTCTCCTGCATCTCAGGCTCGATGGAGGTGATGAACTCGTTGAGGTCGCGCTTGCCGGCCTTCACGTCGGTGAGCTGCTCCCAGAAGATGTCGATCCACTCGGTGTTGGGGGTGTAGGTCGTCTCCATCATGCGGCCTTCGGCGGTGTCGCTGCCGTTGAGGTAGTTGAAGATGACGTCCACGTTGTCGGGATAGTTCACGGAGCCGTCGGCTACCTTGGACTTGAACTCATCCTGGAGGGAGAGCAGGTTGGGCACCTGGACGCTGGCGCTGCCGTTCATGCCGGACAGGTCCTTCTGGCCCTCGGGGTCGGTGGAGAGATAGCTGATGAGCTTCAGGGCCAGGTCCTTGTGCTCGCTGGTTTCGCTGACGCAGAAGCCCACGGTGCCGGACCAGGTCACGGACTTGCCGCTGGAGAGAGTGGGATAGTAGCACAGATCCCAGTTATAGGGGAACGTCTCGGGGTCCATGAAGGAGGCCACGTCCCAGGTACCGGCGGCATAGAAGCCGGTCTGGCCGGCAATCCAGCGCTGATAGGGCCCGAGGGCGGTGTCCTGCTCCACGGTGGGGGTGACCTGGTACTTCAGCGTCAGGTCCACGTACTTCTGGAGGGCGTCCACAAACTTGGGATCGCTGACGGTGACGGTCTTGCCGTCGGCGGAGGTAAAGCTGGCGCCGTTGGACCAGAGGAACTGGTAGAGCATGTAGGTGTCGGCAAAGCTGGCGCCCCACTGGTCAATCTCGCCGTCGCCGTTGGTGTCCTTGGTCAGCGCCTGGAGGACCTGTACGTACTCGTCATAGGTATAGGGCTTGCCGGGGTCGGGGTAGGCCACGCCGGCGGCGTCAAAGACGTCCTTGTTGTAGGCGTAGGCGAAAACAGACGCGTCCTTGGGCAGGGCGTACAGGTCGCCGCTGCCGGTCTGGGCGCCGTCATAGCGGTAGAAGGACAGGATGCCCTGGGGCAGGTCGTCGGTGGAGATGCCGGCCTCGCTGAGCAGCGGGGTCAGGTTGGCCACGTAGCCGTTGGAGACGTAGTCCTTCACTCTCTCGGGGCCCACGTAGAACACGTCGGGCATGTCCTTGGCGGTCATCATGCCGGTGAGGGTGGTGGCGTACTCGCTCTGGGTGGTAATCTGGAACTCGATGTCGGAAACCTCGTCCTTGTGCTCCTCCTTGAACTTCTCCACCATAGCGGTGTAGACTTCCTTCTCATGGTCGTTCATGTAGAGGAACACCTTCAGTTTGGTCTTGCCGCCGCCGCCTTCGCCGCCGCAGGCGGAGAGGCAGGCCAGTGACAGAACGGCCGCGAGCGCGAGGCAGCCCAGCCGCTTCAGGAAACGAGTTGTTGCTTTCATGTGACAGATCCTCCATTTCTTCCTTTAGAAAAAGATAAATTACTTAGGCTTTTTGTTAAGCCTCTGTTGGGAGTATCCTATCACAATTCGCCCGAATAAACAATATTATCTTTTCAAAATAAAAATTTTCATCGGTTTTCACAGTTGGGATATGAATCTTTTGTGAACATTTCACTATAACCTAAACTATTTTCACAAAACCAAAAAATAAAAATAAGCGGCAAAAAGCCGCCGTCTCCAATGAAAACGGCGGCTTTTCGTCCGGAGCTACCACTCCTGGGGCACGTGGCGGAACTCCGGGAAACCGTTGGCGTCAAAGGCCACCGGCATGATATAGACGTGGCGGTTGGGGTCGTAGAGGGGGTTCCCCTCCATTTTGTCGTACTGCCGGGCGTGGTAGACGCACAGGTCCGTCACGCCGTCCTCCGCCTTGACGAAGCTGTTATGGCCGGGGCCGTGGACCTCCTTCTCATCGTCGCTGCGGAACACCGGCTGGCGGAGCTTGGTCCAGCTGGCGGGGTCCAGAAGGTCCGCGTCCTCGTCCGCCCACAGCATTCCCATGCAGTACAGCTCCCCGGTGGTATTGGCCGAGAAGGTCAGAAACAGCTTTCCGTCATGGCGCAGCAGGGCGGGCCCCTCGTTTACCCAGAACTCCCCCCGCTCCCAGTCGTAATCCGGGGTAGTCAGCAGCACCTGGACCGTAGCCAGTCTGACGGGGGACTCCATCCGGGCGATATACAGGTTGGAGATCTGCTTGCCTACCCCCACCTTCTCCGCCCAGACCATATACCGCTCCCCTCTGTTGGAAAACACCGTGGCGTCCAGGGAAAAGGCCCGGAAGGAGAAGGGGTCGTCCTCCGCCGGCTGCATGGGGCCCAGCTCCTCCCAGGCATCCCGCATGGGGTCCCCGGCGCAGTGAAGCACGTAGGGGCGGATCTCCCACACGTCGTCCTTGTCGCCGCCGGCGTAGTAGATATACCACTCCCCGTCGATCCGGTGGAGCTCCGGAGCCCAGATATGGATGGACTGGGGACCGGACGGGTGTTTGACCCAGAGGGTCCGCTCCTCCGCCTCCCGCAGGCCGGACAGGGTGTCCGCATAGCGCAGGATGATCCGATCATACTCCGGCACGGAGGCGGTGAAATAGTAGCCGCCCTCCTCCCGCCGCAGGATATATGGGTCCGCCCGCTGCCGGATAAAGGGGCGGTTATAGATGGTTTCATGTACAGCTGCCTGATTCATAGTGTTACCTCCCATCGCGGCCGCGCTTGGCCCGGCCGTAATGAGTGCATTATACCGCCTCGCCGCCCAGGTTGCAAGTGTCATTTTAGATTTTGGTTAAATATTATACTTTTACTTGCTATTTTTGTAGATTCTCACGGTCGACATCCGCCTGGGCCTGCGCTATAATAAGGAAAAAGGCGGAGAAAGCGACGGAATTCCGCCGCTAAAAGGAGGAAAAAGCTTTGTTTTCTATGGACGGCCCCCTGTGGCGGGCACTGAACTTCATTGCCGACGTAATGGTCCTGCACGTTCTTTGGCTGGTCCACAGCCTGCCGCTGGTCACCATCGGCGCGTCCACCACAGCCCTGTACTACGCCATGATGAAGCGCATCCGCACCAACGAGGGGCAGGTTACCGCCAACTTCCGGCAGTCCTTCAAGGCCAATTTCCGCCAGGCCACCATCCTGTGGCTGATCGCGGCGGCGGCGGGGGCTATTCTGTGGCTGGATCTGAACTTCTGCACCACCTGGGGCGGAACCGCAGGGAAGGTCATGCTGGCGGGGTGCTCCCTGCTGCTGGCTCCCTGCTGGATGACGCTGCTGTATTTGTTTCCCGTTCTGGCTAAATTCACCGGCTCCGTGTACGATACCTTCAAAAACGCCCTGCTCATGAGCGTGCGGCACCTGCCCATGACGCTGCTGCTCACCTTCCTCTGGGCCACCGTGTGGCTGATGCTGGCCATCTTCCCGCCCTTTACCGGGCTGATGCTCATCAGCGGCGCGGGGCTGACCGCCTGGATCACCTCTTACGTCTATATCCAGGTGTTCCGCGCCTATCTCCCCAATGAAATCGAGGAGGACCGGAAGCGGACCGACAACGAGTGGCTGCACAAGGACTGACTCGCAAACCGGCGCGGCAGAAAAAATTTGTTGACGGCCTTGTCCATTTTTGCTATAATAATTTAGGTTTTTGATTTGACATCTGGTAAAAGTGAGGGAAAGGCCGATGCTGCATATTGAGAAATTGAGCGACGGGCTGAATCTGTTCAAGGCGCTGGGCTCCGACGTGCGGCTGGAAATCGTGCTGCTGGTGGAGCAGCCTATGAACATGAACGAGCTGGCCGGGAAGCTCCACATCACCAACGGCGCGCTGACCACCCATATCAAGAAGCTGGAGGAGTGCGGCGTGGTGGCTGTATCCAGCGATTCCGGCGGCCACGGCAACCAGAAGATCTGCCAGGTAGTGCCGGACAAGCTCCTCATCAACGTGAAGAACACCCCCCTGCCGGCGGAAAATACCTGCTCCGTGGATTTGAAGGTGGGGCGGTACAGCAGCTGCCGGGTATATCCCACCTGCGGCCTGTCCACGGCGGACCGGATCATCGGCGTGGTGGACGACTACCGCTATTTCTCCCATCCGGACCACTTTGACGCGGACATTCTTTGGTTCACCCAGGGTTACGTGGAGTACCAGGTGCCCAATTTCGCCCCCATGTACCGACACATCACCCAGGTCACTGTCTCCGCCGAGCTGTCCTCCGAGGCTCCCGGCGTCAACAGCCAGTGGCCCAGCGACATCAGCTTCTATATCAACGATGTATTCGTGGGTACCTGGACCTCCCCGGGGGACTTCGGCGACGTGCGGGGCATCTTCACCCCCGACTGGTGGTTCCCCAACTGGAACCAGTATGGGCTGCTGAAAATGCTGACGGTCAACGACCGGGGAGCCTTCATGGACGGGCTGAAGATTTCCGACGTGAGCATCCGGGACCTGGACCTGGACCAGAAGCCCCTGTTCAACCTCCGCTTTGCCGTGGATTACAAGGCCGCCCACGTGGGCGGGCTGACCATTTTCGGCAAAACCTTCGGCAACTACGCCCAGGATATCCAGGTTTCCCTGGGTTACGTGACGGACAAGGCCAGCGCAAGGGAAACCGCGCCGCCGCCCCGCCAGGAGTCCCTGGACGAACAGGACTCGTAAAAGCTTACTCCGCCACATGGCATCTGCCATGCAGCGGAGTTTTTGTGTCAAAAAAATGGCGGGAGGTCGTGGACCTCTCGCCGCTTCGCAGCCCTTTGCTTTTCGTCCCGCGCTTCCCATCAGACCCGCGCCGCCGACACGCTGCGCTTGATCTGCACCAGCAGAAGCGTCAGACTGACGCCCATCAGGATATGCCCGATCCCAGCAACGCCGGAGATTGCCGCGCTCATACCGGAGGAAAGCGTAAGCGCCAGCGCCTGGGTCACGCCCCGCACGACAAACATCACGGCAGTCAGGTTCAAGCCGATATGGTAGGCGGCCAGCGTCCGCCCGGTCTTCGCGCCCATGAAGGAAAAGTTCTTCTCCAGCAGGAGCAGCAGCAGGAAAAACACCATCCCCAGCAGGAAGTAGTGGGTATGGACAACAGAGAGGGTGGTTTTCCCGGTAAAGCCGTTGAATTTGGTAAACTCCCGATAAAATACGCCGCCGGCCATCGCCAGGACAGCATACAACAGCGCCGCATTGATACAGCGTTTCATAAGTCGTTCCTCCTTTATGTACGGTCCAGATTGAACAGGGCTTCTGCAACTGCGTTTATCCGCCCTTATGCTCCGTTTCCCCCTGCGCGGCGACAAACGCCGCCCTGCCATAGTTGCGGCCAAACAGCAATCCTGCCAGCAGAAGGGACGCGCCCAGGCCGGTATAGAAAACCGCGACGAACCGCTCCGGCGCAAGTCCGCTCGACCGCAGGGCAATGCCGCCGGTTATCATCACCGCCATGATGATAAATGACTTGATGTCAAAGAATTTCAGAAAAAACTGCCGCTCCTCCAGGTAGGCGTTGATTCTGGCAGTGTGTTTTTTTACCAGTCTTCCAAAAATAAATATCTGGAACACCACAAACACCAGCGCGGACAGCAGGTAATTCAGCGCGGAAAGATAGGCCGGGTAAGCCTTCAAGCCAATGCGAAGGACATTGAATCCCGCCGCGCTCCATACCAAGCAGGCGATGAGCAGCAGCGTATTTCGTTTTACTTTCATACTTCGCCTCCTCACGATAGCCGAACGGCATGAAAATCAGCAAAGCCCATCGGACCAGGCGGCTTCCCCCGCCCTGCCGCGCTCTATTTTTCTCGCCTCTTTTTCCGCTTCCTGTGCTGACCGGCTATAAACAATGTCCAGTATAGTGGCTTGCCGCCGTACTGTCAAGTGCTTTTCCAGGAAACGCGTGGCAAACGCATAAATAGAGGCGCGGCGGCAAAAGCGCGGTCTTTTTTCTTCTGCGTTTCCCCTGGCTGCATAGCGGCATGATAGGCATATCCCCGTCTTTGCCCGGATTTTATGCAAAACATTCCTTGTGTTGAAAATTCTGGCACGGGGGATGTTTTGTCTATTGAGAAATACCGGGCGCGGGCCTATGCTGAGGCTGTGAAAAGAAATGCGCCGCGGACAGCGCGCAAATAATAAAAAGGAGAATATATTCATGGGTATTCAGGAAAGATTCAAGAAAACCGCGCTGAAAACTGCCTTCGGCTACATTGAGAAGGACCCGGAGAGGAATATGCTCAAGCTCATGGACTGGGTGGACCGGCTGGCCGGGGAGGGGCCGGACAGCTTCCAGCCCCAGCGGGAGGCCTTCCGGTATGTGCTGGAGCATCCGGACAACAATATGTACAAGCTCATCATGGACATCTTCCAGAACGTGGACAACGACGTGCTGAAGGCGGTCTTCGAGAACTTCTTCCTCAACGCCAACCTCATCGGCTGGCCCAGGCAGGAGGAAATGCGCAAAAAGTACGGCTGCAACATCCCCTGGGCCATTCTGCTGGACCCCACCTCGGCCTGTAACCTCCACTGCACCGGCTGCTGGGCGGCGGAGTACGGCAATAAGCTGAATCTGACCTTCGATGAGATCGACTCTATCATCCGCCAGGGCAAGGAGCTGGGCGTCTACATGTACATCTACACCGGCGGCGAACCCTTGGTGCGGAAAAAGGACCTCATCGCCCTGTGCGAGAAGCATTCCGACTGCCAGTTCCTGGCCTTTACCAACGCCACCCTTATTGACGAGGCCTTCGCGGACGATATGCTTCGTGTAAGGAACTTTATGCCGGCCATCAGCCTGGAGGGCTTCGAGTCCGCCACCGACGGACGGCGGGGGGACGGCGTATACCAGAAAGTGGTCCGGGCCATGAACATCCTCCGGGAGAAGCGCCTGCCCTTCGGTATCTCCGCCTGCTACACCAGCCAGAACCTGGACTCCATCAGCTCCGAGGCGTTCATCGACCAGCTGACGGCGTGGGGCGCGAAATTTATCTGGTATTTCCACTACATGCCCGTGGGCAACGACGCGGCCCCCGCGCTGCTGCCCAGCCCGGAGCAGCGCACCGCCATGTACCGCCGGGTCCGGGAGATCCGCCGGACCAAGCCCATCTTCGCCATGGATTTCCAGAATGACGGGGAGTACGTGGGCGGCTGCATCGCCGGAGGGCGGCGGTACCTCCACATCAACGCCAACGGCGACGCGGACCCCTGCGTGTTCATCCACTACTCCGACTCCAACATCCGGGAGAAGACCCTTCTGGAGTGCTTGCAAGGGCCCATGTTCATGGCCTACCACGATGGCCAGCCCTTTGACGAGAACCATTTGCGCCCCTGCCCCATGCTGGAGAACCCCCATCTGCTCCGGGAAATGGTCCGCCGCACCGGGGCCCATTCCACCGACATGCAGTCCCCGGAGAGCGTGGACCACCTGTGCGACAAGTGCGTGAGCTACGCCCAATGCTGGAGCCCCCAGGCGGACAAGCTGTGGAACGAAGGAAAGAAATAAGCCGGCAAGCCCCGCCTCTATCCGGGGTCCCGGCTGGAAACTAGGGTTGCTATGAAAAACGGCTGGAAAAAGATAGCGGGCGGGCTGCTGGCCCTGGCCGCGGTACTGACGGCGGCGTTCCTGGTGTTCCGGGGACACTGGCAGGAGATCCGCGAGAGCCTGAGCAGTGTCCCTCTGTGGGGGACGCTGGCGATGCTCGCCCTGGCGGCGGGGTACCAGATGCTGGAATCCGGCGTCTGCGCCTCCCTGGTGCGGGCGCGCCTGCCAGGCTTCTCCCTCCGGCAGGCGGCGGAGGTCACCTTCCTGGGGGTATTCGGCAACGTAGCCACCTTCGCCGCAGGGTCCATGCCCATGCAGAGCCTTCTGCTCCACAAATACGGGCTAACTTACGGCCACGGAGTGGGGCTGCTGACGGTGGACTACATCTTCCACAAGTCCTCCATCCTCCTCTACGCCTCCGTGATGCTGCTGTTCCAGGGGGCCTGGCTGGGGGAGGCGTGTCCGGACCTGTCCCGGTACCTGCTGCTGGGGTACGTGGTGTGCGGAGCGGTGGCGGCGGCGCTGGTCCTGGTATGCGCCTGGGAAAAGATGGAGCGGCTGGCGCTGAAGCTTATCGGCCTGCTGCCGGAGACGGGCAAGTGGCCGAAACGGAAGGCGGCGTGGCGGACCAATCTGGAGTCTCTGTACACGGAGTCCCAGCATGTTCTGAAGGACCGGGCCTGCTGCGGCAGGGTTCTGGCGCTGAACGCCGGGAAGCTGCTGTGCCTGTATACGGCGGCATGGCTCTCCATCCGGCTGCTGGGGGCGGACGGGCTGTCCTTCTGGCAGGCCCAGCTGCTGGCGTCGCTGATGCTGTTGATCGCCAGCGCCCTGCCCAACGTGGCGGGGGTGGGGCCGGCGGAGTTCGCCTTCCTGATGCTGTTCACCCGGTTCATGCCCTACGCCCAGGCCTCCGCCGCCCTGCTCCTCTACCGGACAGCCACCTATTTCTTCCCCTTCGCCGTCAGCATTTTCCTGACGCTGTGGGTCCAGCGGCGGCAGTTCGCCGGACCGGGCCGTCCGTAACGTCGGGCCCAGGCGGCGGGCACGCAGGACAAAAAACAGCCCCTTAAGGCGAACCCGTACCGGCCGCGCCGGCCCGGGTCCCTTAAGGGGCTTTGTTTGTGCCAGTTCCTGTTCCGCCTCCGGGAAAGGGATCAGCTCATGAACGCCCGGTGGAACACCTTCTTGCCCTTCTTGATGATCACGCCGTCCCCAAGGAACAGTTCACAGCCATATTTCTGGTCAATATCCACTACCTTCTGGTCATTGACGGACACGCCGCCCTGCTGCACCAGCCGCCGGGCCTCCCCCTTGGAGGGCGCCAGGCCGCAGGCCACCAGCAGGTTCATGATCCCGATCTCCCCGTCGCCGAAGCTGTCGATGGTCAGCTCGGTGGAGGGCATGTCGGCCCGGTCCCCGCCGCCGCCGAAGAGGGCCTTTGCGGCGTTCTGAGCCTTGTCGGCCTCCTCCCTGCCGTGGACCATGCTGGTCAGCTCCCAGGCCAGGATCTCCTTGGCCCGATTGAGCTGGCTGCCGGTCCAGCCGTCCATTTCGTCCACCTGCTCCAGGGGCAGGAAGGTGAGCCAGCGGATGCACTTCATTACGTCCGCGTCCTCCACGTTCCGCCAGTACTGGTAGAAGTCGTAGGGACTGGTCTTGTTGGGGTCCAGCCACACGGCGTTGCCGGCGGTCTTGCCCATCTTGTTGCCCTGGGAATCGGTGAGGAGGTTGATGGTCATGCAGTGGGCGTCCTTGCCCAGCTTCCGGCGGATGAGCTCCGTACCGCCCAGCATGTTAGACCACTGGTCGTTGCCGCCGAACTGCATGTTGCAGCTGTGGCTCTGGAAGAGGTGGTAGAAGTCGTAGGACTGCATGATCATGTAGTTGAACTCCAGGAAGCTGAGGCCCTTCTCCATGCGCTGCTTGTAGCACTCCGCCCGGAGCATGTTGTTCACGGAGAAGCAGGCTCCCACGTCCCGCAGCAGGTCCACGTAATTCAGGTTCAGCAGCCAGTCGGCGTTGTTGACCATCTGGGCCTTGCCCTCGCCGAACTCGATGAACCGCTCCATCTGGCGCTTGAAGCAGGCAGCGTTGTGGTCGATGTCCTCCCGGGTGAGCATTTTCCGCATATCGGTGCGTCCGGAGGGGTCGCCGATCATGGTGGTGCCGCCGCCGATGAGGGCGATGGGCTTGTTGCCCGCCTGCTGCAGGCGCTTCATGAAGGTCAGGGCCACGAAGTGGCCCGCCGTCAGGCGGTCAGACTGTCGGCGGTGCAGTCAAAGCCGATGTAAAAGGTGGCCTTGCCCGCATTGATCATTTCCCGGATCTCGTCCTCGTTGGTGACCTGGGCGATAAGGCCCCGGGCCGCCAGTTCTTCGTATAGCTGCATTGTCGTTACTCCTTTAATGATAATTTAATGATAATATTTATTTTAACTGCTTCGCTTCGTCAGGCGCTTGTCCCAACAGCTTTTCATACAGCCGGAACCTGTCCAACCCGATTTCCTCCAGCCCCAGGCTGACGGTGTCCACATATTGGAACCCGGAGGATTCATACAGCCGTATGGCCGGGAGGTTCCCCTCGTATACGCCCAGCCGCAGCGCCCTGGCCCCCTGCTCCTCCGCACAGCGGACCGCGAAGGCGAGCATTTCCCGTCCCACGCCGCGCCCGCGCCGCCGGGGGCTTACGGTGAATGTATAAATGGTCCGTACGTCCCGCTCCTCCAGGTCCGCCTGCCATTTCACTCCAGCGTAAGCGGCCTCCTGCCTGGGACTCAGGATGAAGGAGCCGGCCGCTTCGCCGTCCTCTTCGGCCAGGAACAAGGTCCCCTCTCGTATGCCCGCCTCCGCGTCCTGCCGCGCGGGATAGATGTCCCTCCTCCATCCGGTATAGTTGACTGTAGCCGCCATGTGGTCGCAGACCTCACCGTAAAGCTTTTCCACCGCGTCCAAGTCCTCAGCCGCGCCCTTTCGGATGATAAGGCTCATAAAACACCTCGCTTTCCCCTCTGCGTCTCCGCCTTATCCGCCCGGAAAACCACGGTCCCTTCGTTCTGATGCAGGACCCGCACCCGGAACCCGGCCCGTTCCATCAGCTCCACCTGATGCTCCAGCGTCAGCGGGGTGTCGATGTGGAGGAAGACATCCTCCGGCAGCGCGCTTCTTCGCCGCGCACGGGCCAGCCGTTCCATACAGAGGTCTTCCTCCTCCTGGCAGCAGGCAACATAGTCGCACTCCATATAATATCCGCCGTTTTTCAGTGACTGAAACAGCTTTTCGTAGATTTGGCCCTTTTTCTCATAGGAGAAGTGGTGAAGCGTCTCAAAGGAAAGGGCCGCGTCAAAGGCCTCCGCCGGAAACGGATGGGCAAAATAGTCTGCCTCGATCCCCTGAAAGCCCTTCCCGGCGAATTTTTCCCGGGCCTTCGCCAGCATATTGCCGGAGAGGTCGATTCCGGTGACCGCCGCCTCCGGAAACCGGCGGTAGACGGCCTCCAGCTCCAACCCGGTACCGCAGCCGATGTCCAGCAGGGTTTCCAGTCCATCGTCGAAGAAGTCCGCGATATGGGCGTACAGCTCTCCCCAGTTCCCCAGGTGGACTTCCTCGTAGCGGGCCAGACGCTTGGTGAAAAACGCGGACATTTCCTCCGCCTCTGTCTCCTCCTGGGTGTGAATCCACTCCTTCAATTCGCGGAGATAGGCCGCCGTCTCCTCCGGAGTCCGGATTTTATTTTTCAGCATATGCCGCTCCCTTCACCGTCCTTCTGTCAATAAAACAACGCCCCCCGTCCCAACAGGACAGAGGGCGAAAACTCGCGGTACCACCTCTGGTTCGCCGCCTCCTCACAGAAAACGGCCTCGCGGAGTCCCCGGCAGGACCCCTGCGCTGTATCGGGCGCGCCCGGCGGAGCCTACTGCGCCGCGCTCAAGGCGCGGTCGGGTTCGGTCCGCTGCTCGGGGATGTATTCACGCCCTCATTCTCTCCTCCTTCCACCCGCCGGAGGCTCTCTGCGCAGAATGGGAGGGCGCTACTCTTTCCCGTCATTGCGTTGACTGGTGGTAGTATAGCGGGAAACGGCGGATTTGTCAAGTGGGCGGCGGGTTTTTCGCAGGGAAATCAATTTTTGAGGACAGCGCAAATCGCTTTCGTGAGCCTTGATGCAGGCAGCGTCAAAACTCAGGTTTTCCATATCCGCCTGCGGACAATGTGCGAAAGAGGGAACACCGCTTTCACGCGCTCCCATTGTTCTTTTGCCAATTCACATCGTTTCATGCCCCTATTTCGCACCCTCATTGCCTTGCTGGCCGTTGGTCCCACCCTCTTTTCACGATACGAGTCCCCCAATAGGCAGAAGTTCCCTGCGGCTTCACCACGTACGACCGACTCTGTAAAAGTGTTGGGAGGAACTTCCTTACGAAGCTCCTCCCAAACGGGACCCCGGTCCTTTTCCAAAACGCGTATCAATCGCCCGCGCCGCCAAAGGGACGGGCGGCGTTATGTACCGGCAGGTCTTCCGTCAAATTTGCGATCAGCTCATTCATTCTGCCGCAGATTCCGTTACTTCGCCGCCTTCAGCGCCTCCACCATATCCAGCCGCTCCCAGGGCAGGTCCACGTCCGTGCGGCCGAAGTGGCCGTAGGCGGCGGTCTGCTCGTAGATGGGGCGGCGGAGGTCCAGATATGAGATGATCTTGCCGGGACGCAGGTCGAAATTAGCCCGGACGATCTCGCTCAGCCGCTCGTCGGAAACAACGCCGGTGCCCTGGCTGTCCACCAGGACGGAAACCGGCTCGCTGACGCCGATGGCGTAGGCCAGCTCGATGTGGCAGCGGCGGGCCAGGCCGGCGGCCACGATGTTCTTGGCCGCGT
>OFGP01001567.1_pt1 | contig 16023 bp, 12 predicted proteins | sample 1521781 | NCBI WGS metagenome assembly OFGP01 (sample SAMEA3504113, study PRJEB24116) | mouse gut metagenome | biome: mouse gut; feature: mouse-associated habitat; material: faeces | place: Denmark | collected 2011 | reverse complement strand
AGATGGTGGCCGAGAGCGGAAATCCCCACGCCGCCGCCATCTCCTCCCACCCCTGCGCCGCCCTCTACGGCCTGGAGTGCGTCAACGGCAGCATTCAGGACAGCGACAACAACTATACCCGCTTCATCTGCGTCACCAAGGACCCAGTTATCTACGCCGGAGCCAACAAAATCAGCCTGATTATCGCCCTGGACAACAAACCGGGGGCCCTGTATGAGGTGCTGTCCAAGCTGGCGGCGCTGGATATCGACATGACCAAGCTGGAGTCCTGCCCGGTGGCGGGGAGCGATTTTGAATTTGTCTTCTTCCTGGAACTGGAGGCCAGTGTGAAGGACCCCAGCGTGCTGGCCATGCTGGAGGAGATGGAGCGCAGCTGTGCCCAGTTCCACTTCCTGGGCGGCTATGCGGAAGTGTGAGCCGGATGGGTGAGAAGGTTTACGGCCTGTTGGGGCGGAAGCTGGGACATAGCTGGTCCGTCCCCATCCACAAGGCCCTGGGCTGTGACAGCTACCGCATGATCGAGCTGGAGCCTGAGCAGCTGGGGGACTTCCTCCGCCGGGAGGACATCGGTGGGCTGAACGTCACCATGCCCTATAAGCGAGATGTAATGGCCTTCTGCGATGTGATTGACGAGGGGGCGAGGGCTATCGGCAGCGTCAACACCCTGGTCCGCCGGGGAGGGAAGCTGTACGGCTATAACACCGATATTGACGGCTTTCTGTACATGCTCCGCCGGGCGCGTATCTCCCTTATGGGGAAGAAGGTGGTTGTTTTGGGCAGCGGGGGAGCGTCCCTGACGGCCCAGGCCGCCGCCAAGCGGGAGGGAGCCCGGGAGGTCGTGGTGGTCTCCCGCACCGGCCCAGACAACTATGAAAACCTCCCCCAGCGCCATGGGGACGCCGAGGCCCTTGTCAATACCACCCCGGTGGGCATGTGGCCAAGGCTGGAGGAAGCCCCAGTGGATTTGCGGCTCCTCCCCGCTGTGACCGATGTTGTGGATGTGATCTACAACCCCGGACGGACCAATCTGCTCCTCCAGGCGTCGGGCTGGAACCGCAACGAATTTTACTATGATGATCTGGGCCTTTGGGATGAGCGATATTTCCGCTGTGCCGGAGGCCTATCCATGCTGGCGGCTCAGGCCAAACGGGCGGAAGAATTATTCTTTGACAGAACCATCCCCGACGGCGACACAGAAAAAATCGTTGCCTGGCTCTGGCAGGACCGGACCAACATTGTTCTGGTGGGAATGCCGGGCTGCGGCAAGACCACTGTGGGCAGAGAGCTGGCCCGGCTGTCCGGCAAGCCCTTTGTGGACCTGGACGAGGAGATCGTCCGCCGGGCGGGGAAATCCATCCCGGATATTTTCCGGGAGGAGGGGGAGGCGGCCTTCCGGGAGCTGGAGGCCCAGGTGCTGGCTGATGTGTGCGCCCGGAGCGGACAGGTGATTGCCACCGGAGGCGGGGCGGTGCTCCGGGCGGAAAACCGGGCCGCCATGCGCCGCACCGGGCAGGTATATTTCCTGTGTCGGAATTTGGAGGAGCTGCCTACCGATGGCCGCCCCCTGTCCCAGAAGGGTAGCTTGGAGGAGATGTACCGGGTGCGAAAGCCGTTGTACAGCGCCGCCGCCGACACAGTAATTGACAACAGCGTGGCCCTGGAAGAAACCGCTGAGCTGATTTGGAGGGATTTCTGTGAAAATTCTGGTGATTAACGGCCCCAATCTGAACATGCTGGGCATCCGCCAGCCGGAGATATACGGCAGAACCACCTACGAGGACCTAAAATCCATGATTTCCGCCGAGGCGGAGCAGCTGGGGGTGGCGGTGGACTTCTTCCAGTCCAACCACGAGGGGGCTCTGGTGGATGCCATCCAGCAGGCCTACTTTGACAGGGTGGACGGCATTGTCATCAACCCCGGGGCCTATACCCACACCAGTGTGGCCCTGCTGGACGCGGTGAAGGCGGTGTCCATCCCCACGGTAGAGGTCCACATCTCCGACCCGGAAACCCGGGAGGAGTTTCGCCATGTGTCCTATATCCGGGCGGCCTGCGTGGCCACCGTCAAGGGCCGCGGTCTGGAGGGCTATCTGGAGGCCCTGCGGCTGCTGGCAGAAAAGTGAAAGAGGAAACCGCCCCGTAAAACGGGGCGGTTTTCGATATTTTACCAACATAATCCCGACTCCGGTGATTACAGGCAAAAAAACTGCCGCAAGCGGTATCCGCTTGCGGCGACATGGTCAGAGTGTAATAAAGAAAGTCAGTCATATCAACGGTTGCAGGCTCTCTGTAATTGTAGCTGTTTTTGCATTTGAAGACTCACCACAGCAATGACTGTGTAGCCTTTAGCGCACCAGCTCCACAGTCTGCTCCCTGTTATTGAGGCCGAAAATCCTGACGGAACTATCCAGTAAGAAGCGGTACTGCCCCAACGGATTTTGGCATCAATACAGCAAAATTCAAAGCATTGGATTTTGGAACTGTTTCAGCGCCAAAACGCCCTGGTTGGTAACCGTGCAGCCGTTTTTCTCCTGTGCAATCAAACCCCGATCCTCCAACGCCCTTAAAATCGCCCGTATCTTTCCAACACCAAGGTCAGTTCCAGACTCAGAGAGTATTCGATGCAGCCGGTTTCGTCCGACGCCCCGGGGGCCGCAGCCGGATATGGCGCTCAAAGTCATGTACTCCGGCTGGCTGAGGAACACCCGGTCTCCACCCGCCTCCTCAGCGGACATATATCCGGGAAGGTCTTGGGGGGTGAGGGGCCGGCCCTCGTGGGTGAGCTTGATGTACTCCGCAGCATTCATCAGCTCCCGCACATTGCCGGGCCAGCGGTAGGTTTGCAGGAATTGCGTGATCTTCGGACCTAGCAGGGTCTGTGTCAGTTCCGTGTCCAGGTCCAGAAAGTGCCGCAGCAGGGGCAGAATATCCCCCGGCCTGTGCCGCAGGGGGATGGTGGACAGGGGGAACATGCTCAGGCGAAAGAACAGGTCCTCCCGAAATTTCCCTTCCCGGATCATGGCGGGCAGATTCTTGTTGGTGGCGGCGATGATTGACACCCGGATAGGGATCTCCTCCGCTCCGCCCACCCGGCGGATGGACTTCTCCTCCAGGGCGCGGAGCAGCTTAGCCTGAAGCTCCAGAGAGGCGTCTCCGATTTCGTCAATAAAGACAGTGCCGCCGTCCGCCAGTTCAAAGATACCCGCCTTGCCCCCTTTTTTTGCCCCGGTGAAGGAGGCGTCCTCGTAGCCAAACAGCTCACTTTCCGCCAGGGTAGGGGTGAGGGAGGTGACGTTCACCGGGATAAAGGGGGCCCTGCGGCGGGGAGAGCCGCTGTGGATGCTCTGGGCCAGAATCTCCTTTCCGGTACCGCTCTCCCCCTGAATGAGGACGGTACCCCCAGTGCGGGTGAACTTCTCCGCCAGGGCCAGCATTTTTCTGCACCCCTCGTCCCAGGTGAGGTAGTCCTGAAAGGTGTACAGCCGCCGTCGTTGGAGGGAGATGCTGTCCTGACGGATGCGCCGGTCCAGCTTTTGGATAGTGTCTGCGTAGTCGGCAGTGACCAGATAGGAGGCGTCCATATTGTCCAACGGCTTAATCCGCAGCAGCACGGTTCGGTTCCGTACAGGCACCACAAAGCTGTCCTCCTCTACTCTGTGGAGCTTGGGCCCGAACAGCTCCTCCAGCCGCCGGCCCAGCAGCTGGTTTTGGTCCTGCCCCAGGATGGACTCAAACAGCAGGTTAGTACGAACCAGCCGCAGGTCGGCCCCTACATAGGCGATACCGCTGTCCACCTGGTCGAAGATGCCGGCCAGCAGCCGTTCTGTCTGCTCTGTCTGCCGCCGGCTCTGGGATAAGGACTTGGATACCGTAACAATCTGGCTGAGATACCGGGCCACCAGGCTCTGGGTCAACAGGTGTTCTGCCTCCAGTAGATGGGCCAGGTCGTAGATGGTGCGGATATCCAGGGTACGCACACCGATGTCGATAACACGGGTGACATGACGGGGAACATAGGACCGCTCGCCCGGCGTGATGGCGGTGGTAATCTCCGGGTGGTTGGAACTGCCCGGATAGCAGGGGATGTAGCACAGGTCGGTAAGGCCGATCTCCATCAGCTGGTTGATAGCCTCGGCGGTGGTGTCCTTGTCGTCGTTTACCAGCAGCACCCGGCTGCCCGCCTCCAGCTCGATGACCTCCTGAAGATTCCGGTAGTTGATAACTCGCTGGGCCGGAAGGGTGGTGGCGGAGAGGACAGTTCCGCTGCACAGGGCCTGGCTGTATTTGGAGGAGAACAGGACGATGTCCCGGCCCTCCGCCTGCTCCCGCAGCTGGTGGCACAGGCAGAACTCGGCCTGGGCCCAGCCCCGAAAAATGGCGTTCAGCTCCGCCGTAATGGACTCTCCGGTGGGGATACCCACACAGACGACCAGAATTTGTTTCATAGCGGCCTCCTGTAAAGTGTTTTTATCATTTTATCACAGGGGGAGGCAGAGACGCAACAAAATATCTCCCCGCCCGAGAGCTGGGCGGGGAGATAAAGAAATCAGTTGTAGCCCATCAGGACAGCGGCCACGATAAAGATGGTGGAGAAGACGAACAGGAAGGCCATCAGCTTGATGGAGAACTTCACCCACTGGCCGAAGTCCATCCGGGCCGCGCCCAGGCAGCCGATGAGGGCGCCGGAGGTGGGGACTACCAGGTTGGTAAAGCCGTCACCGAACTGGAAGGCCAGCACGGCCACCTGACGGGTGACGCCCACCAGATCGCTGAGGGGGGCCATCATGGGCATAGTCAGAGCGGCCTGGCCGGAGCCGGAGGTGACGAAGAAGTTGAAGATGCTCTGGAAGATGTACATGAACCAGGCGGAGACGGAAGCCGGAAGCTGGCCGATGGCGCCGGCGGCGGCGTGGAGGACGGTATTCAGAACACTGGGGACGCTGGGATCGGAGCCGCCCAGCACCACCAGGACGCCTCTGGCCATACCCACCACCAGGGCGGCGCCCAGCAGGTCGGCGGCCCCCTTCTGGAAGGAGGTGGCGATGTCGTTGGTCTTCATATCGTTGAGCTTGAAAATAACGCCGATGATGCCGGATATAAGCCCCATGATAAAGAACTGGGCAGTAATTTCAGGGATATAGTACCCGTGAGCCACCACACCCCAGATTACCCAGATGACGGTGACCAGCAGAGTGATGAGCACCAGAATGTCGCCCGCGCCCAGCTTGATGTTCTTCACATCTTTGCTGGCGGCGTCCTGGCGGAAATACTCGTCAGAATCATGGCTGTAGGAGGCCAGAGGATTTTTCTTCACCTTACGGGCGTAGAACATGGTAAAGGCGATGCCGAACGCCGTGAAGAACACCCAGGAGAAGGCCCGCAGGCCGGCGCCGGACATGATAGGGATGCCGGAAAGACCCTGGGCCACCGAGACGCTGAAGGGATTCATCCAGGAGGTGGCAAAGCCGATCTGAGTGGCTCCGTAGGTGATCATGACGGCCACCACCGCGTCGTAACCCATCATGACCATAACCGGGGCCACAATCATAACGAAAGGTATGGCCTCCTCGCTCATGCCGAAGATGGCGCCGCCGGCGGAGAACAGCAGGAACAGGACGGGGATAATCAAAAATTCCTTGGACTTGGTCTTGCTGATGGCGGCAAAGATGGCATTTTCCACCGCGCCGGTGCGGAACATGATGCCGAAAGCGCCGCCCACAATGAGGATAAAGGCGGCCACGCCCACGGCCGCGCCCCACTTGTCGCCGGACACCAGGCCCTCGAAGGCGTAGTTGAGGAAGCCAATCTTGCCGCCCACGTCATCAGTGCCAAAAATGGGGGCCTTGTAATTGACCTTGTTGCCGTTCTCATCGGTGACATACCGGAAGGAGTCGGCGTCCAGGACGGTGCGGGTTTTGGTCTCGCCGTTCTGCTCGTAGCTGACTTCGATGGTATCGTACTGACCCATAGGGATCATGTAGGTCAGAACGGCGCAGAACAGCACCACAAAGAAAAGGATAACGAAGGTGTGTGGGAAATTGAATTGTTTCTGTTTCATGATAGCCTCCTGATTCTCTCTCAAAATTTTTGTTTACTCGAAGCTGCCTTTAACCAGCAGTTCCCCGTCGCGAAGCATGATCTGTCCCCGGGCAATGACGGTCTGAATCTCCAGTGTATCCGGGTCAGCCAGCACCAGATCAGCGTCGTTCCCCTCCCGGACCCGTCCCTTGCGTGACAGACGCAGGTGGTCGGCCACGTTGGAGGTGATGGTGCGCAGAGCGGTCTCCAGGGGGATATTCTCCTGCCGGACGGCGTCCCGCACTTCCTGATAGAGGGTATCCACCCGGGCCACCTGAACGTCGATGTTCTCCCCCTCCCGGTTGAAGACGGGGAGGGAGCCCTGGCCGTCGGAGGAGAAGGTGATGTGCTCAATGGGGACCCCGGCGTCCAGCATCTTTTTCAGCCCGTCGCTGGACTTCAGCTCCCCCTCCTCCTGGAAGGAGGCGTAGCTGCTGGTGGTGAAGTCCACATAACCGCCCCCCTTGGCGTAGGTGATCCCCCGTTCAAAGAGGAGGGGGTTGCGGTTCATGTGGGTGGGAATCATGTGGTATGCGGGCAGGGGGGTCTCCACCTTGACCCGCTCCAGATACTCCAGCATCTGGCCGTCGTCTCCCATATGGATGTTAACCACGCCTCCCTTTCCGGACAGCATCCCTCCCACCCGGGTGTCGGCCACAATGCGGACGAACTCCTCAAAGGTGGGCTGAGAGGAGCGGTGGTCGGCAATGGCAATCTCTCCCACGCCGATGACCTCGTCAATAAACAGCAGGTCGGAGCGGATATCCGCCAGGAAGGTGCGGACGGGGACGTCATAGGAGCCGGTGTAGATGTAGCAGCTCACCCCCTCGTCCTTGAGCTGTTTGGCCTTGGCAATGAGGTTCTCCATCCGCCGGGTAATGCCGTCCGTCCCCAGGCAGCCCACCACCGTGGTGGTGCCCGCCCGGATCATATCGGACAGCTTCAGTTCCGGCGTCCGGGAGCGGTAGCCCCCCTCGCCGCCGCCCCCCAGGATGTGGACGTGGCTGTCGATGAAGCCGGGCAGCAGCAGCTGGCCGGTGCCGTCAACCACCTCCACCGGCAGGTCCGGCCCGGGGTCGATGGAGTCCCGTATGGCACAGATCTTACCGCCGGCCAGGAATATGTCCTTGACACCCAGCGGCTCTGGAGCATATACGGTTGCATTTTTGATAAGCAGCATGTTTTCTCTCTCCCTTCTTGTTTTATTCCGGCCTCTTTGGAATTTTTTCTCTCCCTAAGACATCAAGCATAGTCTGTGCCAATATTTCGGGAAGGAGAATTTTGTTGAAATTCTTCCCAAACCAATTATTTACGGTCCAATTCTCAGAAAATAGTATACATTATTCAACAGACACAAAAGTCAACATGGCTTATTTTAGCCTGACATGGCTGAAATGAGCCGTATTGAGGCTCGCATTAGCTTTTGAATCATCAGACAAAGCACCGGCTGCTGTCAGGCAACCGGTGCTTACAGTTTGCCAGAAAATCTCGCGCTCAGTAAGTTTTTACACCTATAGCATGTTGATAAAGAAGGTAATGGTAATGCTGTTAATGAAGTCGGCAAACATGCTGCCCACAATGGGGACCAGGATGTAGGCCTTAACGGAGGGGACAAAGCGGTCGGTCAAAGCCTGCATGTTGGCCATAGCGTTGGGGGTAGCGCCCATGCCGAAACCGCAGGCGCCCGCAGACAGGATAGCGGCGTCATAGTTGCGGCCCATCACATTGAACACCACAAAGTAGGAGAAGAGGAACATCAGAACCACCTGGACCACCAGCAGGATAATCAGAGGCACGGCCAGGGCTGCCAGCTGCCACAACTTCAGGGTAATCATGGCAATACCGAGGAACAGGGACAGGCAGATACTGCCAATGTCGTCAATGGCGGGCATCGGGACCTCAAACTTCCCGGAAAACGCGCTGACGTTGCGCATAATGGCGGCCACAATCATGGCGCCGATGTACACCGGGAAATTCATTCCCGTTTTAGACAACAGCCAGGAGACAATCGTGCCTACGCCCATGGCGATGGCCAGCTGATAGGCCGCAGAGGCGTATCCCCTGATGGCGCTTCCGCTCTGTTCCTCGCCCTGATCAGGCAGTGTGTTCTCCACAGGGACAGCGGTTCTCAGCAGGTCATGCTTCAGGATCAGCCGGCGTCCCAGCGGCCCGCCCATAAGAGAGCCGGCAATCAGGCCAAAGGTCGCCGCCGCGGTACACAAAGTGGTGCCGCCCTCCAGACCCAGGCCTTCCAAGGTGGGCCCAAAGGCTCCCGCCGTTCCGTGTCCGCCCACCATAGGGATGGAACCGGTACACATACCCAGCATGGGGCTCACCTGCAGCACCTGCGAGAAGCCAATGGCCGCAACATTCTGGAGGACAATCAGGGCGGTGACGCATACTAGGAAGATAAGCAGACTGATACCGCCGCTCTTAAGCACTTTCAGATTTGCCTGGAAGCCGACAGAGGTAAAGAACATGACCATACACACATTTTTCAGGGTTTCATCAAAGGTCAGTTCCATCACACCGGCAGAGTAAAGAACGCAGGATAAAATGGCAAAGATCAGGCCGCCCACCACCGGAGAAGGAACGCAGAAGGTTTCCAGCAGCTTGACCCGCTTTTTCAGCCATCCCCCCAGGAAAAGAACCACCACAGCTACGGCCAGTGTCTGATACATATCCAGCGAGACCTGGAAGCTCTTGATGCTTTTCGCCGGTGTTCTGGCCTCCACCTCAATGCCCTGTTCCCCGTAGTAGGCCGCCGCGCCAAAGTGGAAGGGAATGGGAACAGACTGCACCGCGTGCTCCGCATCCAGCTCCGCGTCCACCGCAACGGCCCCCTGAATCTGACTGTTATAGGTAAACAGGGTGTCCGTAATCTGCTTAACGATTGCGGCATCCAGGGAATCGGCCGCAACCAGAACCGCCCGGACGCCCAGAGTAACCACGTCCTCATCCTGGCCCTTATAGGTGCCGGCCGGAATGCGGCACATTGCGTAGCAGTTGTAAAGGCCCATCAGCTGATCAATGGTCCGCTGGTCAGGGGAAATCAGACGGATATCCATTTTTTCCGCCAGCTCAGACACCGCGTTGGTGGGAGCGCCTGCCGTACAGAAGAAGGCGTCCAGCTCGCCACGCTCCATGGCGGCGGCGGACTCGGCGAAGGCCAGCCGGCTGACCTTCATCTTATCCAAGGTCAGGCCGTTTGCCCGAAGAATCTGTTCTGCATTCCGGGTCACGCCGGAGTCCTCCGCGCCCACAGAAACCCGCTTCCCCGCCAGATCGGCCACGGACGCAATGCCGGAATCTTTTGTGACCACAATCTGACAGGCCTCTGTGTAGAGGCCGCCCACTGCACTGTAGCCGGAGAGAATCATCCCCTCGAAGCTGCCCTCGCCCACAGCCGCGTACTGGAGCGTATCGCTCTGAACAATGGCCAAATCGGCCACGCCGCTTTCCAGCAGCCGCAGGTTGGCCTCGGAGCCGGTGGTCTCCTTTACCGTGACGTCCCACCCCGTCGCCTCCTTGATTGCGGGGGCCAGCGCATTGCCGTAGGCATAGTAAATACCGCCCGTGCCCCCTGTGCCCAGTCGAATTTCGTCCGCAGCTCCGTCACATCCGACCAGACAAAGCAGCAATACGCTGCACAGGAGCAGGGCTGAGCATATCCGCTTTCGATTCATACTCTCATTTCTCCTTTTATTTTTATTTCTGATGCCGCTTTAAAATCCAGTACACTCCTCCCTTCGGTCTGAAAGAGCCAGTATCCATGCCGGAGGTTGTGAATACAGATTCTCAATTACCCCACAATTAGCTCAATTGCAGGCGGTGCAGACCTTTCTTTTCCGTTGCAATCATATCATATGGCCATTGGAAAGTACAGCGGTTTTTAAATACTGTACCATAAAATCAGCCCCGCCCCTCTCACAAAAAAGGGCGGGGCTTGTGTCAATTTTTAAACACGACATCTCGCTCATCTGCTAATTCTTGCAGCGCCTGCTGGAAGTCAAAAGCCAGGTCGGTTGCCTCATCGATCAGATCATTGGCTTTAAGAACCTGGTCGATATCCTGGTTTTCCAATGCAGCGGTTGCCATTCCCATGGCGTTCAGGTACTTTGAGACGCATTTTCGATACATATTATGTATTTCTGCAATTTCCGGGTCAGACGGGTTGACTTCCAATACCTTTTCATTCAGCTCGTGACAGAGTGGGATGGTAGTATTGCTGATTTCGTTGTACATGGTGTAATCGTCTGTGTAGTTGCTGCCGACCACGCTGTGATAGCTGTCAAGCATTTCTTCTTCTAGCTCAGCTAGTTCTTTGATATCCTCGTTGATATAGGAGATAAGAGCGTCCTGCTTTTCGCTGTTGCCGCTGAAAATTCCAACTGCGACCACGATTGCGGCAATGCAGACAACAGGGAGCAGCAGCCGTTTAAACAGCGGTTTCTTGAATTGAGCGCCGCATTTAGGGCATAATTTTGCTGACTTGGCCAGTGGCTCCCCACAATTGGGACAATTTTTCATGTTGCTCATAGTGTAATTCTCCTTTTGTTTTATATGGTTCTCAGGGGTGTTTCCACCCCTGAGAGCCGGGGTATAAAACAAAAATGCCGTGCAGGTGCAAAGCCTACACAGCAAAGAAAAATCTTCGGCAACACGACCACACGACACCACAACAAACCAGACCCTTTACAAAAAGAGCCGTCTGTCGTATAATGATATCCATGCGGTGCGGCCTTTGGCCGTTGTGTAGGTGAGCGGTGTTCACCTATGCAGGCTTTGCGGGTGCTGGTAACACCCATAAAGCTGCCGCATTTTTGTTTTCACGTCCATTATAGCAGAAACTGACAAGCTTTGCAAGGGCAATAACGCCGCTTTTAACGAAAACGGTGAGAGACACCGCTCTGCTTCATGGTCGCATTTGCGGTATGCCGGGACTTGATCTTGCCATCCACCGTAAAATGGCGCTTGGTAATGGGGCTTACCAAATGTCATGGTCGCCCTTGCCCCGCCTTACGAAACTGCATCCGTTCAAGGCCAGGATATTCCGAGCCTGCTTTTCATATTCGGCCATCAGATTGCCACCTGCTCATGACGGGAGGAGACGAAGTTCAGATACAGGGGAGAGCGGGGTCTGCTGTTGAGCTCCAGCAGCTCCGGCACGGCAAAGCGCAGCCGTTCAATCAGCGCGTCGAAGGAGCCGGACTCCATCGCCAGCCCAGGTGCATCATCGCTTTCCGCAATCCAGACCAGCGCCTCGGGGTCCCAGGTCATTTTTATTAAAAGCTCCATGGTTACCTCCATCTTCAATTGTGTGCTCTATGGTGAGCTACCGGTGCGGAGATATTAAGGAGAAATCGCGGATGAAAATTCAGGGAAAATTAAAAAAATATCCCTTGACTGCGCACAGACAAGTGAGTAAAGTAGATAGGTAAAAAAGGCTTCAATTGGGAGGTTGATTCCAATGGGTTATACAGGACGACGGATGAGCGGCAGCCGGAGCCATTCCCGGCGCAGCGAGACGGCTATACTGATTCAAACGCTGGAGCGGGTACTGCTGTTCCCCGCGCTGCTGCTCTACCTGGAGCTGGTGCTCCACATTTATATGAAGACCAGCCTGGCCTACGCTCCGGTGTATATTGTTTTCAGCTTCGCGGCGGGCTTTTTCCTCTCCGCCCTCACCCTGGCCTGGCCGCCGAAGGTGAACGGCATCCTCACCAAGGTGCTGGCGGTGGTAATCTCGATTATTTTTGTGGTGGAAATCATCGCCAAGACCATCCTGCAAACCTACTACGGCCCCAGCGCCCTGGAGACGGCAGCGGGCAACAAGCTCACCGACTATGCCGGCGTGATTGTGTCCACCGTCCTCCGCTCCATCCCCATTATCCTGATTCTGCTGCTCCCTGCCATCCTGCTGTGCATCTTTGGAAGGGGCTTCCCCGGCTTTGAGCGGTTTGACATCCGTTTTGCCGGCCTGGTGCTGGGGGCCTGTGTAGTCTGCCATGTCCTGGCCATCGGCGTCACCCTCCTGCCCTGGAAGGGGGATATCACCCCCGCTATGCTCTATCGCGTGGACACCAACGTGGACGACCAGGTGGAGCAGCTGGGCATGTTCACCATGCTGCGGCTGGACGTAAAACACATGATGTTCCCGCCCAAAAACAGCCTGGACAGCAATTTTGACGATATCGGCACCCTGACCCCGCCGGGGAGCTCCTCCGGCGGTGACGCCTCCACCGGGGACAGCTCCCAGACCGGGGAGCCGGTGCCGGTGGTGGACACCTCCCCCAACGTGATGGGCGTCGACCTGGCCGCCCTGGCGGAGAGCGGGAAGAACGACGATGTGAAATGGCTGGCCGGCTACTTCAACAGCGTCACCCCCACCCGGAAGAACCAGTACACCGGCATGTTTGAGGGCTACAACGTCATCGAGCTGGTGCTGGAGGGCTTCTCCGGCTACGCCATCGACCCCCAGCTCACCCCCACCCTGTATAAGCTGACCCACGAGGGCTTTGTCTTCAACAACTACTACACCGCCCTCCACTACACCAGCACCTCCAACGGCGAGTGCCAGACCCTGCTGGGTCTCTACCCCAAGAACGGCAACCCCATCACCATGAAGCGCACCGGCGAGGTTACATTTAAGGAGAACGGCCAGACCGTGGGCTTTAACGCCTACCTCACCCTGCCCCAGCAGCTCAAGCGGGCGGGCTACAACGTGCTGGGCTACCACGCCAACTCCGAGATGTACGGCCGCAAGGCTTCCCACACCAATCTGGGCTACGACTGGAGGCAGTTTGAGTCCGGCTTCGAGGGCCTGGAGCTGAGCGAGAGCGGTAAGCTCCTCTGGCCCCAGCGGGACACCCACATGATTTCGGCCAGCGTGGACGACTATATCAACAGCGACACCCCCTTCCACGTCTACTACCTTACCATCAGCGGCCACATGCCCTACTCCAACAACCGCATCGTGGCCCCCTACCGGGACACCGTCCGGGCCCTGCCCTACAGCGAGACCACCCAGAACTATGTAGCCACCGCCATGGAGGTGGACCGGGCCCTGGAGCTGCTCCTCCAGAAGCTGGAGGCGGCGGGCAAGCTGGACAAGACCCTCATCGTGGCCACCGGCGACCACATCCCCTACTTTAACGTGGACACCCTGGAGGAGCTGTCCGGCCAGACCTTCGGCAGCTCCAAGGACATGGAGAGCCTGAACGAAAAAAATATCAACTTCGATGTGTACAAAAACTCCCTTATCCTGTGGTCAGCCTCCATGGAGGAGCCGGTGGTGGTGGATAAGCCCTGCTGTCAGGTGGACATCCTGCCCACCGTGTCCAACCTGTTGGGCCTGGAGTACGACTCCCGGATGCTGTCGGGCAGCGACATCCTGTCTGACAGCGAGGGGCTGGTGATCTTCACCTCCACCTGCTGGCGGACCGACCGGGGCTTCTACAACCGCTTCACCCAGGAATTCACCCCGGCAGAGGGAGTCACTATGACGGCGGAGGAACAAGAAAATTACGTCTCCGCCATGAAGAAGCTGGTGAGTTATAAGCTGAAATCCACCCCGATGATTGTGGAAAACAACTTCTATAACGAGGTGTTCGGAGGGTGACCTCCTGCCTCCTCCACAAAACAGTTGCTTTTTTTCAATGGAGTGCTATAATAGAATCAACCTCAATCGGGCAGACTGAACAGAAGCCGCCCGCAAAGAAAGGAGCGCATATTATGAGCTTTGATCCCTATGAGTTTGACCGGGGCTATACCTCCGTACAGGGCGAGACCCTGGGTCAGTACACCGCCAAGACCTTCCTGTGGATGGTGCTGGGCCTGCTGGTCACCTTCGGGGTGGCGGTGGGCTGCTGGGTGACAAACACCACCCTCTACCTCTACTACTCCGGCAGCCTTCAGGCTGTCAGTCTGGGCGTGTTGATTGCCACGCTGGTGCTGGCCTTCACCATGGGCCACCGCATCCAAAAGATGCGGGTGGGCACCGCCATCGCCATGTTTGTGGCCTTCTCCGCCCTGTTTGGCTTTACCCTGTCCATCTACCTGTATATCTATGAGCTGGGCATCCTGGCCTTCTGCTTCCTGCTCACCGCTGTCTACTTCGGCGCCCTGGCGGCCTACGGCTTCCTCACCGGGCGGGACCTGTCCAGCCTTCGGGTCATTCTGTTCTCCAGCACCATTTTCCTGGTTATCTTCGGGCTGCTGTCCATGTTTATCCCTGGGCTGGTAATGTTCGACCGGGTAATCTGTCTCGTCGGCATTGCCACCTTCCTGGGCTGGACCGCCTACGACACCCAGAAGATCAAGGTCTACTACAACTACTATTCTGTCTCCCCTGAGATGCTGGCCAAGGCCTCCATCTTCTCCGCCCTCCAGCTGTATCTGGACTTCATCAACCTGTTCCTGTACCTGCTGCGCTTCCTGGGCAATAAGCGCAACTGACATAGACAGCACAGCGGCCGCTCCAAAACGGGGCGGCCGCTGCTCTGTTTTTCAGCCTTCCACCCTCCGGGGGGAAGGTGCCCCAGTGCGCACACTGGGGCGGATGAGGGGGCGGGGTGGGTACGCAGTACGCCTAACGGTTGCAACCTCATCCGTCACGGCTGCGCCGTGCCACCTTCCCCTTTGAAAGGGGAAGGCCTGGAGGTATGCCCTTACGCTGGCGTTTTTCTGTCAGCCCTGGGGCTCATAGGCGTTGCTGTCCTCCTCCGGGGCGGAATCCACCCCGAAAGCGGGCAGCTTCTGCTGGGGCAGGTCCTCCACATCGTAGTGGGCCCCGTCGTACCAGGGCTCCTCGGCAATCAGGTCCTCGTCATCCGGGACGGTGGCCCCGCCGGGCATGATGTCGTAGCTCACCGGCTCCTCACCCTCGGGGATGACAGACGGTTTGTCGTTGGCGATGTCCGTGCTGGCCCGCTGGCCCACCTGGACGTAGATGGCATCGTCCTCCGGGTCCATCCGACACAAGACAGCCAGAACGTGGCCGTTTGCCTCAGTGAGGGTCAGTTCAATGCGGTTGTGCTCCTCGTCAATGCCCCAACTGGCCATGACTTCTCTGCACTTGGGGTCGGCGTCGGGGAGGGCATTGAGCTGGTCCATCAGTCCCGTCAACTGGGCCAGGGAGTACTTGCAGGAGGAGAACATCACCTGGTCGCTGCCCGTCCAGTCCAGCACTTGCAGTTCCAGACTTTTGTCCGCCGGATCCTTGTCCTCCACCAGCTGGACCACCAGCCAGCCGGAGCTGTCGATATAGGCCCCGCCGTACCAGTCGGGGTAGACGCCGTTGAAGCGGTCCATCAGCTCCTCATAGGCGTTCAGCGCCTCCTCCTGGGAAGGGGCGTCACCGATATAGGCCCCGCCGGGCAGGTCGCCGGTGTTGGGGGCAGGGAGGGCTCCGGTGTGGACATACAGCTCCTTCTGGGAGAACACTTTCAGGGAGTCCAGGTTGAAGGGGTCGTCCCCCTCGCTGTTTTTTTGTCCGTCCACGAACTTCCACCACTTGGCCCAGGTCATCTGGTAGCCGATGGCCTGATACTCGTCAATTTCCTCCTGAGTGTAGCCCACATCCAGCATGGCGGCGGTCAGGTCCTCGGGGGTCATGCCCATGTCCTGGTCGCCCCCCTCGCTTCCGCCGGTGGCGGTAGTGGCGTTTTCCAGGACGAACCCAGTCAAATCATCCACCGTCACATAGCTGTGGAGGGCGGCCTTGCCCTCGGGTTTTCCGGCCTGATAGACGGCATACACGCCGATCACCAGCGCCGCACAGGCGGCGACGGCACCGTACTTCATCCAGGGTGTGGGCCGCTTCTTTGCCGGCTGGGCCAGCTGTTCGGTGAGGGCCGCCCGGACCTGGGGGGAGGGGGTCATCTGCTTCTGCATGGAATCAAACAATTCCTTATTCATCGAAAAATTCTCCTTTCAGCTTCTCCC
>OFGP01001562.1_pt1 | contig 16093 bp, 22 predicted proteins | sample 1521781 | NCBI WGS metagenome assembly OFGP01 (sample SAMEA3504113, study PRJEB24116) | mouse gut metagenome | biome: mouse gut; feature: mouse-associated habitat; material: faeces | place: Denmark | collected 2011 | reverse complement strand
CTGCCACCTGTATTGCAGTTTTTATCTGCTAATAAATGGGGAGAAGTGTATTCTGCTTATTTATTAGCAGATAAGGCTGTGCAAAAAGGAGAAATTTATGGTAAAGAAAGTAGATAGAAAAAAATTTGTCAGATATAAAGAGGGCGCAGAAATATACAGCATGGGTTTAACCAAATTTCAGGAACTTGCAAAGCAAGCCAACGCTATCTATAAGGTGGATAAACTGGTATTGGTGAATTGTGATATTTTCGAGCAATATCTGGAATCTTTTAGAGTCAGTGAATGAGGAAAGCAAAGAGAATTTCGTAAAAAATAATTGTTCTACAAAAAGTCCTTGACTTTTCGTAGAACGTAAACTATAATGGTGTTAGTTATGAAGGAGGTGCATAGTAAATGCCTAGAACGGGGCGTCCCAAAACCGACTCGCCTAAGCAAAGGTCATTAAGCCTTCGGGTTGATGATGCGGAGTATGAGAAACTAAAAGACTATGCTGCCAAACATGACATGACCATAACGCAAGTGCTACAAAAGGGTGTTGAACTTCAATACTCAATGGAAGAAAACAGGTAGCAGTACGAAATATCTCTTTCCTTTTAAGAAAGGAGTAGAGATGGCAAAAGCAAGGAAAGACCATAGAGGGAGAGCTTTACGGAAAGGGGAAATCCAACGCAAGGATAAAACGTATATGTATACTTATACTGATCCTTATGGTAAAAGACGGTACATATATGCGAATGACTTGGTAGAGCTTAGAGAAAAAGAAAAGCGTCTGATGAAAGACCAGCTTGACGGTCTGGATGTGTATGCGGCAGGCAACGCAGATTTGAATTTTGTTTTTGACAGGTATATTACAACGAAAACAGAATTAAGGCGGACAACCTACACAAATTACACCTATATGTATGACCGATTTGTAAGGGATGAGTTCGGGAAAAGGAAAATTGGAACGATAAAGTATTCAGATGTGTTATATTTTTACTATCATTTGATAAATGACAAAGGATTACAGATTAACACACTTGAAACTATCCATACGGTTCTCCACCCAACTTTCCAGCTTGCAGTGAGGGATGACATCATCAGGAATAATCCAAGTGATGGCGTGATGGCTCAAATCAAGAAGAAGCCGGGGAGAAATCATGGTGTACGACACGCACTCACTTTGGAGCAGCAGAGAGCCTTTATGGACTACACAGCCAAAAGTCCGGTATTCTGCCATTGGACACCGTTTTTCACAGTGCTGTTAGGGACAGGGTGCAGGATTGGCGAAGCGATTGGACTTAGATGGGAGGACATAGATTTAGAGAAAAGGGTAATCAGCATTAACCATAGCGTTACATATTATCCCCGAAGAAATGATACAACCAAATGTGAATTTGGCGTATCCCTCCCGAAAACAGAAGCGGGTATCCGTACTGTCCCGATGATGGATGCAGTATATGAAGCGTTCCAAGAGGAATACAGCGAGCAGAAAGAAGAAGGTTTCAATACTACGGTGGTTGACGGAATGACAGGATTTATTTTCAGTAACCGTTTTGGAAATCTTCATAATCCGCAAGCTGTAAACAGGGCAATTAAGCGGATATACGAATCGTACAATGCAGAGGAAGTGTTAAATGCCAAAAGGGAAAAAAGGCAGCCAGTCATAATACCTCACTTCTCATGCCACCATTTAAGGCATACCTTTTGTACAAGGTTCTGCGAGAAGGAAACAAATGTGAAAGTGATACAGGCAATCATGGGACACGCTAATATTGAAACAACGATGGACATATATGCCGAAGTCACTGACATGAAGAAACAGGAAGCAATACAAAATTTATCACGCAATCTTGATGTATTTTAGGAAAGAGTCCGAAACGGATAAATGAGTACAGCAAATTGTGTGGTTTACAACAAATCTACATCAAATTTGAAATTTTATTGGTAGAATAACACATCATAATGAAGTGTTGAAGCGTAAGAAAAAAGCGGAGATAAGCGGTTATGAAGAATAATGAAGTAACTTGTTTGAAATTCCCGACAATGAAGTCGCTCGACAAATAAAGCCAGTATTTATGCGGGTTTGCGGCACTTTCATTAAAGGTTTGACATCAATTTGACATCAAATTTTACATCTTTTGGTGGACTGATTTGGACTTATACGGTATGTTTTAGAAATTTGAACCTTTCAAAACTTAATAGTTGAATGCTATTAAAAGGACATTTTCCAAGATACGGAGAGTGTCCTTTTTCTGTTGTTATGGTTAAAGAAAAAGCAGAAAATCAAAAAGGAGGTTCAGGTATGAACAACACAGCGGTAAGCGCACAGGTGCAGGGCACCGACAACACACACATGGTTTTTAAGGATGAGGAACACGAGAAATTTTACTGCGAAAAATTGGCACAGGCAAGATACCAGGACTGTTATCATAAGGCGCTGATTTATGTTCTCGGGATATCGGAGGACACGAGGAACCATTTCAGCCAGATTTACGATATGAAGTCCGGGTATATCAAAACAGAATGCCTGCATCAGGGCTGGCAGACAAGCGGAAGTGTAAGGGCAGTCAGGCTTGCATTTAACCTTTACACGGGCGGAACGCCGAGCGTTGAAGATTACAGGCGGAAGGATGAGCAGATAAGCGAATGCATGGAATATTCCGTAAGCGATATTTTCTGCTGTGGTTATGCATTGTACTTCTGGGAGGGCATAAAGCTGCGCTATCCGGAGTACTGCTGCAGGCAGAAGACTATGGATGAAATTCTGGCAGAAATGGGGGGATAAGGAATGCTGAAAATTCGGCTGATGGGAACAAAGAACGATATCAGGTGGTTTGAGAAAATCCTGAAAAGGCACCCTAAGATGGTTTTGACGGACTTTTCCGAACTATATCAGAATAAAGGGACAAATAAGTATTACAGGGCCTATGCGGAAGTACAGAAGGCGAATGTAAAAGACTAATAAACCGGAGGATAAAAACCATGTGTGAAAACAGGAATAAATGCCATGTGATTGCAGTTGCAAACCAGAAGGGCGGTGTGGGGAAAACCACCACGGCGGCGAACCTTGGGACAGGGCTGGCAAGGCAGGGGAAAAAGGTACTGATTATAGATGCGGACGCGCAGGGGAGCCTGACGGCAAGTCTGGGATTCCATGAACCGGACAGGATGGAGCGTACACTGGCAACGGTTATGGCAAATGTGATAAACGATGTGGAGATGGAACCGGGATACGGCATATTGGGGCATGAGGAAGGTGTTGACATCTTACCGGGGAATATCGAGCTGTCCGGTCTGGAAGTATCCCTTGTAAATGTCATGAGCAGGGAGCTTGTGATGCGCTCTTACATAGATACGGTGAAAGGGAGATATGATTACATTTTAATCGACTGTATGCCGTCACTTGGAATGCTGACGATTAATGCCTTTTCCTGTGCCGACAGTATTTTAATACCGGTACAGGCGGCATACCTTCCGGTAAAGGGGCTTGAGCAGCTTATCAAGACTATCGGCAAGGTGAAAAGGCAGATTAACCCGGGACTCACGATTAAGGGGATACTGCTTACCATGGTGGACGGCCGTACCAATTATGCAAGGGATATCAGCTCATTGCTGGTGGAGAATTATGGGGGGAAGGTCAGGATATTTGAGAACAGCATCCCGTTTTCCGTCCGGGCGGCGGAGATATCAGCGGAGGGAATCAGCATCTACCGGCATGACCCGAAAGGGAAAGTGGCGGCGGCGTATGAGTCCTTAACGAGGGAGGTGCTTGCTGATGAATAAGGCAGGGAGCGCATCGAAAGTAAAGCTGAGCAGTTTTGACGATTTGTTTGGCCCGTCTGAATCACCGTCAGGGGCGGAGCAGGTACAGGAGATACCGCTTTCGGAATTATATGATTTCACAGGCCACCCGTTCAGGGTGGCGGATGACGAAAAGATGGAGGAGACGGTGGAGAGCGTCCGGCAATACGGAGTGCTTGTGCCGGGGATAGCAAGGCGCAGGGACGGCGGCGGGTATGAGATAATTGCCGGGCACAGGCGGAAGCACGCCTGTGAGCTGGCGGGTTTGAAAACCATGCCGGTATTTGTCCGCGAATACGACAATGATGAAGCTACGGTAATCATGGTGGATTCGAATATCCAGAGGGAAAATATTTTGCCCAGCGAAAAGGCAAAAGCATATGCCATGAAGTACGAAGCCATGAAGCATCAGGGAAGCAAAGCCGGGGGACGGACGATTGAGGAGATGGGGGAATCCGCCGGGGAAAGCGCAAAGACCGTGCAGAGGTATATCTGGCTTGCAAGGCTTTCAGACGGCCTGTTAGAAATGGTAGACCAGAAGAAGCTGGGGTTTGTACAGGGGATTGATATTTCTTTCCTGTCAAAGGAAATGCAGGAAAATGTTTTAATGCTCATAGTGGAAAACAGCATAAGCGTCAGCACCATGCAGTCCGCAAAGCTGAAGGAATATGGGAAAAGCGGGGAGCTGACGCCCGCTATGGCAAGGCTTATCCTGACGGAGGAAAAGCCCAAAACAGGGCGGTTCGTACTGCGGCAGGACAAGATAGAGGAATATTTCCCGGACAGGTACAGCAATGAGGACATAGAGAAAACGATTCTGATGCTTCTGGAAAACTGGAAAGCGGAAGGGGCGAGGCGCTTATGGGATACCTGACCAGCGGGAACGCTGTTGTGGACAGAGTCGGAACGATAAACATCACGGGAAACATTATCCCGGCCATATGGTATAAGACCATCCTTAAAAGTAGCGGGAAGCCCTATCTTCTGGCAACCGCCATCCTTGCTGATATTGTGTACTGGTACAGGCCTACGGAGATACGGGACAGGGGGACGGGGCAGGTTTCCGGGTGGAAGAAGAAGTTTTCCGAAGATATCCTACGGCAGAGCTACCAGTATTATGCGGATTTGTTCGGGGAATCAAAAAAGACGGTAAAGACGGCAATGGACAGGCTGGAGGAGCTTGGGGTAATTAAGAGGGATTTCAGGACAGTATCTTATGGGGACGGTCTTGTATCCAACAACGTAATGTACATAGAGCTGATGCCAGATAAGCTGTATGAGCTTACTTATCCGGAAGAAGAGCCGGGGAAGGCCGGCAGAGGAAAAGCAGTGCCGGGGGGAGATGGTGACAGAAAGGGAGGGAGACTCCCTACAAAACCGGACCCCCCTATGGAAAAAACGGGAGGGAGGGGTGTCCCAAACGGGAGGGACCTGTCCCCCATACAGGAGGCAGGAGGTGACGGAAAAGTACACAGCCTGTATCCCAAACCGGAGGGAGGTGATACCCGGAACGGATATACATATTCAGAGATTACAGCAGAGAATCCTTACGGAGACTTCTACCATCCATCCCCAGAGGAAAAAACGGGGATGGGTGGATATGATGACACATTTTCCTGTATGGAGCTTATCAGGGAAAATATTGAATATGAGCACCACATGAAATACGACAGCTATGGTGACAGGGAATTATACGATGAGCTTTATCAGGTGATTTGTGAAGTGGTATGCGTGATGCATGAGTCTGTAAGGATAGGCGGGGAAAGTTATCCCTATGAGCTTGTGAGGGCAAAGTTTTTAAAGCTGAACAGTTCCCACTTACAGTATGTGATGAGGAGTATGCGGGAGACGACGGCTAAAATCACAAACATGAAGGCATATATGATTACCGCCCTGTATAATGCGCCTTCCACCATGAACCATTATTATCAGCAGGAGGTAAACCATGACATTTATGGCGGGGAGTGGGAATGGCAGGAAGAGATTGTATGATGTGTGGCAGGTCAACTTGTGGACATTATGTCCACAAGTTGAAATTGCGCTTCCGGCGGAAACAGATTATAATAGCAATGGGATGGAGCCGGGGAGGAATAGAAAGGGTATGTTAAGACGGCACAGGAGGATTTTGCATGGCATATAAACCGGAATTGTGGGAGGAAGCGAAGAAAAAGTGCAGGCTGGGGGAGGAAGAAATCCGGATGGCGAAGGAAATGGGTTTAAATCCGCGGAGCCTTATCAAAAATATCCCGAACAAAAAGGAGCCATGGAAAGCCCCGGTAAAGGAATGGGTTCGGGATATGTATGAGGACAGGCAGGCGAGGGCGGCAAAGAAAGCCGCCAGAAAATCAAAACTATAACGGGACAGTATACAGCGGTAAGGCAGTCTTTTTTCAGAAAAGGAAAGGGGCTGCTTTTTTTGATGGAAAAATTTTAGACAGGAGGCAGAAATGAGAAGAAAGGCAGCAGCAGTATTCATGATGGCAGCCGGTACGGCGACGGCTATGGGAGCGGTTTTGTACGCAGGGAAAGGGAAGAAAAAGAAAAGGGAGGAGGATAAGTTGGAAGATTCGCAAGTGAAAAGCGGAATTACAGAGGAAAAACTGAAAGAATACCTGTCACGTTTATTCCAGATATACGGTCAGGGGGAATGCGGATTTGAGGAAGGGCAGGAGAGGAATTTGTGGGAGCAGGAGGCCGGATATTATGCGGAGCTGCTATATCCCTATGTTAAGGGGCACATGGAAACGGCATTCAAGATGGAAGGGGACGACGGTTACGGGAATGAGCCGTTTAATATGACAGACGAGCTTTTCTACCTTCCGGCCTGCCGGATATACTGTGAACCGGTTGAGAGTGTTTTTGACAAATTCGACCTCGAACGGGGACAGGAGCTGTGGATGCAGGAGGACGGAAGGTTTGCGGTAGTCAACTGCATGAGCATCGATAAGGATGGGTGGAAGCTCACTTACCGTTTTATCGAGGGATATGTCAGGGGGTACAGTGATATTCCCTTTGACTTTGAGGATTTGGAAACAGGGCTCTTTCGGCTTGCGGAGGAAGCAGAGGAAAAACCGCAGGGTCTTTGAGAAAGCGCAGGGCGAGTGTCAAGGAGAGGGGTGGAGATTTTGCGGAGCAAAATACTACCCCCCTTGACACGTACAGGGAAAGGGAGGATAGGGACAGGGCAATGGACATTATTGGACATTGCCCTTAATTACAGGGGAGACGCTGCGGCCTGCGGTAAAGCGGAGAGGGGGAGATGCGGATTTGGGAAATATAGGCGAGGAGGTAAGCCGGGAGGTTATTTCCTTTTGTATAAGAGGGGTGAAAATGACGGATGTGGAGCTTGTGAAGGCGTGCAGGCTTTTTCTGTCTGCCACGCAGAAAGGAGGCAGCCGTAGCCATAACCGGTATGCAAGGGGAAAACAGACTATGAAACAGCTTATCGGACAAAATGCGGAGACTACAAATATAGAAATCAGCAATGGGAATATCAAGTCTTTTGAGCGCGTTGCCCGCAAATATGGGATTGATTTTTCGCTGAGAAAGGATAAGTCCTGCCAGCCGCCGAAATATTATGTTTTTTTTAAATCAAGGGATACGGAAGCGATGACAGGGGCATTCCGTGAATATGTTGCCCAAAATGAAAAGAAGAACGAAAAGACTTCATTTAAAGATAAGCTGAATAAATTTATGGGTATTGCGCAGAACGCCAACCGGGACAGGGAAATGAAGAAATCAAAGGACAGGGAGCAGAACTTATGAGCAGAAAAAAATCGGTACCGCAAAAGAAAAGAGCCGGGCGTCCCCCGGCACGGGCCCGGGACAGGCCTCTAAAAGGGATAAGGATTGGGGAAATTCTGTCAGAAAAATGTGGAAAGTGTTTTGAAAAGATAACCGGGGCGGACTGGAAAAAAATTTTATCGCAGAATTTCCCATATGTTTTATGCGGGTATTTTGGAAATAAACTTTCCTGCCTCTACCAGGAGACGGGAAGCGGCGATACTTTTCACAGGGTTATGGTGACAATGGAGAGGCTGGATAGAGTTTTTGACAGCCTGATTCCGAGCATAAATCCGAAAGACCTGCTTTTCGGCGTCGCATGTGGCGTGGCATTGAAAACAGCAGTATATATAAAAAGAAAAAATGCAAAAAAGTACCGCCACGGAGTTGAATACGGGTCAGCGCGTTGGGGAAACGCAAAGGACATAGAGCCTTACATGGATTCCGTGTTCGAGAACAATATCCCCCTCACGCAGACGGAACGGCTCACCATGAACAGCCGCCCGAAGCAGCCGAAATATGCCCGCAACAAGAACATTCTTGTAATCGGCGGTTCCGGCAGCGGCAAGACAAGGTTTTTCGTCAAACCGTCGCTTATGCAAATGCACAGCAGCTATGTTGTCACGGACCCGAAAGGCAGCCTTATAATCGAATGTGGAAAGATGCTGGAGAAGGGTGTTCCTGTGACGGACGAAAGAGGGAAGCCGGTTATGGGCAGGGATGGGAAGCCGTTGTATGAGCCGTACAAAATTAAGGTGCTCAATACCATCAATTTTAAAAAGTCCATGCATTATAATCCTTTTGTCTATTTACGAAGCGAAAAGGATATTTTAAAGCTGGTGAATACACTGATAGCCAATACGAAGGGAGAGGGGGCTCAGGCGGCGGAAGATTTCTGGGTAAAAGCAGAGCGGCTTTATTATACGGCTCTTATCGGCTATATATGGTATGAATGTGTGGAGGACGAACAGAACTTTGGGACATTGATTGATATGGTTAATGCATCAGAGGTAAGGGAGGAGGACGAAAACTACAAAAATGCAGTTGATTTGATGTTTGAGGAGCTGGAAGGGAAGGAGCCGGGCCACTTTGCGGTGAGGCAGTATAAAAAATACAAGCTAGCGGCGGGCAAGACGGCGAAAAGCATACTTGTGAGCTGTGGCGCGAGGCTTTCGCCTTTTGATATCGAGGAGCTCCGTGAAATAACAAGCTATGATGAACTTGGGCTTGACATGCTTGGGGATGAAAAAACGGCTTTATTTGTCATTATCTCCGACACGGACGACAGCTTTAATTTTATTGTTTCCATCATGTATACGCAGCTTTTCAACCTGCTCTGCGACAGGGCGGACGATGTGTATCATGGGAGGCTGCCCGTCCATGTGCGCTGCCTGCTCGATGAATTCGCAAACATCGGCCGGATACCAAAGTTTGAGAAGCTGATTGCTACAATAAGGAGCCGGGAAATATCAGCGTCAATTATTTTGCAGTCAAAGACACAGCTTAAGGCAATCTATAAAGACAATGCCGACGTTATTGAAGGAAACTGTGACACGATGCTTTTCCTTGGAGGTCAGGAAAATACCACCTTAAAGGAACTTGCGGAAATGCTGGGGAAGGAAACCATTGACCTTTATAATACGTCGGATACGAGAGGTGCGAACAGGTCATACGGGCTGAATTACCAGAAGACCGGGAAGGCATTGATGAGCCAGGACGAGATAGCGGTTATGGACGGGGCAAAATGTATCATGCGGCTCCGTGGCGTAAGGCCGTTTTTTTCGGACAAGTACGATATCACAAACCATAAGCAGTACAGGAAATTAGCCGATTATGATGAAAAGAATGCTTTTGATATAGAAAGATATATCAAAAGGAGGCTTGTCTTAAAAACCAGCGAATTGGTTGAGTGCTACGACTTCGGGGATTTATCCGGCTGACAAAAGAGGGAATATTTTCGTAAGTAACTGTTTTCAGGGATTTATTATGCGTCTTGTGGGGAAAAGCATATAAATCCTTTTTTTATTGAGAAAGGAGAGAGGGGAACTATCCTCTGGGAAAAAGATGGGAAAAAAGAAAAAGAGTTTAAAATATTTTTTGTGTTTTGCAGTAATGTTTGGCATCTGTGCCGTACTCATCGGTGATTTTACCCTGTATGTAAATGCGGCGGAGCCGGAAACCTGTACAACTTTTTTTGACACAAACGGGGGCGAATGTGAGGTTGAGAGTATTACTGTGAAAAAAGGGGAAAGCCTGATACTGCCGGCCGCCACGTTAGAAGGATTTCACTTTTTGGGGTGGCTTGAAAGAATTGTTAATGAAGATGGGTCACATACTTTTCAGGTTTGGCCCGCGGGGCGTGACTATACGCCGAAAGAGGACGGGCCGCTGTATGCGGTGTGGAAAGTGGTAGTGACGTTTGAGGCCGGGGACGGTGAGTGTGATAAGACGGAAATTATGGAGGAACCAAATGTGGAAATCACGTTGCCGGAGGCAGTCCGCGAGGGGTATGAATTTACCGGCTGGTATAAGGACGGGAACCTTGAGGAGTATGTGGGAGGAGCCGGGGAAGGGTATCTTCCTGAAAGGAACGTGACGCTGTACGCCGGGTGGAAAGAAAAGGAAAAGCCCAAATTTACCATAACATTTCATGCGAACGGAGGGGAATGCGGGGAGACTGCTGTGTCAGTGGAACAGGGGGACGCAATTACTTTACCGGATGCGGCCAGAGAAGGGTTTGAGTTTACCGGCTGGTATAAAGACGAGGCGTTAAATGAATACGTGGGCGGAGCCGGGGAAGGGTATGTACCTGATGGGGACAGTAACTTTTATGCCGGTTGGAAAGCTGTCGGGAACGAAGGAGAGGAAGGAGACAATACAGGGAACGGAGGAAATAAAGAGGAAGGAGACAATACAGGAGACGGAGGAAATACAGGAACCGGGGAAAATGGCGGAGACGGCGGCAATGAGGGGGAGGGAGGCAATACGGAGAATCCCCCTGTTGTATCTGATACAGACGGTGCGGGCAGTACGGACGAAGCTGGCGGCGTTTCTGAAAATAAGGTTTATTATCTGGATACTGAAGTAAGTTTAAGCAGCGGGTATGCGGAGGAAAATGCGGAAGCCGCGGAGGAAGTATCTGCTGACGGTGTGGCGGCTGCAGATGCTGTCAGTGCGCAGGCAGAAAGATATGGAGCGCCGCAGGATAAGGGGAGAATGGCGGAGCCGGTAATCCAGACAGGGCGGATATCGCTGATTCCGGCGGCTGTTATCATCGGGGTATATGGCGCGCTTCTTGTGGCCGCCGCCTGTGTTCCGGGAAAGAAAAAGCGCGATGGAAAAAAGTAGGGTGGTTACTGCCGCTGTAGGAATATTTTTGATTGCCGCCTCGGCGGTATGTGTGGCGGCAATCTTACAGCGTACAGAGAAAGAAGCTGTGGAATACCGGAAGCTTGCTGAAATTTCAGGGCATTCCTATGAGGCGTCGGGATTCCTGGCTGAAAATTCATTCAGGGAGACGGAGCCGGGCAGGGAAATGCATGTGGAAGCGGAAGAAGCAGAAAATGCGTCTTATGACTGGGACGCATTGGCGGAGATTAACAGGGATATTATCGGGTGGCTGTGCCTGCCGAATCTGGTTGACCTTCCGGTAGTGGGGGCTGTGGATAACCGGTTTTATCTTTCCCACGATTTTATGGGAAAAAGAAGTAATTCCGGATGCCTTTTCATGGACAGGGATACGGAGGAGGGGGATTTTAACCGTGTGATTTACGGCCACAACATGGGCACAGGCTCGGACGCGATGTTTTCGGTGCTTTTGCGGTATGAAGATGCTGAATATTTTAATGAAAACAGCGTGCTGTTCTACACGGACCGTTATGAAAACATGGCTGCCTATGAGGTCATTGCCGTAGTGAAATATAACGTGGATGATGTGGGGGAATGGGATTTCCGGGTGAGGAACCACGGAAACAGGAAGGAGTGCCTTGCATGGATGGCACAGCTTAAGGAAATGGCGTTTCTGTACAGGGAACCGGAAGGATTCCCGGAGAGGCTGATAACGCTTGCAACCTGTGACAGGAGGGTTTATGGGAAAGACGGGAGGTTCCTGATTATAGGCGGGAAATGATACCGGAAACAGACTGCCGCCTGCGGGCTGTGCAGTCGGAAAGGAATTGGCTCAAAAGACATTCATAAAATTCATTGGGAAAGGAGTACCGGAGCCGCAGCGTGGGCGGGCTGTATTTATGGGAAATACGGCCCGCTGTTCTTTTGGGCCAGAAAATAAAAAAATTAACCTGCGGTTCCGGAAAAAGAAAAATGGCATTTTTTACAACAGCGGTAACAGGATTAAAAACGGTCGTGACGGCCATCGGCGCGGGCGTGGCGGTATGGGGGGTGATAAACCTCTTAGAGGGCTACGGCGGGGATAATGCGGCTTCGAAAAGCCAGGGAATCAAGCAGTTCATGGCTAATTAGATGTAATCAAAAAGCGGAAAGGAAAAGCACAATCCAGACAGAACCGGCGAGCGGTCAAGAAATGTTTGTGGTTTAGCAAGTCCAATGGTATAATGAGTACAAAAGCCCCCGACACGGGGAGAAAGGCAGGCTGATAGATGTATATAAGCTACAAACCGCTATGGCATACGCTGATAGAACGCAATATGCGGAAAGAGGATTTACGGCTGGCTGCCGGTCTTACCACAAATATGATTGCCAACATGGGAAAGGGAAAGCATATCAGCATGGAAACGCTGACAAAGATTTGTGAAACTCTAAATTGTGATATTTCAGATGTGATAGAGTTAGAACGGGAGTAGATACATAATTATAAAATTTTGTTGGATATAAACAATAATTATAATTATTCAAAAAATAACTTGAATATTTCGCACAATTATACTATTATTTAAAAGGAACCACACAAACTTTTCTACAAAATAAGGAGGTTTTTTATGGCGAAAATGAAAAAATTATTTGCGATGTTTTTGACTTTGTGTTTGATATTCAGTTTCAGCACAACGGCTTTCGCTTCATCAGTTGATGAAAGAGAGGTTCCTGTTGCCAGTGCTGATTTTAAGAGGGTGTGTGACCAAGTATTTGAGGGAAAAGGTGAAGTATATAACGCTAACGGAATAGACATAACAAATAGCTTTTTAACAAGATATAATGCAATTTACCAAAGTGGAAATTATGATGCTATTTTATCTGGATGTTTTAAAGAAGGAATTTCTCAATTGACTGGACATAAGAATATTGTTCCAGATGTAACGACTCGCACAGTTTTGCACCCTCAGTATGAAGAAAGTGTAGTCCATTTGGTTAAACAAAATGGCTTCCCTTATGATGGTAAAAGTTGGTATTTAGTTGTTACTGCTACTGGCTCATATGGATATCAAGATTCTACAAATGAGATTATTGATTTTCCATCTCCTACTATAAATGTGTCTTTTAGTGATTTAGGAGCACTTTTTTCTGGAAGTTTGGATAGCATAAGGACTACAAAGCCAGCTATCAATAGCAACAAAACTTCGGCTTCGTTTACTGTCACAACAACACATACTGTTAGTTGCCCTATTCCGGGAGTTGATTACGTAACAGGTACGCTCGGACCGTTTACTAATGTATCGAATTTCACGATTGAAGTATGAAGAAACAACTGCAACTGTTTCTCAGAAAATGGATTTTAAATCCGGATCGTCGATATGTTTTATTTATAGGAATTTCATTTGGATTGGCATTTTTAATTCCAATTTTAGGATGGAATCCATTGCTTCTATTGTGGATTGTTAATGGGTGTTTAAGTTATAAAGAAGCAAAATCTAATAGCATAAAGATTTTTAATGCTGTTTTGGTGTTATTGTTTGGCGTATTATTTATAATCAATTTGTTTTTAGGTTTTTTGGCACTGATGCAGTATTTTGGATACTTTATCTAATAATACAAAAATTTTTATCAATAATTAGAGTGGAATTCTTTGAATTCCACTCTCTTCTTTTTGGAGTAAAAGGTAGCCACTAACAGAGGAACTCTATCTGTGGCTGCTTCATTGTTTTTCTGCCTATTTGTCCAGTAGAGGTCAAATATAGAGCAAAAATATCTATTGTAAAAAAGTATAAGAAAAATTTGATTAGATAATCACAGCACAAATGATGTTACATGGGAAGCAAAAAACAACCATGCCCCAGCGATTATTTTACCGTTTTTTTCTCTGATTGATAGGCGTACCCATTTTCTTTGACTTTTGAAGAATACGGATAAACCAGCGAAATTCTTCTTCCGACAGATTTTTATAGTTGATACCGAGCTGCTTGCAATAAAGAAACACCAGCTTCTCCTGACGGCTGCCCTTGAAATTTTCCACCGCGTCCAGATTTTCTTTCAGTTCATCGGCAACCGTGGTCTGGGGCGCGCTCTCGCTGTCGTTTTTATGAGCTTCCCGGATGTCGCGGATAATCAGGTTTATATCGTCCAGCACCATACGGCTGAAATATTCATCATCCGTCACATGGGCGGCTTGCAGCACTTTCAGATATGGGTCATCTTCACCGGGACGGTGGCGTTCAATGATTTCATGCCGGATAGAATCAACAAGGGAGTTAAGGTTCTGGATTTGCATGTTGGCGATACCGTCCACATAAATTTCAATATCCGCCCAAAATTTGATAAAATCCTTATGAGTGGCAAGCTCACAGAGCAGCCGGTTATTGATACGCCCGTTTTTTAGAAGCTCCACCATTTCATCGCTCAAATGCAGCTCCATTAAAGGCGTATTTATCTGCTCCCGGTTTTCTGTCCGGCAAAACAGATAATCGAGTGATACTCCATAAAAATCAGCCAGCGTAATCAGATTCCCGTGGTTGATTTCTTTGTAATCGTTGGCTTCATAGCTGGCGAGGGCTGATTTTGAAATGCCGGTCTGCTTTGCCAGCTCTTCCAGCTTCAAGCCCTTATCCTTGCGTAGCTCCCAAAGTCTTTCCTGAATTGTAGTAGCACCTTTCACGGCGCACGCACCCCTTTCTGCGGCTGGCTGCCGCCGTCAATCCCATTATACCATACCATTTCCATAAGCGTGGAAATTTTTGATTTTTGCCGCGATTTCCTACTTTATGGACATACGGCACAGGGTACAAAAATGACCTATGATAAAGGCAGTTCATCGATGGATTATTCCAATCGAATGACCGGCCTGTATGGGATATGCTTCCCCGGCGAAGTGCCGCAGCGACTTTTATCAGGGAGATGGAGGAGCCTTGACGGAAACGAGCGCACCAAGGGGAGCGATACGCCGCTGTGAGATTCAGGGGAGGAACGACATCAGGGAGAACCGGCAAAAATGAACACCGAAACGCTACCGAAACACAACAAATTCACAGGGGATAGTTCCCCCTGTCCGTAATACTATGGGGGATTTTTAAGCGGCTCTATGCCCGTATTTTCCTTGAAAATCGCCCCGAAACGATACACAAAAACCTGCTATCCGCCCATTCCCGCTGTTCTGGCTGAAATGGGCGGATTTTCATGAAAGGAGGTACAATGCCGAGAATGCCTAAGAAGTTGAAGAAAGAGCTTGCTTTCTTCCTCAACGACCGGGAGCGTAGAAGCTACAACGAGCTTTGCCGGAAGTGTCAGCACGAGTGCAAGCAGAGCTTCCGGGCGGTTATCATTGACTGCCCCCGCTATTTATCCAAACGAACAAAAAGGAGGACACCCACTGAATGAACTATGAATTTATGACAGCCGACACGCCCCTGCCGCCCTGTATGCCCTTGCCGTGGGCGGTCTTGCGTCTGCCGGTCAGCAGCACAGCCAAAGTCATGTACGCCCGCCTGTTAGATGAAACCCTGACAGACGGGATTGAGGACAGCAACGGGATTTTATTTATCCGTTTCCCTGTCCTAAAACTGGCCGCAGCCCTTTCCCGCAGCTATCAGACCTGTAAGCGTTCTTTGAACGAGTTGGAACAAGCCGGAATGATTATGCGTGTCCGTCAGGGCGTGGGGGAAACCAATCACATTTACGTTTTACTTCCAAAGGAGGGACGCCGTTATGAATGAGAAGCTGGAAAAACTCAATCAGACGATTGAAAAAGGGGAAAAGAAGCTGCGCCGGTTGGAGCATGAAGAAAAAATGTTGCAGCACCAGGCGAAGCAATTAACCCGGAACGAGCGGACGCACCGGCTCTGTACCAGAGGGGCGGCACTGGAAAGCTACCTGCCCCACCCGGAGCTTGTGACCGATGAACAGGTCAGTCTGCTTTTGAAATTGCTGTTCCGTCAGAGTGAGAACCGAAAAATCATGGAGCAGGTACTTGCCGGGGAATCGGAAAAACCCTAAAAGACCACACGCCGGAAACGGCGAAGATGGCTTCCAGAGCGGCAAGCCGGGGCTTTCCCCTCTGAAAGAGGGCGCAATTATACACCACTTGGGGAAGTGGTGCATTGCGCCCTGCCGGGGCGTCCTGCGGACAGTAGATGATTTCCACAGATTTTCAATCTGCTCCAATCATCACAGGGGAAGCTACCCT
>OFGP01001553.1_pt1 | contig 16190 bp, 6 predicted proteins | sample 1521781 | NCBI WGS metagenome assembly OFGP01 (sample SAMEA3504113, study PRJEB24116) | mouse gut metagenome | biome: mouse gut; feature: mouse-associated habitat; material: faeces | place: Denmark | collected 2011 | reverse complement strand
TTTTTAATGAATTAATAAGTTTTTATTGAATATAATTAAATAAAAATGATTGAATCTATTGATTATTACTTATTTAAGCGCTAAAGTATGTACAAGTCATCAAGTGTCTCTAAATTAGATGCTTGATCTCAAATAATCAATGGAGGGTGAGCGTATGCTTTCGAAAAAAAATCATCAGCTTCAAGCACAAAAGCTCGAAGCAAAACAACAGCATTTTGCGATCAAGAGATTAACAGTAGGTGTAGCTTCAGTTTTGATCAGTTCAACATTTGCAATGTATGCTGGTTTACATACTGCGATGGCAGACGAGACGGCTCGACCACAAGCAGCCGATACAGCAAGTGAGACCACGGCCGCTGAAAATGAGACCGCTAAACCAAAAGTTGTTTTAAAAGCTACTACACCAAGTGAGGGTAATACCCAAACTGCCACAGCGGGAAGTTCTAGTGCCTTAACAACAACATCGACCAACAAGGCAGAGTCTGCAGTTGGACCAGCTAAAGTAGATAATGCCACTAGCACTTTGGGAAGTTCTAGTGCCTTAACAACAACATCGACCAACAAGGCAGAATCTGCGGTTGGACCAGCTAAAGTAGATAATGCCACCAGCACTTTGGGAAGTTCTAGTGCTTTAACAACAGCTGTTGGTGAAGAGCCGACCGCTAAGCCAATGAATGATCTGGTTTCCCGATCAAAGGAAGTAAATTCTGATGAAAAGCAGAATACGCAAAGTTTAGTGCCGAGTGCGACTGTAGATCCAGATGAAACACCAACATCACCACAATGGCAAGCCAATGCTTCTAAGGCACTTGCAAATAAAAATGGTTTATATACTCCGCAATTGAGTTATAACCGTAAATGGTATTCGATGACAGTAGATCCAGCTATGTTGACATCAGAGGTCATGAAGGGAAATGTTATTCCCTTTACAGCAACTATGCATCAGAGTACAGGAACGATGATCGTATCATCTGACTATAAGTTACGCTTACAATTAGATGCTCGTTTGGCTGATAAGGTCTCTTCAGTATCGCTTAGTCCAGCAAGTAATGAAAATGAGGTTGTTTATTTCAAACGAGTTCTTGGTAGTGATGGTCAGCCTTCAAATATTTGGGAATCCAATGTTGTGTATGCCCAAGGTGGACTTTATGGTGGGACTCCATTAGATTCAGGCAAGCCTTTGTTGGCTAAAAATGGTAAGATCACATTAAAAGACACGCTTGAAAATCTTTATCCTAAATTGCCAGACATCACGACTGAACCACTTGGTTACAACGGATATATCTATGATGCCTCAAGTCGGACCGCATTATTGGCAACTAACAATGAAGGCTATGTAGTCGGACCTAATGACCCGTTAGTTAAAATTCCAGTTACAAGTGCTTTGAGAAGTAAATTTATCGGGGCCCATTCAAATGTCAATTATGATCCAACGGTCGGAGAAAATGGTGCTTTAGTTGTCTATTATCAAGCACAAAAAAGTAGTATGTGGGCGTATCAAAATGACTGGCAATTCCAATTACATTATGCGATCGACCCTGTTTTATTACCATATTTAGAGAAGAAAAATGGTGCTTACACAGTCGAGTTGGATAAAGCTGTTTCAGTTATGGGGTTAGATGATGGTTCTTATGGATTTGAAGCGATCACAAATAATTTTCTCAATAATTTGTATAAACCGCTAAGTTATAGATCAAAATTGATGAAAAAAGTTGCTGATCTACCTTTGAATTTAGATGGGACAGGGACTTTGAATCCTTCAAATCTTAAAGATTTTGTTGAATTCAATGATGGTTTTTTTGTTCATGGACGACCAGTAATGGTTCGACTAGTCTACCGTTTGAATAAAAAACTAAATGACATCTATGCTGAGATGCTAAAAAATGGCATGACGGGTAATAATCTGTTATTTAGTCACTATTATTCAGATTCGACTGGAAAAATGCAAAACCAGTCTTTAGCAACCAGTGTACTTAGTTTTAATGATTCAGATGGCGATACTTTACCGAATTTGAAAGAAGAATCAGATTCTACTAATCCATATGTATCAATGCCTAATGTGTCTGACACTTATGTTTCCGAGAAAAAAGTCCACGGACAGTTAGTCTTTAGTAATGTTGAAAGAAATCCTCAAGTTGTGAAAGTCGTTGATGATAGCGGAAACGTTTTGGGAGACACTGAAGTCAGACCAGAAACTTTTACGACGTTAGCTAAAGCAGTACCCTTTGAAGTGACTTTAAAGCAGCAAACTTTGACAGCTGGTAAAAAAGTGACTGTACAAGTTTCAAGTAAATTAAATCACAGTGAAGATACAGTTGAAAATGCAGTTCCCCAAAGAACCGTTGTCCAAATCAAAAAAGGTCCTCAAGCGGTGAAAGGCTTAACTTATCCACTAAATGCGGTCTTTTTGCAAGAACCTAAAGCCTTGATCGCAAATACTGCTGAGCTACCAGCTGATGCGACTTATGCTTTGATCAAAAAGCCAGATCTAAGTACGAATGGAACTAAAAATGCGGTCGTTAAAGTAAGTTTTCTAGACCAATATGATAAAAATTATAATCACGAGATCGAAGTCCAAGTTCCAGTTAAGGTCGAAGGTGTTAATTTAAAAGATGGTGAATTTACGCTCAAGCCATTGGTAATGCACGTTAATGAGGTAAATGATGACCTTAGACCGTTACCTGTTGAAGAATTAGAAAGTTGGCATGAAACAGATGGGACCAAGACTCTTAATGGTCAAGCCTTAAGATCTTTAGTCAAGAGTGTAACTTGGAGTCAGAGTCCTTCGACAAAGAAAGCTGGTCAAGCTCGTGGAGTCGTAACGGTCACTACCAAAGATGATAAAACGATGCTAGCCAATGTACCAGTAAACATTGTAGGTGCAACAGCTAGAGTAGATCTAAAAACACCTTGGGGCATCGAGCTTTTAGCTAAAGATGCTGTAGCTGATACTACAGCTTTAGCACAATTTGATAAAGCCGATTCACCAGTAACATACAAATGGAAAGAACCATTAAATGTGACCCCGACAGCAACTGCTGATCATGTAATGCATAATGCAGTCGTAGTAACTTATGGGGATAAGACGACTCAAGAAGTTCCGGTTTCAGTGACAGTTGGTCCTTCACAAGCAAGTAAGTTCACGGTAGCCCCAGCAAAAGTCGAGGTCCATTATGGGCAAAAGGTAGATCCAGAGGCTAGTTTGACGCCAGAACAAAAAACGCATTTCAATGTAAGTCAAGTTACCTTAGAGCAACCAGTAGTTACGACTAAATTAGGTCAAGTAAATGCTAACGGGCAAGTAGTCTTTAAAGATGGTTCGACAGCTTCAGTAGAAGTCCCAGTTGTAGTCGTAGGTGCAACAGCTAAAAATGATGTTACGACAGCTTGGAATGTTTTGTCGACTCCACAAACTTTAGTAAGTAATGTAGCTTCTTTAGCTAAATATACACCGACTTATACTTGGAACAAAAGACCAAATGTATCACCGACTAAAGAAGAATCACATGTAGTTTCAGGTGTTGTTGATGTAACTTACCCTGATAAAGTAGTTCAACATTTACCCGTAACTTTGACTGTGTTAGCTTCGCAAGCTGAGCGATTTGATAACGCAACTGATAAACAAGTATTACCATTCGTAGTTGCTTATGGAGCTACAGAGCTTGATGTGATGCATGCATTAGAGCCAGAAACAAAGACTGACTTTAGCGTGACCCAAGCGACATTTACCACACCGGTAGATACAGCAACAGTTGGTACCAAAGAAGTTCCTGCTACATTGACATTTGCTGACACGTCGACGACAACTTTACCAGTTCAAGTCGAAGTTTTAGGTGCTGATGTAGCTTCAAAGGTCGAGACAGCTTGGGGGAAACTTCCAACAGCTAAAGATATGGTAACAAATGCTGATGAATTGGAACAATTTGGTGCAAGTTATAGCTGGAAAAATGCCCCTGTCGTAACTCCAAGTGCAGGGGAGGATCATCAAGTAACCGGGACACTTTTAGTTACCTATCATAATGGGTCAACGCAGACGCTTCCAGTATCATTGACAGTCAAAGCTTCAGAAGGTGAACGATTTGCAAATGATCAAGATGTGCATCTTAACGAGGTGAGCGTCAATTATGGAGCCAAAGTTCCTGCTGATAAAGCTGATAATGCTTTGACAACAGAGGAAAAAACTAATTCTAAAGTAACTGTTCTAGTATTTAAACAAGATGTCGATACTTTGACTGCTGGTGAAAAGTTATATCCAGTCCAGTTGAGTTTTAATGATGGTTCAAAACTAGATTCACAGGTCTTAGTTAAAGTTGTGGGAGCAGTAGCTAAGCAGGCACTGACAATGCCTTGGGGAAGAAATGTTGCAGCTAAAGATCTAGTAGCTAATACGTCTGAACTGGATCGTTTTGGAACGCAAGAACACCCAGTAACATATCAGTGGGTGACAGATCCTGACGTGACTCCTGAACCAGAGCAAACACATATTGTCACTGGAACAGTTACGGTAACTTATGGGGATGATGCAACACAACAGTTACCGGTAAGCTTTACAGTTGAATCTTCCGATGCAGAAAAAGCAACTAATGAGCTAAAAAATAGTAATGTAGCATTTACAGTAAACTATGGAGCTAAGGTTGATCCAACTCAGGCGTTAACAGCTTATTCAACTGAAACAAAAAATAAGACCAAATTAACAACAGCAAAATTTGCTGGGGCGGTCGAAACGACTGAATTGGGGATGAATGCTCATCCAGTTACGTTGACATTTGCGGATGGATCTACTTTAGCAGTCGAATTGCCAGTTAAAGTAGTTGGGGCACAAGTCGATCCAACACGCAAAACAGCTTGGGGAAAAGTACCAGATCCAAGTACCGTTGTAAATGATCTGACCGAATTAGCTAAATTTGATCCTAAATATACATGGAAAGTTCAACCAGTGACTACACCATTATCTGATCAAGATCATCATGTTCAAGGAACATTGCAAGTTGAATTTGCTGATGGAGCGACTCAAACAGTACCTGTTGAATTGGATGTGGCTCCATCAATGGCTGAAGCTGCTAAAGATCTGCAAATGCAACTAGTAGTAGAAGATCTGAAGGCTTCGGTCCCAGCAACTGATGCATTAAAAGGTCTGACTGAGCAAGATAGACAAGTTTATTCAGTCACGCAAGCATTTTTTGATCATCCAGTTGAGACAAATGAAGTAGGCGTGAAAAGTTATGAAGCCACGTTGACGTTTGCGGATGGATCAACAGCTAAACTACCAGTACAGGTCAAAGTAGTTTCTCAAGCAGAGAATTTAGCTCCAGTTGCTAAGGAAGGATTAAATGTTTCATTAGGCGAGACGCTAGCGCCAACCGATGTATTGACTCCAGCTGTAGTTTTACCAAAAGATACCCAATTAAGTTGGAAGACACCAGTAGATACAACAAAAGCCGGCCACCAAACTGGAGAGCTAGAAGTAACGTACCCAGATGGCTCCAAAGACGTAGTGAAAGTCCCAGTGAAAGTAGGTACAGACGCTGAAGCCATGACACCGACAGTTCGTCCAGCGGTTGAAGTAGCTTTAAATGGAAATTTGAATCCAACCGATGTGTTGAGTTCAGATTTACCAAAAGAAACCCAATTAAGCTGGAAGACGCCAGTAGATACGACAAAAGCCGGTCATCAAACTGGAGAGCTAGAAGTAACGTACCCAGATGGTTCCAAAGATGTAGTGGAAGTCCCAGTGAAAGTGGGAACGGATGCCGAAGCGCTGACGCCAACGGTTCGTCCAGCGGTTGAAGTAGCTTTAAATGGAAAATTGAATCCAACCGATGTGTTGAGTTCAGATTTACCAAAAGAAACGCAATTAAGCTGGAAGATGCCAGTAGACACATCTAAAGCCGGGCATCAAACTGGAGAGTTAGAAGTAACATATCCAGACGGTTCCAAAGACGTAGTGAAAGTTCCAGTGAAAGTAGGTACGGACGCTGAAGCCATGACACCAACAGTTCGTCCAGACTTTGGAGTAGCGTTGAATGGCGAATTGAACCCAACCGATGTGTTGAATTCAGATTTATCAAAAGATACTCAATTAAGCTGGAAGACGCCAGTGGATACGACAAAAGCTGACCGTCAAACCGGCGAGTTAGAAGTAACATATCCAGATGGTTCCAAGGAAGTAGTTGAAGTTCCAGTGAAGGTAGGTACGGATGCCGAAGCGTTAACACCGATAGTTCGTCCAGACCTAGAAGTGGCATTGAATGGTCAGTTGACACTAGAACAAGTATTGAGTTCAGATTTACCAAAAGAAACCCAATTAAGCTGGAAGACGCCAGTAGATACGACAAAAGCCGGTCATCAAACTGGAGAGCTAGAAGTAACGTACCCAGATGGTTCCAAAGATGTAGTGGAAGTCCCAGTGAAAGTGGGAACGGATGCCGAAGCGCTGACGCCAACAGTTCGTCCAACAGTTGAAGTAGCTTTGAACGGCGAACTGAATCCAACCGATGTGTTGAGTTCAGATCTACCAAAAGAAACCCGCTTAAGTTGGAAGACCTCAGTGGATACGACAAAGGCCGGCCATCAAACGGGTGAATTAGAAGTAACGTACCCAGACGGTTCCAAAGAAGTAGTCGAAGTTCCAGTGAAAGTAGGTACGGATGCCGAAGCACTGACGCCAACAGTTCGCTCAGACCTAGAAGTAGCGTTGAATGGCGAATTGGCTCCAACTGATGTGTTGAACTCAGAGTTACCAAAAGATACTCAATTAAGCTGGAAGACACCGGTAGATACGACAAAGGCCGGCCACCAAACCGGAGAACTAGAAGTAACATATTCAGATGGTTCCAAAGATATGGTAAAAGTAACAGTTGAAGTAGTTGAGCCACCAAAAGAAACACCTGTAACTAAGCCAGTATCTGAAAGCGTTGATCCCCAAGCTAAAGAGAACTTACAAGTAGGATTAGGAAAAACGTTAGAACCGACGAAAGTGCTAGATGGCAAGACTTTACCAACTGGTACCCGATTAAGCTGGAAGACACCAGTAGATACGACAAAAGTTGGACATCAAACGGGTGAACTAGAGGTAACATATCCAGATGGTTCCAAAGATGTGGTAAAAGTAACAGTTGAAGTAGTTGAGCCACCAAAAGAAATATCTGTAACTAAGCTAGTATCTGAGAGCGTTGATCCTCAAGTTAAAGAAAAAATGCAAGTGGGATTAGGAGAAATGTTAGATCCCGCTAAAGTATTAGCTGATAAAGGATCTCTACCTACTGGCACTCAAGTGAGCTGGAAGACCCCAGTAGATACGACCAAAGCAGGATATCAAGCCGGAGAATTAGAAGTGACATATCCAGATGGAAGTAAAGACTTAGTCAAGGTATTAGTAAAAGTAGGGACTGATGCCGATATGTATACACCGGTCGGAAAATTAGGAGTTATGGTCAGCTTAAATGCTAAAGTTGCCCCACAACAATTTTTAGACACGGATCGCTTCCCAAAGGATACTCAATTTACTTTTGAAAAAGACTTTGATACTACGAACTCAGGTGAACAAAAAAATATGCTTAAAGTCGTATATCCAGATGGTTCCTATGATGAAGTAGTTGTTAGTGTTAAAGTATATTCCGAGGCTGACCTCTTCACTCCTAAAATGCGTGCTGCTCTTAAAGTGACAAAAGGTACGTCCTTGGCTTTAGATGACTTATTTGATGAAGGATTGCCAACTGATGCCCAAGTAAAATGGCTCGTTTTAGTCGATACGAATAAGGTTGGGACTCAAACCGGTAAACTAGAAGTAAGTTATCGTGATGGATCTAAAGATATGTTAAATGTCGTGGTTGATGTAGTAGAGGCTGATCAAGCACAACGTTTGACAGATGTTTTCCATGTGAATGGTCCTAAAGAAGGTTCCGCTGTAAATAATTGGAAAAAAGTTACAGGTAAACAACATACCGCCGGTGCAAAAAAACATAAAGAAGTTTTACCACAGACAGGTGAACACGAACACGAGTCGCCCACTCTTTTAGGGATGATGTTGTTGATGCTATTAGGAACATTCAAGTTTGGTTATAAAAAGAAACACTAAAACTTTAAAATAAGAGTGTAGATTTTTGTATAGCGCATTTTATACCCCTTAAGTAAATGGATGGAAATATCCGTCTAAATGCTTAGGGGGTATTTTAGTTGCTAGAATTTTTTAAGAAAAATAACGTAAATATACCAAAAAAATCAAATTATTCTGTATTTAAAGAGTTAAATCGTTGAAAACGCTTAGTTTCAAGAGTAAACTTAGAGTGTATGGGATTTACTATGAAACAATTTTTAGAATGGAGGGATAGAAATGGATATTGTAGATCTAGCGCGTTTCCAATTTGCGATGACAACGGTCTTTCACTTCTTCTTTGTACCATTTTCGATCGGAACGGCCTTCGTAGTTGCAATTTTAGAAACGTTCTACGTACGTACCAAGAATGAAGCTTATAAAAAATTGGCTAAATTCTGGGGAAATATCTTCTTACTGAGCTTTGCAGTCGGTGTTGTTACTGGTTTGATCCAAGAATTCCAATTTGGGATGAACTGGTCTGATTACTCACGTTTTATGGGGGATATTTTTGGGGCACCTTTAGCCCTAGAAGCTTTATTGTCATTTTTCATTGAGTCTACATTTATCGGTCTTTGGATGTTTACTTGGGATCGAGTAAAGAAGGGCACGCATTTATTCTTTATGTGGATGGTCTGTTTTGGGACTTTAACGTCTGCGTTGTGGATCCTGGCAGCTAACTCATTTATGCAACATCCAGTTGGGTATGCGATCAAGGGTGGCCGTGCTGAAATGGTCGACTTCTTTGCCTTATTGAAAAACCCACAACTTTGGTTTGAATACGGGCATGTTATCTTAGCTGCGTTAACTATGGGGGGAGTAGTACTCGCTGGTTTGACAGCTTTCCAAATGCTAAAGAAAGATACTACCAAAGAAGCTAAGGGCCTCTACAAGAAATCAATGCGTTTAGGCTTGTGGATGGCAATGATCTTTTCAGTTGGGACGATCCTAGTCGGTGACTTCCAAATGAAATATCTTGTTACTGAGCAACCGATGAAATTCGCTGCAACGGAAGCAATCTATGAAACTACAGGAGATCCTGCACCGTGGACGGCTGTGGGGATCGCTGATACTAAGAATCATACGGTCAAGTATAAGGTCGATATTCCAGTTCTTTTAAGTTTATTATCATATAATAAGCCATCTGGTTCAGTTAAAGGGATGGATGAGATCAATGCTGAAATGAAGGAAAAATATGGAACCACGATCGATGGGACCAAGATGGATTACATTCCACCAGTAAATACACTTTTCTGGAATTTTAGAGTGATGGCTGGCTTTGGTGCTTGGATCATCTTAGTTTCCTTTGTCGGTTTATTGATGACACGTAAGAAGAAAGAAACATTGTATAAACGGCGCTGGATGTTGTGGGCTTTAGCACTAACGACATTTGTACCGTTTATCGCTAATACAGCCGGTTGGTTTATCACTGAATTTGGTCGTTACCCATGGACTGTTTATGGTCTATTCACGATCCAACAAAGTGTTTCGCCAAATGTTTCGGTAACTTCCTTGTTGATCTCAAATATTGTTTACTTCACGCTCTTTACGACGCTTGCCATCGTAATGATCGGTTTAGTAAAACGTCAATTGCAAAACGATCCAACTCAAATGCAAGGCCACGGCTATGCAGATAAGATTTTGGATCCATTCGATAAGGGGGCGTTTTAAATGAGTTTCTTACAAATTTTATGGTTTATTTTGATTGGCGTCCTATTTGCAGGGTTCTTCTTCCTTGATGGTTTTGACTTTGGGGTCGGGATGGCAACGCGGTCATTAGCTCACAATGAAGATGAACGCTCACAAATTATTGAAACGATCGGACCCGTTTGGGATGGTAATGAAGTTTGGTTGATCACTGCAGGCGGAGCGATGTTTGCTTCGTTCCCATACTGGTATGCAACGTTATTTAGTGGCTACTATTTGATCTTGTTGATGATCTTGTTTGGCTTGATCATCCGTGGGGTCTCTTTTGAGTTTAGAACAGCGAGTGATCCAAAGAAACAACATATTTGGAGCTCAGCTTTGGCATTAGGTAGTTTGATAGTACCATTTTTCTTGGGTGTGATGTTTGTTTCAATGATCCAAGGTATGCCGATCGATGCCAATGGTAATATGAGTGCTGGTTTCTTTGATTACTTCAATGTTATGTCAGTTGTTGGTGGTGTGGCTTTAGTCTTATTGACTTATTTACATGGCCTTAACTACATTGCATTAAAGACACTCGGTGATATTCGTGAACGTGCACGTAACTATGCTGCTTTTCTCTACTGGATCTTATATGCTGGCCTAGTAGTCTTTGCAGTCTTGTTATTCTTCCAGACAGACTTCTTCCAAGTCCGTCCGCTCGGAACTTTGATCACAGTGGCTTTGATCGTTTGCTTTGCTGTTTTAGGGCATATTGCAACTTTCAAGGGCAACGAAATGTTAGCTTTCATTTCTAGTGGTTTGACAATGGTCTCATTGGTCGCAATGATCTTTGTAGGTATGTTCCCACGGGTAATGATCTCTAGCATCAGTGACAAGTATGACCTCTTGATCCAAAATGCTTCGTCGACCTCATATACACTGACTGTGATGACGATCGCAACGATCTGCTTGTTGCCATTTGTTTTGGCATACACGATCTGGTCATACTGGATCTTTAGAAAACGGATCGCACTTCCAGTTGTGCACACAGCGGAGGTAGTTAAATAATGGTCGATAAACTGCTGTTTAAACTAGCAGGAATAAGACAGATCATGGTAAAGCTTGCAGGACTCTCGTTTCTGCAAGCTTTACTTATCATAGGGCAAGCTTTATTTTTAAGTGCTACTTTGACTGATCTGTGGTTGGGAAAGCCACTAAAGAGTCAAGTATTCAATATTGGTGCTTTTTCGGTCTGTTTTATCCTGCGTCAAGGAATAGATCTGATCGATGCCAAATTATTAGATGATTATGCGCGAAAGAGTTCGAAAGAAATGCGTAAACGATTGTTGGAGAAGATTTTTATTCTAGGGCCTGGAGTGGTCCAAACTCAAGGAACAGGTAATCTGGTGACTTTGACTTTGGATGGGATCTTTCAGGTAGAAAATTACATCAAATTATTATTGAGTAAAATGATGAGTATGGCGATCGTGCCAGTCTTGATCTTGTTAGTGACATTTTGGATGGATATTACTTCTGGGATCATTATGTTGTTGGTGTACCCCTTGATCGTTTTATTCATGGTCATTTTGGGCTTTGCAGCTAAAGCTAAAGCTGACCGTCAATTTACGACGTTTCAACGTCTATCCAATCACTTTATCGATTCGCTTCGGGGCATTGATACCTTAAAGTATTTTGGTTTGAGTAAACGATATTCTAAGAGTGTTTATCGTTCAAGCGAAAACTTTCGCAAGACTACGATGCAGACTTTGCGTGTAGCTATGTTATCAACTTTTGCGCTTGATTTCTTTACGACTTTATCGATCGCTGTTTTGGCTGTCTTTTTAGGACTAAGATTGATCGATCAGCAAATGTCACTTTTCTATGGCCTATCGATCTTGATCTTAGCGCCCGAATATTTCTTGCCGATCAGAAATTTTGCTAATGACTATCATGCGACCTTAAATGGTAAGAACTCATTTCATGCGATCGCAAAGATCATCCATGCGCCTCTACCTAAAGCTTCTGAAGTCAAGTTGACTTCGTGGCAAGTCAAAGATAGTTTCAAAGTAAAGCAAGTGGGTTTTAGCTACGATGAACAAAATGGGATCGCACCTGTGAGCTTTGCGGTCAAAGGCTATCAAAAAGTTGGGATCATTGGCATGAGTGGTTCAGGAAAAACGACTTTGATCAATTTGTTAAGTGGGTTTTATACGCCTAATACAGGTGGATTTACTGTCCAAGGACATGATCTACCTAACTTGGATCTAGCTGACTGGCGTAAACAAGTCCTTTATATCCCACAATCGCCTTATGTTTTCTCAGATACTTTACGAAACAACATTGCGTTTTATACGCCTGATGTTTCAGATGAAGAGATCTATGAAGCGATCAAAGTGGTCGGCCTTGAGCGTTTAGTTGCTGAGTTGCCTGAGGGTCTAGATACTAAGATCGGGAGCGGAAAACGTGCACTTTCAGGTGGACAAGCCCAACGGATCGCTTTAGCCCGTGCATTTTTGGATAAAAAACGCAAGGTCATGATCTTTGATGAGCCGACTGCACACTTAGATATCGAGACTGAATTGGAATTAAAAGAAAAAATGATGCCACTGATGCAAGATCGTTTAGTTTTCTTTGCTACCCATCGGCTACATTGGATGCATCAAATGGACTATATCTTGGTCATGGATGAAGGAAAATTAGTTGAAAGTGGTACTTATGCGGAACTTTTAGCTAAAAATGGCTACTTTTGTAAGTTGTTAAGTGAAATGAGGGGGGATACAGATGCTAAATAAGTTATCATTTTTTAAAGCTTTGCAACATGATAGCTGGGTCAAGCCGTTTTTGAAGCATTATAAAAAAACACTTTGGCTGGCGATCTTCCTCGGCATTTTAACTTTTATCTGTGCAGGGGGTTTAATGTTTACCAGTGGCTATCTGATCACAAAATCAGCGACACCACCGGAAAATATCTTATTAGTCTATGTTCCGATCGTTTTGACGAGAGCTTTTGGGATCTTTCGCCCCTTATTGCACTATTTAGAACGGTTGACTAGTCATAACTGGGTCTTTAAGATGACCTCAGAGTTTCGGCGTAAGATGTATGATGCTTTGGAACGAGATGCGGTCTTTTTCAATAACAAATATCGCTTGGGAGATATCTTAGGTTTGTTATCAGAAGATGTTGCCCATATCCAAAATCTATATCTGCGGACCCTTTTCCCATATTTTACAGTTTGTGGGCTTTACGTCTTTATCATTGTTGGTTTAGGCGTGATCTCACCGCTGTTTGCTTTGTGGATGCTTGTATTATATGGACTTTTGATCTTTGCGCTTCCCCTTTGGTCGGTTGTTGTCAATGGAGCACGCCAAGAGTACGAAAAACAGCTCAAAAATGCGTTGTACCTTGATCTTACCGATAATGTCTTAGGAGTCTCGGATTGGATCTTTTCAGAACGTGCCAATGATTACCTTAAACGACACGAAGAAAATGAAGCTAAATTGCTTATGACACAAGAAAAGATGCGCAAATTTGAACGGCGCCGTGACCTAGTGGGACAATTTATCTTTTTGGCGATCGTTGTTAGTTTGATCATTTGGGCATCAAGTCGTTTTGGTGGCACTGAGACTGATTCGATCAACTGGATCGCAGCATTTGTGCTCTGTGTCTTTCCGTTGGCGGATGCCTTTATGCCACTGCCAACAGCTGCCCAAGAGACTAACGTGTATTTAGATTCGATCAAGCGTTTAAATGCTTTGCCGAACCCAGAAAAACGCCAAAAAGAACCAGAAGTTACAGCTCCTTATGAACTGCAAGTTAAAGATCTGGTATATGCTTATGCCGATGGTCACCATAATGTGTTGAATGGGGTCAACTTAAAGATAAGTCCAGGGGAAAAGCTGGCAATTTTAGGTCGAAGTGGCTCGGGAAAAAGTACCCTAGCTAGTTTATTACGGGGAGATCTAACTCCAACTGCAGGGTCAGTGACCTTAAATGCGATCAAAACGACAGAATTTGGCGATGAGATCGCTAAATATATCGGTGTTATCCACCAAACGCCATATCTTTTCAATACGACTGTAGTCAATAATGTTCGGATAGGTAATGAAGGTGCTAGTGATGAAGAAGTTTGGGATGTTTTAGAGCGAGTAGGCTTAAAAAAATTGATAAAAAAACTGCCTCAAGGACTGGAAACGATGGTCGATGAGGCAGGATTGAGATTTTCGGGTGGTGAAAGACACCGTTTGGCTTTAGCGCGGATCTTACTAAAAGATGCGCCGATCATCATTTTGGATGAACCGACAGTCGGACTTGACCCGATCACCGAACGTGCCTTGGTCAAGACATTCATGGATGTCTTACAAGACAAGACTTTGATCTGGATCACACACCATCTCCAAGGAGTCGAGCATGTAGATCAGATCGTCTTTATCGAAGACGGCCAGATCGAGCTACAAGGAGCTCCTAAACAGCTGGCTGACAATAAGCGTTATCAAAAACTTAAACAAGTTGATGAAGGCTATTGATCAGTTAGTTTTCTTCAAAAGGCGTTTGATCAACTTTTCGAGCAAGTCGCGTTTTTGCGAGGCTGGAAGCTGCGAAGTCTGATCGAGCGCTTTTTGTATGAATTTTTCAGCTAGGGCTTTGGCTTTAGTGACGCCGCCGTATTTTAAGACGAGTTGTTTGACAGCTTCCATATCGGCAGCAGTCATCTGCTCTTTTTTAGCTAGATAAGGCATCAATTCGGCTTTATGTTCTTGTAGGACCATTAATAAGGGTAAAGAATAGACGCCAGTTGCAAGGTCTTCCATGACTGGTTTATTTAAATTTTTGCCATCAGAGTAGTCAAGGATATCGTCTAACATTTGAAAACTCAAGCCGATATTTTGCCCGATCCGTTTAGCTAAAGCGACTTGGCGCCGGTCAGCTTCACTGAAATAAGCCCCTTCTTGACAGGCGAGACTAAAGATCGCAGCGGTCTTACCGTTGATATTGCGAAGATAAGTCAAAAAGCTCTGTTCTGTATCAAAACGGGCATTCATTTGGCCGATCTCACCATTTAAGATCTGACGCATCATTTGCGCATTGACTTTGAGATAAGGCGAGGCGTATAAAGCATCAGCGATCAGATCAAAAAAGACAGTAAATAACAGATCCCCAGCATACACAGCGATATCTTTTCCAAAAGCAGATTGAATGCTGACTTGACCACGTCGTTTAGGTGAATCGTCAATGATATCATCATGGATCAAAGTTGCAGTGTGTAAAACTTCGATCGAAGCTGCGAGTTTAAGGAGACGTTCATCAGCGATCGTAGTCGAATTTTCCTTGGAAAAGAGCAATAGCAAGGCGGGGCGGAGATATTTCCCGCCGTTATTTGCCATCTGTAAGAGAGCGCTTTTAAGTTTAGGATCGTTGACTTCGATCTTTTTTGCAATCAATTGATTGACGATCTGCAGATCATCTTTGACCAATGGATACTGTTGCCAAAAATTTAATTTCATTATTTAGGTTTCCTTCCGACATATTTATCTAGTTTTATTGTACACTATACTGTGAAGACTAAACCAGTACAAAGCGAGGTAATTTGAATGTCACTTAAGGTTTTCCTTGAACTTGTTGAGATCAAGGCCAAAACAGCCAGTGTTTTACCTTTCTTGCTCGGAGTATGTTTTAGTTATTATTATTATCATTCACTTAATTGGGCGAATCTTTTGCTCTTTTTTATCGCAATGTTTTTATTTAACATGTCAGTCGATGCGTGGGATAATTACAATGACTATCATAATGCTCTTGATAAAGAGGAGTACAAACAAAAGACCAATATTATCGGTCGTGAAAACTTATCACCAAGAGAAGTTTTATGGATGTTACTTGGAATGGCTGGGATCGCGACTGTTTTAGGACTAGTATTGGTCGTACGCACAGGGTGGCCGCTATTATTGATGGGGATGTTTTGTTTTGCAGTCGGGATCTTATATTCCGCTGGGCCACGTCCACTATCGAGTTTACCGGTCGGCGAGTTCTTTTCTGGCTTTACCATGGGTGGAATGATCATGCTGATAAGTATTTATATCAATACTTATCAGCAATTTACGTTTGATCTCTCTGATCTTTGGCGGATCGCTTTATTAGCGTTGCCGAATATGTTGTGGATCTCAAATTTGATGTTAGCTAATAATATTTGTGATCTAGCTGAAGATGAGCGCAATCATCGGTATACGATCGTGCACTATTTAGGAAAAAAACGGGCTTTGCAGGTCTATACTGCAAAAAATATTTTGGCGTTGGTCAGTTTATGTTTAACACCACTTATTGGCTTAGCCCCCTATACGGTCTTATTGATCGTTTTAGCACTCCCATTTTTCTACCGGCAAAATAAATTGCTATGGGAAAAACAAGTAAAAGCTGAAACTTTTATTACAGCAGTCAAAACTTTAGCTGTAGGTTCGTTTTTACAAGTTATTTTAT
>OFGP01001550.1_pt1 | contig 16230 bp, 15 predicted proteins | sample 1521781 | NCBI WGS metagenome assembly OFGP01 (sample SAMEA3504113, study PRJEB24116) | mouse gut metagenome | biome: mouse gut; feature: mouse-associated habitat; material: faeces | place: Denmark | collected 2011 | reverse complement strand
TAGGTTGATATAATGTCCTTATATTAACCTAAGAGGACTTTTTTATTCAAAAAGTATCAGCAGCGGGAAATTTTTGATAATAATTTTACACTATTCACAATTACAGCTTTCCGCCGACACGTGCATTTTTCATTCTGACTCTCTCCTCCAGCTCTTCCAGTGACATACTTGCCGGCGGCATCCCGCAGATTTTCAAGACGTTTTCCAGTATCCGCCCGGCGTCCTTTCGTGAAAGCTCCGGCGCCGTTTCTTTTTCCTCTTTTATCAGTCTTCCCATCTCTTCCTCCTTAAGGCGCAGGCCCGTTCTTTGGCTGTTACCTCTCTTTGCAGGCTCATTTTCCCGTCCGCCTTAATACTGGTACTTTTTGGAATAGTTGCTCCCGTCTCCGATATATTCCAAAATAGATTCGCTGCCCCCGTTGGCGGAGGCAAATGTCGGGTCCATGCGGTGCCACTCTTTTCCGTCAAAATAAATCGCGCCGTCTATCCAACCTTCCTCCTCCGTCCACACGCTTATCCACGCATGGTAGGCCGTCCCCGCATATCCCACAATCAGCTTGCATGGAACTCCCTGGCTCCGAAGCATTCCCGCCATCAGGGCGGCATAGTCGAAGCAGATACCTTTTTTGGAGGAAAGCACACTGTCTAACACCGGCAGATAGCCGCTTTTTACGTTCGCCGCCTTCTTGGTGTCGTAGGTAAGATTTCCCACCACGAAATCGTAAATCTTTTCCACTTTTCCCATAGCCCCCTCCGCGCTTCCCGCCAGCTCTGCTGCCTTGGCAAGGGTGGAAGCCGCGCCGCCGTAGTCCACGTACTGGTTCGGGCGGAGAAATGGCGCAAATTCACTTCCAAGCGCCGCCTGAAAGGAACAGGACAGCACCATGGCATATTTGGAATCCGCCACATTTTCCAATATTGTCACCTGATAGGTTCCGTTTCCCTCCGATAAAGGGAATGTGGCCGTAACGCCGGGCGTCAGGTTGTAAGTATAAGTAGCGCCGGGCCCGGCAACCTGGGCTTTCACCTTTCCCACCGTACCGGTATATTTCGCCGTCACATATCCGTCCGCTGTGTTGGAATAATCAATCACAGCCCTGTCGTTCTGTACTGTCTGCGCATCGGTGACCGCCGGGAGCGCAGCAGCCGGACGGACTAACGCTTTCGTTTCCCCGAAAAATGCCCATACCGTTCCCGGCGCAAACTGGCAGAGAACCGCTATAAGAACGGGAAGAACTATCCATTTTCCTCTTTTCATGTCCATATACCTCTTTATATAAAAATCAACTTATCATCCTGTTTTTCTGGCAACCACTACAAACCTGCCTTCCTTTGCATGGTAGCTGCAGGTGGAAAGCGTAAGAAGCTTATCTCCATAAACCGCCTCCACGCCCGTATCATAAATTGACGCTGCTTTCACTTTTGTTACATACTCCTCAAATCTTTTTTTGTCGCTTAAGTCAATATACCAGTAATAGCGGAAAGCGTCTTTTTCCTCCAGACTGTGTATCTGACTGTAAAAAGCTGCGATTACCTGATATTCTCCTTTTTCCGTAAGGGTGTCAAACCGGATGAGCGGATGTTCCTTTGCATATTCCCAGTTACTGTATTCATCCAGCTTTCCAAACATGGTTCCGTCTTTCATGTGGTGCCCGTAAATAATGGTATTCCCGCCCTCCGGGCTCCAGCCTTCACCGATAAAAAGGCTGCCGCTTACCGCTTCTTCCTTATCAAAGCCCCTCCGCAGATAATATTCGGGGTCGTCCGGCGTATTCATGACCGGATAATCAATCCCCAAATCCTCTATGGTAAGCCAGCCGGATAAATCCTGATTCTGCTCCCACAGTTCCCTGTACCCGGGCAGAATAAAATCCCCTTCCGTCTCCTCGCTTAAGGGCTCCGGCGCAGCGTCCTTCTCCTGCATTTTTACGGCCTGCCTCACCTTCTGCGCTAACATCAGATTGGCTTCTTTTTCATGCTTTGAACGGATACTGTCACGCAAAAGCATTACGGCGGAGAAAAAGCATAATACTGCAAATGCTGAAAATAACAGCATGCAAATTCTTCTTTTCATAAATTCTCCTTAAGCAGACAGCACCGGCGGAAACGCTTCCGCCAGTGCCGCAGCTGCCGGGATACCCTTAAATACTTATGTACCCGGCTTATTGTTCATGGATTTTGCCCTTTAACGGTTCTTTTTCCTGTGTATTACATCTGGGAGGAGGAAAATCATTCCGCCTAGAGACATCATGAACAACATCATCCAGTGATTACCTGTGGCATCACCGGTTTGAGGAGTCCCGATTGAAGCAAGGGGTACTTCCTCCTCAGGAATGTATACAAAATCATCTGTTACAGGGTCCTGCGTCTTTACATAAGCCTGAGGCACTTCCTCATCAAGGATAATTACAGTATCCGGGCTGTCGATTGTGACAGTTTCCGGCACTTCCTCCAAAACGGGAATTTCCTCGTTCAGCTCATAGGTTGTTTCTTCCGTCACCGGATTTACCACCCTTTCATAAACTACTGCCCGTGCCACGTCTTCGTCAGGAATTACCACAAGGGTATCCGGTCCGTCAGGCGTCACCACTTCCGGCACCTCCGGCACTACTTCTATTACTCTCGTAGGAGGGGTGGGCGGCGTGGGAGGTTCCGGCTCCTCGGGTTCTGCAGGAGGCTCAGGCTCCTGCGGTGCGGGAGGAGTGGGTACTTCCGGAGTTGCGGTTGGCGTCGGAGGTTCCGGCGTTTCAGTTGGCGTTACCGGCGGTGTCGTCGGTGCTTCTGTCGGCGTCGGTTCCTCAGTCGGTGCCGGTACTTCTGTCGGCATCGGCTCCTCGGTTGGGGTCGGTGCTTCCGTTGGCGTCGGCGTTTCGCTCGGGGTTGGTGCTTCCGTTGGCGTTGGTTCCTCGGTCGGGGTTGGTGCTTCTGTCGGCGTCGGTTCCTCGGTCGGGGTTGGTGCTTCCGTCGGCGTCGGTTCCTCGGTCGGGGCTGGGGTCGGCGTTTGGATTGGTTCTGGTTCCTTCTTTATCACATATTTCAAAGTGATGACATTTTCTGTCTCATCTTTTACCAGAACCAGTTTTTCAGGGTTACTGTCCTTATAGGTAAAGTCAAACGTTTCCCCGTCTATTGTATATTTGCTCCAATTGGGATTATTGCTTGCCAGAACTGCGCCGTCAATTTCCTCACCTACTGTACCGCTTGTCTTTGCGCCTGTAACTGTTGCCACTTTTTGCTCCGAATTACCTTCGTCAACATAGTACTCCCTGACAACTGTGTAAGTGGTTTCTTCTTCCGGTTCTTTCTCAATGACATATCTCAAAGTGATGACATTTTCTGTCTCATCTTTTACCAGAACCAGTTTTTCAGGATTACTGTCCTTATAGGTAAAGTCAAGCGTTTCCCCGTCTATTGTATATTTGCTCCAATTGGGATTATTGCTTGCCAGAACTGCGCCGTCAATTTCCTCACCTACTATACCGCTTGTCTTTGCGCTTGTAACTCTTGCCACTTTTTCGCCCGGATTTTCTTCGTCAACATAGTCAACATAATATTCCCGGATAACTGTGTAAGTGGTATCCTGATTCTCATCATCCTTTTCCCAAACAGCATAAAGAGTTTTGCTTACCGGATTTTCTGCGCTTCCCAGACCTTCTCTCCATTCCAAATCAACAGGATTCCCAGCCTGATATTCTGCCGTTTCAGCATCCGGTGTCTCCTCAACAAGTACATTTCCGCAATAACAAGTGGCAGACTTTGTATACAGCCTCTGGTCATATCCTGTTTCTCCCACCTTTATCACAATTGCCGTGGCAGGATTGGTGTAGCTGTAGACAGGATTATTCGCATAAGTTCCAACATAAAGCTGGGCGACTTCTTTACCATTATAATAAAATCTGTCAGCCGGAGTGTAGCCCGGAATACTCTCCAGAAAATGAACTGCTTCTTCAATCTCCTCCGCCGCCAGTACAGCCTCATAAACCGCATAAACCTTTTCCAGGGCGGCGCTCACATCTTCGCGTCCGCTGAGACTTTCGTCAAGAGCCTCCCACATATCGAGCAGGGCATTTACCTGATTTCCAATTGCTTCCGCATTTTCCGCATTCACTTTATCTGCGGAAGGAAGTGCCGCTACCGCATCCAGAAACGCCTGAACGGCTTCCGGTACTTTATCGGCAACAGGTTCCTTAACGGCTGTCTCCACTTGCACGACCACTTCGTCCGCCGTAACATTTTTGATGGTATATCCGCTATCCAGCGTGGCGATTTCCGCTCCACTGGCACTGACACTCTGCACTTCCGTATCCTCGCCCGGGTTCAAACTGAAAGTAAACTCACTTTCTCTGTCCAAATCCTTTATATCAGCGGAAGTATCTACAGCTTCTCCGTTAACCACTATTTCAATGGTTCCCGAACCTTCCACGGAAAACCGGAGAGAATAAACATTTTCTGTATCTTTTTCGCCGTCATTGTCATCGGTGGTATCTGTATCCGGCTGACCGTCATTGTCGTCAGGATTGTCTGTGTCCGGCTGACTGTCATTATCATCAGAATCATCGGTATCCGGCTGGCCGTCGTTGTCGCCAGTATCTTCCGTATCTGGCTCATTGCCGCTATCATCTGATGAATCGTCTCCGCCGTCTGCGTCTTTGTCATCTGACGTGTCCTCCGTATCTGACGGGGTATCCGCATCATCATCCGCTCCGCCGTCCGGCTTATCCGTACTGTCGATGTCAGTGATATCGCCTGCGCCCTCATCCTGTCCCTCTGTGGCATCAGCCTGGCTTCCATTTTCTACTGCCGAAATATCATCAGCAAAAGCGGAAAGCGACATTCCCATGCACAGAACCAGAACTAAAAACATCGCAAGATAGCGCCTGATAGTTCTCTTTCTTATCTTCATAATATTTCTTCCTTTCTTTGCACAATAAATTCTTTTCCAATGCAAAGCCTGGGCGGCCAGGCTGACCTAGCACTTTTTTGCGCCTTAGTCCCTATAGCTTTGCGTCCCGCCGTTTCCGGCGGTTTGCCAACTTCTTCGCGTTTATACACGGACCGTCCTTTCATTCCGCTCCGCCACCCGACAGTCCAAATGACGGAGCCTCAAAAACCGGCGGAGTCATATCCGTCATCTGCATCCCCTCCCCTCATCTTTGGATATCTCACTGGAACGGTTGTTGACAGAATCAATATTCTGACTACTTTTTTGGGGGGAGTTTCGGGATTTTTGAGGTGATTGAGGATTAATTCTCTTATCCTGTCATGAAAAAAATAAAAAAGGGCATAAAAATCCGGACCGCTTGAAAAACTTTTCCGCGGCCTTGCTCTCTTGCGCCCAAAATTCATAAAATATTATTGAAATTCTGAAATTGCCTGTGCTATAATAAATTCGAAGTATGTAATATGCGTTCCGGTTGTAGTCAGAATATTGATTCCGTCTCCGTCACCAGTCTCATCATTTCCAGATTTCTCGCATGTTCCTCCCCGGTGGTAAGCAGATAAATGCGCGTCGTCTCAATGGAGCTGTGTCCCAGCACGTCGGCCAGCTTTGCAATATCCTTATAGATTTGATAAAAAGAGGTCGCAAAAAGATGGCGCAGATTGTGGGGAAATACCTTGGAGCTTTCTACGTCCGCTTTTTTACACAGCGCTTTCATCTCCCGCCAGATTTGCCGCCTCGACAGGCTTGTACCGTTTTTCGTGAGAAAAATTTCTCCTGCGGAGATTCCCTGCGCCTCCACGTAATGAAGCAGCTTGCGCCGGAGCTTTTCCGGGAGAAGTATCGTCCGTATTTTCCCCTTCAAATGCACTTCCGCGCGCCCGGCTTTTACCGCTTCCACCGTAATATAAGAGACTTCGCTTACCCGTATGCCTGTGGAACAGATGGTTTCCATTAAAATCAAAAGCCGCTCGTTCCCTTCCTTTCTGGCGGCCTCCAGCAGGCGTTCATACTCCTCCTTGGTCAGTTCCTTCAACTCGTCCCGGAACATCTTTCTCTGAACCCGCAGAAATTTTACCCGCAGCCTTTCCCAGCCCATGAATGAAAAAAAGCTGTTAAGAGCGGAAAGTTTTGCATTCACCGTGACAGAGGCATAGTTTTCCTTCTGCAGGTGTTCCTTCCATTCTATAACAGCTTCCTTTTCCAGCGTCCTGCCGCAAAGCCAGCGTCCGAAAGCACGCACTTCTCTTATATATTTCTCGATTGTGGCCTTTTCCCTTTCTTCGTTTTTCAAAAACCTTTCAAAATCTGAAACCGCTTTTTCCGTTACTGCATTATTGTTCATTGTCTCTCCTCCTTAAGATAATATAAGTCTATCTATTACCTAAAGAGGAATTTTTTAAACATAAAGATTCAGGTTTCCTTTGCGATATGTTCTTTTCCTTCCTGGTCTTTATTACCTCTCCAACCAGCTTAACCATTAAATCATTTTCGGCGATTTCCTCCGCCGTATAATAATTCATTAGGAAAGTATCAGATTCAGAGCAGCAATAAAAAAGTGCAAAGCCCTTGATAATTCAACAGACTTTACACCTTTGATTGTGTTTATTATTCAATTAACAGATATATTATTCTTGTTCTTTCGGGTCGTGTGTTTCGATATACTCTATAAGTGCAAGTATTTCGTCACTATTCATGCCTTTTTCTTTAAGTTTGCGGATAAGGTTAACAACTTCTTTGCCTGTCATACAATCACCTACTTTCTCATTGTGGTTTGCGTTGCTGATTGTTACAGTACAAGTATATCATAACTGAGGTGCAAAGTCTATTCAATTATTAAGGTGGTTTGGTTTGTGTCAAGTGTTAGTTGGCACTTTTCCCTTTTTTCTGGTCGAGTAAACATATCCCTTACAGGATATGCCCCTCACAGAACCGGACGTGCGGCTTTTCCGCATCCGGCTCTTTACAAAACTAATTCTTCAACAGCTATCCTGCATATACACTTTCAAAATCTGAAACCGCTTTTTCTGTTACTGCATTATTGTTCATTGTCTCTCCTCCTTAAGATAATATAAGTCTATCTATTACCTAAAGAGGAATTTTTTAAACATAAAGACTCAGGTTCCCATATAATTTTTACCCCTTCACAGAACCGGCGGTCATTCCGGCAATGATATATTTCTGGGCAAGAATATAGACAATCATAATCGGGGCCAGCGTCAGGACAATAACTGCGCAAATCAGGTTCCATTCGCTGGTATACAGCCCCCAGAAATTATAAACCGATATTATCATTCCCCATTTCCTGGTATCATTCAAAATATACAGCGGCGTGATAAAATCATTCCAGCAGCTGATGAAGGTTAAAACTCCTGCGGTAATCGTCACCGGCTTGAGCAGAGGGAATACCACCCGGAAAAAGAGGCTGGCCGGGCCGCACCCGTCAATGACTCCGGCCTCGTCTATTTCCCTGGGAACCGTGATAATAAAGCCATGGAACAGAAACACCGCAAAGGGAATCGCCAGCGCGGCATTTAATAAAATCATTCCCCTGTAGGAGTTAATCAGATGCAGCCATTTCATTACCCGGATTGTTGTAACGTAGTTTACCGGGGCAATCAGTCCCACAAAAAAGAAATAAAAGCAAAAACGGTTCAGCTTTGATTTATAACGGGAAATCACATATGCCGCCATAGCGCTGACCGTAATACCGATAATCACGCAGAACAGGGCGATAAACAGGCTGTTAAAAAAGGAGCGTACCATATGGCCTTCTTCTATGACTTCCAGATAGTTTTCAAAATGGAGTTTATCCGGCAGTTTCATATTCATTCTTGCAGATTCCTGCGTCGTCTTAAGGGAATTGAGAACCACCAGCCCAAAGGGGATAAGCACCACGCCCACAAAGGACCAGGAAATAATAATTCTTAAAAAATTCAGCAATTTTTTTCTGTTCATCCTATTCCTCCTTCGGTGTGATTATCTTTAATGTGCTGATTGCAATAATTGCGGTGATGATAAACACCACAACGTTTAACGCTGTAGACAGTCCGTAAGCCCCGGCGGAATAGGTACGGAAAACTGCCGTGGAGATGACTTCCGTCGTATTGCCCGGCCCTCCTCCGGTCAGGGAAAAGATAATGTCAAACGCCCGAAGCCCATGAATCAGATTCAGTATGGTATTCACCACGATAGACGACGACAGGAGCGGTAAGATAACGTAGCGGAGCTTGCTGATAAAACCGGCTCCGTCTATTTCCGCCGCTTCATAATAAGTTCTGTCTATCATCTGCAGACCTGCCAGAAAAATAACCATGTTCAGCCCCACCTCGCGCCAGGTCTCCACGCCGATAACCGAAAACATGGCGATGCTTTTATCCACCAGCCAGTTTTGGGCGAGAAAATCCAGTCCGACTGCCCGCAGTATCTCATTGAGGACGCCCCATTGCGGGTGCAGCACGGATGTAAAAATGATTCCGATAATCAAAGGAGATATGGCGAAGGGAAGGAAATAAATCCCCCGCAAAAGCTCCCGGCTGCGGAAATTGTTATCCAAAAGCAGCGCAAGAATCAGCCCGAACAGGCTTTTCATCAGCGTCGTACACACGCCGAAAAGCAATGTGTGGCCGATAGCCGCTACGTAATCGCCCTGGAGGGAAAATATCTTTTTGAAATTGTTCAGCCCCGTAAATTTTATATTGGCGCTCATGGAATTCCAGTTTGTAAGGGAAAACCCGAAGGAAATCAGGCAGGGGATTACAAACAGGGCAGTATAAAGGATAAGGGCCGGTATCAGGAACCCTTTGCTGTATATTCTTTTTCGGTACATAAAGCCTCCTCCTGTAAAAACAGGCGGCTTCTGCTTCTTTTGCAGACAGCCGCCCGGATTATCTTTTATTCATTGTCAGCCGTTGTTTCAAACATCAAAGCTCTGTCCTCGTCAATCTTCTGCAGCACCTCCATCGGCGTTCTTCCGCCCATGTACAAATCCTGAAATGCCTTGCCCACATTGTCGGCGTTGTAAAAAGGCGTCAGGCTTGCAAAATCCATGCCCGTTCCCGCCGTTGCGTTTTCAATCATACTCGTCCAGGAACGTGGTGTCTCCACCGTAACATCCACCAGCGCGGAAACCACCAGATTTTTTTTGCCGTCGTAATACCTCTGGGCATTTTCCTTCTCTGTCATGAAATTAAAGAACTCCTTACATTCCTCCGCATATTTGGAATCCTTATTAATTACTTTAACCTCTCCCCCGTTGTTATGGGAAAAATACAGATTATCGCACAGCGGCACCGGGAACATCTCCCATGTTTCCGCTCCCAAATCGGGATATTTCTCCTGCAATTCCAGCGTAAAGGATGTATAAGTCAGTACCATGGCAGCCTCTCCGTTTGCCATGACGTCAAAGGCGCTGTCCCAGGGGTCCGACATAAAGTTTTCGCCAAAGTATCCCAAATCCACCAATTCCTTAATCTGCTCCGTTGCCTGCAAAGCCTCGGGGATTTCCGCAAACTTCCCTTCCGGGGTATTCAGTTTATCCAGCGTTCCCGGATGGTTTGCCTCAATCAGAGTCGTCATTTCAAGCAGCCACAGACACTGTCTCCATGCGTCCACGCCGTCCATATAAATCGGTCTTACGCCGTTTTCCTGCAGCACGGCGCACACCTGCTTAAATTCTTCAAAGGTTTTCGGTACGGTTAAATTATATTTTGCAAATATATCGGGATTATAAAGCATTCCCCAGCCGTCCACAGACCACATATCCAGCCCGACGATTTTTCCGTCATAGGTGGCCGCGTCCTTTGCCCAGTCCTTCAGCCTGCCCACCCAGGGCTGGTCGGATAAGTCCGAAAAATACATTTCCGGCATGTACTCGTCCATTCCGTTTCCGCCGTTGCAGTAGAAAATATCCGGGCCCTCTCCCGAAGCAAGCTTGGCCTTTACGATACTGGTATACTGGTCGTCAGGATTTAACTGAAAATCCACCTTAATGCCTGTTTTCTCCGTAAATTCCTTTGCCAGTACCCGGTCGATATCGGCAATCCAGCTTTGAGAAGCCGCTACGGTAATCGTCACGTCCTTTTTTCCGCTCTCCTCAGCTTCCGCTCCTTCTGTTTTCGCATCCGCTTCATTCTTTTTATTTTCGGATACACCTCCGCTTTTACTTCCACATCCGGCCGCTCCTGCCGTCATTGCTGCTGCCAGCAGCAGCGCCATCCATTTTTTCCATAATCTGTTTTTCATATGCCGTCCCTTTCTTTCTCCTTTACCTGTAATCTGTTATCTGTAACTGTTTTTATCTCGGGGAAAAAATCTCCACTTCTTCCAACGCATCCGTTTTCCCGAAGCTGACCTGTACGCCCCGTCCCGGCGCTGCCCAGCGCACGGCATTCTTCATCACCTGACGTATCTCCTTCTGGTAGTAAATGGGGTATTCCTCGTGTCCCGGCCCGAAGTAGAAAACCTTTCCGGCGCCTCTATGGTAGCAGCAGCCGCTGCGCAGCACATCCCCTCCGGCAAACCAGCTGATAAATATCAGCTCCTCCGGCGCCGGTATTTCAAAGGGCTCTCCGTACATTTCCGAATGAGGAATGTCAAAATACATGGGAAGTCCCTGTACAATCGGATGGCTGCGGTCGATTACCCAGACTCTTTCCTTTTCTCCTATTTCACGCCAGCGCACTTCTCCTGTGGTTCCTAAAATTCTGTCAAACACCTTTGACTGCGCCGATGAATGCAGGAGCAAAAGCCCCATGCCCTCCCAGACTCTTTTTTTGATTCTTTCTACAATTTCATCCTCAACCTGTTCATGCACCATGTGCCCGTACCATAAAAGCACGTCCGTCTGTGAAAGAATCTCCTGACTAAGCCCCTGCTCCGGCATCTGCAGCGTAACCGCTCTTACCTCAAATTCCGCTTCTTCCCTGTAGATATCCGCAATAGCCTCATGGATGCCACTGGGATAAATTGCGGCGATATGCTCATATTCTTTTTCCAGAATATATTCGCTCCAGACCGTCACTCTGATTTTTTCAGCCATTCTGCGCCTCCTTATCCATATAGCTCTTTAAAAATTCCTGCACCGCTACCGGCATTCCTGTATGCGCGCTCTCAATGGAGGCAAACAGCAGGGCGCAGCACTGTAAGTTGTCATCCAGGTTATTGGGCGGCTCATCTCCCCCGCCAATCCACTCCACAAACATTTCTATGAGCCATGCATGGAGCCACGCGCGCCTCTTTAGCAACGGCACATGAATAATTTCTTCGCTCTGCAAGTCCGTGGAGCGCACCACCTTCACCTGCTGGTGGTCCATAATTACCGTGCCGAATTCGCATTCCGCCCGGAAATATTCATCCTGCCATGTATTTAATCGGGCGGCATTTTCCTGAATGCCTTCATAAAGAGCATGCACTCCGTTCTCCATTTCTATGGTTACTGCGCAGGAGGTATCGGATTTTAACCGGCTCCAGGGCGGACGCCAGGTCTTTGCATACACGGTCTTTGCATCGGAGCCTGCCAGCGCGCGGAGCATGTCCAGGTGGTGGATTCCCCATTCCAGAAGATATTCGTCCTCCATCTCATAGCGGAAGTTTCCTTCCGGCAGCCGGTTCAGATAGGTTTCCGCAAACCGGCTTGTAATATGAGTCAGTTTTCCGTACGCCTCCTTGCGCAGCAGCGCCTCCATAGTCTGGGGCGGCTGGTCAAAGCGGTGGCTTATCGTTACCGCCATTTTCCTTCCCTTTGCCTTTACCTTGCGGTAAATACGGCAGCATGCTTCCATGGTATCGGCAATCGGCTTTTCGCACAGGATATCGCATCCGAATTCCAGCGCCAAATCTATCATCTGCTCGTGTACGGCGGGCGGAACCACAATATTTACAAAATCCGCCTCGTTTTCCTGAAGCGCCTTTCTCGCATCCACATAGCATTTCTCCGGCGGCAGCCCTACGTATTTCTGTGCATTGACGAAATTATCCGGGTTGATATCCACCGCCGCCACAATCTCCGCTGTTCCCAGCTCCTCGATAACGTACGGCAAAACGTCTGTGCACCAGTACTCTCCAAAGCCTCCCAGCCCGATTTGTATAAAACGTTTTTTCATCCTGATTTCCTTTCTTTGCAATTTATCCGCTTCCTGTTGTATCAGAGTATAGAAAAATTACCGTTACCCGTAAAGGGATAAAACCGTCCTGCTGTTTGGACTTTTTTTACTCTTATGACCGAATAATTGTTTTTGAAATACCCTTTTGCTATAATGGATACACACTCATTCAGCGAGGGGGAACCGGTATGAAAAAGGGAAAACTCCATATCAGGCTTTTGATTTATTACGGCTGCCTGATTACCGCGATTATCTTTGTGATATTTTTTTCTTTTTATTTTTATGTCGCCGGTTCCCTGGAAGAACGTTCCGCCCAGGCCCTGAACGTGATTTCCACCACCGTATCCGCGCGCCTTGACGATACTGTGAAGCAGCTAAGCAAAGACACGACCAGACTCCTTTATTCCGAAAAACTGAAATCTCTGTTTTACTCCGATAAGCTTTACAGCCAAAGCATGGATTCCCTCTCTGCACAGCGGGATTTCAACAATACCTTTTACGAAATTATGGGACCGCAGTTTCCCGCCTCCCAGATAAATATTTTCCGTGAGGACGGTCACTATATTTCTATCGGGAATTATACTGCCTTTGACAGGGCCGAAACGCCTGTAAAGGATTCCGAATGGTTCCGGCAGGCTTTGGAGGCGCAGGGCTCTCTTTTTCTAACGCCGCCCCATTTAAATGACTGGAGCTACTATCACCGCCCGGTTTTTTCCCTTTACCGTTCCTTTTCTCCCCGTTTCGGCAAAAAAAACAATGCGGTGATAGAAATACAGTACGATTACTCTGCCCTGGAAGATTTGATAAACAATATGAATATTTCCCAACAGGTTTATATTCTGGACAAAAACGGCAATTTCTTTTATCCCTGGGAGGATAACGGCCAAACGCCGCTTAAGGAACAGATTTTTTCCTGCTGGCAGGAAATCCATACGCTGGATAGCACAGGTATCTTTACATCCAGAGAAAAAAATATTATTTCTTATACCAATTCCGGCTATACCGGACTCACCGTTCTCGTGCCGGAAAGCGAATATGTTTTATCAGAGCCTGTCCGCAGCTTTCGGAACAACCTGATTTTTATCGGGCTGACTGCCTTTCTGGCAACCCTGCTGGTCTCGTACTTCATCGCCCATAAGGTGACAGTCCCTGTCCGTCAGCTCTATACCTCTGTTCAAAACCTGAACCTGGATACCTTGGGCTCGCATCTGGAAGAACCCTTATCCGGCGGCTGGGACGAGCTGGAGCTCCTCAACAGCTCTTTTCTGGAAATGAAAAGCCGGCTGGAGCAGTCTCTGGAGGAAGCCATTTCTTCAAAATCCCACGAGCTGCAGGCCCGCCTTCTGGCACTCCAGTCCCAGATGAACCCGCATTTTCTTTACAATACATTGACCACCATCAGCATCATGTCGGAAAACGCCGGATGTACCGACATTACCGACGCCTGCAACAGCCTGTCCTCCATGCTGCGCTATATCTCCGGCGATGAACCCGGTCTGGTGACCATACGGGAGGAAATTATGCACACTCAGGATTTTCTCAATCTGATAAAAATCCGTTACAGAGAAAATATACATTATGATATTCATATACCTAAGGAATTGCTGCAGATTTCCATCCCCAAAATGGTAGTGGAGCCGCTGGCGGAAAATTGCGTGAAATATGCGATGAACGGACCCGCTCCATGGGGTATCGCCATATCCGGCCGCCTTACTGACGCGGGCTGGGAGATTTTTGTGCAGGATAACGGAAAGGGATTCCCGAAAGAAAAGCTGGAAGAACTATATAACACCTTTACCCGCCTGAATCCTCAGAAGGAAATTCCCAATCTGAAATTAAACGGAATGGGGTTAATCAATATTTTCATACGCTTAAAGCTGATTTACGGCGAGGCTGCTGTATTTTCCATTAAAAATATGGAAAACGGAGGCGCCTGCGTCACCATCGGCGGGCCTCTTTCTCCCGGCTAAATATTTTTTACCGGAATTGTTATTACGGAAAGACCTGCTAATCTTGAATGCGCAAATCCTGCGCGGAAACGGAGCGGTATATGAAACCCTACAGTGTAATGGTAGCGGAAGACGAACCACTGATAAAAGAAAACATGATTTCAAAAATTCATAACGCCACGCCCTGTTTTAAAGTGGTTTACGCCGCCTCCAACGGACAGGACGCCCTGACACACATGGACAAATACCGCCCTGACGTTCTGATAACGGATATCCAGATGCCTGTTATGGACGGTCTTGAATTGATAGAGCAGGCAAAAAAGCGGTATCCCGACATGGAATGCATAATTCTCACCGGCTATAATGAATTTGAATATGCCCGTAAGGCTATGAAAAACGGCGTGCAGGAATACCTCTTAAAGCCCTTAAAGCAGGAGCAAATCTGCGATGTGCTGAAAACAATTCAGGCCAGACTGTTAAAACAGCGCGTTCATGTAGAACGCAACATTATCGTGTCCCAGCTTTACGGCTCTGATACCGCGAAGAATCTTCCTTCTTCACTGAAAAAGGAACGGTTTGCCGTCTTTCTTATCAGTCTGGGGCATCTTTTGCGGCATTTTTCTTCCTATGAGAGCGCCGCCCGTTTTCAGGAGTGCTGGAAACATATGAAACTGGATGAATTTATTGAAACCTGTCATTGGGGATACAGCAAATGGTGGCTTATCGACGACAGGCAGCCGAACCAGAAATTTTTAATACTTTCTTATCCCTCCGGGCACAAACCGGATATCACGGTTTTGGGCGAGGAGCTTTTGCACCATATACTTCCTCTGGTTCAACCTCTGATTGTCAATATCAGCTCCAGCAGAAATCTCAGCCTTTACAGCGAGCTCTGGCTTACCTCGCAGAAAATCAGGTTTCATCTGGAACATTACCTCTGTCTTGGTTCTTCCAGATTCCTGCTTTTGGAGGTTCTCCCTGAAGGCACGGATTATTTAAGAAAAGAAACGGCGGACTTTCAGGACATCCTTTTAAATCTGATAAGCACGGACAACCGCCGCAGCCTGAAAAAAGAACTGGAAAAATTCTGCCGAAAATTAGACGACAGCGCCATGCCCCAGCATTCCATGGAAAAGATTTTTTTCCAGCTTGTTGAGAAAACATACCGTCAGTTTCTGCCGGCCTCCGAAGCGGAAATCGCTCACCTCGAATACGATTTTTGTGAAAAACTGGCGTTGTCTCCGAATCTGATGGGTATTTTCAATTTTATCATGAGCGTGTTTGAAAATTTACTGCAGCTGGAGGAAAACGATATCTATGACCCGCAGGAACTGGTTAAACGAGTCCGCACATTTATAGAGCAGAACTATACAACCCCTTTAAGCCTTGAGTCGATTGCCTCGGCCTTTCATTTTAACAGCTCTTACCTGACCAAATTATTTAAAAAGTATACGGGAGAAACCCCTCTGAAATACATTATTGACCTTCGGATTGAAAGAGCAAAGAAGCTGATTGAGACCCAGCCGGATTTAAATATGAAAGACATCTGCACCATGGTCGGTTATTATGACCAGCACTATTTTAGCCGGATTTTTAAAAATATTACGGGAAGCAGCCCGTCGGAATACCGCAGGCTTCTTGACAGGCAGATGCCGCAGGATTTGGATATCCATACTTAAGCAGGGGGCTGTCTATTTCCCGCCAGCCCCCACATTTTTCATTCTGACCCTCTCCTCCAACTCTTCCAGCGTCATACTTGGCGGCGGCATCCCGCAGATTTTCAGGACGTTTTCCAGTATCCGCCCGGCGTCCTCTCGTGAAAGCTCCGGCGCCGTTTCTTTTTCCTCTTTTATCAGTCTTCCCATATCTTCCTCCTTAAGGAACTGGCCCGTTCTTTAGCCGTTACCTCTCTTTGCAGGCTCATTTTCCCGTCCGCCTTAATACTGATACTTCTTGGAATAGTTGCTTCCGTCTCCGATATATTCCAAAATAGATTCGCTTCCCCCGTTGGCGGAGGCAAATGTCGGGTCCATGCGGTGCCATTCTTTTCCGTCAAAATAAATTGCCCCGTCTATCCACCCTTCCTCCTCCGTCCACACGCTTATCCACGCATGGTAGGCCGTCCCCGCGTATCCCACAATCAGCTTGCATGGAACCCCCTGGCTCCGAAGCATTCCCGCCATGAGGGCGGCGTAGTCAAAACAGATTCCCTTTTTGGAGGAAAGCACGCTGTCCAGCA
>OFGP01001545.1_pt1 | contig 16294 bp, 14 predicted proteins | sample 1521781 | NCBI WGS metagenome assembly OFGP01 (sample SAMEA3504113, study PRJEB24116) | mouse gut metagenome | biome: mouse gut; feature: mouse-associated habitat; material: faeces | place: Denmark | collected 2011 | reverse complement strand
TGGTGGGCGCGGGGCCCGGGGACCCGGGCCTGCTGACCGTCAAGGGCCTGCGGGCGCTGGAGGGGGCGGAGGTGGTGGTCTACGACCGCCTGGTGAGCCCCGCCGTACTGGCCCTGATCCCTCCCGCCGCCCGGCGGATCGACGTGGGCAAGGAGGCCAGCCGCCATCCGGTGCCCCAGGGCCGGATCAACCAGATCCTGCTGGAGGAGGCCCAGGCGGGGCATAACGTGGTGCGGCTGAAGGGCGGCGACCCCTTCGTCTTCGGACGGGGCGGCGAGGAGCTGCAGGTCCTCGCCCAGGCGGGGGTGGACTTCGCCGAGGTCCCCGGCATCACCTCCGCCATCGCGGCGGCGGCCTATGGGGGCATCCCGGTGACCCACCGGGACTGCGCCTCCTCCCTGCACATCATCACCGGCCACGCCCGGGAGGGCGCGGAGCTGAACATCGACTTTGAAGCCCTGGTGCGGACCCGGGGGACGCTGGTGTTCCTCATGGGCGTGACGGCCCTGCCCGTTATTGTGAAGGGCCTGCTGGAGGCCGGGATGGACCCGGATATGCCCGCCGCCATGGTAGAGCAGGGGACCCTCCCCAGCCAGCGGCGGTGCTGCGCCGCCTTAAAGGCCCTGCCGGACCGAGCGGCGGAGATGGGAATCCGAAGCCCCGCGCTGATAATTGTGGGGCGCGTATGCGCCCTGGCGGAGGAGCTGTGCTGGTTCGAGCGCCTGCCTCTCCACGGAAAGCGGATTCTGGTCACCCGGCCCGGGGGCCGGGCGGGAACGCTGTCGGAGAAGCTGCGGGACCTGGGGGCGGACGTGGTGGAATTTCCCTGCATCCGCACGGAGGCCGTCTCCCCCTGTCCCGCTATGGAGGGCGCGCTGGAGCGGCTCTCCGCCTACGAATGGCTGGGCTTCACCAGCGCGGCGGGGGTGGATGCGTTCTGGACCTGCCTGCGGGGCATGGGAAAGGACGCCCGGGCCCTGGGCGGCGTGAAGCTGGCGGCCATCGGCCCCGCCACAGGGCGGGCCTTGGAGGCCCGCGGCGTAACCGCCGACCTGATCCCGGAAATTTACGACGCCGTCCATATGGGTGAAGCGCTGGCGAAAGCGGCGGCAGGCAAAGTCCTGCTGCTGCGGGCGGAGGAGGGCTCCCCGGCCCTGACGGACGCGCTGGCGGCGATGGGCGTCCCTTACGACGATATCGCCGTTTACCGCACCATTTACGATAACCCCCGTTCCCTGGAGCTGCGGGAGGAGCTGGAGGCAGGCGGGTTCGATTATGTGACCTTTACCTCCGCCTCCACCGTGAAGGGCTTCGTCTCCGCCGTGGGCGAGGACGCGGATTTCAGCCGTTTCACAGGGCTGTGCATCGGGAAGCAGACCGCCGGGGAGGCGGAAAAGCATCATATTTCCGTAAAGACCGCCGGCAAAGCGGCGATTGACGCGCTGGTGGAGCTGGCGCTTGAAAGGTGAGGAATGCCATGGATATCTGGGAAGAGCTGTACGCCGCCGCAAGGAAGGTGCAGAATGACCGCGCCATATCCCCTTTTATCGACGCCGGAGGCGTCGCCGCCGCCCTGCGGACCAAGGCGGGAACCATCTACACGGGCGTCTGCATCGACACCGCCGCCAGCTTGGGCATGTGCGCGGAGCGCAATGCCATGGCCTGCATGATTACCCATGGCGAGAGCCGGATCGACAAGATCCTCGCCGTCATGCCAGACGGCAAAATCGGTCCCCCCTGCTGCGTATGCCGGGAATTTATGATGCAGCTGGACCGGGACAGCGGAGAGATCGAAATCCTGCTGGACTATGAGACGCGGAAGACGGTGCGTCTCAAGGAGCTGGTCCCCCAATGGTGGGGCTATGACCGCTTTGCGCTGTAAATGGAGGCTGGTACCGCTGTGAATCACATGGATCTGCAAAACAGAGACTGCCGCCCAACGCTGGACGAGCTCGGGGCCTATATCAGAAATCCGGTCTTTTCTCAATTCTGCGCGGAGCTGATGATAACCTATTCCTGCAAGGAAAAAATCGAGTACAGCGCGTGCAGTATGGAAAAGGGATGGAACGTCAAGTTCCGAAAATCCGGGAAAACACTGTGTACAATCTATCCCCGCGAGCAATACTTTACCGTGATGCTGGTGATCGGGCGGAAGGAGAAGGACGCCTTCGAGGCGACGCTGCCCGACTGCTGTCCGGCGATGCGGGAAATCTATGACCGCACAAGGGAGGGCGGCGGACAGCGATGGCTGATGATCGGCCTGGAGGACCAGGACGATCTGTACCGGGACGTGTTCCGGGGCATCGCCGTCCGGGCAGCTAAATGAAAAAGTATAAGTTCGCCTTCGACCCCTGGGGGCTGCTGCTGTTTCTGCTGATCATGCTCCCCAATTTTTTCTGGTTCGCCGTTCCGGCGGCTAACGACGTCCTGCGGCGGGAATCCGTCACGCCGGTTTTGGACGCGGCCGCCTCCGTATGCCAGGTCCTGTTTGCCGCCGCCCTGTGCGCCGTTGTGAACAAGGAGCGGGAGCGGCTGCGCCTTACGCCGCTGATCTGGGCCTCCCTTTTCTGCGGAGGGCTCTATGCCGCCGGGTGGGCGTTCTATTACGCCGGCTCCGCCGGCCCGCCTGTCATCGCCCTGCTGACGCTCCCGCCCTGCCTGTGCTTTCTCTTCTTCGCGCTGGACAGGAAAAACGGCATCGCGGCGATCCCCATCGCCGTGTTCACGATCTGCCATGTGATCTATGGCGTTATCAATTTCATCATCTGAGGAGGAACCTTCTATGGACCTGACCAACCGTCCCCGCCGCCTGCGGCGGACCGACGCCATCCGCCGGCTGAACCGGGAAACCCGATTGAGCCCGGAGGCATTGATTTACCCGATTTTTGTGGACGAAACTCTCTCCGGCGTCCGGCCTATCGAGAGCCTGCCGGGGCAGAACCACTACGGCCTGGACAGCGTATGCCAGGCGGCGGCGGAGTGCCTGGCCCATGGGGTGCGCCACTGCGTCCTCTTCGGCCTGCCGGCGGAAAAGGATGCCTGCGGTTCCTCCGCCTGGGCGGAGCGCGGGGTGATCCAGGAGGCCGTCCGTGCCATCAAGGCGCGGTACCCGGACTTCACCGTCATCACCGACGTGTGCATGTGCGAGTATACGGATCACGGCCACTGCGGCATCCTCCACGGCCACGAGGTGGACAACGACGAAACCCTGGACCGTCTGGCGAAGATTGCCGTCAGCCATGCGCGGGCGGGAGCGGACATGGTCGCTCCCTCGGACATGATGGACGGCCACGTGGCGGTCCTGCGGAAGGCGCTGGATGAAAACGGCTTCCAGAACACTGCCATTTTGGCCTACTCCGCCAAGTACGCCTCCGCCTTCTACGGCCCCTTCCGGGCCGCCGCCGGGTCTGCCCCCTCCTTCGGGGACCGGAAGGGCTACCAGATGGACCCCCATAACCGGAAGGAGGCCCTTCGAGAGTGCGCCCTGGACGCCGCCGAAGGCGCGGACATCCTGATGGTCAAGCCCGCCCTGAGCTACCTGGACGTGATCCGGGAGTGCGCGGACGCCTTCGACCTGCCCCTGTGCGCCTATTCGGTGTCCGGAGAGTACGCCATGATCAAGGCCGCCTCCGCCGCCGGACTGGTGGATGAGCGGCGGATCATGTGCGAGACGGCCCTGTCGGTCTTCCGGGCGGGAGCGGATATGCTGATTACCTACTACGCCAAGGAGCTGGCGGACGCTATCGCCGGAAAAGAGATCGGGTGACCCGGCGGCGCGAAAAATTTCTTTGCATTTCGCCCAACACTTTGGCCTCCTGATTCGTTCTAATAATTGGAGATCAGGAAAGGATGTGCCGCTATGAAGATAAATGATGAAATCGTCCGGGATTATCTGGCGGGAAAATCCGTCGCCGGCTATCGCAGCGCGTGGTTTTTCCAAAGAAGCCGCCCGTTTACAGAGCCCTCCTATTCCGCCGGAGAGCGGGAGAGAGCAACGGAGGTCTACCGCGCGCTCCTGGCAGCGGCGGAGTCGTTCCAGCCCCTCAACCGGGAGGTATGGGACGCGCTGTTTCCCGGCTGGCCCGCCGCATTGGAGGATGCCTGCGTGGATCTGGTGATCGGTTTTCCCCAGCCCTACGACGCTATGGCGATGCGGGACGAAGCTGGGGCGTACCATATCATTCTGGACCTGCTGTGCTGGACCGTTTATCTGGGAAAGGGCAACCTGCGGTCCATCGCCCGGAATCTGCTGACCCATGAGCTGTGCCATATGCTGATTGGCCGGACCATAGCCGGAATTGACGACGATCTGAACGGGGGCGCTTATGCGGACATGCTGGACGCCCTCACCTTTCACGAGGGCTTCGCCCATCTGGTATCCTACGGCGGGAAGGAACTGGGGGAAACGGACTGGTCCTCCCCCCAGCTGCGCCAGGTCCGGGAATCCAGCCGCAGGGACCTGCGGCTGGCGCTGGCCGCCGGGGACGAGGCGGAGCGGGCGGCGTATCTGTCCCGGGCCAACTGCGGCAAATACTATGAGAAATTCGCCTGCATGGCCGGCATGCTGTATCTGGCCGAGCAGTGGCTGCAGGGTGGGACCGCCGCGCTGGCGGAGCGGTTTCAAGCCGGGTATCACGGGTTCGCGGCACAGTGCGCCAGATAGGAAAGCTTCCGGAAAGCCGCATCGCTTTCCGGAAGCATCTTTACAACAGGCTCTGGATTCCCGTCATCAGAATATGCAAAAAGCGCGGTTTTCCAACCGCGCTTTTTGCATGCCGTTTATCTTCCGGCGCGCCCCTTGCGGATGCGCCGGACTTTTGGGAAAGAACGCCGGTTAAGCCTCCGCTTCTCTCCTCAGCCGTATACGTCGAAGCCATACTGGCTGGGCGCGGGCACGGCGGCAAGCATGTCGTTAATCAGCGTCTCCGCCTGGGCCTCCATGCTCTCCATGGACTTTTTCAGGATCGCCATATCGTACGCGTTGGCGAACTCCATTTGGCTCATGCTCATGCTGGCAGCCGCAATGCTCTCCATCATGGTGTCGTTCTCCTTTCCTGTCAGTATTGTTAACGGCGCGGTCGGCCCTCGCCGAATCCGCTTACTCCAAATCGATGGGCTGGAACTCGCCGTCCCCCGTCTCCCGGAAGAGCTGGCTCATATCGCTGCTGAGGTAGTAGGTGCCCATAAAGACATTGGTGGCAGTCCGCACATCCTGGAGATAGACCTGCATCTGACGGCAGTGGACGCCGTCCAGCAGCACCCAGCCCTGCTGGGGATAGACCATGTAGGCGGTCATGTCGTCCCCCTCCAGGCCCAGCTTGCCGGGATCGAGGGTATTGAAGAAGTCCAGCTGCTCCGACATGGCGGTGGGCTGGGGTTCCTCCTCCTCGGGCTCCTCCTCCTTTACGGGGGGCAGGATCTTGCCGTCTATATACGCCACCTGGACAGCCACGGCATACTCCGACCATCCCACAATCACCCGGAGGATACGGCTGCCGCCGTCCTCGGTGGTGGCCTCGGCGGCCTTGGCCAGGGAAACCGAGCCCGCCAGAATGTCGGTGACCGGCTCCTCCTCCAGGCGGTGGTTCTCGCCGTCGATGGTCACAAAGCCCTGCTCCTCACCCATCAGCACCCGGATATACCGCTCCGCCAGGGCCGCGGGATCGTCCATCTGCCGGTAGTGGTAGGTGTGGGAAATCTCCAGGCTCTCCGCAATGGCGGCATCGGTGGGCGCGTCAATGGAGAAGAGGATCGCCTCCCCCTCGTACAGAAGACTGTCCAGGGCCACCACCTTGTCTGCCTCGCTCTCCCCCAGGTCATATACTTCCAGGGAGCTCTCCTTCTTACAGGCGGTCAGCAGGCCCAGAGCCAGCAGAACCAGCAGAAGGACTTTGGTTTGCTTTTTCATCTAAAATTTTCCTCGTTTCGCGCGGGAGCGGAGCTCCCTGAAATCACTGGCCGCGGCGGATGGTCACCTGGTCGTTGTTGCGGAGGACCTGGGTGAAGGGGCAGTCCGCACCGTTCACCTGCAGCACCAGCGGTACGTCCAGTGTCTCAAAATCGATGCCGGACCGGTCCAGCAGGTCCATCAGGAAATAGGGCCCGCCGTCCGCCTTGCCGGGCAGTACCAAAGGCTCCCCATTGAGATACAGGAAGAGGGGGCGTCGGGCGGACGCCCCGGACTCCTCCGGCCCCTGCCAGGGCGCCGCCGGCTCCGGTTCCGGAACAGCCTCCGTGGGAGGAGGGGCGCTGACAGTGGACACCACCTGATCTCCCGAGCGCAGGGGGGTGTCCAGCGACGCCAGGCGGCCATTGATCAGTACCCCGCCGGCGTAATCCGCGCCCAGCAGGTCCCCCGGTGTCCGCTGGGCGGACGCGCCGGGAACGGCGGGGGTAAACTCGATGGAATCCCCGGCGTACACCAGGGCGGAGGGCCTGGCGTCCTCCCCGTTGCGCCGCAGGACGCAGGGGGCCGCGCTCTCGCCCCGGAAGGTCAGCCGCTGGCCGTCCACCGTGACGGACAGACTCCTGCCCGTGCGTCCCACCAGGTCCGCAGAGGTGTAACCGTTCATCATCAGCAGGTCCAGCACCGTCAGCGAGCCGCTGCGGAAGAGCTTGGCAGGCTTGCCGTTGAGCATAATCCGGTAGCTGTCGCTGATCAGCCCCAGCCCCGCCGACACGGCGATGCCCAGGGGGGTGGCGTACTCCGGGTCGTTGATCTCGTACTCCCGGGAGAAGGCGCTGATGTCGTAGTTGTTCCCCGCCAGGGCCACCCGCCGCTGGTCCATGCCCAGGGCCTCGGCCACCAGCTCCTTGAGCCCCAGCAGCTTGCTGCCGCCGCCGGCCAGGAACATGGCTGAGGGGGGCGCGCCGTTGATGTCCGTCACCCGCTGGGCGATCTCCTGGGCCAGGGACTTGGCAGCCCCCTGGAGCGTCTCCTGGATCTCGGTCCCGGCCACGCTCTGCTCAAAGCCCAGCACGTCCCGATAGGCGACAGAGGGCTCATTGATCTGCATCTTCATCCGCTCCGCCGTGGCGAAGTCGATTAGGAACCGGCGCATCAGCGTCTCAGTGATCTCATCCCCGGCGGTAGTCGCCATGGTGTATCCCACCACGGCTCCGTCCCGGCAGATGGCGATATCCGTGGTGCCCGCGCCAATGTCCGCCAGCACCAGGTTCAAAAGCCGCAGGTCCGCCGGAATCACCGCATTCAGCGCGGCGATAGGCTCCAGGGTGAGGCTCGCCACCTCCAGCCCCGCCGCCTCCATGACGGTATACAGGCTCTCCACCACCTCGCTAGGCAGGAAGGTGGCTACCACCTCCGCCTCCAGCTGCTGGCCGTTATGGTCCTTCAAGGTCGCCAGGGGGTAGCGGTCCAGCAAGTAGCCGGACACGGTGTAGCCCACCAGGTAGCTCCTGCGCTGGGGGTCCGGCTCCTCGCTGAGCCGGCTCTCGGCGTCGGACACCGCGCCGCTCTCCAGCTGGCTGATAATGTCGCTGCCAATGCGCTGCACCTGGGGCAGATCTATGGCATAGCGGCCCCGCTCCGTCCGCAGGGCCCGCCCTGCGGCGGCCACGCAGACCCTTGTGAGCTTGCAGCCCAGCTTGGCCTCCATGCGCTCAGTGACCCGCCGGGCCACCTTGGCTACCTGCTCAATATCCTCGATCTGGCCGTCCAGCATAGCCCGGCGGCCATGCTCTTCTTTTTCAACGGCCAGGACCTCCAGCCGCTCGTCCGAGACACGGCCCGCCACACCGATAATACTGCGGGTCCCGATGTCCAGGGCATAAATCAGACTCTGGTCCTGCTTCTTCCATTCCTGGGGCATCGCTCTCACCTCATTCCTGCGCTAAAGAAAAGGGACAGGAGAGTGGATATGGCATCCCGCTTGATGCGGGACGCCATATCCACTATGTAGCGTCTTCGCTGAAGGGACGTCGTCCCGGGTCAGCGCATCAATACTTGGGACCGCCGAAGGGGTTGTCGCTGCGGCCGCCCAGCATCAGGGGATCGCCGCCGGAGGGGACGTCGGACCAGCCGGCGTCAACAACGGGAGTCACCCGGGGCGCGCTTCCAGAGAAGGCGCCCTTGCTGCCCACCTGGAACTCAGCCATCAGCTGGTGCATAATGTTCGCCTGGCTGCTGAGCTCCTCGCTGGCGGCGGCGCACTCCTCGCTGGTGGCGGAGTTGGTCTGCACCACGGCGGAAATCTGGTCGATGCCCTCGGTGATCTGGGAGATCGCGGTGGTCTGGCTCTCCACGGCCTCGGTGACCTGATCCATCAGCTGCACCACGCTGCCAGCCAGAACGGTGGTCTTCTCCAAGGACTCGGTAACTTTACTCACCACGTCAGCGCCCTCGCGGACGGCGGTGATGGAATTCTCAATGAGATCCTTGGTGGCCTTGGCAGCCTCGTCGGACTTGCTGGACAGGTTGCGGACCTCATCGGCCACAACGGCAAAGCCCTTGCCGGCGGTACCTGCGCGGGCGGCCTCCACGGCGGCGTTCAGCGCCAGGATGTTGGTCTGGAAGGCAATGGTTTCAATGGTAGCGACGATCTTGCTGATCTCCTCGGAGGTGCTGGAAATATTCTGCATGGCGACGTTGAGCTGCTTGACGTAGTCGTTGCTGGCCTGGACCTGCTCGCCGGCCTGGCCCACGCTGACCCGGGCCTCCTCGGCGGAAGCGGCGGTCTGCTTGGAGTTGGCGGAGATATCGTTGATGGTGGCGGCGAGCTCCTCCACAGCGCTGGCCTGCTCGGTAGCGCCCTGGGCCAGGGACTGGGAGCTGTTGGATACCTGCTCGGAGCCGGCGGACACCTGGCTGGCGGACTGGGAGATATTGGTGATGGTATCGCTCATGCGAACCACAAACTGGTTGACGCTCTGCTGGATGGGAGCCAGGTCGCCGGGGAAGGTGGCGGTCAGCTCCACATCGAAGTTGCCCTTAGCCATCTGGCCGGTGGTTTCGGAGATATCCTGAATGACGCTGTGGAGTACGCTCTGACTGGTACGCAGGGCATCGCACATCTCGCCCAGCTCGTTCTTGCCGGTGAAGCTGACGGGAACGCCCAGGTTGCCCTGGCTGAAGCCCACCAGCGCGGCGCGGACCTGGTTGCTGGGCTCAACAATGCTACGGATGATTTTGAGGGCCATCAGCACCACGGCCACAGTAGCGACCACCATCACAGCCAGAATAACAATGATGCCGATGGTGGAGGAGGTATTCTGCTGCTGAATAATTTTCTCCTGTCCGGCCTGGAGCTGAGCGGCCAGACTGTCGCCGGCGGCGGCGGCGGCGGCCAGCTTGGGAGAACAGCGGTCCACGATCATGCCCCGGGCAGTCTCGCGGTCCGTGCGGGCTACCTTGATAATCTCCTGGGCTTCCTCTCCCCACTCCTTCATAGTGTTGACAAAGGTGTTGAGCTGGGTCTTGTCATCCATGGGGAAGCTGTCGTTGAGCTCGGTGATGGCCGTCTCCAGGTCGGTCATCTTGGCAGTGGCGGTGTCCAGGTTGCTCATTTCCCCGGAGAGCACCGCGTCCCGCAGGCCGCGGGCGGCGATGTTGTAGTCGATGCGGCACTCGGAGGCGCGCTGGTTAGCCTCCACATAGTGGTCGATGATGTCCTGATAAGCCGCCTTCTGGGTGCTCATCATCACCAGCGCGGTGACGATAATAGCCAGAGAAACCAGGATCGTCGTGCCGAAGCCCACGATCAGGCTTTTCTTGATGGACATGTTCTTGAAATTCATGATGCGTTTTCCTCCTAATTTTTCCCCCGGGCCGGTGATCTCCATCGGCGGGCGTTTCTCGCCTGCCGGTGCACGGCCAGGCTCTCTTCTCTGCCCCAGGACCGGCCCGGCGCGGCGGCAGAAATTCCGCAGCGGGCCTGGATCTGCTCTCTTTTGGGATATCTATGGCAGCCGGCGATCAGACAATATCGCCGTACTTCCCGTTTTTTACATCGCCCACGATCTTCCCGTCCACCAGGGTAATCACCCGCCGGCGCAGGATGTTCACATACTGGCTGGCGTGGGTCGCCATGACGATGGTGGTACCCCGGGCGTTGAGCTCCGTCAGCAGGTGGATCAGATCCCAGATGACGTCGTCGTCCAGGTTGGCGGTAAGCTCATCCAGCAGCAGGATGGAGGGGCTGTTGAGCACCGCCCGGGCCAGCTCCACCCGCCGGCTCTCGCCGATGGACAGCTCCGCCGGATAGCACTCCTCCACGCCGGGCAGGCCCACAATCCCCAGGGCCTTCTTCACCGCCTCCCGGCTCTTGCGCCGCATCATGCCGGCGGCGCCGGCGGCCAGCATCAGGTTCTCCCCCACGGTACGCTTCCGGATGAGCAGCCCCTGCTGGCTGACCACGCCGAAGGTGCGGCGGGCCCTCACGCGCCAGGGCCCCAGCATTCGGGCGATGTTTGTGTTGTTGAGCAGCACCGTCCCCTCGTCAGGGGCGATCTCCCCGCTCATCAGCTGCAAAAGCGTGGTTTTCCCCGCGCCGCTGCTGCCGATGAGAAAGACGAACTCCCCCTGCTCCACCGTGAGGCTGATATCCCGCACGGCATAGGTCAGACGCCGCTCCTCCATATATCGCTTTGACACATGATCCAGACGAATTTCCGCCATTCCGCGGCGCCGCCCCCCGTTCCCGCAAGCGCGCCTGTTCCGCCGGCATAGACCGGCGGAACAAAACGCGACCAGCTACTTGTGATAAAATGAGTTTTCTCCCGCCATTTTCATGCTGACCCGGCGGTCCATCGCCACCACCTGCTCCAGCAGGCGGCGGGTCTTCTGGGCCTGCTCCAGGAAGACGCGTTCGCCGTCGTCCCTGGGCTGGCCCTCCTTGAGAAGCTCCCCGGTCCGGCGCCGGTCCTCCTCGGACAGCGCGGCCCGGCGGACCTTCCCGCTGTTGTCCACCTCCGCCAGCAGGCGGACGGGATCCTGGCGCATGGCCACCAGCATGCGGACCGACACCTGGTCGTTACGGTCCAGGCTCTCGGCCAGCTGGCCGGTAAGGTCCTGGAGCTCTACCAGGTAATTATACTTCTTTCTCTCCAGGACTGTCAACTCCAACCAGTCATCTTTTGTCATAACTGCCCGCCTTTTCCCTGGAGGCCGCCGCTGTTCTTCTCGGCGGTATGGAAGGCGTCCCGCATTTCCGCCAGCATGGGCCGGAGCTTTTCCAGCTCCTGCTTGTTCCGGCCGATCTTGATCCGGCCCAGCTGGTAGGTGAAGTACTCGTACATACGGCCCAGGTCCTGGCTGATGGGATACTGCCGGTCCAGAGTCTCGTCCAGGTAGTTGACAATGTCGATGCATCGCTCGACGGCAGCCTCGAAAGCGGGGAACTCCCCCTTGTCCAGGGCGATGGATGCCATCGTCGCCCGCTTGACCAGCTCGTCGTACAGCAGCAGCAGCAGCTCGCCGGAGGTCATAGAGCCCACGGACTGCTGTTTATACTGCTGATAGCCTCTCCTATCCATATGGGACGCCGCTCCTTTCTGTCATCGGGCGCTATCAGCCGCCCATCAGCCCCGCCAGCGTGGAGCTCTGGGAGTTCATCTGGTTGATAAGCACCTCCAGCCGGCTGAACATGCTGGTGTAGCGGTCCACCTGGCTCTCCAGCTTATCCTGCCACTGCTCGATCTGGGTGCCCAGGTTGTCGATCTCCTTCTGCCACTGGTTATCCAGCAGGGACAGGGAGTTCAGCGGGGTGCCCGCCTGCTGGATCAGGATGCCCTTGGTGGAGCCGGTGAGGCCCGCGTAGCGGTCCAGCTGGGTCTTCATGCCCTGCATGATGCCGTTGGTGGACGCGCCGCCCTCGCTGGTGCGGGTGAAGAGGTCCGCCACCTGGTCCGGATCGTTCTCCAGGGCCTCCCGGAGCTTATTCTCATCCAGGGTGATGGTGGTGACGTTCTCCGAGGAGAAGGAGGTGCTGATGCCGATCTTCTGCAGCAGGACGCTGTCCGCCCCGCCGGGCTGGAACACGCTCTGCATCCGCTCGTAGAGATTGCGCAGGGTGGAATCGCCGAAGAGGATGCCCTGCTTGGCCCGCTCCTCGTAGTTCTTGATTTCGCTCTCGCTCATGCCGGCCTTCTGCTCCTCGGTGAGGGGCTCGTAGTCCTTGAAGGCGCCGCTGCTGCTGCGGTAGGGCATGGTGGCGTACGCGCCGCGGATCTCCGTCATCATCGCGTTGTAATCTTCCACCATGCTCTTCACGGCGTCCACGATCTTGTCGGAGTCGGTGGTGGTTTTGAAGGAGACGGAGCCGCCGTCGGATTCGTCGAACTTCTCATTGAACTTGATGGTCATCCCGTCGATCTCCACGCTGTTGGAGCCCCGGGTCAGCTCCTTCTCGGTGCCGTTGACCGTTACTCTGAACTTGGCGTCCTGGCCGGGGGTGTAGGAAACCTCAGGCGCGTACTTCTCGTCGAATTCAAGCTCATAGCGGCCGAAGTCCGGGTCCGGATGATCGGCCCACATGTCCGCATCGACCTTCTCGCCGCTCTTTTCATTGGCTATTTCCAGCTTGCCGGTGTATTTATTGTAGGAAGCGGAGTAGCCGTGATTGAAAATCAAGCCGTTTAGTTTCTCGGCAACTTCATCAATCGTATCGTCCTTGTTCACGGTGACCGAATAGTCGCCGCTGGTTCCGGGGATTTTGAAATGAACCTTCTCCCCGTCCAGCCAGGAGACGCCGTACGCCTCGCCAAAGGTGCAGTCGCTCTTGTCGCTGAGCTCGGTGGAGCCGAATATGGCCTCCGCCAGGCCCCCGTCGATGGAGATCTGGTTCTCCGAGCCGGTTTCCTTGCTGTTGAACACGAACTCGCGGGTGGTACGGGAATAGCTGACCTTCACGCCGGCTTCGCTGTTGGAGTTGATGTCGTTCATGATCTCAGAGAGGGTGCTGTCCTCGGTATAGCGGCCGATGGACACGCCGTTGAGCTTGAACTCATAGAGCTGCTTGCCGTCCTTGTCCTTGACCAGCTCGCCATTCTCGTCCTTCAGCTCCAGGCCCTTGAGGCCGTCCTCGGACAGCAGGTCCTTCAAGCTCTTGCTGGTATTGAGGTAGTTGGTGGCGGTGCGGCCGATGCCCAGCGTCTCGCCCACGCTGGTGTTCATGAGCAGGCTGGAGCCGTTCTTCACCTCGAACTCCAGCTTCAATCCGCCGTCCATCGCCACATTGCTTACCTTCAGCTTGTCGCCGAAGGCGGACTTGACGCCGCTCTGGAGCATATCCGTATAGACCCCGGCCATATCGTCGGTGCTCTTGACGGACTTGCTCTCGCCCTGCTTGGTAATGGTGTACTTGTTCTTATCCAGCTTGCTGGTATCGTAGACATAGCTGACGTTGCCATACTTGTCCTTCACAGTGGAGGGCATCGTGAGCTTATACGCATTGCCGTCCTTGTCCGGCTCGGCCAGCTTCTCGATCTTGGGCATCTGGATGGACTTGGTCACGCCGTCCACGTTGATGTTGATGCTCTTCCCGGACAGATACTCGTAGGCCTTCACGTCCTTGGTCAGCGCGGTGTCGCCGGTAACCCGGAAGCTCTTCACGGGGTTATCCTTGTCGCTGGTGTCCCCGATGCCCAGGGTCCGTTTGACAGAGTCGCTGGCGGAGGAGATGCTGACGCTGTTGCCCGCGCCGGACTTGTCGGAAAAGGCGATGGTGCCGTTGGGATTCACGTCCACGCCGATACGGTCGGCGGCGGACACGGAATCGCCGTTGGACAGGGTGATCTTCTCGTTGGCCAGCTTCTCCTTGATGAGGTCGGCCACCTTCTGGGCCTTCTCCTGCGCGGTGAGCTCCACCTTGTTGCCGTCCTCGTCCACGCCGATGCGGTCAGTCACCTCGTCGAAGTTGATGCTGACGGACTTGCTGCCGTAAGAGAAGCTCAGGGACCCGGACAGGGTGCCCAGGGTCACGTCGCTGTTGAAGTCCATGGCCTCGCCGGCGGTCACCGTATTGCCGGTGTCGCCGTTGAGCTTGCTGGTGGTCACATACCGCGCGGCGGTGGCCAGCTGGGAGACGCTGTTGAGGATCACGTCGCTGTCCGTGCGGCCGGTGGCGCTGACCTTGTCCGCGTTCTCCCCCTGGGGGGCCACCTTCACAGCGCTCCTGAAGAAGGAGGAGCTGAGGAGGTTGGTGGCGGAGGTGTAGGAGGTATACTTGCTGGAGAACGCCGCCATCTTGGAAATAATGCTCCGGTAGGAATCCTGCTTCCACTGGATCTTGGTCGCCTTGTTGTTCAAGGTCTGAATCTTGTTCTGATAGGTTTTGACCAGGTTTTCGATCATGCCCTCGGTGTCCATACCGCTGGCCAGACCGCTGATAATATTGGCGCTGTTATACAGTCCGCTGACGCCGCTGCTCCCGCCAATACCGCCGATGGATGCCATATCAATCGCTCCTTTATAAAAAAGTCACAGGCTCTTTCAGAAATTTCCCAGAAAAAAAGAATATCCCTCTGTACTTTTTTATCGTCACGTAGTATAGTAAAGTTAAGAGCCACCAAAAAGATTTTGCAGAGCGGAGGGGATATTTTGTCTGCTGTTATCGCAATCACCAACCAAAAGGGCGGCGTGGGAAAGACCACCACCTCCTGCGCCCTGCTGGCCGGCCTGCACCAGATGGGCCGCCGGGTACTGGGCGTGGACCTTGACCCCCAGGGGAGCCTGGGCTTCTGCCTGGGTCTGGACATCGACAACTGCGCCACCGTCTACGACGTGATGAAGGGCGCGCGCAGTATCAAGGAGGTCGTCGTACCGTCGGAGTGCGGGGACATCCTGCCCAGCAACATCCTGCTGAGCGCGGCGGAGCTGGAGTTCAACAGGCCGGGCCGGGAATTCCTGCTGAAAAACGCCCTGGCGGAGGTCCAGGACGACTACGACTATATTATAGTAGACACGCCGCCGGCGCTGAACGTGCTGACGGTGAACGCCTACGTGGTTTCCGACGGGCTGGTCATTCCCATGGCCCCGGAGATCCTGAGCCTTCTAGGCGTGGCCCAGATCCGGGAAACCATCGACACCGTCCGCCGGTGCTACAACTCCCGGCTGAAGGTGCTGGGCATCCTGCTCAACAAGTACAACCAGCGCTTCACCCTCAACCGGGAGGTGCTGGACATGGCCGGCCAGATCGCCGCCCAGCTGGACACCACCGTCTTTGAGGCCAAGATCCGCACCAGCGTCTCGGTGGCGGAGGCGCCCGCCCATGGGGAGAGCGTCCTGAGCTACGCCCCCGCGTCCAAGCCGGCCTCGGACTTCCGTGCCCTGATCGGCGAGATCACCCGGCAGCTGCCCGTCTGATCCCGCCTGCAAAAGACAACCGTTTAAGGAGAGATCGTGCTTATGGCCAATCCAAAGAAGAATGCCAAAAGCAGCAAGACTGCTCATGTACTGAACCTGCTGGCCCCGGGCGGGGAGAGCGAAGCCATCCGTCCCCCCGCCGTCTCCCAGGCGGAGCCTCCCGCCCCGGAAGCCGAGGGGACTGCGGAGGGAGTTCCCTCTCTGGAGAACGTCTCACCGGCGGAGGGGGCCGTCAGCGCCGTCCGTCCCCTGGCGCCTCCCATTCTGGAGGTAGCCCGCAGCAATGACGAACAGGTTTCCCTGCAGATCAAGGACGCGCTGGAAAGCGAGCTGCTGAGCGCGCTGGAGACTTCCTCCAGCGCAGACGAACCGGAAGCTGAACCAGAGTCGGAGCTTGTACCCGAGCCCGAATCGGAACCGGAATCCGAGCCTGAACCTGAGCCGGAGCTCGAACTGGAGCCTGAGCCCGAACCCGAACCCGATCCGGAACCGGACCCCGAGCCCGAACCTGAGCCCGATCCGGAACCGGACCCCGAGCCCGAACCTGAACCCGATCCGGAACCGGACCCCGAGCCCGAACCTGAACCTGAACCCGAACCCGAACCCGAGCCCGAACCCGAGCCCGAACCCGAACCCGAGCCCAAACCCGAACCCGAGCCCGAACCCGAATCCGAACCCAAACCCGAACCCGAGCCCGAACCCGAATCCGAACCCGAGCCCAAACCTGCTCCCGCCCCCAGACCCGCGCCTCCCGCGCCGGACCCGGACGAGCTGGTGGTGGTCAACATTATGGAAGCCCTGGTCGAAGAAAAGGCTTCCCGGTACATTCAGATGTTCGGCCTCTGCACCTGCCCCCGCTGTATTGCGGACGTGAAGGCGCTGACCCTGACCAATCTCCAGCCCTCTTACATCGTGCGCCGCCGGGCGGAGGCCCACGCTATGCTCACCGTCTACGAGAGCCGCTACAACAGCACC
>OFGP01001537.1_pt1 | contig 16369 bp, 16 predicted proteins | sample 1521781 | NCBI WGS metagenome assembly OFGP01 (sample SAMEA3504113, study PRJEB24116) | mouse gut metagenome | biome: mouse gut; feature: mouse-associated habitat; material: faeces | place: Denmark | collected 2011 | reverse complement strand
TCAGCTCCCGTGCCGCCCTTGGGTCCTTCCGGCCGATGGCCTGAAGGATATCCTCGTGGTCCCGCACAATCTTGGTGTTCTTCACCGTGGACAGCGCCATGCTGCGCACCCGGTCGAAGTGGATGGAGATGTTCTGCATCAGGGCAAATATCTGGGACTTTTTTGCGATTTCAAACAGGATGCCGTGGAACTGGTTGTCCAGGGTCATCAGCTCGTTGGTGTAGTAGTTGTCCAGATAGAAGTTCTGCAGCCGGACATTGGCGCTCAGCCGCTCCAGGTCCACCGGCTGGGCCATCTCGCAGTCCAGCTCCACCACCGCGCACTCCAGCAGGCTGCGCATGAAGCGGGATTCCTCCACCAGCTCGTAGTCGATCAGCGGGACCGTGCTCTTTTTCTGTGGGTGAATTTCGATGATCCGCACCCTGGACAGCTCAATGAGCGCCTCCCGCACCGGCGTGCGGGACAGGCCCATCTCGGCGGCCAGCTCGTTCTCGCTGATCTGGCTGCCTGGAGCCAGCTCCAGATTGACGATATTCTCCTTGATATTCCGCAAGGCGTAGTCCCGGCCGGTCTCACGGGGAAGACGTTCCAGCAGTTTCATAGCGTCGCCTCCATATACAGTACCAGCATACAGGAATATTTTCCATGCGTCAAGAAGTTGTATACTAGTTTTTCAGATATTTTGTCAAGGTCTGTCGAACCGCGCCCGGTCCGGCCAGCTCCTCCCGGAGCATCCCGCCCACCTTGACCGCCACGCCGGCCTGACACAGGTCCACGCCGAAGAGGGCGGCGTTGGACAGGATGGGGGCCAGAAGCGCGTCGGAGGCGGACTCCGGCTGTCCCAGCTTCACCCCGCCCAGCTGCTCCTGAAGGGTGGACAGCATGGGGTCGGCGCTGCACTCCATGGCCTGGCCCTTGTCGTCCACCGCCAGCAGGTAGCGAAGCCACCCGGCGATGGCCAGAGGGATATAGGTCAGGGAAGCGGGGTCCAGGTCCTCACGGGCGATATAGCTCTTGACGGTCTCGCCGAAACGGATGGCCACCTTCTGGCTGGTGTCTGTGGCGATGCGCTGGGGGGTGTCGGGCATGAAGGGGTTGGTCAGGCGCTTGTCGATGACCTCGTGGATAAAATCCATGGGGCTTAGAATCTTTGGGTCCACCACCACGGGGATGCCCTCCCCATAGCCGATCTTCTCCACCAGAGCCTTGAGCTGGGGGTCCTTCATCTCGGCGGCAATGGAGTCGTAGCCCAGCAGGCAGCCGTAGACCGCCAGAGCGGTGTGCAGCGGATTGAGGCAGGTGGTCACCTTCATCTTCTCGGTGTTGTTCACCGTATCCCGGTCGGTCATATACACCCCGGCCTTCTCCAGCGGGGGCCGGGCCGTTGTCGAAATCGGCCTGGACAAAGGGGAAGAACTCCCCCTGGATGTTCTTCAGGGCGTAGCCCTTCTCGGTGATGGTGTAGCTCACCATCTGGAGGGAGGGGCTGCGGAAAACGGCTTTCAGCTTCTCCATGTCCTCGGGGAAGGCGTTCCCCGCCCGCGGCCCCTGGGCAATGGAGGCCACCACGTCCTTCTCCAGCGAGCCGTCGGGCAGCAGAGAGACCATCAGGGTCATGTTGTCGAAGGGGGTGTAAATTTTGTCGATAATGTCATAGTCAAAGGTGTCGGCGGCGATGATGCCGCTCTTGACCAGCCCCTGGTCCAGCAGCCGGTGCTGGACCAGGGCGATGAAGCCCCGGAAGATGTTGCCCGCGCCGAAGTGGACCCAGATGGGATTCTGCTCCGTCTCGGCCCGCATGGCCTTCCAATCGAACTTGGGCAAAGCGACCCCCGCCTGTTCCCAGGCGGCAACGTCCTGAATGCCTTGATAAGATAGTTTCATGGTGTTACTCCTTCTTGATTGGCTTGTTGTCAAGCTGCGCATTGGGCGCATGGCCGGGTCGCTTTCGCTCCGTCTCGGGCAAAACCCGCCGCACTGCGGCGGCTGGGCTTTTCCCCTCGCTCCGTTCCAAGCTCCCCTATGCGCCTATGCTTCGCTCTTCTCCCGCTCTAACATATCCCAGCAGCCCCACATATACATGATACCCAGGGCCCGGTCGTACAGGCCGTAGCCGGGGCGCACCGTGCCGGGCTCCTCGCCCCACAGGTGCCGGCCGTGGTCGGGGCGGATATAGCCGTCGAAGCCGCAGTCGTGGTAGGCCCGCATGATCTCCAGAATGCCGGTGTCGCCATCGCAGTCCCGGTGGCTGGCCTCGGAGAAGTCGCCGTTGGGCATGTGCTTCACGTTGCGGATGTGGGCGAAGGCGATGCGGTCACAGCAGGAGCGGATGATATCGGGCACGTTGTTGGCCCTGTTGGCCCCCAAGGACCCGGAGCACAGGCACAGGCAGTTGTGCGGGTCGTCCACCATCTTCAGGAAGCGGTGGATGGACTCCTTGTCCACCAGCAGGCGGGGAATGCCGAAGATGTCCCAGGGGGGGTCGTCCATGTGGATAGCCATTTTGATGCCTGTCTCCCGGCAGGTGGGCATGAGGGCCTCCAGGAAATATTTCAGATTCTCCCACAGCTTCTCCTTGGTGACGGGGGCGTACTTCTCAAACAGCTCGTCCAGCTTGGCCATCCGCTCCGGCTCCCAGCCGGGGAAGGTCATGTGGTACTTTTCCGTGAAGGACATGACGTAGTCTGCCATCTCCCGGGGATCCTGCTTGATTTTCGCCGCCTCGTAATAGAGGGCGGTGGAGCCGTCCCCCACGGGGTGGAACAGGTCGGTGCGGGTCCAGTCGAAGATGGGCATGAAGTTGTAGGTGACCACCTTTACCCCGAAGGGGGCCAGATTGCGCAGAGTCTGCTTGTAGTTTTCGATATACTGATCCCGGGTGGGCAGGCCGATTTTGATGTCGTCGTGGACGTTGACGCTCTCCACCACATCCATGTTGAAGCCGTACTCGTCCAGCTGTGCCTTGACCTTCGCGATCTCCTCAGGCTGCCAGACCTCGCCGGGCATCTTGTCGTGGAGGGCCCAGACGATACCCGTCACGCCGGGGATCTGCTTGATGTCGGACAGCTTGATCTGGTCGTTGCCCTCGCCGTACCAGCGGAATGTCATCTGCATCATGTCAATTCCTCCTATTTCAAGAACAGCAGCGGAACGGCGGGATCATACCCGCATAGCTTGGGAATCGCCAGACTGATGTCCGGGATAAAGGAGATCAGCAGCAGCGCGATAATCATGCAGGCATAAAAGGGCAGCGTCGCCTTGACCACCTTCTCCATAGGCCGCTTGGCCACGGCGGAGCCGATGAACAGCACCGCGCCCACAGGGGGAGTGAGCAGGCCGATGCCGCAGTTGAGGACCACCATGATGCCGAACTGGATGGGGTCCAGGCCGCAATACTGGGTGGCCACGGGCAGCAGGATGGGAGTGGCGATGAGGATGATGGGGGCCATATCCATAATCATGCCCAGCACCAGCAGGATCACATTCAGCAGGAGAATCAGAATAATCCGGTTGTCGGTGAGGCCCACAATGGCCTTGGCGGCCAGGTCGGGCACATGCAGCTTGGTCAGGCAGTCGCCGAACACGGCGGAGGTGGCGATGAGGATCATCACGATAAGGAGCATTATTTCAGTATGAACAACGAAATCACCTCGGAGAAGCAAAACCGCCTGCTGCGCAACGTGCTCTTCACCTTCTTTGTCAGCGGCGCGGCCTCCCAGCCCCTGGGCTCTTTCATCCCCTTCCTCCGGGAACAGTTCGGATTCAGCTACGATCTGTCCGGCGTACTGCTGTCCTGCCAGTCTACGGGCAACCTGATCTCCGTGCTGCTGGCCGGCTTTCTGCCCATCTACCTGGGCCGGCGGCGGGCCATCCTGGCCACCTCGGTGTGGATGGCGGCCGCCTACCTGATTTTTGCCAGCGGCTTTGGCTCCCCGGCCCTCTTCGTGGCCGCCTTTACCATGACGGGCATCGCCCGGGGGGGGGCAACTCCAACTTCTCCAACACCATGATCTCCACCTTGCCCGGCGACAAGGCCACCCGGGGCTACAACCTGCTCCACGGCTGCTTCGCCGTGGGGGCGCTGCTCTCCCCTCTGGCGCTGGTGTTCTGCACCAACCGGTGGCCAAACATAGGCTGGCGGCTGGTGGCCGGGCTGCTGGCCCTGCTGTGCCTGAGCCAGATCGCCGTCTACGCAAAAATGCCCCTGCCCCAGGAACCCGAAGGCAAGAGCGTCAAGACCGTGGACCACAGCTTTTTGAGGGTAAAGCAGTTCTGGCTGGGCAGCGCCATGCTGTTCTTCTACATCTCGGTGGAGTACGCCATCGTAGGCTGGCTGGTGTCCTACTTCCAGGACACCGGGGTGCTGAGCGCCGATTGGTCCCAGATGATGAACAGCCTGCTGTGGCTGGTCATCTTCTGCGGGAGGATGATCGGCGCGGCCATCACGGGCAAGATTTCCCGGAGCAGGCTGCTGCTCATCGACGGCGCGGGCTTCTTCGCCTTCTTCCTGGTCATGTTCTTCAGCCGGAATCCGGTCCTGATTGTACTGGGCCTGATGGGAGTGAGGCTGTTCATGGCCACCATCTACCCCACCGCCTTCGCCTTCGGCAGCGACTGCATCCGGGGCAATGACCTGGGGTGCAGCGTCATGATCTTCACCGGCAGCGCCGGCGGCATCATTACCCCCTTCCTGGTGGGCCAGGTGGCGGAGCGGGCCGGCATCCGGGCCGGCATGGGCCTGGTGGCGGTGTTTACGGCTCTGCTGCTGCTTTGCATCGTGCTCAGCGTCATCAGCGTAAAAACCAGAAAAGAAGGAGCGTAAATTTATGGAAAAGCTCAGTTATTCCCTTTTGGAGCGCCAGGGCTATGAGGGCTACCTGCTGAAAGACGCCCCAGAGCGGGTTCTCCAGTTCGGCGAAGGGGCCTTCCTGCGGGCCTTCGCGGAGGACTTTATTGACCAGATGAACGAGAAAGCCGGCTTCAACGCCAAGGCGGTCCTGGTCCAGCCCCGCGGGGGCCACCCGGACACCTGCGCCCGGTTTGCGGAGCAGGACGGCCTGTACACCCTCCTCCTCCGGGGCCGGGAAAAGGGGGAGGCGGTATCCAGAAAGCGGATTATCTCCTGCGTCTCCCGCTGTCTGGACCCCAAAGGGGACTGGCAGTCCGTGCTGGACTGCGCCAAAAACCCCGACCTGCGCTTCATTATCTCCAACACCACCGAGGCGGGCATCGTCTTCGACCCCGCCTGCAAGGCGGAGGACGCAAGCGCCCTCTGCCGGGAGCTGGGCTATCAGGACGACCTGCCGGACACCGCCGAGGTGTTCGCCTCCTGGATCATCGAGGGGCCCCAGTCCATCAAGGCGGAGCTGCCCTTTGAGAAGGCCGGCCTTCCCATCCGGGTGGTGGACGACCATGTGCCCTACAAGCAGCGCAAGGTGCGCATCCTCAACGGCGCCCACACCGGCTTCAAGATCGTCCGGGACTGCATGGAGGAGCCGGTCGTCCGGGGTTTTATGAGCCGGCTGCTCTACGACGAGGTCATCCCCACTCTGTCCCTGGACCGGAAGGACCTGGAGGACTTTGCCGCCTCCGTGGCCGACCGGTTCAACAACCCCTATATCGACCACGCCCTGCTCTCCATCGCCCTGAACTCCACCTCCAAGTGGAAGGCCCGGGTCATGCCCAGCCTGCTGGACAGCGTGGCCAATACCGGCAAGCTGCCCCCCTGTATCACCTTCTCCTTCGCCGCCTATATCGCCTTTTACCGGGACTGCTCCGCCCAGGACGACCCCTGGGTGCTGGAGTTCTATCAGGCGCACAAGGGGGACTCCCCCGCCCAGCTTGCCCGCGCCGTCATCCGCAGCGAGCGGATGTGGGGCGGGGAGCTGGCCGCCCTGGATGGCTTTGAGGAGGCGGTAACAGACGCCCTGGAGCGCATCGGCCGTCTGGGCGCCTATGAGGCCATGAAGGAGTGTCTGGCATGAAGCTGATCCGAATCCACCCCGCCGACAATGTGGCCGTGGCCCTGGAGGACCTGCTCCAGGGGGAGGCGCTGGCTGTGGACGGGCGGCAGCTCACCGCCGCCCAGGCCGTCCAGCGGGGCCACAAAATCGCATTGGCCCCCATCCCCGCCGGGACGCCCATTGTCAAATACGGCTGTGCCATCGGCCTGGCCAGGGAGGACATCGCCCCGGGACAGTGGGTCCACGTCCACAACGTGCGCACCGGCCTGTCTGAGAACGGGGAATACGCTTACCGCCACAAGACCTACGACCTGCCCCAAGCGGCTCCCCGGACTTTCCGGGGCTTCCGCCGCCCCGGGGGCAGGGCGGGCATCCGCAACGAGCTGTGGATCATCCCCACGGTGGGCTGCGTCAACAACATCGCCCAGCAGCTGGTCCGGGAGAACCGGCATCTGGTCTCGGGGAGCGTGGAGGGCCTGTACGCCTTCCCCCACCCCTTCGGCTGCTCCCAGATGGGGGACGACCACGCCCAGACTCGGAAGCTGCTCTCCGCCCTGGTCCGCCACCCCAACGCCGGGGGCGTGCTGGTGCTGGGCCTGGGCTGCGAGAACCTGACCATGGACCAGTTCAAGGCGGAGATGGGGGAGTGGGACGGCAATCGGGTAAAATTCCTGGTCTGTCAGGACGAAACGGACGAGATCGCCGCCGGGGCCCACCTGATTCTGTTCACCACCGGCCGGGGCACCCCCTTCGGCGCCCCCGCCCCCACGGTGAAGATCTCCACCAACACCGCCCTCTTTGAGAAAAAGAGGGGCTGGATCGACTTTAACGCCGGGACCGTGGCCCAGGGCGAGAGTCTGGACAGCGCCGGGGAGCGGCTGCTGGACTATGTGCTGTCCGTGGCCTCCGGGGAGCAGACCAACGCCGAGCGCCGGGGCGCACGGGAGATTTCTATTTTCAAGGACGGCGTTGTGCTTTAAAAGGAGTGTATCAACATGAAGGACCAGAACTGCGCCTACTGTATGCGGAACGGGTAGTGCTCTCCTGCCCGGAGCGGGATGATCCCGCTCCGGGCCTTATTTTTACGGTCCCGCAGAGCATTTCCTTGATTCACCGCTTGCGGAGGCGGGAAAAATGTATTAGAATAGGCAATCAGGAGATGAACGCCATGGAATTGCTGCAAACACAGTCTCAACAGCTTAATCATCAGCAGATTCAGGGGCTCAGGCTGCTGCAGATGGGCTCCCTGGAGCTGGAGCAGTACCTGCGGGAACTGGCCCAGGAAAATCCCATGGTCGATTTGGAGCCTGAATCCTCCGCCCGGGAGGAGGACGACGGGCTGCTCAGCTACCTGCGGTGGCTGGAGGACAACGACCACCAGAACCTCTACTACTCCCAGATGAGCGAGGAGGAGCTGGACCCCCTGTCCCGGATAGGAACGGAGGGCGGCCTGGAGGAGACCCTGTTCCGCTTCCTGTCCCGCCAGCTCTACACCATGGACCTGGATGAGGACCTGGCCGACGCGGTACGCTACCTGGCCTCCAGCCTGGACGACCGGGGCTATCTCACCGCCCAGCTGTCCGAGCTGGCCCAGGACAGCCGGTTTTCCCTCTCCCTGCTGGAGCGGGCACTGGAGATTCTTCGGGAGCTGGAGCCCGCCGGAGTGGGGGCGGAAAACCTGTCCCAGTGCCTGGAGCTGCAGCTGCTCCGTATCCGGGAGAACGGCCCCGCCCTGACCATTGTGCGCAGCTATCTGGACCTGCTGGCCAAGCGGCACTATCCCTCCATCGCGTCAAAAATGAATCTCTCCGTAGATCAGGTGAAGCAGGCCGGGGATATCATCCGGGAGCTGGACCCCCGGCCTGGCGCGATCTTTGAACGCGCCGATCAGATTCCCTATATTCTGCCGGACATCTTTGTGGACGAGGAGGACGGGCGGTACACCGCCCGGGCCAGAAAGCCGGGCCGCCCTCCCTTCCGGATCAACGCCTACTACCGCAGGCTGCTGTCTCAGTCGAAGGACCCGCAGGTCAAGGATTACCTGAAGGAGAAGCTCCAGCAGGCCGAGGGGGTTCTGCGGGCGGTGGACCAGCGGGAGAGCACCCTCCTGCGGTGCGCCCAGGCCATTGTGGACGGTCAGGCCGGATTCTTCCGCCTGGGCCCTCAGGCTCTGCTGCCCATGCGCCTGGCCGATGTGGCGGAAACGCTGGGCCTTCACGAATCCACCGTCAGCCGGGCGGTGCGGGAAAAGTACATCCAGTGCACCCAGGGCGTGTACCCCATGAGCTACTTCTTCTCCCGCAGCGCCGCCGCCGGGAAGCCGGGGGTGGGCGGAGCGGCCGCCAGGCTGCTGCTCAAGCAGCTCATCGACCAGGAGGACAAGCCCCTGTCCGACCAGAAGCTGGCCGGTCTCCTGGCGCAGGCCGGCTGTCCCGTATCCCGCCGCACGGTGGCAAAGTACCGCGGGGAGATGAACATTCCCGATCAGGCCGGGCGGGCCCGTTCCCTTTGAGTCCCCGGTCCGGACGGCAGATGATTGACAAATTGAACTTTCCCCCAGCCTTTGGGCCGGGGGACAGTTCCTTTCATTGAATATCGTTAAATATGTTCCAGAAAATCCACGATAAATTAGAAAAACCAGTTTTATGACTGGTGCAGTCCGTATCCGTCATTATTGCTAGTTTGCCTTTTTTATTTTCATCTATTATAAACAAAATCGTATTTAATACGCAAAACAGTTGACATCGATAAACCAACTTTATAGAATTAGAATCACAGAAGTTCGGGGAAGGCGAATCATCAGAATAAATCAGCTGGTCACCCCCGGCTACTACAAGGTGGGCGCCAACGGCTACCTGGAGGCCGCCAACGGCTGATTCCACAACCCCCCAATGAAATGATAACCGTGGGCGGGGCAGACGCCCCGCCCGCCTTATTTTGATGTGGTCACCAGCCGCAAGTCCGGGGCCAAATAGAGGTAGGCTTATGTTATATATCGGAATCGACCTGGGCACCTCCGCTGTCAAGCTGCTGCTGATGGACGGCGAGGGTGAGATTAAAAACATTGTATCCAAAGACTACCCCCTGGAGTTCCCAAAACCCGGCTGGAGCCAGCAGGACCCCGAGGACTGGAAGAAGGCCGTGCTGGAGGGCGTTCCGGAGCTACTTCGCGGCTTTGACGCCTCCCAGGTGGCGGGCATCGGCGCCGGCGGCCAGATGCACGGTCTGGTGGTGCTGGACAAGGAGGACAATGTCATCCGCCCCGCCATCCTGTGGAACGACGGCCGCACCGCCAAGCAGGTGGACTACCTCAACAACGAGATCGGCAAGGAGAAGCTGTCCCAGCTGACGGCCAACATCGCCTTTGCCGGTTTCACCGCTCCCAAAATCCTGTGGATGCGGGAGAATGAGCCCGAGAACTACGCCAAGATCGCAAAAATCATGCTCCCCAAGGACTACATCAACTACCTCCTCACAGGCGTCCACTGCACCGACTGCTCCGACGCCTCCGGAATGCTCCTCTTGGACGTGGAGCACAGGTGTTGGTCCCGGGAAATGCTGAACCTCTGCGGTATCTCGGAAACCCAGATGCCCCGGCTCTTTGAGAGCTACGAGAAGGTGGGCACGCTGCTGCCCGAAATTGCCCGGCAGCTGGGGCTGCCTGAGAACGTGGCGGTCTGCGCCGGGGCGGGGGACAACGCCGCCGCCGCCGTGGGCACCGGCACCGTGGGGGAGGGGGCCTGCAACATCTCCCTGGGCACCTCCGGCACCGTGTTCATCTCCAGCGAGAAGTTCGGGGTGGACCCCCACAACGCCCTCCACGCCTTCGCCCACGCCGACGGGCACTACCATCTCATGGGCTGCATGCTCTCCGCCGCCAGCTGCAACAAGTGGCTGATGGAGGACATTTTCCATACCTCTGACTACGCCGCCGAACAGGCGGACATCACCCCCGACAAGCTGGGGAACAACCGGGTCTGCTTCCTGCCCTATCTCATGGGGGAGCGTTCCCCCATCAACGACACCAACGCCCGGGGCACCTTCGTGGGCATGACCATGGACACCAGCCGGTCCGACCTGACCCAGGCGGTGCTGGAGGGGGTGGCCTTCGCCATCCGGGACAGCTTCGAGGTGGCCAAAGCCCTGGGCATCCCCATTCACCGCAGCAAAATCTGCGGAGGCGGAGCCAAGAGCCCCCTGTGGAAGACCATTATGGCCAACGTGCTGAACATTCAGCTGGATGTTCCCGAGTCGGAGCAGGGCCCGGGGATGGGCGGGGCCATGCTGGCCATGGTGGCCTGCGGCCGTTATCCCTCCGTGACGGCGGCCTGTGAAGCGCTGGTCCGCACCGCCGAGACAATTTCCCCAGACCCCGAGCTGGCCGCCCGGTATGAGGTCCGCTATCAGCAGTTCAAGGCCGTCTATCCGGCGCTGAAGGACGTCTTCGCCGCCATGAACGGAGTGCAGCCGTGAAAAAGACCAGCTGGACCGAACTCACTGTCCGGGTAATCCTGCTGCTGGCCGGGCTGACGGTGGCCCACCTGGGCGTCACCCTGTTTCTGGAGTCCGACCTGGGCTCCGACCCCTTCAACGTGCTGGTGCAGGGCCTGTTCCGGGCTCTGCCCTGGCCGGCGTGGATGACCCACGGCCGGGTCCACCTGCTGGTGTGCCTGCTCATTGTGCTGGTGCTGCTGGCCGTTGCCCGCAGCTATGTGCGCATCGGAACGGTGCTGTGCATGGCCCTGGGCGGGCCTATCATCGACCTGTGGACCCTCCCCCTGGCCCCCCTGTTCCCCGAGGAGCTGGCCCTGCCCTGGCGGCTGCTGGCCCTGGTGGCCGGGTGCGTGATTCTGGCCTTCGGCATGACGGTGGTCATCCGCTCCGAGGCGGGCACCGGCCCCAACGACCTGGTGGCGGTGGTGCTCAGCGACAAGACGGGAAAGCCCTTCGGCCCCGTCCGGGTGGGGGTAGACATCCTCTTTGCCCTGACCGGGTGGCTGCTGGGGGGCGTGGTGGGGCTGGGCACCGTTGTGTGCGCCTGCCTGGTGGGCCCCTGCGCCCAGGTGTTCCTCCCCATCAGCGGGAGGCTGTGTGAGGCCTGTCTGAACAAAATACGAGGTGATACGCCATGAAAATCTATTCCATTCACGACCCGGAATTTAAGCCCTACGGCCAGGTGCTGGAGGGCTACGACACCGCCTGCCTGCTGAAGGCCATGAAGACCATCCCCCTGCCGGAGGCCGGGGTGGCCTATGAGCCCAGCATCCCCGTGCTGGAGGCCACCTGCCTGTACGGACAGCTTCAGAACAACGCCTACGGCGGCATGCCCGTCCAGCTGGGCATGTGCTGGGGCCGGAATACCAGGCTCAACTGCCTGGAGTACCACCGGGACAGCGAGGTGAACGTGGGCACGGTTGACTTTATCCTCCTGCTGGCGAAACAGGACGAGATTGTGGACGGCCAGTTGGACACCGCCAAGGTGAAGGCCTTCCGCGTCCCCGCCGGTGTGGCGGTGGAGGTCTACGCCACCACACTGCACTATGCCCCCTGCCACGTCAACGAGGCCGAGGGCTTCCGGGTGGCCGTGGTCCTGCCCCGGGGCACCAATACCGCCGCCCCCGGTGCCGCACCCCTGAATGAGGAGGACAGGTGGCTCACCGCCCGGAACAAGTGGCTGCTGGCCCATTCGGAGAGTTCCGAAGCCGCCCAGGGGGCCCATATCGGCCTGAAGGGCGAAAATATCGACATTGCTGCGGATATCTGATCTCCCGCCCCAGGGACAGGAACTGCAAATTAGAATTGAGGAGGAATTACCATGCTTACTAACATCCCCGAGGTAAAACTGGGCATCATTGCCGTCTCCCGGGACTGCTTTATCATCGACCTCTCTGAGCGCCGCCGCTCCGCCATCGTGTCCGCCTGCGCCAGGGACGGACTGAACATCTATGAGTGCAAGACCACTGTGGAGAACGAGAAGGATATGCTCAAGGCGGTGGACGAGGTAAAGGCCGCGGGCTGCAACGCTCTGGTGGTCTTCCTGGGCAACTTCGGCCCCGAGACCCCTGAGACCCTCATTGCCAAAAACTTCGACGGCCCCTGCATGTACGTGGCCGCCGCCGAGGGGGACGGCGACCTGATCAACGGCCGGGGCGACGCCTACTGCGGCATGCTCAACTGCTCCTACAATCTGGGGATGCGCCATTTGAAGGCCTTTATCCCCGAGTACCCTGTGGGCACCGCCGAGGACATCGCCAAAATGATCGGCGAGTTCAAGCCCATCGCCTGCGCCCTCATCGGTCTGTCCCAGTTGAAAATCATTACCTTCGGACCCCGGCCCCAGGACTTCTTTGCCTGCAACGCCCCCATCAAGGGCCTGTACGAGATCGGTGTGGAGGTGGAGGAGAACTCCGAGCTGGACCTGCTGGTGGCCTATAAGGCCCACGCCAACGACCCCCGCATCCCCGCTGTCTGCGAGGACATGGCCAAGGAGATGGGGGAGGGCTGCTACTACCCCGAAATGAACGAGCGCATGGCTCAGCTGGAGCTGACCCTGCTGGACTGGGCGGAGGCCCACAAGGGTTCCCGCCAGTACGTGGCCTTCGCCGACAAGTGCTGGCCCGCCTTCCCCGAGGCCTTCGGCTTTGAGCCTTGCTATGTCAACTCCCGTCTGGTGAGCCGGGGCATCCCCGTGTCCTGCGAGGTGGATATCTACGGCGCTCTGTCCGAGTACATCGGCATGTGCGTCTCCGGCGACACCGTCACCCTCCTGGATATCAACAACTCCGTCCCCGCCTCCATCTACGAGGAGGACATCAAGGGCAAATTCGACTATCAGCTCACCGACACTTTCATGGGCTTCCACTGCGGCAACACCCCGTCCTGCAAGCTGTGCGCCGACCGGGCGGTGAAGTACCAGCTGATCCAGCACCGGCTGCTGGAGCCCAAGGACAGCGAGCCTGACTTCACCCGGGGCACTCTGGAGGGCGACATCGCCGCCAGCGACATCACCTTCTACCGCCTCCAGTGCGACAGCGAGGGGGTCCTCCGGGCCTACATCGCCCAGGGCGAGGTGCTGGACGTGAAGACCCGCTCCTTCGGCGGCATCGGCGTGTTCGCCATCCCGGAGATGGGCCGGTTCTACCGCCATGTCCTCATCCAGAAGCGTTACCCCCACCACGGGGCGGTGGCCTTCGGCCACTACGGCAAGGCCCTGTTTGAGGTGTTCAAGTTCCTGGGGGTCCAGGATATTGCCTACAACCAGCCCAAGACCCTGCCCTATCCTACAGAGAATCCTTGGCGCTAACCTTTATTCCTTAGTTTAAGACCACCCATATTTATTAGCACAAAAAGATGGCTTACGTTACCCAGGAGTAAGCCATCTTTCTGTACTTTCATCCCTTCCGTAACAAACATCATTTTACCCCCTGCCGTTCGTGATGCAGGTCTTGAATTGATAACGAAACATGACGGCCCTCCATTTTAGGCACCCGGAAGTCAATCAGGTATATAAGGAGGATACAACATGAAGGAATCAATCTACAAGACCTATGAGGAACTGCCGCTGTTCCTCAACGCAGAGTTGGTGGCAAAAGTTTTGGGTATCGCACCGTCCAACAGCTATGAGTTGCTACACGAAGCAGACTTCCCAGTGTTGAAAGTCGGCAGCAGAATGGTGGTACCCAAGGAAAAATTTATCCAGTGGGTGGAGGATCACACTTAGGGGGGTACACAGTGAGTAAGATAAACAAAAACTATTTTCCCACACCCAACGAAATTTTTTCTCTGGGATTATCGCCTGGAGAGTTCGCAGTGTACTCTTACCTGCTCCGCTGTGCAAATCGGCGTACCCACCAGTGCTGGCCCAGCTACAGAACCATCGGTGCAGCGACACAGATGAGTGTCAACACAGTGCGCAAACACGTATGCTCTCTCGCTGACAAAGGACTCATCAGCACAGAGGACACCACAGTTTTTACCAAGACCGGTCTCAAGCACAACGGAAGTCTGCTCTACATCATCCGTCCATTCCAAAAGGTACTGGATGCTCACCAGCGGAATGAGCTGCGCCGACTGGAGATGGAAAAAGCAAGATGGGAGTACGCAAAAACTGTGTCGCTGTAAACAAGGAAAGGCTCTCGTCACAGCCTGTGCGCCGCTGTGTGGCCTCGTGGGCGTCCGGAAGGTAACAACGCCGGCCCTCATCGCAGACGTAGCCGTGTCAAAAGCGTGTGGCCGATGTACGCCATCCAGCGAAATCAGCACAACCGAAAGTGGCAGGTGAACCGAGGGGTCGAAAAATGTGCAGGATAAAGGCCGGGGGTCGCTTACGCGTCCCCCAGCCAGCCACACCGCCCCGCAGAGCGGGTCGGAGCTTTTCCATAGGTGGTCGGAATTTTTACTTTTTGCTGTGGCAGGTGGCCGGTATCAGGAAATCCAGAGAGAAAACCGCAGTGTTTTGCCATTCCGCAAGGTGGCCGTGCAGGTGGTTTTCATAGATTTTGCGAGGATCAGCGCGGGGGTCAGTTTTTCCGCTGCTCTTACAACCACCACGATACTGCCGGTTCCAGGCGGGGATATGCGCAGAATTTGATGTGCAGAAAACAAAGAAGAAGTTCTACCATGAAATGCACCAGCGCCTCCAATGAGAAAGCCGTCTGCAACAGTTCGGATTTTCTCCTCTGCCTACGCAACACACCTGGAAAGACACCACCGTCGAGAGACATACAAAAAAGTAGTAGCTATTCCTGTAAAGGTGTGGTATGGTGTGTGGCTACAAGGAGGTGACAACCCATGGCAAAAAAGAGAGCCAACGGCGAGGACAACATCCGCAAGCGGAAAGATGGCCGCTGGGAGGGCCGGTACACCGCTGGCTACGATCCCGAAACCGGCAAACGAATCATCAGAAATGTGTTGGGCAAGACCCAGGCAGAGGTCAAAGAGAAGCTGGCCCAGGCACAGCAGGAGACTGCCGGTCTGGACATGGGACGCAGCGAGGACTACACGGTGGCCACCTGGCTCCGCAGCTGGTACGAACTCTACGCCAAGCCTAACGTCAGACCAGCGACGGCAGACCGCTACCAACTGATTATCGAGACCTACACCATCCCCCGCATCGGAAAAATCAAGCTCAAGAGGCTGACCCCCCGTGATCTTCAGAAGCTCTACAAAGACCTGATGGAGAAGGGCAGAGTTCAGAAACGAAATGGCAAAGGCAACCCTGGGCTGAGCAGCACCACGGTACGCAACGTCCATCTCACCCTCCACTGTGCATTCGAGAGAGCGGTAAAGGAGCGGCTCATTCCCCGCAATCCTACCGATGACTGCATTGCGCCAAAAGTGCAGAAGGTGGAAATGAAGACGCTCCTGCCAGAGCATCTGAAATCCTATCTGGATGCAGCTAACGCCAGAGACGTCCTGCCCATGTTCTACCTAGAGCTGGTCAGCGGGCTGAGGAAGGGCAAACTGGTGGCGCTCCTTTGGAGTGACCTGGATGCAGAACACAGGACGATCTCCGTCAGCAAACAGTACGTCCGCAACCCCAGCGGAGAGGTTATGCTCTCCAGGCCCAAGACAGAAACCTCGGTACGGCAGGTATCAATCCCACAGGACGCGGTGGACCTACTAATCCAGGAACACAGCAAGCACCCTGATAACCAGTACATGTTCCCCTCGCCGGTCACTGGAGAGATGTATCACCCGGACTCGGTGGTGAAACTCCACGAAAAGATTTTGAAAGACGCAGGGCTGGAACACATTCGTTTCCACGACCTGAGACACACATTCGCGACCCTGGCCCTCCAGAACGGAGTGGATGTGAAAACGGTCAGCAGTATGCTGGGACACTACGATGCAGGCTTCACCCTTCGCACCTACACCCACGCCACCAGGCAACAGCAGAATCGAGCGGCAGAGACGATGGGAAATTTTATGGCACAGGTCATGTAGAGCGAAAAATCCGGCAAAAACGCCAGACAGGAAAGCGAAGCTTCCTGTCTGGCACTCTCTGTCCCTTTCCGGACATTTCGGCGTGTGGGTCACGGTGTGGGTCAACAAAAAACCGCAAAAATAAACTCGCCCTAAAAGTTACAGAAATGGAAAAATCCCGCCAGAATCAACGGATTCTAACGGGATTTTGGAGCTGCTACCCAGATTTGAACTGGGGCTTTCCCTTACTTAAAGATACGGAAACAGGGACAGTCCCCACACGGCACTTTCTAACACCCCGCCCGGAGAACATAGCTAAAACACAAGAAACAGGGAGCCGTCCAGGCCCCTGTTTTTTCATGCTCACCAGCGGCCCCAGCTTCACCGCCTCAAAAAACCTATGGCCCGCAGGCCATCCAAGCGACGACAATTCCCACGGGAGCCAGCCCCAATGTCTTGCCAGCCTATCGGCGGGGAATTGA
>OFGP01001535.1_pt1 | contig 16384 bp, 18 predicted proteins | sample 1521781 | NCBI WGS metagenome assembly OFGP01 (sample SAMEA3504113, study PRJEB24116) | mouse gut metagenome | biome: mouse gut; feature: mouse-associated habitat; material: faeces | place: Denmark | collected 2011 | reverse complement strand
ACCGCCGCCGCGCCAATTCTTGAAAATACACTTTCAATTTGTCGCACATGTAAAGTGTCCGCCTGGCGTTGTGAGTTTTCAACGGCACCAGCTTGATAAGCCCGTCCTGATATTGCATTTGACGGTCAATCAAAATCGTGCCGCGCTCCACGTCCACATTCTCCCATTTTAGCCCGAAACACTCATTGATACGCAGCCCGCAGAACCGCCCCAGCATGTACGCCGTTTCCGCATTTGTCCCCCGGAAATAATCATCCAAAATTACAAGTTCTTCCCGGCTGAACGCCACAATGTCAATATCATCATCCGTTTTCAGCTTTGGCATGTGGATTCGCGTGTCCTTGTTGGTACACAGCTTATTGTAATTGTCCACAGCCAGATAATTCCGGGAATACGCCTGACCGAAAATCAGGTAGAACATTTTCAAGAAACTTTCTACATAGCGATAGGACAGCCCCCGGTTATAGTAAAGTTCGGTCAAATAGTCCACGACCTCCGCCGCGCTGATTTCATCAATGTACCGTTTCCCAAAAGCAGCGCACAAGTGATTGACCCACAGGCTTTCTTGTTTGCGAATGGTATTGTAGGCTTTGCCGCTCCGCCCCTTTTCGCAATACTCCTGATAAACCTCCGCCACTGTCTTTCTGACCGTAGGCTTTGGCCTCCGGGAATTTTGCTCCTGTTCAATAGCAGCTTGCCGCGCCTTGATTGCCTCCCGCTTTGTTTTGAATGGTGCGCCAAATTCGTCCTTTGTCTTTCGCGCCTCTTTGCGTTCACCGTTTACCATCAGCACATAGCGAAAGCCCCAATTTTTGTTGGGGAGCTGGTAAACGCCCGTGTCGTTCTTTGCCACTGTAACCCCTCCATTGTGGATTTTTTTGTGGCAAAAAGCCTAATATCCACAATGCGAAAATTACCAGTTGTGGCAAAGAAAAACGTGGTTTTAACTGCCCTGGGACATGTGAGCAATTCGGCGCTGAAACGTCAAACGCCGGGTACGGCGTTTGACGTTTTGGCAGAGAAGGCCGCCTATGAGGAGGCCGAGCACGCCGCCAAGTTCGCTGAGCTGCTGGGCGAGGAACTGGAGCCCAACATGAAGGCCAACACCGCCAAGAACCTGGCCTGGCGTGTGGACTGCGAGTTCGGTGCCACTCAGGGCAAGTTCGACCTGGCCGCCTGCGCCAAGAAGAACGGCCTGGACGCCATCCACGACACCGTCCACGAGATGGCCCGGGACGAGGCCCGCCACGGCAAGGCCTTCAAGGGCCTACTGGAGCGGTATTTCAAGTAAGCCAAGCACTGCGATTTACCACAAGTTCAACACGTTTTGAGGGGAACGGGGAAACTCGTTCCCCTATTTTTTGATGTGTGGGTGTCCCTCCTGTGTCCCGCCGCCGCTGTGCGGCAATCAAAAGCAAAGAAATGTGTCCCGCGCAAACTGTGTCCTATTTTACTGTTTTTCCGTCATGTTGACCAATTTGTAAAAACTGGTTCTTTTTGTTCCGGTCTGCTTCATCGCCGTCTTTGCAGTTATCTCCCCTGATTTCCAAGAGGAATAGACCTCTTGCCAGTTTGCAGGAAAAGTAAGTGCGGGACGGCCTAATTTTTTGCCGCTCTGCTTTGCCGCTTCTATCCCTTCCGCTTGCCGATATCTGATGTTCGCCCGCTCTTGCTCTGCTATTGTGCCTAATACCTCAATCAAGATGTTATTCACCATCTCGAAAACCCATTCTTGCCCGTCTGGTAAGTCTATCATGGTCGTGGGTAGGTCAATCACCTTTAGCCGGATTCCGTTATCCTTAAAGAATTGCAGTTCGTTCTTAATGTCACATTTATTGCGGCTCAAACGGTCAAGGGATTTGATAACAAGCGTATCCCCACGGCGTAGCATCGCGTTTTTAAGGGCTTGATACCCGGACCGGTCTAAGTCCTTGCCGCTTTCCTTGTCAGTGATTATCTCCCGCTCCTGCGCGCCAAGGGTAACAAAAGCGGCAAGCTGGCGGTCAAGGTTCTGCTCCTTGCTTGACACTCTGGCATAGTAGTATGTGCGGCTGTCCATGTTTGCACCCCCTTTCATTCATCTGTCCGCATTGTATCACATCTGTTCGTAAATATCAATATATTTGCGAATATATTTGTAAAATAATTCTCATATTTTGCGAACGGTTGAAAACCGCAGTTTTTGAGTGTTCGTAAAGGTATACTCTTGCGAATACTTAGCGAATATGGTTAAGAGAAAAGCGCACAGGTTTTTTAGGCCTGTGCGCTTTGAAAATGGGAGAGCAGACCGGGACTGCCTCGTCCTGTCGCATCCCCTTAATTGCACTCTTATTTATTTGTTTTTACTGTAGATGGTAGATTTTTTAGAAAATCGTCTACAGCCGCTTTCTTTTGAGTTGCTGTTGTATCGTAGTTTTCGTAGTCAGTAGGTTCACTCGCAACAAAAGAATGATAGTCTTTCAACGCTTCATAAGCTAACAACAGTTGCTGTTGGACTTCCTGATACATATCGGACAAATTTTCGGTGTCAGTAATTGTATTCTCAATTTCTTCTAATAAAGAAGTAGCTGATTGTATGCTATCAGTAAATTCTTGGGATTCTTCTTGTCCGAATAAGGGAATATAGGCTTCGTAATATACGGTTCCCTTGCTTACCTGTACCGATGGAAAGTAAGCTGTTATGCTGGCTAAATCATAGGCAGAGCACTTAGCGTAAGCGCGATGAGAACCACCACTATAAAGGGAAGATATTGCCCAGTTGGTTCTAGTTTGCAACTTTGTACCGGCACTATTTATTTTGTCCACATTGCTAATAACAGTGGAAACCATATTCACCAGTTTATTATCTAATTGATATATTGTATCAATAGCTTGATACAATACTTGGAGATTTTCTAAACTTTGCGCATCATAACATTCTTGAATCATGCTTACGCTGTCTTTATAGTCCCCCAATTCCACAAAAAGGTCCACTGCGGTTACATAATCACCAGATTCCTTGATATTGATGGCTTTCTGGTATGCATCTTCTAATCTTGCCGCTTCCATTTTTGCGGTCTGATAATGCTGATATACGATAAATCCAACAATACTAGTAACAATTAAAAGGAACGCGACAATAACAATCATTTTAGATGAAATTGCCTTTTTCTTTGCAGTTGCTTCCTCTTTAACAGCTTTTTTCGGTTGCATTCCCATGGTTGGTGTACCTCCTTTATCATTGGTCGCTTTGTGAGTCAGCAATTTGGGCTCGTATGTCAGCTCCATTTGAAAGCCCGACAATTATTCCACTACACAGGCAAATCGTACCTGCAATTATAAATCCTGTTGCAAGAACAAAGAAACCTGTAGCATAATTCCCGTTAATGATGTAGTTATAGGCATCTCCCCCTACATAAGCGTTTACGTTGCGTGAAGTGGAATATTCTGAATTGTAGTAATTGGTCATTTTGTCATACCCTTTATAGAGCATGACCCCTGAAACAATGTAGAATACTATGGCTATAACAAGAAACACCTTTTTTGTAGCTGATTTGTTCATAATCTACCCCCTACAATTATCCTTGATAAACCGATTTGGCGTATCTGCGAGAATCCTCCATGGCTTTCCCGTCCCGTCCTGTTCTGCCCCTATGACTTTCCCCTCCCGGCACGCCTTTGAAATTGTAGCTTGCGAACGTCCCAATTTCTCAGCCGTTTCACTTGTCCCCATATAGTTGCCCATGCTAATTTCTCCTTTCTATATTTTTGGATGCTGTATGCAGTATATCACAACTAAAAGGTGTTGTAAATAGCATTTAACAACCAAAAAGACTTATACATCACACGCGCAGGTTGTTACTATGAGTGTGAGGTGATTGTATGGTGAAAAACTTGCGGAAATTGCGAATAAATAGGGGGATAAGCCAACAACAACTTGCGGATGTTATGGGTACAAGTCAGCAATCAGTGAACAAATATGAAAATCACAATGTAGAGCCGGATATATCCGCACTCATAAAGCTGGCAGATTATTTTGAAACTTCTATTGATTATTTAGTTGGACATACTCCCCCATTGGAGCGAACTATTGTTGAAGAAGTCGAGCCAACAAAAGAGGAAACAGCACTTATCCGCAATTACCGCCATTTATCGAAAGACGAGAAAGAAAGTATACAGTTGGTGCTAAAAAATTATCTAAAAAATAGAAAGGCACCGGAAACCTAAATTCCCAGTGCCTTTCTCTTATACTTTCCTAACAAGTTCCTTTGTCGTATGCCGAACAAAAGCGAGACAGTCTTTCATACTTGTGCGTCAATGAATGCGTTGAAATACATTTTCAAAAATGTATGAACCTGTTTACCCATCTTTCTTTTCGCTTCAAACATCTTTGCACATCTTTCCCACATCTCTGAACAAATCAAGAGCAAAAAGAAATCGGAAAATAAATGAAAAAGGCAAAAGTCCTCTCCGCTATATATGGAGAGGACTTTTGTTATACTGCGTTCAGAACATGAGGGACGGCCCTCCAAAAACAAATAGGGTGGCGACCTACCGCCCCGCGCCCAGAGCGCAGAAAGGACACACTATGTATAACCGTTTCACTGTTGATTTTATCAACAAGCAGATCATCGGCACAAAAGCCAGCCTCAACAAAGCAAAGTATTGCGACAGCGACGAGTACAAGGAACTGTGCGAACTGGTGGAGGCTCATCCCCGTTTTAAGGTTGTCGAAAAGAAAGTTAAACAGAACAAGAGCAAACAGACCTACAAGAAGCTTGACTTCACATTTATTGAAAAGTACATTTCAATTCAGACTGATGCAGAAAAAATTATGATAGAGTATACGGCAGTCAAATCCGCCGCCGAAAGTATGAATCGAAGCATTTACCCCCGTGTCAAACGCTGGTTCATCGAGCGGTTTAGTAGTACGGACGAACCTTTTGACATGGACAAAGCAACAAGAGCGATTGAGAATGCGGCGGCCCAGGCTGGCGCGGCGGCGTAAGGAGGTACATAGAAAATGAAAACGGAAATCAGTTACAAGGGCAATTATAAAATCAATCCTGTAACCAAGACTTTGATTGTAACTGCGGCCTTTGAAAAAGCTATGAACGACCCCGCCAGTCCCGAATACTCTCTTTATATCCAATTACAGCATGATATTCCAGGCTTAAAGGTGTCCCGCCGCACTCACAAATCCCCTATCAAATATCGTACCAAGAGCGGAGAAGTATTCCGTTGCAACCAATACAAGCAACTGACCTATGAGAATATGGAGCGGTTTATCAATCTCCTGCCCAAGCGTGATGAATTGATGGAAGTCTATAACTATATCCGCAATGGTGCGGGACTGGTGCAGACAAGCCGCTATGCGGCGGTACGGCGGTGGTTTGAAGCGCAATTCCCTAATATCCGCAAGAACCCGCTATATTATTTCAATCGGGATTTTGAGGTTATTAAAGACATTGAGCCGATTATCAAAGCAACAGCAGAGGAATGTCAAGGGTATAAAGAGGCAGCTTAACTTTTTATCTCGGTGCTGACAGGGGAGGATTGTTTTTAGAATTTAAAATCATTTATTACCCACCCTGTTTTCTCCCCTGTCTGCACCTTTTGTTGTGTGTGTTCCCCTATATTTATAATATCTGTTATATCTATATTATCTATTTCTCTATTGAGTTGCGGAAAATTTTGGCCGTTGGGAGAACTGCGGAAATCGTTTGGCGGACTTTCTTGTTCGTCTTGCAAACTGTCCAATTCGCCAGAAGGCGAACTCTGCACAGGTTTCTTTTTCGGTTTGTGCGGCGTTTCATAGAAGTCATAAGTATTCCCTCTACGCCATACTAAATATCCTTCATCAATTAAATAATTTAGATATTTATGGTATGAAGTTTTTTTAATCCCGGCTTCTTCTGCGGCTTTTTGTGATAGTGCAAACTCGTACCCGTCTTTATTCTTTGCAAAGTAAAGGTAGAGTTGTAAAGCAAACGGGCCATGTTTCCTGTTAAATTCCATCCAATTCTCATTTTTTATCTGCAAAAAATTCTTTTCCGGCTTATCACTATGAATAATAACTATATTCTAATTGGGAACAGTGGTCATTGTCATAATCTCTCCTTATTTTTATTTAAAATCATGTTTTTTCCTGATTTCTGTAATAATTATAGCAAATTTATATAAGAAAATCAAAAAGGCATATTTGTCCAGCAAACGAATCAGAAGAAGTAGATTTACGCTGTTCGCCTCTTGAACTGCCGCGATCATTCTACTCTTGCTACACTGGAACGGAAACGAAGAAATGAAAAGTGCATTTCAAAAGTTTTTTGACCAGGCCCATGCCCTTTGTAGCTCTTGATTTTTCTTTTTCCCGAAATATACCGGGGGTGTCCCGCCGAACAAACGAAAAGAGGACAGGGCTTAACCGCTCCGTCCTCTTGTTCTATTCCTTGATGTATTCCATTAAATCTCCCGGCTGGCAATCAAGTATTTCGCACAGTTGAATAATTGTATCAACAGTTACACTTCTATTGTTTACAAGACTGTCAACCGTTTTGGGATTTATCTTATACTTTGTGCGGAGGTCAATTTTTTTAATTCCTTTTTCTTGCATTTGCGAAAAGAGTTTCTGGTATGAAACAGGCATGATACACCCCCCCTTTGTACCAATAAGTATACATTATTTCAACAGTTTTGTCAATCCGAACCGTACCAAAAAGTATACAAATAATCCGTACCAATTTTGGTACTTTCATCAATAGACAGCACGTACCTTTTTAGGTACAATACAATCAGTCAAGGGGACAGCCCCTAATAAATCAAAAGGAGATTTGAACATGAGCAGAAACGAATTAGTAGCCAAAATCGAAGCCCTCAACGAATGGGAGGCCGTGATTGAAGAAGCCAAGGCAGAGGCCGAAGCCCTCCGGGACAGCATCAAAGCTGAAATGCTGGAACGCGACACGGAAGAACTGACCGCTGGACAGTATATCGTCCGCTGGACCTATGTTATCTCCAACAGGTTTGATACCACGGCCTTTAAGAAGGTCATGCCGGACGTGTACAAGGCTTATACCAAAGCCGTTTCCAGCCGCCGCTTCTCCATCAGCGCATGAGAAAAGGCCCTTGCGTGAACACCGACCAAAGTAGACACGCAAGAGGCCCCACCCGTACCACCAAAGGAGCGGGCAAGAGATATTATAGCTTGCCCGCTCCAAGAAATCAAGATAAAGGAGCACAAGAAAAATGAAAGAATTGACAAGCTATAACCGAGTAGCCGGGTATCTCAACAAAATGTTTGATATGCTGAATGCTGAATATTTTGAAAATACACTTTCAAGTCCCACCATCACCATCCAGTCCACACCCCGCGCATACGGGCACTTTTCCTTGCGGGAAGATACCTGGGTTTCCAAGCTGGGCGGGACGCATGAGATCAACATTGGCGCGGGGACGCTGGCCCGGCCTATTGAAGAGGTTGCCGCCACGCTGCTGCATGAGATGGTACACTATTTCAACTATGAGAACGGTATCCAGGATTGTAGCAGGGGGAATACATACCACAATAGGAAATTCAAAGCGGCGGCAGAGGCTCACGGCCTGATTGTTACCCACAGCGACAAATACGGCTGGTCACATACAGCCCCCGGCGAAGCCTTGTTAGATTTCATCCTTGAAAACGGCCTGACGGATATTCTAATCAATAGGAATGAGTTTGCGGGATTGCGTGTTACTGGCACGGGTACGCATGATGGAAGCGGCGTAGATACTCCGGTTCGCACATCCAGCACAAGGAAATATATCTGTCCCTGTTGCGGAAATTCCGTCCGCGCTACAAAGGTTGTAAATATTGCTTGTATGGACTGTGATGCTCAGATGGTAGTTGCAGGGTAATAGAAGGGGCGGGGCCGCAAACCCCGCCCTCTATCTTGCTTTGCTATTGATGCTGTGATAATATTGAAGTGCAGATTTCAACGGGGAGGATGGAACAATGGCGGTATACCGCAACAGGGCGCGTGATATTGTTGAACGTCTTATCCTGCTACGTGATTACATACATACCAACGCAAGCCCTACCCATGCCGTAAAAGCGAAAGATATGCAGGAATACTTAAAAAGCAAAGGCTGTGGCAGTAAAGACCGTGGCATAGAAATTAAAACGCTTTATGCAGACTTGAATATGCTGGGTGCTTGTTTTCGGGACGTTAAAATTCGCTACGATGGGCGGCAAAAGGGATATGTGCTTGATGAACCGCCGCTATCATCCCATGATTTGCGGTTAATTGCCAACAGTGTCCAAGCGGCGCAATTTATCACGCAGGAGGAAGCCAATAAACTGACAGATAAATTGATAGGGCTTGCTGATGAATATACAAAAAAGCTGTTAGACCGCCGGACGTTTGTTGCTAATCGTGCCCGCACAATGAATGATAGATTGATGAAAGACTTGGATACTATCTATGAGGCGATTGCGCAAAACAGGAAAATCAGCTTCAAGTATTTTGAATATGCCTTAACTGACCATAAATTGACTAAAAGATATCATAATCTTGACAGCAGTAAAATTATAACAGCTAATCCCTGTGCTGTTGTTTGGGCAAGCGATAGGTTTTGGCTTTACGCTGTTCTGAAAATCCCCAAGAACATATGGTATAAAGCGGGTTTAGAATATGATAGTGAGTACGGGAAATACATAGATACTAACGGGGAATTTTTAGAGGATGGAGACAGCATAGATTTTCAATGCGAGAATATGGACGATACGGGTTCATTTGTATATGAATTTGAACGATTAGACTTGGCGCTTATCGAGCAAATAAAGGTTCTTCCAGAAAAGAGGGAGGGAATTTCCATCGCTCAAGGCTGGATAGATTACCTCAATACAGATACCCCTTCTAAAATAGTCAAACTAAAGGCAGATAATTGGTTTGTTTCCGAGGTGATAGATAAATTCGGACGCGATATTCCTATTTCGCCCGATGGGGATGAATCATTTGTTGCGACCATTCATGAAGAACTCACCCCGGAATTATATATGTGGACACAACGGTTTGACCCGCCTATTGAAATTATCTATCCCGAAAACGCGGAAGCTGATTTGAGGGCATACTTTTTGAGCCTTGCGAAAGGCGAGGCCCCGGACGGTGATTTTTATGGGGCCATAAAATCATCCTTCCCTTATGATAATATACGATAATTCATGTGCCAACAAATGCGTTCAGATGTTCAAAGATATCCACTCTTGACTATAGTTGTTGTGAGTTGCAACAAAGATGTGAAAAGATGCTGTGAGTTATTGAAAGTGCATTTTCAAACAAATTCGATTCCCGCTGAAACAAGAGTAAAGAGGGCAGGGAGGTTAGTCCTCTGTCCTCTTGCTACACGCCAATTACATGGCGTTAAGATGCCTTGTAAGCACATCAATTCCCGGTTTCGATACTGCCAGATAATACCGCTCTGTCACTTTCCCGCTGGCATGGCCCATCTGATTACAGAGAATATGCGTGGGCGTATTCATTTCCGCAAGCCTTGTTCCGTAGGTGTGCCGCAAGTGGTGATATTTGAAATCAATGCCCAATTTCTGCTTGATGGTCTTGGAATGATATTTCATGGAGTTTACTGTCTGAATTTTTCCGTTCGGCAGGCTGTTCACTAATTCAAGGGAAGAAATGGTCTGCCCGTCAATATCAATAATGAACGTTTGGTTCTGCGTCCGCTGTGCAGTCTGCGCCGCAGTCAACTTCCTATTGTTCCGTTCCAATTCTTGAAGATACACTTTCAGCTTGTCACTCATGTAAACTGTCCTGCGGGCGTTTCGGGTTTTCAGAGGGACTAACTTTATCAAACCCTCCTGATACTGCATCTGCCTGTCTATGGTTATCGTGCCGCGCTCTGCGTCCACGTTCTCCCATTTCAACCCGTAACATTCGTTTATCCGTAAACCGCAGTAGCGGCCTAATAAATAGGCAGTTTCCGCATTTGTGCCGTGAAAGTAGTTGTCCAGCAATTCTACCTGTTCACAATCAAAAGCTACAATGTCGGTATCTTCGTCAATTTTCATCTTTGGCATACAGATTCTAACATCTTTGTTGACGCATAGCTTATTGTAGGTATCTACGTCTAAATAATTGCGGGAGTAGGCTTGCCCGAAAATCAGGTAGAACATTTTCAGAAAGCCCTCTACATACCGATAAGCGCGGCCCTCTGTATGGTAGAGCATGGATAGATAATCATTGACCTCCGCCGCGCTGATTTCATCAATGAACCGCTCTCCAAACTGTGCGGCAAGATGGTTGTTCCACAAACTGTCCTGCTTGCGTATCGTGGTGTAGGCTTTCCCGTTCCTGCCCTTTTCGCAATACTCTTGATAGACCTCCGCAAATGTGACCCGTCTTTGCGGCTTTTGATTCTTTTTTGCCTCTGCCGCCATAATTGCCAACTGCCGCGCTCTGATTGCCGCCTTTTGGCTTTTCATCGGCTCCCCGTTTTCATCCTTGACGCTTTTGTGATTGTGCCGCTTGCCGTTTACTGTCTGCGTGAAGCGGTAGGCCCAATTCCCGTTAGGTAGCTGGTAAACCCCCATGTTGTTGTGCTGTGCCATGTTCAAATCCTCCTAAATTTATATTTAGGACACTTGATTGCATGGTAACACTTCTCTGCTTTGGGACACAGTGTGTCCCTCAATAATGCCCTTAACCCCTTGAAAATAGTACCCCCCACGGAGGGACGCGCAGCGGCCCGTAGTATAAGATGGCCCGGGACGAGGCCCGCCACGGCAAGGCGTTCAAGGGCCTGCTGGAGCGGTACTTCAAGTAAGATATTCGCACCTTTGAGGGTGGGCTTCACTGCCCGCCCTCTTTTTTGGTGGAAAAAAGGTGGAACCTCCCCCGCTGACTTCTCAATCAATCATAACAAAGTGGATTTTGGAAAAGCGGAACATATGAGCGGCGGTTTCCCGCGTTGCTCCTGTGTTGTTTATGGGCCTCTAAAGGCCCATTTCTTTTACCCGCCGATAGAATGTATTGGGCTTTAACCCTACCCCCTGCATGGCTGTGGCGGCGGTTATCTCTCCCGCCCTCCATCAGACGTAAAACGAATAATCCGAACCATCCCCTATCAGGAAAGGTTCGGATTACATGGATTTGTCATGTGTTGATAAAAAAGATGCAGACAATCATCATGCACCAAAAGCCAACTCGAAGCCCAGCGCAGCGGGTTCGAGTTGGAAAGGAGGAGCAAAGGAGCGGAACGCAGTTTTAAGGCGGCCCCAAAAGGGACCGCCTTGAAACGGAGTGGAGCGGATTTCGCTCCGACGTGGTGCGCGAGGCGGGACTTGAACCCGCACGCCCGTAATGAGCACTAGAACCTGAATCTAGCGAGTCTGCCAATTCCACCACTCGCGCGCATTTGGGAGCAGTCATTTCCTTTAGACTGCCTGCTTATTATAGCGGAGCTCGCGCGGATTGTCAACTACTAATTTCCCCGCAAAGAAAAATTCCTCCAATTTTCACAGAAAGCTGCAAATTAGACTACCGCTGTCCGTAAAAATGTGCTATACTAAGTCTCGCGGCCTGGAGCCGCAGATTAATTGTTTTGAGGAGGCCCCCATATGACGGCGGAATTTTATAGCAACAACCGGGAAAAATTGATGGACAAGCTGGAACCTGGCAGCGTGGTGCTGCTGTATTCCGGGACGGCCCCGGTCAAAAGCAACGACCAGGACATGAGCCCCTTTTCCGTAAACCGCAATTTCTATTACCTGACCGGCATCGACACCCAGAACGTCTGGCTGCTGCTGGCCAAAGCCCAGGTCGGACTGCGGGCCTGGCTGTTCATTGACCAGCCGGACGAGGAGATCATCAAGTGGAACGGAAAGATGCTGACCCGGGAGCGGGCCTCTGAGCGCAGCGGCCTGAAGGTTTCCAGCGTCCAGTACATGCAGGACTTTGAGCGGTATGCCGCCATGTATCTCTCCCATGACGTGACAAGCGTTTACTTCTCCTTTGACCGCCGGTCCATGCTCGCCGCGCCCACCAGGGCGGAGGAGCTCGCCAGGACCATCCGCGAGAAATTCCCCATGATCCCCATCAAGAACGTCGCTCCGGTTATCTCCTCCCTGCGCGCCATCAAGACCCCGGAGGAGATCGAGTGCATCCGCAAGGCGGGAGACGTGACCATCGAGGCGCTGAAGCAGATGCTGAAGAGCGCCCGGCCCGGCGAATACGAGTACCAGTGGGCCGCCGACTACGAGCACTACGTGGCCCGCAGCGGCCTGCGCCACGGCTTTGAAACCATCGCCGCCGCCGGGGAGAACGCGGTCATGCTCCACTACTCCGACAACAACTGCGTGGCGAAGGACGGGGACCTGCTGCTGGTGGACCTGGGGGCCGAGTACGGCTACTACTCCGCCGACGTCTCCCGGACCTTCCCCATAGGCGGGAAGTTTACGGACCGGCAGAAGGAGCTCTTCACCATCGTCCGGGAGGCCATGGATCTGGCAAAGGATAAAATGCGCCCGGGCAATCCCACCAAGGACTCCAACCAGGCCGTGATCGACTTCTACAAGAAGGCCCTGCGCACGGCCAAGCTCATCACCGACGACAGCGACGTGCGGAAGTATTACTACCACGGCGTGTCCCACTCCCTGGGCCTGGACACCCACGACCCCTGCGACCGCACGGAGTATGAGCCGGGCATGGTGGTCACCTGTGAGCCGGGCCTCTACGTGGCGGAGGAGGGCATCGGCATCCGCCTGGAGAACGACATCCTGGTAACGGAAGGCGCGCCGGAGGATCTGGTCGGCAGCCGGCTGCTGGACATCGCCGAGATCGAGGCGCTGATGGCGCGGTAACCCGCAGCATACTACAATCAAACGGGGCGCATGCACTCACAGAAGTGCATGCGCCCCGCGTTGTCTATGTCTTCAGAAGCGCCCGCCGGGCCCGCCAGTCCGGCAGGACCTCCTCCACGCAGGCGTAAAACGCCTTGCCGTGGTTCTTGTGGAGGATGTGGGCCAGCTCGTGGACCACCACGTAGTCGACGGCTTCCTCCGGGTACTGCATGAGCCGCCAGGAGAAGCAGATCCGGTTTTTCGCGCTGCAGCTGCCGAAGCGTTTTTCCGCGCCGGTGATGGTGACGCCGGCGGGACGGAGGCCCATGATCCCGCCGTAATAGGCCGTTTTTTCCGGCAGAACGGCCTTGGCCCGGGCGATCAGCTCCCGCTGCTGGTCGGGGGTGGGCTCCGGACGCCGCTCCCGCCGTTCCCGCTGGATGGCCTGGTGCGCCTTGATCCAGCCGGCGTGCCGGGCCACGAAGTCGTCGATCCGCTTCCGGTCCAGCCGCGCGGGGGCCCGGACCAGGACCCGGCCGTCCCGGGTGATCTCCAGGGCCAGGGTCCGGCGGCTGGAGCGGATCAGCTCATATGGGGGCATTGCCCGCGCCTCCTCTCTCATCCGTCCAGAATAACCGCTTCCCACGGTCCCAGCTGTCCGTCAAAGGCTTCCCGGCCCGCGCTGGACCGGACCACGGCTCCCCGGCAGGCCGTCCGGGCGGGCTTGCCGCTGAAATTCAGCGCCACCGTCAGCGCTCCGCCCTCCCCCTCCCGGCGGTAAGCGAACACCTGCTCCCCTATCTCCAGGGGGACGAAGCGCCCCCGCCGGAGGATCTCGCTGCCGGCCCGCAGGGCGGACAGGTCCTTGTACCAGCTCCAGATGGAGTCCGGGTCGGCCTCCTGCTGGGCCAGGTTGATGGACGCGCAGTTGTGGTTCACCCCCAGCCAGGGCCGCCCGTCCGTAAACCCGGCCCCCCGCTCCCCGGTCCACTGGAAGGGCGTCCGGGCGTTGTCCCGGCTGGTCCGGGCGATGAGCTTCCACCGGATTTTCCGGGGGACATGGAACCGGCGGAGGACCCGCTCCACGTTTTTGCTCTCCACGTCGTTGAGCTGCCGCATGCGGTCGAAGTCGAAATTCAGCATGCCGATCTCCTGCCCCTGGTAGAGGAAGGGGGTGCCCCGGAGAGTCAGGGCCAGGGTCGCCAGGAGCTTCCCGCTCTCCTTCCAATAGGCCTCGTCTCCGAAGCGGGAGATGGACCGGGGCTGGTCGTGGTTTTCCAGATAAATGGCGTTCCAGTCCAGGGACTGCTGCCATTTGCTCAGGCATTCGAAGAAGGGCCTGGGGCGGAACCTGCGCTTGAACCACTTGATGAAGAATTGGTCGCACTCCATGTGCTCGAAGGAAAAGACCATATCCAGCTCCCGCCGGTCCCTTCCGCAGAGGAGGCCGGCCTGCTCCGGCGTGACGAACACGGTTTCCCCCACGGCGAAGGCCCCGTACTCGTCCAGGACCTCCCGCAGCTGCCGCAGAATCTCGTGGACGCCCTCCCGGGAGAGGTAGTGCTCGCCGCCTGTCAGGGCCAGCTTCTTCTTTCCGTCGTCCAGACTCTCCTTCCACAGAATGTTGATGACGTCGCACCTGAAGCCCGCCACGCCCTTGCGCAGCCAGAAACGGAGGATGTCCTTCACCTCCTCCAGCACCGCCGGGTTGTGGTAGTTGAGGTCCGCCTGACTCTTGGCGAACAGGTGCAGGTAGTACTCGCACCGCTCCGGGTCGAACTCCCAGCAGTCCTCTCCGAAAAAGCCGGTCCAGTTGTTGGGCAGGGACCCGTCCGCGCCGCCGCGGCGCCAGTAGTAGTAGTCCGCATACGCGCTGGTCCGGTCCCGGCTGCTGCGGAACCAGTAGTGGTCCGTGGAGGTGTGGTTGACGACCAGGTCCATGATGATCCGGATGCCCCGCTTTCCGGCCTCCCGGATCAGCTCCTCCATGTCCTCCATGGAGCCGTACTCGGGGTTGATCTCCCGGTAGTCGCTGATGTCGTAGCCGTTGTCGGCGTTGGGGGACTTATAGACCGGGCTGAGCCACAGCGCGCCCACGCCCAGCTCCTGCAGATGGTCCAGGCGGCTGATGATGCCCGGGATGTCGCCGATGCCGTCCCCGTTGGAATCTTGAAAGCTCCGGGGGTAAATCTGATAGATGATTGCGTCCTTCCACCACTCCATGGGTTTCCTCCTTCTTCCGGCGGCCGCGCCGCCGGGGCGTTTCCTGCCGTCCATTGTACCTCCGGGGAGGGCGTTTTGCAACACCCTCTTCCCGGCGGGGGCCGGACCGCTTCCAAAAGGCGCGCCGGCATCTTTTTATGCAAATAAAAAAGACCGCCTCTGCAGGCAGTCTTTTTTATTTTGTCTGGTTGCAGATCAGCCGACCTTGTTGAGCTTCAGCGTCATGGCGCTCTTCTTGTGAGCGGCATTGTTCTTATGCAGAATGCCCTTAGCGGCGGCCTTGTCCACGGCCTTGACCGCGACCTTGTATGCGCCCTCGGCCTCGGTGCGATTGCCATTTGCGGCAGCGGCCTCAAACTTCTTCACGGCGGTCTTCATCGCGGACCTCTCAGCCTTGTTGCGGGCATTGCGGGCTTCTGCCACCAGCACACGCTTCTTAGCGGACTTGATATTCGGCAAACCAAACACCTCCTCCAATCGGGGCTATGGCGGCGGATAAACCGCCCCATGCGGAACCTTATTTTATCATGCTTTCCCGAAAATTGCAAGGAGAAATTTCAATTTTCTCCGCCCTTTTTTACATATTTCTCAGCCGCCGGAAGAAAAATAGGGAAAACACCAGATTTTGTACCTGGAGAAACGGGAGGACCCAACTTATGCTGACAATCCGCACCGACCTGGCCGCAGAGGCCCACCAGCTCTGGCAGGAGAGCGCGGGAAAGACCACCCGCCTGCCCGGCGTCCTGGCCCGGGAGGAGGAGCTGGAGGGGTTCCCCCTCACCCGGGTGGAGGTGCTGGACGGGGAGGGGGAGGCGGCCCTGGGCAAGCCCCGGGGGGTCTACCTCACCCTGGACGTATCCGCCCTGTGGCGGCGGGAGGGGGACGTGTTCCGGCGGGCCGTCCGGGCCGTGGCCGCGCTGCTGGAGCCCCTGCTGCCGGAGGAGGGGCCGGTGCTGGCGGCGGGGCTGGGCAACCCGGCCATGACCCCCGACGCCTTGGGCCCCAGGATGCTGGACCACCTGCTGGTAACCCGGCATCTGGGGGAGGCCCTGCCGGGGTTCCGCAGCGTGTCGGGCATCGGCGCGGGGGTGCTGGGCACCACGGGAATGGAGGCGGCGGAGTGGATTCGCGGTGCGGCGGACTGGGTGAAGCCGGCGGCGGTGGTGGTGGCGGACGCCCTGGCGGCCCGGAGCCTGGACCGGCTGTGCAGCAGCATCCAGATTTCCGACACGGGGCTCATCCCCGGCAGCGGGGTGGGCAACCACCGGATGGCGCTGAACCGGGAGGGGCTGGGGCTGCCGGTGGTTTCCATCGGCGTGCCCACGGTGGTGAGCGTGGAGACGGCGGCGAAGG
>OFGP01001534.1_pt1 | contig 16384 bp, 17 predicted proteins | sample 1521781 | NCBI WGS metagenome assembly OFGP01 (sample SAMEA3504113, study PRJEB24116) | mouse gut metagenome | biome: mouse gut; feature: mouse-associated habitat; material: faeces | place: Denmark | collected 2011 | reverse complement strand
GCCAACGCTACGCCGTTTCCAAAAAACAAATCTAATACTGTCTTACGAGTATCTAACTTATGTTAGCGGGATGTTCAGCTCCCTGATTCTCCATTACGGTTTGGAATACAGTTACACCCTGACCTTCGACATGACTACTGACAATCTCAACGGCTTTACCGTGGAATGCGAATACAACGTGGATTGGAGCGGTTAGGAAAAAAATCCCATATGGCAGTTATCTTGACATGGGAATGGCAGTTGCTTACGCTGACTGTCAGACTTTCAGTCAGGTTGGGATATTAGAATACTTCAGATATTAAGTAGGGCGATGACAGTTATGCCTGCCATCGCCCTGCTTTCATAATAGAAAATCCAAGATCATCTCAACTCCACATCCAACACGGTTTATTATTTTCAGTGTGCCTCCATGCGCCTCCACAATCTGCCGTACCAGCAGAAGGCCCAGCCCGTGGCGCAAATCAAGCCGTTCATCGGTACTTTCCATATAATGTGGCTTTTCTTCCAAACCTCATATTTTAATGTCTCAATCAAAATATCCTATTGACTATATGCCCTTGTTCGGCTATAATGTACTTGTACGATAAGTACACATCAGAACAAAGGAGGAGGCATTGTGGAGATCATCATAAGCAGTAATACCAGCAAGCCGATTTACGAGCAGATAACTTCACAGATAAAGGCCAAGATCATGAGCGGCGAATTACATACTGGCGATCCTATTCCCTCTATGAGAGCGTTGGCAAAGTCCATTCATGTAAGCGTTATCACCGTTCAAAAAGCGTATGAGGATTTACAAAGGGATGGCTTTATTGAGACAACAGTAGGCCGTGGCAGTTTTGTATCAGCGCAGAATAAAGACTTTTATCAAGAAGAACAACAGCGATTGGCGGAAGAACATTTACAAGAAGCCGCCGATATTGGCCGAACAAGTGGGATACCCTTAGAGAAACTGATTGAACTTCTAACTATGTTTTATCAAGAGGAGGAATAACTATGGATGCTATTTTGCAGGTAGAGAATTTGACAAAGCACTACCCTGATTTTACATTAGACCATGTTTCGTTTTCTGTTCCTAAAGGTACAATAATGGGATTGATTGGTGAGAACGGAGCAGGTAAAAGTACAACAATCAATGCAATTCTTGACCTCATCCATAAGGACGACGGCACGGTTACTTTTTGGGGACAAGAGTTATCTTCAGCGAAACAGCTCAAAGAGGACATTGGCGTTGTATTTGATGGCATCAATTTCTATGAAACCCTGACCCCTGCTAAAGTTGGAAAAATTGCAAGGGCAGCATATAGTCAGTGGGATAATCATTTGTACCAGGACTATTTGAAACGATTTCAACTTCCTTTGGATAAAGAGTTCAAACAAATGTCCAAGGGCATGAAAGTAAAACTGTGCATCGCCGTTGCCCTCTCCCACAACCCCAAATTGCTGATTTTGGACGAAGCTACCAGCGGTCTCGATCCGGTTATGCGGGATGACATACTGGATGTATTTCTGGAATTTGTGCAGGACGAAAATCACTCTATTATGATGTCCTCCCACATTACAACCGACCTGGAGAAAGTTGCCGACTATATTACCTTCATCCACCAGGGCAAAGTTATTTTCAACAAAAAGAAAGATGACCTGCGCTATCATTACGGTATTGTCCGATGCGGGGCTGCTACTTTCGATCAGATCGACAAGCAAGAAATCCTTGCCTACCGCAAAGAGGATTATCAGTGGAATGTGCTTGTAGCTGACAAAGAAAAAGCTAAGAAAAAATACAAAAATGCAGTAGTAGACGATGCAACGATTGATGATATTTTGCTGTTGTATGTGAAAGGAGTGCAGACCAAATGAGAAGTCTTATTTTGAAAGATTTGTATAATATCGGACACAATGCGAAATCCATGCTGTTTATGCTGGCGGTACTCGCAGTCGTCCTTATCCCCACATCTGGTGCGCCTGCATATATCATTGTAAGTGCTATTTTGTGTAGCATGATGATTGTAACGACCTTTACTTTTGATGACAATTCCAAGTGGACACGATATGCCATGATAATGCCATTATCGAAGAAAAATTTGGTCGCAGGAAAATATGTTGTAATGGCAATCTTCTGTGTGATTGGAAGCCTGTTTGGATTGATAGTCAGCATGATCGCAGGGCTTGCTCTAAGAAAAATGACTTTTGACATTGAAGGGATCATAGAGCTACTCGTTTTGGCACTGGTGGCATTAGCTCTGTCCCTTGTCTCCGGCAGTATGTCAATTCCGCTTGTGTTCAAATTCGGAGCGGAAAAAGCCCGTGTGTTGCTGGTAGTATCTATTTTCGTCCCATTGGCTGTTTGCTTTGGACTTTACCAAGTCCTTGTTTTGCTGGGAATTGAACTGACAGAGCAGCTTATCTTTATTTTGTTGTGCTGTTCCCCCGTTTTCGCTTTGGTTTGGTGCTATTTGATGTATTGTATCTGCTGCCGAATTTTTGAAAAGCAAGAACTTTGATATGGAGGTATTTTTATGAAGGATAAAAGATTTGAAATTGTCGAAACAGAAGGAACTGCGAAAGGCATTTTCGTTATTGTCGATAGAAAAACCGGCGTCAATTATCTGGCGACAAAATTCGGAGCTGCCGGAGGGGTATGCCCGTTAATCGACAAAGACGGCAAGCCGATTATTACTAAAGACTGAAACGCCGCAAGGGATGTCCAAGCATAGAACTGGATTTTGTGACTGATTAGCGGTAACAAAATAAGAGAGGGTATGAATTGATGGCATGGGATATAGCGGTCAAAACAAAGGTATATCACTTGTTAGCCAACGAGATTTTCTTTCGGATTTATAATGGTACTTATCCACTAGGAGTGAAACTTTCCTCATTTCCTGTTTTTGCAAAAGAAGTTGGGAGCAGTCCTGAAACTGTTAGAAAAGCTATATCTGAACTACAGAAGCACGGTATTGTAGAAAGAAACCGTTTGGGCTTTTTTGTCACATCCAACCACGAGAAAGTATTGGAATACCGGGATAGTTACCTCGCCGCTGTTGAACAGAGATACTTTGAAGCAAAGCAAAAGGTAGAGGAAACTGTTTTAGAAATCAATCAAGGGCAATTCTAACTGTGCGTTGGTCCAACTTGGCCCGAAGTCCATATAAGGCCATATCTGTTGCACTATCCCTGTTCTTTACAGGCTTTCCAAGTATATTCCGTAATGTGTCCTTTTTGAAATTCACGCCCATGATTCAACTAAGCTCAATTACAGCAAGCTCGTTTTCAGTTGAGTATCTAATTACTGCCATTTTATCATTGTGTTTCTTAGGGCTTTGCCTTGGAGGAAGTGTATTGAAAATCAATCGAGATCAATTTTAGCTATGCTTCGGGCCAAGTTGGGGGCGTTGACAAATTAGGAGCAAAAGCGCCCGGACTATGAAATAAGTGTTGGAAATTGCGGACAAGATCATTGGCATCTGCCAGGAGCCGCTTTGCTTTGAAACAATCCTGCAAAAGCTCTTTTCAGACTACGAGCTGACCATGAATTATGAACAGTATTTCTGGTGGGCAGTACCGTCCGCTCCTATCTACCATGGCTGAAGGGATAGCAGCATCACAGAGAAATCGGGATTTTTCTATGAAATACAGAGGGAAATATAAATTAGAGCGTTTAAGATGGTCTGATTATTTCATGTCAACAAAATACAACAGGAGATGATTTTTATGTTTGGATTTGGGAAAAAAGAAGTGAAATCCCCGGATGAGCGGTTGGCCGATCTCCAGAGGAAAAAGGACTGGGCTGGGGTGTCCAGAACCTATTACGAGCTGGGCGTGACCGCTATGGATGTGGGCGACCTGCATAAGGCCCATCTGTGGCTTCACCGGGCGGACACTATTTACAGTGCTGACGACAATATCTATGATAAGGTGGGGGAGAAACTGATGGACGACTGCTCCGACCGTATTGGACGGCTGGAGGATGAGGACGGATTTTTCTACAACGCCATTCCCGCCGAAATTGAGACCAGGGCGGAGGAACTGAGCGACCCCCAAGTCCGGGTGTGGGGTCTGCTGTCCATTGCCCGGCTGGTGCGGCTGGGGGAGCGGCTGGCCAAGCTGCCGGGCTGTGAGGTGCTGGGTCAGCTGGACTGGGCGGTGGATATGATGCTTCACTCCCTCCAGACCCCGCCCTCTCAGGAGGCTTACCAGCGCCTGATGGATATGTGCAACGCCCTCTATGAGCTCAACGGCAAGCCAGTCTATTACAGCGGCGAGATCGAGATCCCGGGCAAGGCCCCCTTCCAGCTGTTCGACCTGAACGGCTTGTTTGGGGTGGAGCAGGAGCTGAACGGCTATACCGATAGCCACCTGCGGCTGCTGGCCGCTCTGAGCCAGGGCATGGAGGAGCTGCCCCAGGCCGAGAGCAGCATCGTGGCCTGTGCCCTGCTGCCCGACTACTACGTCCGCTCCGGCGCAGACAGGCTGGAGGACGTCCCTCAGATTAAGGCGGAGCTCCAGCGTATTTGGAGCGACTATGATTTTGTCCGAGACCGCCTCACCTGGGAGGAGGTCGGGAAGAGAATCGCGGATTATAAGCGGTTGGATATTCTGGCCTGACGGCTTGCCCTTCAGGCGGCGGGATCATACAAAAAACAGTCCCGCCTTTTCGGAAGCTGTGCCAATAGCCGAAGTACGCAGACTTGCGAGGAAAATTGCCGCCGGCAAGGCAAAAAATCGCAGGAATACTTTGTGTATTTCAAGATTTTTCAACGCGGTCGGCGGCAATTTGGGCCGCAAGGATGTGTGCTGGGGTCTATTGGGTACAGCTTCTTACAAAAAGAAAGGGGAACAAATCAAGATGGAACAATTTTTCTTAGACCTGAAACCCGCCATTGAGGAGGCCGTGCGGCACGCGATGGAAAAGATTCGCCGGGAGATTGGCCAGGAGCATATTTACAGCGCGGCTCTGGTTACCGACAGTGACTGCATCACGCTTTTTCTGGCCGTGAACACCGAGGAGGCTCTGGCGAAACGGGATAAGGAGGACCAGACGCCGGAGCGTTTGGCGGAGCTGCGAAACTATTGGGCCGAGGAATTGGTGAACCAGGTGGCGGACGGCTCGTTCAGTCTGAGCCGCTATGTCCCCGACGAGTGGAGCTACTCCGACGGGACAGACAGTGTGCTGAATCAGATCAGCAATCAACTCTATGACCAGGAGGAAAAGCTCTCCGACGCGGACGACGATACCTATGATGAGGTCCACGAGCAGTTTCAGGAGCAGCTCCTGGAGACGGCGGCGCTGGCCTTTGAGACGCTGCGGGCGGAGGGCGTCTTTGGATCGGAGGTCATCTGCTTCCTCTCCATGTCCGATGATGACCGAACGCCGGAAATCGAGGATGAATCCGCCCGGCGGCTCAACACCCCGGAGCAGTATGAGCGGTTCCGGGCCTGGACGGAATTATTCAACGGATAAATGATTGGATGGAGGGTGATGTCATGAGCAAAAAGCGTTATCAGATTTCCCCCATAGAACTGGTTCGTTGGGCCGAGCCGCTGTTCGGCTTTGGAGAGGGGAAAGCAACAGGGTTTTCCGAGAAGACAGTTACCGCCTATGAAGCGGCGGCAGGGATACGCCTTCCCGCTGCCCTGCGGGAATACTATCTCGCCTGCGGCAAGGCAAGCCTGAACTATGCGCTGCATGAGATGTTCATCCCGGACAAAAAGGCCAAGCTCTTTAAGAGCCGCCTGACCTTTTCTTACGATCATATTGACGAGGACTTGGAGTCTTTCAGCAAACCAGGAGAAGAAGACTATGAGGAGCTGGCGAAGCTGCGCGCCCTGCCGCGAGAGCGATGGGGTGAGGTGACCGGCAACTATCTGCTGTTCTGGTGCGAAAATCAGGGCTGTTGGTACGCAGGCATCAAAGCAGAGGATTTGACCCAGCCCAACCCGGTGGTATACTACAACGACCAGGACGATGTATACAGTTGGGCGCCATTTTCCGATTCTGTCCAATCCTTTCTTCTGTCCACCATCCTTGAAAATCTGGAGGAAGAGCTTCAGGCGGACGAGATCGACGATCCCGCCGAAATACAGAACATCCTGGCCCAGGGCGGCGTGGACTTCCATCGGCTGTGCGAACCCTACCCCTTCCCTGGCGGACGGTTCTGCCACACCTGTCTGGATGTGGATACCAATACTTTGTATGTCTATGGAGAACAAGCCAAGAATCGTCCGGCGTATTTGAAGATTATTCAGGCCGAATAGGGAGCAAATGTGAAATGAGAACGATATTGAACTGGGCAGCGTTATTAACCGCGCTGCTGGTGCTTGCTGGCTGTGCCGGGAAAGAACCGTCGGAATCCAAGTGGGAGGAACCTCTTTACCGCACGGTAGTCTACAACAGCGGAGAAGATGAAAGCGATGCAAAGTATTTGGAAATTGCACAGCGCAGCCAAAAACTGCTGGCCTTGCTGGAGGAAAAAGCAGGGGCGTTTGTCATGGACGCATACAATTATCAGACTATGGATGATGAGGGCACTCCCCTATATGCCATGAATCATCCGGAAGTTCCAATCGAGATTGCTCCTGCCGGGATGTCCATACAGGTGAGCCGGGAATATTTCAAATGGAATCCCATTGAAACAGCGGATGGTTCGGAGCTGGAAAAGCAGATCGTGCTGGATGATTTGACGCTGAATCTGCTTGTGCCGGAGCAGTACCGCGATATGGAGCAGGAAATATTGTCTGCCTGGAGAGAATATTTCTATTTTGAAAAAGTGGAAGCCGAGAACGATTACAATGAATTGGCCGGAAAGGAAGAACGGCTGGACATCGCGGAAAATCAACTGACGGTGAACATTATATATGTGAAGAATGGACAGCGGTACTTTACTTACCGGAGCGACTGTGCGGCTTCTGACGGCAGCTGGATTACCGATCCGCTGGTACAGATTTATACTGGGAACATCCATTGCAACTATGCTCATAGCTTTCTGACACAGTGGACATATATCCCATCTGAAGCAGGTTCGCCGGAGAAGGCTTACGAAGAAATCGCTCCTTACATTTTGGAATGCGGCGCACAGGAGAGCCTAAAGGAACTGCGTCCCCTGCGAAATGGGTAAGCTGGAACTGTGTTTTTTTGAAAAATACACGTCCTGCTGATAGAACAAGGCTTTATCCATGAAACAACAGCCAGTGGGCAAGGCAATCCTTACCCACTGGCTGTACTACATTATTCGTTGTGATGAATTTTCAGTTTTTTCGTCTTGGAGTGTTAATAGTTGTTCAGCGAGAAAGTCCAGCGTATTAAGCAGCACCATTTGATTCGCGCGGTTACAAGCCCTGAATTTTCCGAGGAAACGATTGATTTCTTCCTCATGTTCATCTGGCTCTACATTAAACAGGTTGCTTGTTGTAAGGCCCAAGCGATTCACAATCGGGAAAAGGATTTCATAAGACGGATTTACGGAACCATTTTCTATACATTGAATCATCTTGATCGAAACGCCAGTTTGGTCAGAAAGTTCTTGCTGTGTTAGTTTGCAAGCCTTCCTTGCCCGTTGAACCTGGCCACCCAAATATGTACGAATATCCATCGGCATAGTTTATCACCTCGGATATATTCTATCTTACCGATTTTCACATTTACATTCCCGGATAGCTCCTATTTAATAGGTAAAATCTTGCTCTTTTTATATGAAAAAGTGAACCCCTGTTGAGCGGCCATAAAAAAAACGGCTCTCACAGCAGGGGCTTATTGCACGTCCGCCTGTGATTTGTCCGTTGGAGGAAATCATGGGTGTTTTTCTTGTCTACAACAGATATGGTGATTCGCCAAAAAAATTGTTGTTTCCCATGAAGATTTCCATAAATTAAAAACCGCAAAATATGACCTTTTTAGAGCACATTATCACGCCGAGTTCCCGACGTGGAAAGAAGCCGCCAGAGAGTACAGCAAGCTCTCTGGCGGTTTCTTTTGTCACTTTAGGTCGAAACACGCTTACTTCTCCCGGTGTCGTGGGCCTCCACAGAAATCTGAAAGTCCATCACATTCAGATTTTTGGAGGTTATAGAATGCCACAATCCTATTCTTATGAAAATTTCCGCAAGAATTTTTCTTATGTGTTCCCGGCGAGAACACTTTACCAGTTACGATTGGAGGCAGAGAGCAACGGAAGGGCGGTGAGAGCATGAGCCTATCCGAACGCCGCCAACGCTTGTTGGAAGTGTTATGCCTCAGAAGGCACGATACATACGACAATCTGGCGCATGAGTTCAATGTTTCCAAGATGACAATCCGGCGGGACATTACGGCGCTCACTTGTTCTTACCCTATTGAGACTGTCCGTGGCCGGTATGGTGGAGGTGTCCGAGTTAAGACCGATTATCTGCCCTACCGCAAGACCCTCAACGCCAAGCAGGTAAGGCTGCTCATTCGGTTGAGCGCCCAGCTTGACGGCGATGATCTGGCTACAATCAGCAGCATCATCTTCCAGCTTGCTCCCTGACGCATATTTCCCAGCACCTTGACAAACAGCGGGACAAGCTCCTGCTCATAATCAGTATGTAAGTGCTGCATCCTGCATCAGCCGTTCAATCGCAAAGACTACCTGCGGAGCAGGGCCGGAGGAAAGGAGGTGATCCCTTCCGTTCCCTGCCCGTCAAAGCGATAACATCAAAGGTACGAGCGACACCTGGGCGGCTGTCCGGCATTGGCAACGCCGCAGACGCGGGAAGCACCGCAAACACCCGTATCGCAGGGTAAAAGGGAGATGCTGGGGGAACGGCCTGGGCAGCTTAGTCACCTGCCGCCACCGTCTGTTGGTATCGCGCCGCCACGCCAAAGGTGGGCTTACATACTCCCGTGCCGGGGGAGAGCAGCAGGGCGGTCATGCCGCCTGATAATACGGCACACATTCTTTAGAAAGGGTAATCAGGGAACCCGCGCCGGTCACATTTCCTCGCAAAATGAGGACACAACCAGGACCGGCGCGGTGTTTCCCGCCCGTCAGCCGGATGAAAGACCTGACGCCATAGGCAACTGTGGCTTTAGGTGTTCCATCCGGCGAGGATGAACGAAACTGCGGCCCATGGCCGGGGAGGTGAGGATATTGCTTGTTCCTATCAGCGAGATCACGGTTAATCCCGGACGGCGGGAGGCCGCGCCGGGAGACGTGAAGGAGCTGGCTGACAGCATTTTAGAGGTGGGGCTGATTAACCCCATCATGGTAGATCAGGCCCATACCCTGATTGCCGGACTGCATCGGCTGGAAGCTATGAAGCTGCTGGGCCGGACGGAGATCGAGTGTACCGTCAGCGATTTGGACGGCCTGCAAGTGGAACTGGCGGAGATAGACGAGAATTTTGTCCGCAAGGATTTATCTGACGATGAATTTCGGGAGCTGCTTCTGCGGCGGAAGGAAATATACGAAAGCCTGCACCCGGAAACAAAGGCAACCTATGATGGCGGCGTTTTCCGTGGCAATCAGCATCAGAATGTGGTGGGCGAAAATTTTTCGGCCACCACAAAATCATTTGTCCAGGATACGGCAGATAAACTTGGTGTCAGCCCACGGACGGTAGAACTCCAAATTCAGACCGCAAAAAATTTGACACCAGAGGCAAAGAAGATCATCAAAGGCGCCAAGGTTACAAAATCGGATGCGCTGAAACTGTCCCGGCTGGCCCCGGAGCGGCAGACAGAAGCGGCCAGCCGGTTAGTATCGGGCGATATTCGCTCCATAGACGAGTACCAGCCGCCACCGGTAGCCCTGGAACCAGCGGAGCCGGAAGCACCAGCGGAGGCCCCGCCGCCCTCCGTTCCCTACTCGTCCAGCGGCAGGCACTTCGCAACCATTGAAGAATCCATAGCTGATTTGAAAAATCCAGACAAGGATTGCAGTTACACCCCGGATTCTCTGCTGGCAGAGTTGGATTCTTTCATCCAGAAATTCCGCCGGGAATTTGAATGGTACAGCGACCCCTTCTGCACAGTCGTTTTCCCAGACATATCCCAAGTGCAATTTGACTACCTGCAAAAACGGTTTGGCACGATCTCGACTGCCATACATGACTTACTGCAACAAATGAAAAGGAGCATGAAAAAATGAGCTACCGTAAGAGGCACGAACCACCCAAGACAGGGCAGCAGACCTTTCTCCCTCCCGCCGAAGTGGAGTATAGCAATCCCGGCGCTATCCGCACTCTCTCCACCAGCAGACTGACCTCCGGCCTGCACTATCAGCGGCCTGTGGAGCAAAAGAATGTTGATAAGCTGATTCACCACTGGAACAGCCTGGAACTCTACCCTGTCATTGTGAGCTTTCGGGATGGTAAGTTTAACGTAGTCGATGGGCAGAACCGGATCGCCGCTATGCGTCAGATGGCGGGCGGCGGGGATGTGATCGTTCCCTGCATGATCTACACCGGCATGACCTATGAGCAGGAGGCCGAGCTATATGCCAAGCTGGACAAAGGAAAGCGGCCCCTAACCCCGCGCCAGCACACCAAGGCTCTGATTGAATCCGGTTCAGACGCAAGCGTTATGGAGATCAAGCGGCTGGTGGAAGATGTGGGCTTTGTATGGGCGCTGAAAGAGCCGACTGGCGAACCTTTTGAGATCGCTCCCATCCGTGCCCTTATGAACGCCTACCAGCTTTTGGGCGGTGATGCCTTTTCCCGTATGCTGTCCTTAATGGCTGGAGCGTGGCAGGGTACGCCCAATTCTCTCCGGGCCTCCATGCTCTCCGGCATGGCCCTGTTCGTCAAGACCTATGAGGCAGAGCTGCACGACCGGACCTTTATCCGGCGGATGTCCGCAGTCAGCCCGGAGGAAATCATTCGGCTGGGCCGCATTGAAACGGACGTGGGCCTCCGCTTCGCCCGTATCATTCTGGACAAGTATAACGGCGGGGGCGCGGAGTTGCCCTACCGCTTCAAACGCTGAAAGGGGGCAGGAACATGGAACAGTGCCCTTATACGTTAGAACAGCTCAAAGCAATGCAGGCCGTGGATGTTCGGACAGTGGACCCGGCCACATTGCGGGATATTCGGGATGTGACGGTCAATACCGACCTGCCCAAGCAGGAGCGAATCCTGGATTTCATGCGTCAGATCGGCAACCCTTACTGCTACCGTCACGGAAAATATGTGGTAAAGGTCAGCTTTACCGACACGGATGTGACCTTGGAGGACAGGCTGCTCTCCTACATACGGTCAAAATGCCGCTGAAAACTTTTTTGCAAAACACTCTGGACATTGCCGAAAAGTTATGTTAACATAGCGGCAAACAGGGCGACCCAGCGCGCCCCTGGCTGTTAAAGTGTTTTGCTGATTTGACTTTAACAGTTAGGAGCGTATATATGAAGCACATTGATGAACAGGTATGGAATACCTGCGGCTATGTGCGCCTGTCCCGCGAGGACGGCGACAAGGAGGAAAGCAACAGCGTCACGGGTCAGAAAGACTTGATCCGTGACTACATGACGCGCCACCCGGAACTGCGGGAGTGCGGCATGAAGGTGGACGATGGTTTCACCGGCTCCAATTTTGACCGGCCAGCCTTTCAAGAGATGATGGCCGAGGTCAAAGCTGGCAGGATCAACTGCATCGTTGTCAAGGATTTGTCCCGGTTTGGCCGGGACCACCTGGAAGCGGGCGAATATCTGGAACGGATTTTTCCCTTCCTGGGCGTTCGCTTTATCGCCATCAATGACAACTACGACAGTCTGTACAGCAACGCGGAGTCCGATGAGCTGATCGTTCCGTTCAAAAACCTCATAAACGAGGCATATTGCCGGGATACCTCGGTCAAAATTCGGAGCCAGCTTGAAATCAAACGCAGACGCGGAGATTTCATTGGCTCTTTTGCTGTTTTTGGCTACCGGAAAGACCCGTCAGACCGCCACCGCCTGCTGGTAGACGATTACGCCGCCGAGGTCGTGCGGGATATTTTTCAGTGGAAGCTGGACGGATTGAGTGCGGGGGATATTGCCGCCCGGTTAAGTGCCTCCGGTATTCCCACTCCCATGGACTATAAGCAGTCCCAGGGGATGAACTACTCCACATCCTTCCGTATCAAGGAAAAGTCCGAGTGGAGCGCCGGGATGATCCTGCGGATATTGAAAAACCCGGTCTACACCGGCATACTGGAACAGGGCCGGGTGACAACCCCCAGCTATCGGGTCAAGCGGCTGGTCAACAAGCCCCGCGAGGAATGGGCAATCGTTGAGAACTGTCACGAGGCGATCATCAGCGGTTATGATTTTGAGAGCGTCCAGAAGGCGCTTGCCCTGGATGCCCGGACCACGGAAAGCGGCAAGGCGGTAGACCTGTTCTCCGGCATGGTGAACTGCGGCGAGTGCGGCGGGGCCATGATAAAAAAGACCGTCCCCTCCGGTAAAAAGAAGTATACCTATTTTGTCTGCGCTACCCACAAAAACGAAAAGACTTGCTTTTCCCACGGCATCCGAGACACGGCGCTCACCGAGATCGTGCTGGAATTTCTGAAAAAGCACATCCGTGACGTAATCGACCTGGCGGACCTGCTGGCATTGACGGACACGGCCCAGCTTCAAAAGGCCAAGGTTCAGAAGCTGCGGGAGCGCCTGGACGCAAAAGAAGCGGAAATTGACCGCTATCACCGGCTCCTTTGTTCTCTCTATGAAAGTCTGGCGGACGGCCTGATCGACCAGTCAGAGTACCAGAACTTAAAAAAGAGTTATACGAATCGCCGCACCCAGGCGGAGGAACAGGCCGACGCCATTCGGGGGGAAATGGAGCAGGAGATCAATCGCTCCGATCAGGGACTTGGATGGATAGAGGAATTTCGCAGGTATCAGAACATAGAGGTTCTTGACCGTTCCATCGTTGTGAGGCTGATTGAGCGCATCCTGATCTTCCGTGACCGCCGTGTAGATATTGTCTACCGCTGGCAGAATGAATTTCAGTGGCAAACGGAACTGCTTCTGCGGGCGCAGGGCCAGCTCCCCGGAAGGGAGGCAGTCTGACGTGGCAAGAACAAAGCGGAAAGTCAACCCCATCATTCCGGCCCCCACTGTGGAGCTTGAAACGCCGTCTGCTTTCCTTGTGGCGGGATATGTACGCCTCTCTACGGAGGACAGCGGTAAATTGGGCGCGGATGTGATAGAGGCGCAAAAGGAAATGGTCGCAAGCTATATCGAACAGCAGCCGGATATGCGGCTCCATAAGATATACTGCGACAACGGATGGACAGGGACAAATTTTGAGCGGCCAGGATTTGAGTGCCTGATGAACGATGTGCGGTCTGGCAAGGTCAACTGCATCGTTGTCAAAGATTTGTCCCGGTTTGGCCGCAATTACAAAGAGGCCGGTCACTATCTGGAACATATCTTTCCCTATTTGGGAGTGCGCTTTGTGGCAATCAATGACCATTTCGATACTGCTGACCAAGGCATCCATGACGGTTACATTGTTCCCCTGACCAACATTCTGAACGAGAGTTACAGCCGGGATATATCCCGAAAAATATCCAGCGCCATCAAGACGAAGGAGCTGCATGGTGACTTTAGAGGCCCGTTTGCTCCATACGGCTATTCCAAGTGCCCTGCGGATCATGGCAGACTGGAAATAAACCCGGAAACGGCCCCGGTGGTCATGGAGATATTTGCCCTGCGGATGCAGGGGATGGGGTACACGGGAATTGCCCGCCTGCTCAACAAACGGGGCATACCGGCCCCTGGCGCATATCTCTATCAGAAGGGACTTTCAGATCGGGAAACCTACCGGGACGCGCTGTGGACGGCCTGGAACATGAAAACAATTCTTCACAGCGAGGTTTATTTAGGGCACTTGATTCAAGGCAAGCGCACTCAGGTGTCCTACAAGCGCAAGCGGGAAGAACGGTACGCCCCCGCTGACGAATGGCGTGTTGCCCGGAATACCCACGCTCCTATCATTGACGAAGCCACCTTTGCGGCGGTGCAGGAATTAGCCAAGCAGAGCAAGGCCAACTTCGAGGCCATGCCGGGGAAGGGGGCGGCGGATGATCTGAAATCCCCCAACCTGTTCAAGAAGCTGATCTACTGCGCCGACTGCGGAAAGGCGATGAACCGCCGCCATCTTTATTCCAGAAAAACGGAGGGCAGGGTTTACTATTACAGTTATCAGTGTGTGACCTCTCAAAAGCTGCCGGGTGCCTGTTCGCCTAAGAACCTGATGGAATCGGAACTGCTGGCTGTTGTGTCCAGCGCCGTACACCGGCACATGGACACGATTGCGGCGTTGGAAAAGCGTGTATCGAAGGAATATGCGTCCGCATCCAGAGAAAAGCGGCGCACTCTTGACCGCCAGATCGCCCAGGTTAAGCAGGAACAATCCCGCAGTCAAACCCTTCTGGATGGCTTATATCAAAACTTGGTGGACGGTATGCTGACCCGTGAGGAATATCTGTCCATGAAGGGTCACTATCAGGAGCGGTTTGATGATGCCACGCTGCGGCTGGCGGATTTGGGCGCCCAGCTTCAGCAGTTGGAACGGTATGGCCCGTCCAATCCCATGTTCGCAGTCTGCCAGACCTTGCGTAATACAGAGGGCTTGACAGAAGAATTGATTCATCTGCTGGTTTCCAGAATCGAAGTCCATGATGGGAACCGTCTGGATATAAAATTGGTCTATCAGGACGAAGTTGAAGCCCTGCTCCGCTTTCTGCGGGAAGGGGGGACGAGCCTGTGACCATCGCAATCTATGTCCGGCTGTCTTTGGAGGACGGCACAGACCAGGAATCCGCCAGCATCGTCAACCAGAGGCATTTGTTGCTGGACTTCATTCGGAATGACCCAGACTTGTACGGCACAAAGGTGTTAGAATTTTCTGATGATGGTTACAGTGGGAAGAATTTTGACCGCCCTGGTGTGCAGGCGTTGTTGAAAGCGGCGCTGTGCGGGGAAGTCCAATGTATTCTGGTGAAAGATATTTCCCGCTTCGGCAGGGACTACATCACGGTAGGAAACTATATCACCCGCGTGTTTCCGTTTAAGGGAGTACGTTTTATCTCGGTCAATGACAATTTTGACAGTAACCGCAAAGGGGATATAGACAGCCTGGACAGGGCGTTCCGTGCGCTGATTTATGATCTATATAGCCGGGATATTTCCAAGAAGGTCAAGAGCGCAAAACTGCGCCTTGCCCAACGAGGCGTCAACATCAATCCTGTTGCCCCTTACGGCTATCTGAAAGCCCCTGGCGATAAGCACAGGCTTATTCCAAATCCCCAGGCCGCACCAATCGTGCAGCGCATTTTTACTTTGGTAGCGAATGGGACTTCTACGGAAAAGGTAGCGGCAATTCTCAATGCCGAAGAAATCCCTACGCCATCGCAAATCAAGGTCGGCACTCCCAGCGGTCACGCAAACTGGCAGCCGAATTACTGGCGCAGGGCAACCATCGACTGGATTATCCGGGATCGGCAGTATATCGGCAGCATGGTATATGGGAAACGTGTTCGGCCCCGCATAGGCGTTCATCAGCAGTTGACGGCCAAACTGGAGGACTGGATCATTGTTGCCGACTGCCATGAGCCGCTGGTGACAAAGGAGTTGTTTGCCCGGGCGCAGGAGCGGCTCGGAGGGGAACAGCGGCAGTTGTCCACGCATAACAAGTGGAAAAACCCTTTGAGCAAGAAAGTGTATTGCGGTGTCTGCGGGTACGCCATTGTCCGGCGCGGAAGTAAGAACCGGTACTACTGCTGTCAAACGCCTCGGACAGTACCGGGAATGGTGTGCTATCCAGAGAAGGTTTTTGAATCGGAGATTTTGGATGTTGTCACGGAGGCGATTCACCAGCAAGCCCGCTGTGTGGTGGACACACAGCACATGATGGAGCAGCAGAAGAAATCGCAGGAGGCAGCCGTGTCGCTCCTGCGTAAGAAAGTTAAAAAACTGGAAGCTCTGCAAAGGGAACTTACTCAGAGGATTGAAAAATTGTACGAAGATGCAGTAATAGATAACTTGTTCTCCTGTGATGCGTACACGGCGCAAAAGGCCCGCCTTGTGGAACAGCGTGACGATGCACATAGGGCCGAGGCTGAAATCCAAGCAGAACTCTTTGAGCGAACCCGTGACTGCTCTATCTATATGGAACGATACCGGCTCTATGCTGATATGGAAGTGTTACCGGATGATGCGATAGCTGATCTGCTTGACCGTGTTACAGTGTGGCCGGATGGCCGCTTGGAGGTTTCGTTGAAATTCCTTAACGAGCTGCCTGTCTCGGCTGTGGCAGAGCAGAGAACGAAAACCACTGAATAGGTCATCTAAAAAATTTCAAAAATTTATTAGTTCTGGCTTGACATTAGCAGATTTGAGACACACATTTGCCACGGTCGCCCTGCAAAATGGGGTGGATATCAAGACGG
>OFGP01001530.1_pt1 | contig 16421 bp, 16 predicted proteins | sample 1521781 | NCBI WGS metagenome assembly OFGP01 (sample SAMEA3504113, study PRJEB24116) | mouse gut metagenome | biome: mouse gut; feature: mouse-associated habitat; material: faeces | place: Denmark | collected 2011 | reverse complement strand
TAAGCAACAAGATGGATAATTCCTTACTGGCTGTAAGGGATACTAACCATAAATCTATTGTAGTAGGAGGATATATGGGACCAAAAGAAATTGATTTATAATGAATGCTTTAAAACAGAGTAAACCATTAGGAAAGGGATGGTGATATGAGCAAAGTAAATCTGGAAACCTTTGCAGGCGGAGCCCTGCAGGAAAAATTTGATGATGCGATGGAAAAGGTTCTTGTCAATATGACAGACCCGAATACGCCGTGGAAGAACAAGCGGAAGATCGTCGTGGAAGTGTCTTTTGAGCAGAACGAGGATCGGGACGATTCTACCGTGAATGTATCCGTTGTCCCCAAACTTGCCCCGGTGAAGCCTGTCAGCACCCGGATGGCCATCGGAAAGGATCTGGAGACGGGTCAGGTGTTTGCCGAAGAGTATGGCAGCCAGTGCCGGGGTCAGATGACCTTGGATGACTACCAGAGCCAGCAGGATCAGGTAGTGGATGGAAAAATCGTAGATCCGGAGACCGGGGAAATCAGGGAAGGGTCCCGGGTCATTGATTTTAGAGAAACAAAACAGGCATAAGGAGGATATGAGATTATGATTAAACAGGCATTGGAGTATATTGTTGGAATGAGAGCGCCGGAGGTGCTGGAGATCAATGGAGAGACTTACAGTGATAAGCGTCTGGAGCGGATTTGCCACAATCCGAAAGCGAAGGCTATCGAACTGACGACGCTGACAAGTCTCGTGGAATACATCAAGGCCAAGATTGACACGATGGATGATAAGATGATCGTCCACGTATCCAGTCCGGAATGTGTGCGGTTGTATTCCATGCTGGATCTGGGCCGTGTGCGGGAATACCTGGTGGAAGTCCATGCTCAGGTGCCGGAGTTCCGGTATGGCCGGTATATGGATCATGAGAATTTCCTGATTGCGCTTCAATCCAAATTCATTCCGAATGACGACCGGGAGCTGCTTTTGCGATTTACCGGTACCGTGGAGAACGGAACGGTGGCCCAGTATGGTGATGATGGTGTTACCCAGAAAGCGACGATCAAGACGGGCATTGCATCCAAGGGAGAGGCAGTTGTTCCGAATCCGGTCAGGCTGCGGCCATTCCGGACCTTTATCGAAGTGGAGCAGCCGGAGAGCGCGTTTGTCTTCCGGATGCGTCAGGACAGTGACGACGGCGTGGAATGCGCCATCTTCGAGGCGGACGGCGGGGCCTGGAAGAATATGGCTATGAAGAATATTAAAGATTATTTGCAGTTTGAGCTGAACGATCTGCCGCAGTTTACGGTGATTTCATAAAAATATGATCGGTGGCGGCCTGCCGGCTGGCGGGCCGCAGAAAGGAAAAGGTTATGGATATTATTACAAAGTGTCCTATTTGCAGGAAAGAGCACCAGGTTCATTTAACGCGGGAACAGGGGCTTAGATATGGAGATTACAGGGCTGGGAAAGGGCATATACAGGATCTGCTTCCAGATCTGTCTGCTGATGATAGTGAACGGCTGATTACCGGAATATGTCCGGAATGTTTTACATCTTTGTGTGATGAGGACGATGAATAAGGTTATTTTGATTGCGAGGTGAGAATCAATAGCTCCATTCAATTATGAACAAACAAGCAAACCCACAACTGGAAGACGGCTATACAAGAATATCCAATGAACTCCTGGAGGCAATCTGCGCAAGTGATCTTACTGGGCTTCAGATGCGCATACTAATGCTGTTTCTGAGGAAATCGTATGGATACGGGAAGAAGGAGGCCACATTCTCTCTTGAATACATACAAGAAAAACTAAAGATTCCAAAAAGAAGTGCGCAGCGGTCTTTAAAAAGCTTGGTGGATGCGAATATTCTTCAAATCGTGCAGGAATCTTCTAAGTCTGCTCCGCGAATCATGAATCTTAACAAAAAGTATCTTGAATGGGTAATTTCAGGTGACCGGGAGGTCACCCTAAAATCGGAATCAGGTGACGAGCAGGTCACCCCAAATAGGGTGACACAGATGGCGCGTTTGGGTGACCAGGATGTCACCCCAAGAGGTGACCGAGAGGTCACCCTTAAAAGAAAGACTAAAGAAAATATAAATAAAGACTGTCAGACACGGGCGTGCGCACGCGGGGAGGAGGTGATTGGTCCTCGCCCTGCATCCGGGGAGAGGGTGATTGGTCCCTGCCCCATACCGACACTGGAGAGTATAAGCGGTTACTGTCAAAGTGCAGGGTTGCGCTTCGTAGATGCCGGACGTTTTTTTGAGCACTATGAGTCCACGGGATGGACGACAGCCGACGGGAAGCCGGTAGAGAACTGGAAGGGCCTGCTGCGCAAGTGGGACAAGCAGGACCGGGAGAAAACTGTGCGGGGCGGAGGAGAGACGCAATCTACGCGGATGCCGGCAAAGCCGACCGGTTTCACAAACTTTGAGCAGCGGGACTATGACTTTGACGAGCTGGAAGAACAAATTTTACGGAGCCAGGAGGCCCAAAAGGAGAAAAATCAAAAATGAAGCATTTGACAAAAGTTGAGCTGCTCCAGCAGCTGAAACACACAGCAAACGTTCGCCGGAAAGCATCCAGCGCACCGTTTACCGGGATGGCCATTCTGGGCAATTATATCCTGTGGAAGACAGAAGGCTGGTATCAGAAACGCCTGGCCGAATACAATGAGCGGGTCAGAGAGTATTACGATATGGACATAGATATCAAAGTGCTCTCTAACCGGTTATATAAAGCGGCTGAGTTCAACGTAGAGGTCGAATACCATAAGGCGCAGGACAACCAGTATAAAAAGTCCCGGAGATATCGTCACAGCATGGAGCAGAAGCTGATGGAGGCGGAGGACGAGATCAACCTCTGCTCTCAGAAATATCTGCTGATACATTTCAATGTGCTGATTGACATGGGCTACGGCAAAAAACGCCTGAACCGGGTTAAGGATGCTATGAACCGGAAGCTGGAAGAGGTCAGCAACCCGATGGGCAAAGGAGCTATGGAAATGAGACAGGAACTGATGGACGGTGTCGGTGTCATCATTGAGATGCCGGCCTGAGAAGAAAAGAAAGGAGACGGGCTTCCCGGGAAGATGCGCATCGGCTCCTTTGGAAAATGAGAGGTCAGCTAAACTTATTTGAACCGGATTTTATCAAAGATGCGGACTGCACAAAAGATACACCGGTCATCCATGGAAAGGCGGGCGGGCCGGTCTATGGCACCGGAGTCAGGATAAAGCCGCGGGTACCCGGTCGGACTGATTCGGAACACATGAAAAAGATTCTTCTGGATGAGCTTCTGCCGCTGGAAGAATATGATCTGATAGCGATCCTGTTGTCAGGAGGAAAAGACAGCATTGCCTGTTACTACAAACTGCTGGAGCTGGGAATCCCGAAAGGAAAAATGGAATTCTGGCACCATGACATTGACGGCGGACATCCCTGCAGGCGGATGGACTGGCGGTGCACACAGAATTATGTGAGAGCCTTTGCGGAGGCAGAAGAAGTCCCGCTTCGGTTGTCATGGAGGGTGAACGGATTCTTTGGCGAACTGTACCGGATTGGCGCCAGTGAGCCGGTGGAATGGATGGAGCCTGACACAGGGGAAATCGGGCGGTGTCGCCTGTCACAGAATTACATAAAGTGTCAGGAGATCAGGCGTCTTGATGCAGAGAATATGGAAGATCAGCTGAGAGCATTGGGGTACCGGATGAAATTTCCAGCGAAAACGGGAGATCTGAGTCGCCGGTGGTGCAGTGCCTATCTGAAAATCATGGTGGCCGATACTGTGATATCAAATCTGGAAAAGACCAGAAATAATATAAAAGTGTTGATAGTATCAGGAGAACGCCGCGGAGAATCCAGGGGTAGGAGCAGATACAATGAGATGGAGATCCACAGGACCAATGCAGAGAAAAAGGCGCGCAGATTGGTTCATCAATGGCGCCCGGTTATTGATTATTCGGAAAAAGATGTGTGGGAGGTGTTGAAGCGTCACAAAGTCAATCCACATCCCTGCTATCGGGCGGGGTGGAACCGTTGCTCCTGCGCCATGTGTATCTTTTCCACTCCGAAACTGTTTGCCGGAATTCGGGAACTGTATCCAGAAGAGTATAATCTGCTGAAACAGGATGAAAAGATTCTTGGATTTACCCTGGATAATAAATGTGATCTGGATACGTTCGTCGGCGATACTCCGCCTTGTGTCTTTTATGGAGATAGTCAGGCAGTCCGAAGCCTTTTGACAGGAAAATTTGCAGCAGACGACATGTATGTGAAAGATACCTGGCTGTATCCTGCAGGGGCTTTTCATGGAGCGGAAGGCGGACCGTGTTAAAAATTGTATATTAGCGAAGAAAGGAGACCGAATCCCCGGCCGGGAAAGATGCATCGGATTCCTTTTGAGAGATGAATTACAGAGAATTTTTAGAGACAAAGATAGAACTGGCCACGGAGAGCGGGTTTGCCGTCGATCCGGCGGAATTGAATCCGGCGTTGAAGCCGCACCAGAGAGACGCCGTTGCGTGGGCGCTGAAAGGCGGCAGGCGGGCGTTGTTTGAAAGCTTTGGTCTGGGCAAGACGGTGCAGGAGTTAGAGTTTTGCAAACAAGCGATTCGTCACGAAGGATACCGGGCGCTGATTGTGTGCCCCCTGGGTGTAAAACAGGAGTTCCAGAGGGACGCGGTGCAGGTACTGGGATATGAAAAGCCGGAGTATGTAAGGACCATGCAGGAGGTGTTTGGTTCCAAGGCGTAAATTCTTTTGACAAATTATGAACGGGTCCGGGACGGGGACATTGATCCACTGTATTTCACAGCTGTGAGCTTGGATGAAGCGTCTGTTTTGCGGAGTTTTGGCAGTAAGACCTATCAGACATTTCTGGAGAAATTTAAGAGCGTTCCTTATAAGCTGGTCGCCACGGCAACGCCGTCACCGAACCGCTACAAGGAACTGATCCATTATGCGGGATATCTGGAAGTGATGGACACCGGGCAGGCGCTGACACGTTTCTTCCAGCGAGACAGCACGAAAGCAAACAATCTGACTTTGTATCCCAATATGGAGGATGAGTTCTGGCTATGGGTAAGCAGCTGGGCGCTGTTCATCACGAAGCCTTCGGACCTGCACCCAGAATATTCCGACGCCGGATATGACCTTCCGCCGCTGGAGGTGCGCTGGCACGAAATACCGGTCCACTACGGTGACACGGCGGACCGGGACGGCCAGATGCGATTGTTCACGGAAGCCGCTGCGGGGCTCAAAGAGGCGGCGCAGGTAAAACGGGACAGTATCGAACAGCGGGTGGAAAAGATGAAGGAGATCGTGGAGAACTCGCCGGAGGAACATTTTCTTTTGTGGCATGATCTGGAAGCAGAGCGCCACGCCATAAAGAAAGCGCTGCCGGAGACCGTCGATATCTACGGAGCACAGGACTATGACCTGCGGGAACAGCGCGTGATTGGCTTTTCAGAAGGACAGATCCGGCTGTTTGCCACGAAGAAATCCCTCTCCGGGTCTGGCTGTAATTTCCAGCGGCACTGTCACCGGGAAATCTTTCTGGGGATCGACTATGAGTTTAACGATTTTATCCAGGCAGTGCACCGCTGTTATCGGTTCCTCCAGACAGAGCCGGTGATGATAGACATCATCTATATGGAAAACGAGCGGCAGATCAAAGAAGCGCTTCTGGAAAAGTGGAAGAATCATGATTATATGGTCCGGCGCATGACGGATATTGTAAAGAAATATGGTTTGAATACGGCCGGGAAGACAAAACAGCTGGAAAGAAAGATGGGAGTGGAGACAGTGCGGATAGAAGGACAGAGATATACAGCGGTTCATGATGACTGCGTGGAAGAGACCAGACGGATGGAAAGTGACAGCGTTGGCCTGGTTCACACGTCGATTCCCTTTGGAAACCATTATGAGTATTCAGCAAATTATAACGACTTCGGGCATAACCAGAACACGGAAAAGTTCTTCGAGCAGATGGATTTTCTGACGCCGGAGCTGTTCCGGGTTCTGAAACCGGGGAGAGTGGCGGCGATCCATGTAAAGGACCGGGTGCTGTTTGGAAATGCTACAGGCACCGGAATGCCGACGGTGGAACCATTCCATGCGCTTTGTATTGAGCATTATAGAAAACATGGCTTTCAATACTTCGGTATGATCACGGTCGTGACGGATGTGGTCCGGGAGAATAATCAGACTTACCGCCTGGGATGGACGGAGCAGTGCAAGGACGGCTCTAAAATGGGCGTTGGCTGTCCGGAGTATATCCTCCTGTTTCGGAAGCTGCCGACGGACCGGTCCAACGCTTATGCAGATGAACCGGTGAAAAAGAGCAAAGAAGACTATACACGGGCCCAGTGGCAGATTGACGCGCATGGTTACTGGAGAAGTTCCGGGGACCGGCTGGTGAGAAAGGAAGAGCTCCGGGAGATTCCCGTGGAAAGTCTCCAAAAAGTATACAGGCAGTTCTCCCGTGGAAGTGTCTACAGTTACGGGGAACACGTAAAACTGGCGGAGAAGCTGGATCAGGACGGCAGGCTCCCGGCTACGTTCATGGTGGTGGCGCCGGGCTCCTGGAATCAGCTGGAAGTCTGGGATGATATCAACCGGATGCGGACACTGAACACCAACCAGAGCCGCAGGAGAGCACAGATGCATGTCTGCCCGCTTCAGCTGGACATTGTGGAGCGGATCATCACCAGATACAGTAACGAGGGCGATCTTGTTCTTGATCCTTTCGGCGGACTGATGACAGTCCCGATGGTGGCCGTGAAGATGGGTCGCAGGGGATACGGGATTGAATTGAACCCGGATTATTTCCGGGATGGCATCGGGTACTTGCAGGTAGCGGAGGACGAGGTGGAAGAACCGACGCTGTTTGATTTCCTGGGGGTGACAGGATGATAAACGGAGAGCTGATCATTGACAACTTCGCCGGCGGAGGCGGTGCCAGTACCGGAATTGAGATGGCGACCGGGTACAGTGTGGACATAGCGATCAACCATGATCCGGAGGCCATTCGGATGCATAAGACAAATCATCCTGACACAAGGCACTACTGTGAGAATGTCTGGAATGTGGACCCGGTGAAGGTCTGCGACGGCCATCCGGTGGCGCTGGCGTGGTTCAGTCCGGACTGTAAACATTTCAGCAAAGCAAAAGGCGGAAAGCCTAAGGACAAGAACATTCGGGGGCTTGCGTGGGTAGCGCTTCGGTGGGCGGGTACAGTCAGGCCGCGGGTGATTATGCTGGAAAACGTGGAAGAGTTTAAGACCTGGGGACCACTGAACCGCAGGCACAGGCCGATTAAGTCTAAACGTGGACAGACGTACCGGAAATTTCTGCGGCAACTGGAAGATCTGGGATATGAAGTCAGTACACGGGAACTTGTGGCGGCGGACTATGGCGCGCCGACCATGCGCCGGCGTTTCTTCCTGATCGCCAGATGCGACGGGAAACCGATTGTATGGCCGGAGCCGGAATATGGTCCACGGGATAGTAAGGATGTCAAAGAGGGTCGTTTGAAGCCGTATATAGGGGCGTATACACAGATAGATTTTTCCCGGCCATGTCCCAGCATTTTTGACACCAGAGAAGAAATTTTGGAAAAGTACGGCATCCGGGCGCAGCGTCCCCTTGCAGAGAAGACCATGCGGAGGATTGCCCGGGGGCTTAAGAAGTTCGTCTTAGACAACCTGAATCCGTTCTTGATTGAGGTCAACCACGACGGAGGGGATGATAGGAGGCTGAAAGACCTGGCCGATCCGCTGCCTACTATGACTGGGAGGAACGGCTTTGGTGTGGTTCAGTCTGTCTTTTTGCCTTACATCATGTGCAACAACGAAAATAATGTTGGCGAAGATATTAGGGACGGCCTTTCCACAGTGACCACGGGAAACCGAAACTTTCTAATGGCACCGACGCTGATTCAGTACCATTCTGAGACGACCGGCGGGGAAGTACGCGGCCAGCGGCTGGAAGAGCCGATTATGACGGTGGATGGTTCCAACCGCTACGGCCTGGTGGCAGCCTTCATTCAGAAATATTTTGACGGAGGTTATAAGGGTGCTGGTGCGGATATGGAAGAGCCTCTCCCAACGATTACCGCAGTGGATCATAACAGCATTTGCGCCGCGCATCTAATCCAGATGAACAACCATTGTGACGGGCTGGACATTGCGGAGCCTATAGGGACTATAACCGCCGGGGGATGGCATTTTTCGGAGGTCAGGGCGTTCCTGATCAAGTACTATGGCCAGGGCGTCGGCCAGGATGCAAGGGAGCCGCTGGACACAGTCCCGACGCATGACAGGTTCGGGCTGGTGACGGTTCAGGGCGTTGATTATGCAATCGTGGATATTGGCCTGCGGATGTTGGAGCCCCGGGAATTGTACGGCTGTCAGGGATTTCCGGATGACTATATCATCGACCGGGACTGCGCCGGGAAATCGTATTCCCGATCGGAACAGGTCAAGCGCTGTGGCAATGCCGTTTGTCCGCCGATTCCGGCGGCGCTGGTCAGGGCGAATCTTCCGGAGTTGTGCGTTGCAGAGCGGATGCCGAATATGCGGATAGATGACAGCCAGGAGCAATTATCATTTGCGATATAGGAAGGAGGAATTAGGAAATTGGATGAGAAAAAGGTATTGGAGAAGCTTCAAGTTATGGCGGAGGGGATCTGCGATTGTTATTGCATTCATCCAAAAACAATATTGATAGAATCGGAGATGGAAGCGGCCTGCGAGAAATGTCCATTGAATGATTATGTCCGTTGGATTACAGAGCAGGTGGAACCGGAAGATACGCAGGGTCAGAAAAGATGGAAAGAAAATTTTATGGAAAGATTTTGCAAAGTAAATTGAATCAGAAGTTAGTGGAGAATGGGAATGGAGAATGAAAACCGATACATAGAACTGGCAAAGCATTGCATAGGGCTCGACAGAAAGAAACCGTATGTCCGTCATGGAAAGAAATTTTACCGGCCATACCGTAATTTCTTTGCCACTGGGAGAAAGTATGAGGACTGGAAAACGATGGAAGGCGCTGGATATGCAGAGCGTGGAGATCGGAACCAGCACGGAGGATATACGTTTTTCATGACTCGTGCAGGGCTGGACTGGCTGGGCGGAGTGCTTGGTATTTATATCTATGATGAGTCTGATTGATAAACTAAACTGAAAGAGAGTGATACTATGACAGATACATATAAAATAATCTTATTGGAAGAATGGAACACCATCAGATCGAACGTGAGAAAAGGGCTGAAACGGCTGGGGCATGATATTATTTTAGTACCGCTGGATCGTCCATCGAAAAAGAAAGGGTGATGTTATGACGGCAAAGGAATACTTACAACAGTTACATAAAGCTGATGTGATTATCAAGCAGAGGATTCAGGAGAAGGTTGATCTTCGGGCGAGACTTTCCAGTATCGGCAGCTTTGATTATTCAAAAGAATGTGTACAGACAAGTCTTCCGGGAGATGCGCTTTATGCGGAAAAGATCGCCAGGCTCATTGATCTTGAAAATGAGATTGATCGCCGTATTGATCGTTATGATGAACTGAAACACAAAATAATCGGCCAGTTGCATGAATTGAACAATACGGATCAGATAAAGGTGCTGTATAAGCGTTATGTGTTGGGTGAAAATTTTGAACAGATCGCTGTTGACCTTAACTTTTCTATCAGGAATGTATATAAGATTCACGGCTATGCCTTGCAGGAATTTCAAAAAATTCATCTAAAAAAATAAAGAGTGCAGTAAAGTGCAGTTGAAAGTGTGTTATTATGGTATTGTGAAAAATCAGTCACAGGGGTAGATCTCCGGTGGCTGATTTATTTTTTCAGCGGAAAGGAAGGTGTTGCCGGATGGCCAAATTAACAGAGAAACAGCAGCGATTTGTTGATGAGTACCTGATTGACCTGAACGCAACACAAGCAGCGATCAGGGCAGGGTATTCAGCAAAGACGGCAAAAGAGCAAGGAAGTCAGAACTTAACAAAACTTAACGTTCAGCAGGCGATTTCTGAAAAGATGGCGGAGCGGAGCAAGCGAACCGGGGTGAATCAGGATCGGATTGTGCTGGAATTGGCCAAGATCGCCTTTGTCAATGTAGCCGATGTGATTGATCCGGAGAGCGCTACAATCAAAGAGGGTGCGACCTCTGACGATACCGCAGCAATCCAGTCTGTGAAAGTGAAGGTGCTTCCGGGAAAGAAAGGGGAAGGGGTAGAGCGCGAGATCAGGCTGAACGACAAGCTGAAAGCGCTGGAGCTTTTGGGAAAGCATCTGGGAATGTGGAATGACAAGCTGGATGTGAATGTCAACATTCCGATTGTAATTTCCGGGGAAGAGGATCTTGAAGATTAGTAGCCAGTACGTTTTTGATTATCAGAAGCGTATCTACCTGCCGGAACAGTATACAGCTACTTCTTCCGGTAAGCGTATAATCTCCCTCCCCGAATATGTCGGCAGGGGTTATGGCACATTCTGGAAATGGCGGGGCCGGTACCGGGTCTGCAAAGGAAGCCGTGCAAGCAAGAAATCGAAAACAACCGCTTTGTGGTATATCGTGAACATGATGAAATACCCGGATGCGAACTTGCTTGTTGTTAGAAAGGTTTTCCGTACACTGAAAGACAGTTGCTTCACGGAATTGAAATGGGCGATCAACAGGCTGGGGGTCCAGGCTCACTGGGAGATAAAAGAGAGCCCCCTGGAGATGACCTACAAGCCCACTGGGCAGAAGATCTATTTCCGGGGGCTGGATGATCCGCTGAAAGTCACTTCAATAACCGTTGAACACGGCTATCTGTGTTGGATGTGGATTGAAGAAGCATATGAGATCAGCAACGAGGATGATTTCAATATGCTGGATGAATCGATCCGCGGGGCGATACTACCGAAAACGCGGCTATTCAAGCAGATCACGCTTACATTCAACCCCTGGAATGAACATCACTGGATGAAGAAGCGTTTCTTTGACAATCCGGATGATGAGACCCTGGCCATGACTACGAACTACCTTTGTAATGAATGGCTGGATGAAGCAGATCGCAAGGTGTTTGAAACCATGCGCCTGAACAATCCACGGCGTTACCGTGTGGCCGGCCTGGGCGACTGGGGAATCGTGGACGGACTGATCTTCGAGAATTGGGAAGAAAAAGCTTTCGACATTGATGAGATCCGCAGACTGTCAAGTGTCAGGTCCGCCTTTGGCCTTGATTTCGGTTATACAAACGATCCTTCCGCTTTGTTTTGTGGTCTGGTAGATGAGGCGGCGAAAACCTTGTGGGTGTTTGATGAAATGTATAAGCCAGGAATGAGCAACGAAAGGATCGCTTCTGAAGTCACTGCGATGGGGTACCGGAAGGAGCGGATCAGGGCAGAAGCGGCAGAGCCGAAAAGTATTGACCGTTTGTATGAACTGGGGCTTTCTCATATCCAGCAGGCCAGGAAGGGCAAGGACAGCGTAAATAATGGCATTGACTACCTACAGGACTATCACATCATCGTACATCCCCGGTGTGTGAACTTCATCACGGAGATCAGCAACTATACCTGGGACACGGACACAAAGACCGGGAAGCGTCTGAACAAACCTATTGATGATTTTAACCATTTGATGGACGCCATGCGTTACGCTATGGAAGATTTCAGCATGGGAGACGCTTTCAGTTTTGAGTAAAAATATTACATTATATGGAAGGGACCGGAGAATGAAAGTTCTGATAAATGGATATCCGTTTAAAGTGAAATTTGTGGATGGAAACAGTCATAAAATGAAGCCGGATAAGGATCATTACAATCTTGGATTGGTAGAATGTGCGGACGGTGTTATCCGGATCAGAAAAGGGATGAATCGGAGAATTACAAGATCGACCGTCATTCACGAATTGACACATGCTTTTATATTCGCTTTTGGATACACCATAGAGGGAGAAGAAGCCATGTGTGATTTCTTCGGTTCACAGGGCGACGATATAATCCAGATGGCAGATTTGATCATGAAGGAGGCAAAAATGAAATGCTGAATTTTATAGATTTTCTGACTGCCAAAGTTTCCAGTTTGATCAGGCAGGGAGCAATGAGTCGGATGTCGGATAAGGAATTTCTGGAAAAAGAGATCGCCCGCTGGAAGAACAGCCCGCAGCGGATCATGCAGATCAAGGGGCATTTGTATTATGACAATGAACATGATGTTTTGAAGCGGAAGCGTACGATGATCGGGGAGGGCGGCAAGCTGCAAACGGTTGACAATCTCCCGAATAATCGCCTGATTGATAATCAGTATGCGAAGATGGTGAACCAGAAGGCAAACTACCTGCTGGGGCAGCCTTTTGTGGTGAAGGGGGATAACACGGGATATGTTGAACTTTTGAAAGAAGTGTTCAACAAGCGGTTCATGAAAACGCTGAAAAACGGCGGGAAAGCCGCCCTGAATGGCGGGATATCTTGGTTGCATCCTTACTATACGGATTCCGGGGAACTGTTGTTCCGTCTGTTTCCATCCTATGAGATACTCCCCTTCTGGAAGGACAGCGAACACACAATACTTGATTTTGCGGTCAGATTGTATCTGGTGACAGGTTATGAGGGGACCACACCAAAAATCTTTGAGAAAGTGGAAGTTTATGATCTGACTGGGATTCACAAGTTCATTCTGGATGGTGATGTCCTGATCCCGGATGTAAGCACAGAGGAAGAAAGTTTTGAATGTACCTACGTCACTGTCACGGACGATAAAGGGGAAGTGATCGGGCTGAACTGGGAGAAGATACCGCTGATCCCTTTGAAATATAATGAAGGGGAAATTCCGTTGCTGAAAAGGGTGAAATCCTTGCAGGACGGGATCAACGTCATGTTGTCGGACTTTGAAAACAATATGCAGGAGGATTCCCGCAATACGATCCTCGTTCTGAAAAACTATGACGGGCAGGATCTGGGAGAGTTCCGGCGCAACCTTGCAACCTTTGGGGCGGTCAAGATCAGGTGCAGCGGAGACACCAACGGGGGAGTTGAGACCCTTGAGATCACGGTGAATGCTGAAAACTATAAGGTCATCTTGGAGATATTCAAAAAGGCCCTGATCGAAAACGCCATGGGATATGATGCAAAAGATGATCGGCTTTCCGGGAACCCGAATCAGATGAATATACAGTCCATGTATAGCGATATAGATCTTGACGCCAATGACATGGAGACGGAACTCCAGGCAGCTTTTGAAGAAATCATCTGGTTTGTCAATGTTCACTTCGCCAATACGGGTCAGGGAGACTTTGACGGGGAAAAGGTGGATGTGATATTCAACCGGGATATGCTGATCAACAAGACGGAAGCTATTGAAAACTGTGCAAAGTCAACGGGTATTCTGTCAGATGAAACGGTGGTTGAACAGCATCCTTGGATTGACGATCCCAAGGAAGAAATGGAACGCCTGAAAAGGCAGAAGGAAGAAGAACAGGCAGAGTTTGAACAGCAGCAGGGATATAATCCTTTCCAGCAGACGGGAAAGGCAGGCAACCAGCCGGGGAAGTCCCCGCCAAAGAAAGAAGGTGATCCGGGTGAAAGTGAAGAAGTTTGACGTGCTGACCGTTCCCATCTTCCTGAAAGGCGGTGTTCCCGGTGAATAATGCTGATTACTGGAAGATCAGGTTCGGGCAGCTTGAAGCGGCGCAGAATCAAAAAGGGGCTGATGCTTATGCAGAGATCGAGAGGATCTACAGGCAGGCGCAGAAAGAGATTGAAGGAAAAATCAGTGCATGGTATCAGCGCTTTGCAATCAATAATGGAGTGTCTATGGCGGAAGCCAGGAAGATGCTTTCCGGAACGGATCTGAAAGAATTTAAGTGGGATGTGAAAGACTATATCAAGTACGGTCAGGAGAATGAGCTTCTGGGCGGCTGGACAAAGGAACTGGAAAACGCTTCCGCAAAATTTCACATCTCCCGCCTAGAATCTCTGAAAATACATACACAGCATAGCCTTGAAGTCATGTTTGAAAAGCAGCTTGGGATTGTAAGCGGGACAATGACGGATATTCTTGAAAGTGGGTATTACCATACCGCCTATGAGCTGCAAAAGGGATTCGGGATTGGGTGGGATATCGCCGGGCTGGATCAGTCGCACATTGAAAAGTTACTTTCAAAACCATGGGCAGTTGACGGGAAGAATTTTTCCGAGAGGATCTGGGGCAATAAGCAGAAGCTGATCTCCGAGGTCCATAATGAACTTACCAGGAACGTCATGCTGGGGCAGAACCCGCAGAAAGCGATTGACGCAATCGCAAAGAAGATGAAAACCTCAAAGCATAATGCAGGTCGACTGGTGATGACGGAAGAAGCCTATTTCAGCAGCGCAGCACAGAAGGATTGTTTCAATGATCTGGATGTGGAAGAATATGAGATTGTGGCAACGCTGGATTCCCATACTTCCGACATATGCCAAAGCCTCGATGGGCAGGTGTTCCCCATGAAGGACTTTGAACCGGGCATAACAGCCCCGCCCTTTCATGTGTACTGCCGATCGACCACGGTCCCGCATTTTGATGAGACCTTCGGGCAGATCGGGGAGCGGGCGGCAAGGGATGAGGTGACGGGCAAGACCTACTATGTACCGGATGATATGAACTACCAGGAGTGGAAGGAAACATTCGTTGATGGCGGCGACAAGTCGGGGCTGGATGTGTATGATCAGGACGGTGTTGTCCATTACGCCAAACACAAAGATCCTGAGCCGGAGAAGCCAAAGAAGGAATATCTGACAAAGAAGAAACTGCAAGCCAAAATTGCAAATGCGGATGTTCAGATTGAAGATTTGGAAAATCAATTCAAGGAAGTCTCTGGGGGCTGTACTTATGATGAAGTGGTGAAGGATTTTGGAAGCCTGGAAGATTTTGCGAATGGTGATGATCTGGCAAAGCTGAAAGATTTACAGTCACAGATTGAACAGATCCAGCAACAAAAGGAAGAGTGGCAGGCGAAGCTTGATAAAAAACTAATTGCAGAGCAGAAGAAATCTTTGGTAAAACAGCAGCTTGAACTTGAAGCTGAAAAAACAATCATTCAACAGCAGCTTGACAACTTCCAGATCAAGACCTATTCGGGGATTTGGTACGGTAAAGATGTGACAACCGCAGATTGGAAAGGGTTGAATATTGCCGGAAAGAAGCAATACTATGAAGGCAAGTTTATCACTGAAACCGATCCTGACCTGATGAAAAAGTATCAGGATTTTTATAAGCAGCTTGAAGAATTGGATGCGGAAGGCAGCAGTTATCACGATATTCAGCAGCAGTTAAAGAAGATTGAACAGGAAATGAAAAAGGTTCAATCTGATTTGCAGAAACTTGAGTCTGGTGGTATAATAAATACAGTTGACGATGCTTTTTCGCAAGCCCGCAAGGATGCGGCAATGTGGGCGAAAAGCACCAAAGAAGCGGATGCCCTGTTGCGTGATAAATGCGGTGAGGTATGGCGCAGTTTTCCAACCATTCAGAAGAGCGCAATTTTCGATTACACCCAAAGTTACCATAAGTTCAATGAACCATTGCGGGGTATTGAATACGGGAGCGAAAAGTTTTTAGGTGTTGGCAATGTAGACTTGGATCAGATAGGCGTTAGTTATTCCGGAATGAAACCTGGAGCAATGCGAAAAGAGATTAACGCCATGACTGATATAATCGAAAAGTCAACCTACCAGGAAGATTTTTGGTTGCAGCGTGGGTGCAGGTTTAAGGGAATGGATAAGTTTTTCGATGTCCCTATGGATAAGTTGCAACACGCTTCACAATCAGAGTTGGAACGGTTGATACCATTGGGAACCGAAGTCACGGAATACGGTTTTTGCTCGTGTGGCGTTGCAAAAGGTAAGGGGTTCAGTGGTGATATTATCTTAAACATATACGCTCCTTCTGGTACACAAATGATGTATGCCGAACCGTTTTCCGCTTTCGGTAACGGCTGGGGCAAATCGTGGGATGGATTGAAACCGCAAAGCAGTTTTGGGCAAGAATCGGAAATCATATTGCAACAGGGAACAACCTTCCGTGTTACAAAGGTTGAGAAAACGCCGGGAATGATTTATATTGATCTCGAGGTAATAGGGCAAACCCCACAACGATAGAAAGAAGGTGGATGAATGGGTGAAAAGAAAACATTGTCAGAAAGGTATGCGGGGGAAATTCTTACTGATAATGCTGCATTAAACCATTATTCTCAGTGTAAGGATTGTGTTTTCAGACACAAAATGGTTGAAGATGGCGAAGAATACGGCTATAGGACCTGTGTGTGCCGTATTTATGGCAGAGCAACCGCTTTGCGGTCAAAATATTCAAACGGAAAACCTTTTTATTCCTATACTCCGATGGAATATGAGGATAAACCACGCGGCGTTTACGAAAACACCGAACGGTGTGAG
>OFGP01001520.1_pt1 | contig 16492 bp, 16 predicted proteins | sample 1521781 | NCBI WGS metagenome assembly OFGP01 (sample SAMEA3504113, study PRJEB24116) | mouse gut metagenome | biome: mouse gut; feature: mouse-associated habitat; material: faeces | place: Denmark | collected 2011 | reverse complement strand
TATTATGCCGGAAAAATAAAAATTGCCCCTCACCAGTGCGGCAACACTGGAGGGGGCGGCATAGCCGGAAGCTATACTTAAACTCACGTCATCAGTATAGCATATTTTCCGGCGGAAAGGATACACAAAAATGAATAAAAGTGAAGTTTTTCGCAAATTGATGCTGCTTGCGAATAAGAACGACGTCAAAGTATTATTTATTCCGTTTAAAACCTATGATGGACGGTTTACACGTCGGAGCGGCGAATACAGAATCGGAATCCGGATTGACATGGATTTTGATGATTATATCTGTAATCTGGCGCATGAACTGGCCCACCTGTACTTACATCACGACAAGGGCAATATGATGGAAAGCGACAGGAAAGCGGAGTATGAAGAACAGGCCGACAGAGCGGCAAAAATGCTGATTGATGTATTGAGTATACAGGAAGGAGAATAAAAGCATGAAAGCAAATATTATCACTGATATCAAAACAGCCGTTAAAATGTTCACGGAGATCAGGAAGGCAAGGAAAGAGGGCGCTGCAGTTGAGGTAAGGCAGTGCAAGCAGCTCCCCTTTGTCAGGTGCGGAGGATTCTATAATACGGTGGAAGGCCTGACGCTTGCGGACCTTGACAAGAAGATCGTGGACAGTTCGCAGGAGGCTTTTAACAGGCTTTCAGAGGATGTAAAAAATCTGCTGTACTTTTCTCCAAAGGACGGGGAGTTTGCAGACCGGGCGAACTTCTGGCGGTATCTGCTGGAACCTGTGCTTACTGCGGAAGAACTGCGGACTGCCATGATATGCATTTTGCGCTGGTATATCCATATTAAGCACATGCACCTGGGGATGGATGTCCCAGAATATGGACCGAAGGGGGTGCAGGCATGATGGAGATTTTAAACGTAGTACATAACATTGTATCAGTCACTCCGGAGTATCTGTCAGAAAGGCATCTGGACGGCAGGGGAATCTATTACATGAAAGATCAGGACATGATCGCAGTCGTGGGATGGGAGAGGGATACAAAGCGAATCGGGGAGATGATCGTCAACTATCTGGAACTCTCCCCGGAAGGGAGACAGGAGGCAGAAGAGTTTTGCTTATCTTCCGGCAGTGATTACGTCACCAGAGTAAATGAGCTGCTCAAAGAGATCGCCCGGATACGCCGGGAGAAAGGACAGTTCACCATGAAAACAGATGAAATCAGAATCTTCCCATGTTTCGCAGACCATCCCCCGAAGCCGGAGAAGATGGAGAACAAGGACCTGTATTATCAGGCGCACGGCTCCTTTGAGTCGGGGATCATCCTTGACGGCGCGGGGAACCTGATAGACGGATATACCAGTTATCTGCTGGCGGTCCGGTATGGTGCATCTCATGTTCCTGTCAGGTACGGCAGGCGGCAGACCATAGCGGCGGCACACAGGCCGGGCGGGACGCTCTACCGCTGGGAGCTTCCGGGGCTTCTGGTGGGAAAGATTCATCCGGGCGATAAGGTCACGGTAAAGACCGCCAGAGGCTTCAGGAGGGTCACTGTAGAAGCGGTGGAGGAATATTCAGGGCAGGAGCCGGAGCCGCTTAAAATGGTCGTGAGGAAGGGCCGGATGCGGAGAAGGTAAAGAGAACAGGGACGGCAGCGGGCGGTGAGCCTGCTGTCAGTCCTGGCATTACAGAAAGGCGGTAAGTATGGCAGGAAAAAAGAGAACCGATAATAAAGGCAGAATTTTAAAAACCGGAGAGATGCAGAGATCAGAAGATAACAGATACTTATACCGTTATGTGGACTTATCAGGCAAGAAGAGAACCATTTACGCCCTGACTCTGGTAGAACTTCGGGAAAAGGAAAAGCAGATCGAACGTGATCTGCAGGACGGTATTGATATCAGCCGGGGTGACATGACATTAAATCAGCTTTTTCAAGTGTACATGGATGCAAAGACGGACCTGCGGGAAAGTACCAGATGCAATTATATATCTGTCTGGAATAACAGCCTGACTGACTCTGTCCTTGGAAACATGAAAATCTCACAGATCAAACAGCTTCACGTCCGGGCATTCTATTCTGAACTGGCGAAGAAAGGACTTTCAGCGAATACAATCAAGCTATATCATAACCTGATATTTCCTGCGCTGGAGCTTGCTGTTGATTCTGACATCATCCGCAAGAATCCCGCAAAAGATGCAAGAAAGGGAATCGGCGGCACAAAGAAAGAGCGCACAGCCATGACCATAGCCGAACAGGAGAAATTGCTGGATTTTATCAAAGGCAGTAACAGATACCGTGTCTATCATCCCATGTTGATATTCGCCCTGTCTACTGCCCTTCGTGTCGGTGAATTAACGGGCCTGCGGTGGTCCGATGTGGACCTGAAAGAAAATATCATACATATTCGCCAGCAGCTTATATACCGCAATCTGGGCGACGGCTGCCGGTTCCATGTACAGGACTTAAAGACTGAAGCCGGACGACGGGACATCCCATTGACGGCCAGCGCAAGAAAAAGCCTGATAAAGCAGAAAGAACTTGATCTTCTGCTTGGCAAGACACAGCGTCAGGAGATCGACGGCATCACGGATTTTGTCTTTCTCAACTCACAGGGAAAACCTTATGCCGTCAGCGCGATCAATACCATACTGGACAACGTTGTGAAGGCGCATAATAATCTGGATACGATGCAGGCAGGATACAGGCACACGGAGCCGGAACCACTCCCCCACATCTCCGCCCATATTTTACGGCATACTGCCTGTACCAGACTGGCGGAATCAGGACTGGAACCGAAGGTATTGCAGTACATTATGGGACATGCCAACGTATCCATTACACTGGACGTCTATACACACCTGGACTTTTCACAGATTCAGAAAAAGATGGAAGAGGTTCAGGAAAATACAAAGATTGGATAAGATCAGGCCGCCGCGTGGCATACTACCCTTGCGGCGGTCATATTTTTTTCATAAAAGGTACAGAAAAGGTACAAAATACCGGATTCCAGAAAATCCCACCTTTTAAAAATCCCGTATTCCCGCCGATTTCACACTTTTTTCACATTTTTTTAGCACTCACCTCTTGACATTGCTAATATTTTGTTATATAACATATATAACAAATAAAACAATATCGGATTTCAAAAAGAAATCCGCCCAATATGAAGGAGGTATCATTTATGTTATTAACGGATATTTTTGGAAGAAATTTTATGGATGACTTTTTTGGAGGCTTTCCAAACGCTTCTTTCTATCGTCTTGGCAGCATTCCGGCGATGAAAGCAGATGTGCAGGAACTTGGCAGCGCCTATCAGATTGACCTGGATCTGCCGGGCTTCCAGAAGGAAGACCTGCACGCGGAGTTAAAAGATGGTTATCTTACTATCAAAGCAACCCGCCAAAACAACGAAGAGGAAAAGGATGCTAAGGGCAGATACATCCGTCAGGAGCGGTACACCGGACACTATCAGAGAAGTTTCTATGTGGGTGAGGAGGTAACTCAGGAAGATGTGCATGCAGCCTTTGAAAACGGCGTCCTGAAGCTGACCATACCCAAGAAAGAACCCCAGCCGAAGATCAGCGAGAGCAAATCCATTCTGATTGAGGGCTGATTTTCATAAAATACTTGCTTCTCCTTTACTCAAAGGCTGCCGCAAAATGTGGTCCTGTCTGTTATTCAGCAGTGCTGTATGAACAGATAGCGCTACATTTTGCGGCAGCCTTTTTGGTTTTTATGTGACCGTTTTTTTACCGCTGTTGATTGTTTGTGAAGATGCAATAGATTCATTCTTTGTTTTTCTTCTACACAGCAAACGCTTGAAGGAACCATTTGTTCACAACAATTTCTGAGCGCTTTTATTTTCTTAAAATAATCGTTTCTTTTTTCCCGTGTCTGCCGTATTTCCTGCATTCGTTTGATTGACTTTGACGGCATCTGATTATATAATAGGCTCATTTAAAAGCAGAAACAGAAAGGGGCAAAACACATGATCTATACCGTTACATTCAATCCCTCCCTGGATTATATTGTATCCGTGAAAGATTTTCAGATGGGAAAAACCAACCGCACCTGCGCAGAACAGATGCTTCCGGGCGGCAAAGGGATCAACGTATCCACCGTACTGCAAAACCTTGGCATCGAGAACGTGGCGCTGGGATTTACGGCAGGTTTCACCGGAGAAGAGCTGCTCCGGAAGATGAAGTCCATCGGCTTTCACTGTGATTTCATTCATCAAAATGACGGGTGCTCCCGAATCAATATCAAAATGAAAGATTTTGACGGAACAGAGATCAACGGTCAAGGTCCCATCATCCAGCCAGAAGCAATCCAAAAACTGATGGAAAAGCTTATGCAGTTAAAAGAAGGCGATACCCTGATTCTGGCCGGAAGCATTCCAAACAGCATGCCAGACTCCATTTACCAGGATATTCTGGCCTCCCTGCAGGGACATGGGATCCGCTTCGTGGTAGATGCCACCAAAAGTCTGCTTCTGAATGTGCTGCAATATCATCCATTCCTGATCAAACCCAACAACCATGAGCTGGGGGAGATCTTTGGTGTCACACTGGACAGCCGGGAATCTGTCGTTCCCTATGCCAGGAAACTGCAGGATCAGGGTGCCGGAAACGTCCTGGTATCCATGGCAGGCGAGGGCGCCGTCCTGGTAACAGAAAACGGAGAGGTCCACATGCAGCCGGCTCCAAAAGGAACTCTTGTAAACGCAGTGGGCGCCGGGGACTCCATGGTAGCTGGTTTTGTGGCCGGCTGGGCCCAAAAGCAGGATTACCTCCATGCCTTCCATATGGGCATCTCTGCCGGTAGCGCCAGCGCATTTTCGGACCTGCTGGCAACCAGAGCAGAGATCGAAGCCATCTATCGAACCATCCGCAAAAATACCATTTCACCAAAGGATTTTTAGAACCCAGTCCTATCTGCCTGTCAGATCAGACAGCGGACGGAAACTGTATCCCATCTCTTCCCATTTTGTCAAAAGTTCATCCAGGATCTCACCATTGGTCCTGGAAGTATTGTGCAAAAGTACGACAGCCCCCGGATGGATCCTGGAAGTCAGTTTGTCAAAAGCCTCCTCATGGCTTGGCTGCTGATCCTGATTCCAGTCCACATGGGCAAGGCTCCAAAAAATCGTCGCATATCCCAGCTCCTTTGCCATCTTGAGATTTGCCACATTGCATTTCCCCTGAGGCGGACGGTAATAGGGAGAAAGTTCTTCTCCTGTGATCTCCTGAAACAGATCAGCCACATCATCCATCTCCTTTTGGAAGGTCTCCTGATCTGAGATCGTCGGCATGTCCAGGTGATGATACGTGTGGTTTCCCACCGCATGGCCCTCTTCCACCATTCGTTTTACCATCTCCGGTGCAGATTCCAGGAAATGCCCCACCACGAAAAATGTACCTTTTGCATTATGTTTTTTCAATGCATCCAGGATCGGCTCCGTATTTCCGTTCTCATAACCGCAGTCAAAGGTCAGATAGATCACCTTCTCGCTGTCATCTCCCACATAATAAGCATCATACCAGGCCAGATCTTCTGCAGATGCATTTCCGACAGGACAAGTACCGGATTCTCCGAAAGACAGTCCCCAGTCCTCAGAAGAAAGTGTTAACTCCCAGCCTTCTTCGGGTTCCTTCTTTTCTTCTGATGCCTCCTTTGTCTCCTCGGGAATCTCAGGTTCCTCAGAAGCTGTCTCATCTGTCTTCTTCTCCTCCGGCACCGATTCGTCTATCCCGACTTCCGAAGGAAGCGTCCCTGCCTCCACCCCTGTATCTTCCGGCTGAACCTCTTTCGTCTCCTGCACCGTGGATCCTTTGCATCCGGTCAGACCGCATACCAGCAGAAGGGCCAGAAACCCGGCCAGTTTTCTGATTCTTTTCTTATGTCTCATGCTTGATTCTCCTCATTCCGACAGCCCTTCGATCTTTTACGCTGTCTTTCTCTTTTAGTATAACCCATAATTGCATCAAACTTACATCAAATCCTTCCGGAAAACCAGTCCTCTAAGACCGTCCGGTCCTTTTTCACCACATAGCCGCTTCCGCCCCGGTCCTTCACATCTTCTGTCATGCTGACAATCAGAAGAGGTCTTTCTTCCCCTTTTTCTGTAGAGAACACCACAAACCAGCCCAGCTCTGTGCCGGAGGTGTCATCTTTCGAGGCTTTGATCTCTGCAGTACCGGTTTTTCCGGCCAGGATCCGATCCGGCAGACAGGCGCCATATCCGGTTCCATGAGCATCGTTTACGACCTTTTTAAGGCCCTCCAATACCTGATCTGCCGTTTCCCTGGAAAACGCCTGAGGAATCCAGTACGAAACCGCTCCTTCCGACTGCCAGGAAAGTCTGGGCATAACCACATTTCCCCCATTTCCAAAAGCAGTGTAGAGGCAGGCCAGATGGAGCGGATTGATCAGAATCTGACCCTGTCCGTAACCGCTGTCCGCCAGTTGAATCTCCGTCTCAATCTGATCCGTATTGGAATAGGAAGATTTCTGCATCCGGATCTCAAAGGGCAGTTCTTCCCCAAATCCAAGCCCCTGCAAAGATTCCTGCATCTGATCTGCCCCGATTTTAAGCGCCGCCTTGGCAAAGTAGATATTGTCGGAATAAATCAGGGCATTTTCCAGTATGACCGGCTGATAATCGTGAAGCGTTGTCACATAATAAGAACCCCAGGAGGAATCTTTCTGCCAGGAAAGCCCCTCCGTCCCGTAGTCCTCCGATCCGTCAACTGCTCCGCATTCCAGACCAACCGCCGCTGTAACGGGCTTGAAGGAGGATCCCGGACACCATACCTGCCGAAAGCGGTTGTACAGGGGCTGATTCTCGTCTTCATTCAAAGCACTCCACTTTTCTCCGGACAGGCCCATAATAAAATCATTGCTATCATAGGAAGGCGTACTAACCAGAGCCAGAACTTCCCCTGTAGAGGGATTCATAGCCACATGGCAGCTTTTATCCCCGGAAAACTGGTCATACAGAGCCTTTTGCAAATAAGCATCGATGGTAAGCCAGATATCCTGCCCATGTTCCACTGTCCGCTCTGCCAGTTCCTTTTTTACCTTCCCGTCTCCGTCTGCAATGTAAATTCTGCATCCGTTCTGTCCTTTCAGTTCTTTCTCAAAAAGCCCTTCCATGCCGACTCTGCCAATGACACTGCTGGCTGTATAGCCTTCTCCTGGGTGTTCTTCCAGATCTTCCGCCGTCACATTCTGCACATACCCGGTCAGATGGGAAGCCGCTTCTCCAAAGGGATAAGACCGCACCTCCACATCTGAGATCATAACCCCCGGAATATCCAGAAGCTGTTCCTGTCGTTCCTTCTCCTGCTCCACCTCCTCATCCGGCTCCAGCGGAATCAAATATTCGATATCATTCACTTTCGGAATGGTCTTTATGGGTACAAAAGAATCCTCCTTGACCCATTTTGCCGAAAGCTTTTTCTTGACAGCTTCCGGTTCCATCTCCAAAAGCTCTGCCACCGCCAATATGGCGGTTTCCTCATCCGCAAGCCTGCCCGGAACGATTCCCACCGAACTGGCTGTCCCCTGGCCCGCCAGAACTTTTCCGCTGCGGTCCAGGATCTCGCCTCTTTCTGCCGATACCGTGGACACCCTCACCTTGTCCCCGGATTCCAGATCAGGAAAGATCAGGTAATCATCCCACACCAGCTGATAGCCTTCCTGCCCTTTTGTAAAATACGCCTCATTTTCAAAAGAAACCGGTCCTGCCGCTGTGTCGAAAGAAGTCTGATAAGTCACCACATGCCGGTCCTTATCGTATTCTTGAATCATTGTCTCCATGTTCTGTATTTCGATTCCATCATAGATGGCCTCATTTCGCCTGGTAAAGTCATCCCGGCTGATTCTTCCTGACTGTTCCAGATCCAGCATCTCATACATTTGGTCATATTCTTTTTCCGGAATATGAGCCATATAAGAAAGCAAAAGCTCTGGAGGCCCGGGAAGCGCCGCCTCTTTTCTCCATAATACCAAAGCAGCCACAACTCCGCCTGTCCCCACTACAGCGGCAGCGACCATTAAACCCCGCAAAACAATGCCTCTTTTTCTGGTTCTCCTTCTTCTCTTGCGTCTGCTTCTCATATCCACCTCCGACCATCGTTCCATCCTGTTATTCCCTGCCACACTTTTCTGTATGCAGAACGTTCCTGTTATAAATATTACATCTGTAGGATTTAAAAGTCAAGAACTTTCATGACATGATGCCAGGGTCAAAAGGTCATGTATGACATGCTTGCATGTCAATACATGACTTTGGGACCCGAAAAAACATGAAAAAGTAGCCCGATAGGGCGGATTTTGAATGTTTTTAGGATTGCGGGAGCATGAAATGCGGAGCAATCCGTAGGCAGCAGGGGACAAAAAACTTTTTGCCCCCAACATCATGACATTAAAAAACCCCGGAAACCAATGTCTCCGGGATCTTCTTCCATTCAGTCAAAAGCATGTTTGAAAACTGCGTTCTGGCAGATGGCGGGAATGAATTTACAAACACGCTCTAGCACACGCCCTGAGCCAGCATGGCATTGGCCACTTTTTCGAAACCTGCGATGTTCGCGCCGGCCACATAGTTGCCCTCCATGCCGTAGCGTTTTGCTGCGTCGTCGATGTTGTGATAGATATTGACCATAATCTGCTCCAGCTTTGCGTCGACCTCCTCAAACGTCCAGCTCAGACGCTCACTGTTCTGGGTCATCTCCAAAGCGGATGTGGCCACACCGCCTGCATTGGAAGCCTTGCCGCAGATGAACAGCACACCGTTGTCCTGCAGGTACTTGGTTGCCTCCAAAGTTGTGGGCATGTTGGCACCCTCACAGACTGCCTTACAGCCATTTGCTGCCAGCTGCTTCGCATCCTCTAAGTGCAGTTCATTCTGGGTTGCACAGGGAAGTGCGATATCACATTTGATCTGCCATACCCCCCGGCCCTCATGATACTCTGCGCTCTTTCTCGCTGCCGCATACTCAGTCAGGCGGGCACGCTTCACCTCTTTTACTTCTTTTAAGAGTTCCACATCAATGCCTTCCGGATCATAGATCCAGCCGGTAGAATCTGAGACAGTCACAACCTTTGCACCCATCTGCTGCGCTTTCTGAGCCGCATAGATGGCCACATTACCGGAACCGGACACGCAGCAGATCTTGTCTTTCATATCCATGCCGTGACACTTCATAAGCTCTCTGGTGATATAGAGCAGGCCGTATCCGGTCGCCTCCGTACGAGCCAGAGATCCGCCGAAGGTTAACCCTTTTCCGGTCAGAACCCCCTCATAGAGTCCGGTGATTCTCTTATACTGGCCATACATATAGCCGATCTCTCTTGCGCCAGTTCCGATGTCACCTGCCGGCACATCCACATCCGCACCGATGTATTTGTACAGCTCTGTGATGAAGCTCTGGCAGAATGCCATCACTTCCCGGTCAGATTTGCCTTTGGGGTCAAAGTCAGAACCGCCCTTACCGCCGCCAATGGGAAGTCCGGTCAGAGAATTTTTGAAAATCTGCTCAAATCCCAGGAATTTGATGATACCGATATTTACAGACGGATGAAGTCTTAATCCCCCTTTGTAGGGTCCAATGGCATTGTTGAACTGTACCCGGTATCCGGTGTTCACCTGCACCTGGCCTTTGTCGTCTACCCACGGAACCCGGAATTTAATCTGGCGGTCCGGCTCGGTCAGACGTTCCAGCAATGCTTCTTTGCGGTATTTCTCTTCATTTGCTTCAATCACTGGTCTTAAGGAGTCCAGCACTTCTTCCACTGCCTGCAGAAATTCCGGCTCCGATGCATTCTTCTCTTTGACTCTTGCGAGTACTTCGTCAACATAACTCATTTTCTCATTCTCCTCAATCAAATTGGCTTACATTTACTTTTCAACGGTAACATTTTATTACGATTCTTTTGAATATGCAACGATTTTTGCGTGATTCTTGAACTTCTGAAAAATTTTTCGTCTTTGATAATCTTAAATGAATATTTTTCATCAATCCCAATATTTTTATTCACTTATATCATCCTCAGGCAAAGGTTCCACCAGCGTATCTTTATAGGCCAGGATCCCTGCAGCCAGACGCTGGACCAAGAGCTTCTGGTAGGATTCTTCTGTGAGTTTTGCACACTCGTCCCGGTTGGAAAGGTAGCCGATCTCCACCAGAACCGCCGGCATCCGGGTCTTGGTAAGCACCCGGAAGTTGGCGGTTCTGGTACCCCGGCAGGGAATCGTACTGTCCCCCTCAATGCCTTCCACCACCTGTTCTGCCAGCGCTTTGCCTTCTGCACTGTCCTCCCGGTAATAACATTCCAGCCCGTTCACACCCGCATCATCCTCGCAGTAATTGCAGTGGATACTCACAAAAAGATCTGCCTTTTGCTCATTCGCATAACTGGCCCGCTCCTCCAGCCCAACCTTTGTGTCATCGGTCCGGGTCAGAAGCACTTTTACATCTGCATCCTCCAAAACCTCTGCCAGCCGCTCTGCCACCTTTAAGTTGATCTCCTTTTCCAGTACATCGCCGGAATTGGTTCCCTGATCCCTGCCCCCGTGTCCGGCATCCAGGACCACCACAATGCGGTCATCTTTCTGAAATCCCAGATCTTCGATAATCCTGGCTCCCACAAACGTTTCATCCGCTCCGGTCAAAAGTCTCCAGACCCAAATCCCTCCCCATACCACAAGAAAAACAAGAAGAAACAGCGTGAACAGGACTAGAATCCTGGCACACCAGGCCTTGATTCTCCTCTTGAGCCGACGCCTTTTTTTCTTTATGCTGCACTGCTGTTTCCTCTTTCGTCCTGTCGCCATAACACCTTTCCTGTCCGTCTTTTATTTCTTAAAACAACCTTATATTTTATTGTACAATAAAAACGGCTATTTCGCTTCTTAAATTTTATTAAGATTTTCAGCTGGGCACAGGCGTGATTTGTCGAACTCATGAATGGGCATAACCTGCCAGTTTTGGTACGCCAGTCTGCAATGCCCCTGCGGAACTCTGTCAGTGTTCTGACTGCATGATACCTGATGAAATTCTAAGAATAAATCTTCATCAGCAGGGCGGAGAATAGAGGCGAAGCGGTGGCATCGCTGACCGCTGGCAACGCAGTTTGATGGAAATTTAGATATGTCCAGCCGGGAGATCAAGAAACTTCCGGCATAATAAGAGCATGGGATGACTCCGCCATGTGAGCCATCCCTTCGCAATTACAGGATTACCTGCTGAATCTCTGGGTTTCCAGTATATCCTTTTTTCTTTAACACCTCCACCAAAATCTCCTGCCACTCTTTGGGATCAAGGTCCACCACCTGATTTTTCAGTACCAGGCGGCACCCTTTTTCCAACGAATCAACGGCCGGATCCACAAGCTGATAGGGAGCGTGCACTTGAAAGACACCCAGTTCGGTCAATACATTGATCATCCGGTATACGGTGGCAATCCCCACATTTTTATCCCTTTTCAGAGCCTGATAATAAATCTCTTTACAACTGGTACATTCCTGTTCAAAGATGATATCCAGAAGCAGCCTTCTCTGCTTTGTAATACGCAGTCCCCTCCCCCGCAGCCTTTGCAGAATCTGGTCTTTTCTGCAGGCAGCAAGGATCAGTCTTTCGTCCTGCACCCGGAGCACCCTTTGCATCCCCCTGAGCAGCCACAGCTCTTGCCGGACTTTTTATCTTTCCAGATACAGCGCACTGCATTGGCAGACACCAGGAGCAGCAGCCCTCCTACAATGATATTCCCCATCATGCCTTCGCCATTCCTTTTGTGCTGACGTTCCGTTTTCTTTCACTTTTACCGGGCCTGACCAGAAGCCAGAAAAATCCTGCCAAAACCACAAGTGCCGCGATCAGGCCGATCCCCACTACTCCCGCAGTAAAGAAAGTGCCGATCTGATAGATGCAAAGCGCAGCAGCATATGCCAGCAGACACTGATATCCGATCGCAAACAAGGTCCATTTTACATGATTCATCTCCCGTCGGATGGCGCCAATGGCTGCAAAGCAGGGGGCGCACAAGAGATTGAATATCAGGAAACTGTAAGCTGCCGCCATCGTGTAAGAACCTGACAGCGCTCCCCAGATTTCCTCTCCTTCCTCTGATACCTCTGCAAATCCATACAAAATTCCCAGTGTTCCGACCACATTCTCTTTGGCCACCAGCCCGGTGATTGCCGCCACAGCTGCTTTCCAGTCTCCCCATCCAAGGGGAATAAAGATCCATGCAAAGAGACTGCCGATTCCCGCGAGAATGCTGTGATCAAGCTCCATATCCTCCAGCATTCTGAACTGTCCGTCCACCCAGCCAAAATAGGTTGTAAACCATACCAGTATGGTAGAAAGCAGAATAATCGTACCAGCCTTTTTGATGAAGGACCAGCCTCTCTCCCACATGCTTCTTAAAACATTTCCGGCAGTAGGCATATGATAAGCCGGAAGCTCCATGACAAAAGGAGCAGGATCCCCGGCAAACATCCTCGTCTTTTTCAAAAGAATACCAGAGCACACGATCGCTGCAATCCCCACAAAATACGCACTGGGAGCCACCCAGGAGGCCCCGTCAAACAAAGCGCCCGCGATCAGGGCAATGATTGGAAGTTTTGCACCGCAGGGTATAAAGGTGGTGGTGATAATCGTCATTTTGCGGTCCCGGTCGTTTTCAATCGTCCTTGATGCCATGATCCCCGGAACGCCGCAGCCCGTTCCGATCAGCATGGGAATAAAAGACTTGCCGGACAGCCCGAATTTCCGGAAGATCCGGTCCATGATAAACGCCACTCTTGCCATATAGCCGCAGGCCTCCAGGAAAGCCAGAAAGACGAAGAGTACCAGCATCTGCGGGACAAAGCCCAGCACTGCACCCACGCCGCCAACAATTCCGTCAAGAAGCAGTCCCTGCAGCCAGTCTGCACAGTTCATACTCACCAGAATTCCCTCAACCACAGGCGGGATAATCTCTCCAAACAGTACATCATTGGTCCAGTCAGTCGCAAATCCTCCGACAGTCGTCACCGACACATAATAGACAAGCCACATAACCGCTGCAAAGACAGGAAGCGCCAGGAAACGATTGGTCACAACCTGATCGATCTTGTCTGATACTGTCATACCGTCTTTTTTTGTTTTCTTACTGCACTTTCCAACAACAGAGGAAAGGAAGCGGTAGCGCTCATTGGTAATAATACTCTCCGAATCATCATCCATCGCCTCCTCCAAACGGCTGATGATTTCCTCCACATCGGGCGCATGCTCCATCTGGTCTTTGATCTTGTCATCCCTTTCCAAAAGCTTGATGGCAAAAAACCGCTGGCGATGTGCCGGAATATCGTTCAGTTGATGCGCAATCGCTGCCAGTGCCTCCTCCACCCGATCATCAAAGGTATGTACCATATTCTGAGAATGGCCTCCCTGCGCTGCCTCTGCAGCCAGCCGGGCCGCCTCCCGAATGCCAGAGCCCCTCAATGCGGAAATCTCCACCACCGGACAGCCCAGTTCTTTGTTCAGCTTATCTATATCAATCTGATCACCGTTCTTTTCGACAATATCCATCATGTTCACTGCCATTACCACCGGGATCCCAAGCTCTAACAGCTGTGTGGACAGGTAAAGATTCCGTTCCAGATTTGTACCGTCCACAATATTCAAAATCGCATCCGGTCGCTCCTGGATCAGATAATTCCTGGCGACCACTTCTTCCAGGGTATAGGGGGACAGGGAATAAATTCCCGGCAGATCTATGATGATCACATCTGAATACCCTCTTAATTTTCCTTCTTTTTTCTCCACCGTAACACCCGGCCAGTTGCCGACAAACTGATTGGAACCGGTCAGGGCATTGAACAAGGTCGTTTTACCGCTGTTCGGGTTCCCGGCAAGTGCTATTTTTACCGCCATATTCTCCTCCTGTCAGTTAGCTTTTACTAACTATTATTCACAAAAATTGATTTTACTCCACTTCAACCATCTGCGCATCTTCTTTTCTCAGAGACAGTTCATATCCCCGGACTGTCACTTCCACCGGATCTCCAAGAGGAGCCACTTTGCGCACGTGGATCTCCACGCCCTTTGTGATTCCCATGTCCATAATCCGGCGCTTTACGGCGCCTTCTCCGTGCAGCCTCCTGACCGTAATGGTTTTTCCCACCGCCGTCTCTCCCAACGTCTGCATTTTTTCATGTCCTCTCTTTCCTTTATCATTCAGCCGAAGCCTTTTACACCTTCACGCCTCTTTTCTATGCTACCATAATCCTGCAGGCAAGGCTTTTATCCAGGGCAATGCGAACTCCTTTCACCAAAAGGATCATCCCTGCGGCATTTTCGCCCAATACCTGAACCACAGAACCCGGTGCAAAACCCAGATTCTGCAGATGCCGGATAACTTCATCTTTTCCACGGACCTTTGTCACAACCCGCTTTTCTCCTATATCCATCATTGCCAGCGCCATCTCGCTTCCTCCCCTCAAAATTCTGCCATCCTCATGAAAGATCGTGTTCCCGGGATTTTTTATCCTGGAAGTGCTGCAGAACACCTCTGCAATACAAATACAATTGAAAATGAATCTCATTTACAACTCTATTATATACAGAGCACACGTTAATGTCAACTAACTTTTCAGAAAAAAACAGGCAGTTATTGAGAAATTTTCTCAATAACTGCCTGTCTGGTGGGTCTACTGCTGCAGCACTGTCACAATACTCGGAATGAGCTGCTTTTTTCTGGAAACCAATCCCTTCAGCTTGATGTCCTGGACATCCTCCGGAAGCTGGAAGGCACTTCTCGCCACTTCTTTGGCATTTTCTCCAAGACACAAAAGCTCTGTTTTTTCCTTTACAATATTGGTGAGCATGACAAAACACATCTCCACTTCCAGGGTCGGAAATGTCTCCTCCAGATAAGGAAGAAGCTTCTCTTTGATCTCATCCAGCTCGATGCTGTTCATACTGTTGATCTGGGCTACGAAAAACTCGTGCTCATTTACCTGGAATTTCTTCTTGTCCTGATTGAAGATCTCTTCCGGGGACTTGGAGCTCATGTCGCTGCCGGCACTGAACATATCAATGGAAAACTCCTCGATCTCCACTCCGCAGATGGAGGACAGATGCTCTGCTGCCGCCTTGTCCACCGCTGTACAGGTGGGCGAACGGAACATCAGTGTATCCGACAAAATTGCCGCCATCAAAAGCCCGGCGATGCTTTTGGGGATCTCCACCTGATTCTCCTGATACATCTGATAGACGATCGTCGCCGTACAGCCCAGAGGCTGATTCCGGAAAAAGACCGGCTCTAACGTTTCCAACGTACCGATCCGGTGATGATCGATAATCTCCAGGATGTCTGCATGCTCGATGCCGTCCACGGTCTGACTGGCTTCATTGTGATCCACCAAAATGACCCGCTTCCGACGCAGATTCAGAAGGTTCCGGCGCGAAATCATACCGATGTAGTTTCCGTCCATATCCAGGATCGGGAAATCCCGGTAACGCTTCTGGCCCATGATCCCCTTGATATCCTCGGTCTTCTCTGTCACTTTAAAGGTAATCAGGTTATCCTCTTTCATAAAATGAGAAATCGGCATACTCTGATTGATCATTCTGGCCACAGTAAACGTGTCATGGGGCGTCACAATGATGTTGCAGTGATTTTCCTGGGCCAGCTTCCGGATCGTCTTGGATACCTTGGCATCCATGCAGACTACGATGCAGGCCGCATTCATCTCGATGGCACAGAGCTGAGACTCATATCGGTTGCCTAAGATAACCATATCGCCCTCATGGATATAGTCTTCCATCACATCCGGGTTGGCCGCTGCAATCACCACTTCACCTTTTTCGTAGACCGCTTCTTCATCTCCATTGATCATTACCCCGTCCAGGGTCTCCAAAATATTCCTGTATGGCGTATGGGCGGCGGACAGGCTGCAGTTGTCGTAAACATCCATATAGGCGTTGGCGATGTCACCGATGGTGATCAGTCCCTGCAGCTGCTGATGATCTGTGATCGGAAGAGTCACCACCCCCAATGCCCGCATCATATTCCAGGCTTTTTTCAGGGAAATCTGACCGGAGACTCCCTTGGTCTTTCGAATCTCAATGTCCCGGACATCCGTCATCACATCCTCCACATACTTGGGCGCAGATACCTGAAAATAATTCAGCACATACTGCGTCTCCTGATTGATCTGCCCGGCGCGGGCCGGACAGTATCCACCCCCGCACAGACGGTTTTTCAGCTCCGCGTAGGCGATTGCGGAACAAATGGAATCCGTATCCGGATTCTTATGACCGATCACATAGACCGGTGCTGTCTCTGTCGTCATACCATACTCCTTTGCTTCCCTGTTTTCTGCTCCCATTTTAGCACTTCCTGTCTTTTTTGACAAGCTTTCTGATTTTTCCCCAAAAATGTTTTATAAATTTTGCACAGATAATTCCGTTTGCTTTTTATATTTTTGTGTATTTTTACAATAAGTTTATATTTTGTTCATAAT
>OFGP01001519.1_pt1 | contig 16515 bp, 14 predicted proteins | sample 1521781 | NCBI WGS metagenome assembly OFGP01 (sample SAMEA3504113, study PRJEB24116) | mouse gut metagenome | biome: mouse gut; feature: mouse-associated habitat; material: faeces | place: Denmark | collected 2011 | reverse complement strand
CTTCTCCCGCTATTTTATTTCGCTTCCTTTTGCTGTTTTTATTCGCTGGATGACAGCATACCCGATAGACAGAACAGCAATTTTTCTGTCACGTTCGGCCCTATAGCCCAATCCATAACCAGCGGTTTCCCCGGCATACAAATCTTTTACCAGCGCAACACGTGCCTTCACCGACAGAACAGGCCGTAAGTTGATCCGACAGCTTTCCATATCTGTTCCTTGGCTCAACACACCGTAAAGGGCAATTCCTACCCTGGCGTAATCTCCGGCCAGCTCCGGGTATTGAAGCAATCCATCGCTGGACAGCAGGTGGATTTTGCCGCAGTTAAGGCCCCGCTTATTCAAATCGCAGATCACGCGGTCGAAAGCCGCCGCCTGTCCCATCGTGAATTTTTCCTTTTCTGCTGTCCGCACATCGGCGGCGCACAAATGGGTAAAAATACCCGTTATAACAAGATTTCTGTAATTAAACACACGGGCAATTTCTTCTTTTCGGTCTGCGGGTATTCCCAATCGGTGCATACCCGTGTCAATTTTCAAATGGACTTTGAGCTTCTTCCCGTAGGTGTTCAGCAACCGGGCATAGGATATATCAACGACTGTTTGTGTCAGCCAGTATCTTCGCAGCATATAAAACTGTTCCGGGTGGGTATAACCCAGCACCAGGATTTCCCCTTTGATACCGCCCCGCCGCAGTTCCGCCCCCTCCGTCACGGTTGCAACACAGAAAGCCATGATACCCAGGCGGTTCAGTTCTTTCGCAATCAGCACTGCTCCGTGTCCATAGGCGTTGGCCTTGACCGCTGGCATAAGGGCGCAGCCCTCCAGGAGTATGGAGCGTAGCTGCTGGACATTGTGGCGCAGCGCGGCCCGATCCAGTTCGATCCAGGCCCGTCCAGTTTGAACAGGACGGGGCGGCTGGAGCAGTAATATCATCTGTGACAGCAAAAAGCTGGATACCAAGACCAGGATAAAAAGCACAACTGTATTTTCTACCAGCAGGCCGGTCAGCCCAACTATCTTTGCCGCCCCACGCACCAGCACAAGACACCAGGGATGGATCAGGTACACCACTGTGGTCAACTGGCGTAAGCTGCGCCGCTCCCCCTGATTGGCCTCCAACAGCAGAGAAAACAGGAATATCATCAGGAACGGAAAGAAGAAATACATACTGTCGTGTCTTTGAATGCCTGACCGATGGAGTAAAAGCGCCTCCACGATCAACGCGGCCAAAGAACACAGAAGCCCAATAACAGAAGTTCTCCGGCTGAATACGATCCCTGCCGCCCCCATCAGGAGAAACAGCGGCACATAGAAAAGCCCGTTTCGGGTGTAGTCAAACACCTGGAAGATACCATTGTAAAGGGTAGAAAGAATGGGGATGCCTGACACAAGGCCGTAGTAGCTCTCTCCGCCCAGCCCAATCAGATACAACACCCCGGCAATCGGGATTGCCGCCTGTGGCTTGAAGCGGCTCAGATAATAGGCGATGGGGGTCCCCAGCAGCAGGGCGGGGAGATACCACAGGTGATAAAAGCTGCCGTCAAAAATCACCCGGCGAAAAAAATCCAGCGATAGCTGTCCGGCGTAGTAGTTCAAGGGCAGGTACAGCAGTACTCCCACACCGTAGAGCATCGCCGTCTTTGTCAGAAATTTCCCTGTAGAGCGCCAGCTCCCGCGGGCCAGAAAATAGCCGCTGACCATAATAAAGAATGGAACAGATACCCGGCGCAGGACGGTCAGCAGCCAGAGAAATTCGCCGTCAGCGGAGCGGGTATGATTTGCCACCACAAGGATCACAGCAATCAGCCGGAAGTCGTCTAAAGCTGGAAACCTTTTCGCCGTCAGGCGGGAGGTGCTTCTGACCGTCATGGTTTCACCGCCAGTTCGATCAGGGAAGAAATGACCTGTTCAAAGGGCATCCCCGCCGCCTTCATCATGTTGGGGTAGCGGCTGTGGGCGGTGAAGCCGGGGATGGTGTTGACCTCGTTGAAAACCAGTCTGCCGTCCGGCGTTAAAAACTGATCCACGCGGGCAAAGCCCTGACAGCCCAGCGCCCGGTATATCCGTTTGGCGTTGGCCTTGACCTGCTCCCGTTGCTGAGCTGAGATGCGGGCAGGTACATGGATGGCGGAGGTTTCCAGGGTATACTTTTCCGTGAAATCGAAGAACCCTCCGGCCAGCTCAATTTCGTCCGGCTCACCCACCGTCAGAGTATCGCTTCCCAAAACGGCACAGCCCACCTCAAAGCCCGGCACAGCTTCTTCCAAAATGATGTGGTCGTCATATGCAAAGGCCAGCTCCAGGGCGGCAGGCAGTTGGCCCTGCTCCATGACCTTCGTGATCCCGTAGGAGGAACCGGCCCGGATGGGTTTGACGAACAGCGGATAGCCCAATGTTTGCCCTTCGGCCATAGCGACCGTGACGCCCATCCACCGCTCTAAAACAGCAGACCGGGGGACCGCTACCCCAGCGGCCTGGGCCAGCTTGTGGGCGCGGTCTTTGTCCATGCACAGCGCCGAAGCCAGCACACCGCAGCCCACCAGCGGGATGCCCGCCAGTTCAAAGAGACCCTGCACCGTCCCGTCCTCCCCGTTCCGGCCATGGAGGACAGGAAAGGCGGCGTCTAGGTGGACGTTCTGCATACCTTCTGCCCCAAATACCAGGAGTGCCGGGGCACTCCGATCAGGGCACATGACAGCAGGGACACAGGTTTCCGCGCTGTACCAGGTGTCGCGTTCAATGCTGTCCACCGGGCCGGTGTAGCGGAACCAGTCGCCCGCCTGGGAAATGCCCACCATCACTGGCTCATACCGGCTTTGCTCCATGTGTCGCAGAACAGCAGCGGCAGACTGGAGGGACACCCTGTACTCCGGGGAACAGCCGCCGAACAGGACGGCGATTTTCAACCTGCTCATTCTTCCCCCTGCCTTTCTGCCAGATATTCCTCCAGGCACAGACCCTTTTCATACATCTCCGTGGCCGCTTCCACGCCCACATATCGGTAATGCCAGACCTCCTCAGATACGCCGGTTATCTCCGTTTTGTTTCCGGGATAGCGGAAAATAAAGCCGTACTTGTAGCTGTTCTCCTGAAGCCAGAAATAGAGGTCGTAGGTGGCTCCGTTGATGTCCACCGCCAGGCCGGTGTGGTGCTCGCTTTGTCCCGGCAGGGCGACCCACTGCTCCGCCAGCTCCCTCGCCTCCCGGTCGGGATACCCCTGATTCCGATATTTGCAGACCTTCTGGTCGTAGAGAAGTTGCTGCTTTTCCCGGGTGCGGAAGCCGGATACCACTTCCGGCAGCTGGTCCCAATTTGTCTCCTTTGCCGCCTCCAGCAGCTCCATCAGGGGGGCGTGGATGCGCGCGTCCACCTGTTCGCCACCAGGTAGCTCCTTTAACTCGGACTCCCGGTCTCTGGGGAAGGGGTTCTGACTATTCACCAGCACCAGATTCCAGCCGGAGTCCTCCTCCGGCACACTGCCTGCCAGGGTGTTGGCCAGCGTGTCCTCTTGAGGCTGCCGGGCGGGGGTTTTCCTGTCGGCCGCTCCTTCTCCCCAAGAGAGAAAAACAAACCCAAAGAGGGCGGCCACCAGCAGCATCGCCGCAATATCTCCCCAGGGGAAACGCCGCCGCCGGCGCTTTTGACTGCGGCGCGGGTGGTCGTTACGAATTTGCATCATTTTTTCTTCCATCATAAAAAGCTCCTTTCAAGCGTTGAGCAAAAGTGCCCCTGTCAGCATTGATTTTACTGGACAGCGGCACTTGGAACTTTAATATGAGGTTGTTTATTTCCTAAGAAAATCCTAATATAGTGGGGAGATTTAACTAATTTGTTTTTGACAGACGGGCCGCAGCCTTGTGTCAGACAGTACCGTACCGCTCATGTTATGGCTGTCAACAGCAACCAGGAGCTGAAATGTGTGGGCTGTGTTGTTTTTGACCTTCAAATCCAGCCAGCCCTCGGCCACCGCCGCGTCGATCCCCTGGGGAATACCGGGCATATTGAGATGTAGGTCGATCCCGTGGGTATGCTGTTCCGTGATAGTCAGCGGGGTATGCAGGAACAGCCAGTACAGAAAACTGCTCATCTGGCACAGCCCGCCCCCCGGTAGAAGCTGGAGCCGCCCATCAGACAGAACATACCCGTTTTTATAGGCTGTTTCCTGATCTGCGCCCCGCACAGCGTTCCAGAAGGAAAACGTCTCGCCGGGAGCGATCATCAGTCTATCAAGCACCTTTGCCGCCAGTTTGCAGTTGTAAGCCTTGTTCTCCTGGTAGGCCAGCTCATACCCCGTTTTGTAGTTGTAGAGCGGCCAGCTTGCTCGAAAGAGCGGATGGGACAGCATCATGTCGGAGCGTGTTTCTGAATAGCGGTTATGATCCAACCTCATTCCCATATAGTAGCAGAATATCTTCTGTTTTTTCCGCAGCGGCAGCAGACACGGAAAAAACTGTGTCAACCGTTTTCTTCCCATAGTGCGCTCCTTCTTTTAGTCAGTTTGACAGAGAAATGCTCCTGTCAGCATCATTCTACTGAACAGGAGCATGGAGTGCTTTAAGATGAAATTGATTCATTCCTAAGAAAATATAGAGATTTTCCTAATGTGCCAGCGGCAGAGAAATTGTAAATGTAACAACATGGTTTTTGCTGGATACGCTGATTGTCCCGCCGTGGAGTATCACGATCTCCTTGGCGATAGCTAGCCCCAGCCCTGTGCCGCCTGTGTCGGAGGAACGGGACTTATCCGCCCGGTAGAACTTGTCAAAGAGGGACGCCAAAGCCTCGCCGGGAATATCTTCGCCGCTGTTCTGAAATTGAATGATGACCTCATGTTCCGACTTTACTGCGGAAATCGTGATCTCGGTGTGCGGGTAGCTGTACGACGCCGCGTTTTTCAGAATGTTGCTGAATACCCGCGCCAGTTTTTCCGGGTCGGCCTCCACCGTCAGATCCTCGGCCAAATGAAGCGCAACGGTGTTTCCCCTGGGGGCAAAGACCGGGGATAATTCATCGGATAGCTGCACCAGCATATAGTATAGGTCGATTGTCTCCTTGGACAAGGTGATCTGCTGGGAATTGTACCGGGTGATCTCAAAAAACTCGTTTATCATGGTTTCCAGCCGGTAAGCCTTTTCCAGCGCGATATGGACACGCTTGGCCCGCTGCTCCGCAGGCATATCCGGCTCCTCCTCCAACAGATTGAGGTAGCCGATCACAGACGTGAGGGGCGTGCGAATATCGTGGGCCAGATACATTACCAGTTCGTCCTTCCGCTGCTCGGCCAGAGCTGTTTCCGCTTTTCGTTCCGCCAGCGTCCGCTTTACCGTGTTCAGCTTCCGCTCAAAGGGCAGCATTTCCGGGGATAGTTGGATTTGTTCTTCATCGTCAGTCAGCAGCGCCTCTATACCCTGATTGACCTCGCTGAAATAGCCTGTGACCCATCGGAAGATTCGCACCAGCAATACCGTAAATATCAGCAGGACAGCGGCAGCAAAGAATATCTCCTTGTTGCCCCGAAAATGGATGTGGTAATAACTAAACGCATCCTCATGTCCCATTTTGAAAAAGGTTTCCAGCAGCCAGACGGTCCAATCACCTATTCGCTGTTTCCAGATGAACAGATACAGCCCCACCACCACAGCGGCGGAGGTAACTGCATTGATGCAGGCCCGCCGGATCAGTTTGGATTGAAAAGCAAGGTATTCGTCCTTTCGATCAGGTTTCAATTTTATACCCTACCCCCCATATGGTTTTGATAAACCTGGGGTTGTCCATGCTGTCCCCCAGCTTTTCCCGCAGGTGGCGGATGTGGACAGTGATGGTGTTGTTGGATTTGCTGTAATACTCGTCCTGCCAGATTTTGTGAAACAGTTCCTCCGAGCTGACCACATTCCCGGCGTTCTCCAGAAGGATACGCAGGATGGAAAATTCCGTAGGGGTCAGCACCAGCGGTTTTTCATCCAGGAAACAAGTGTGCGCCTTGATATTCATAGTCAATTCACCGCAGGTGACGGTGTCCGTCTGGACGTTAGGAGATGCTTCACCACTGTCGGAACGGGCCGGATTGTACCTGTGATACCGGCGCAGTTGGGATTTCACCCTCGCCATCAGCTCCAGAGGGCGAAAAGGCTTTGTCACATAGTCATCAGCTCCCAATGTCAATCCTGCGATTTTGTCCGTTTCTTCATCCTTGGCCGTCAGCATGATAATGGGCCAGGTGTGCTTTTCCCGTATCTTCTGACACAGCGCAAACCCGTCTATTTCCGGCATCATCACATCAAGAATGGCAAGGTCAAGCTCCGTGGTGTTGATACACGCAAGGGCTTCCGCTGCTGAGTAGAATTTGAATACTGTATAATTCTCGCCGGACAGGTAGGCTTCGATCAGGTCGGCAATTTCAGCCTCATCATCTACAACTAAAATCCTATTAACCATTTCACTTACCTCTTTTCTGCGATGAATTTTAACTATTATATCAGATTTTCTTTTGAAACTCTTTGTTTTTTCAATGATAATTTCTTAAGATTTTCCTAATTGCCCACAGCTTTTATTCTTTGTTTTATGCTATGCAAAATCTGAGCAGAAAATCTGGACTTCCAGGTATCATATTTTCCTGCCTGCACTCTATTTCTGCCGCCATGAGAGAGGGCCGTCCAATTTCCTGGACGGCCCTCTCCGAATACTATTCATTTACGCATAGAAGTTGACGCTGTTGGGTATCCCTACGAACATATAGCAATAGGTGATGCCGTTGTACTGGGTCACACCCACACCGATGCAGTCGCATCTGGGGTCGATCATGGTCTCGAAGTGACCGGGGGAGTTGATCCAGTTGTCGACGGTGTGATGAGCGGCATTGGCTGTGCCGGTGAACACGGTGAGGTTGTCACCGAAGCCATAGGGGTAACCGGCATCTACGGCGGCTTTACTCTCCTCCGGAGCGTGATGCCAGGTGTAGCGCCGGTCGGAGCAGGCTTGTGCTGCGTTCATCAGGGCCTCATTGACTGGCAACTCTGACACTCCATTGGCCTTTCTGGTCTGGTTGATGAGGCGGATCATTTCCTGCTGTATCTCCATGTTGTCTGTCAGGCCGCCACTGTCCCCGCTGGTGGGTGCTTCCGGCGCAGCGGGGGAGGCGGAGCCGACCGTCAGCGTTACAGTTCCATGGTCCCCGACACTGTTGGATGCGATGATCTCCGCAGTTCCCTCTGACTTGGCGACAGCCACCCAGAAGGTCAGCACCTGCTCCACCGCTATCGTGTCCGGGTTACTGGAGGTGACGGAGTAGTCTGTACCGCTGGGGCCGATGATGAGACCGCTGCGCTCTCCCACCTCCAGGGTACTGCCCTTGTAGCTGCTCACGCGGACAGGTTCATCAGGCGCTTCCGCTGCCATCGCGGGGATGGTGAGACCGATAGTGAGAGTGGTCGCAGTCAGTGCGGCGGCAATGCGCTTTTTCATGTTGGTCATACTTTTTCCTCCTAATTTTCAGTGTTTTGTGGGGCTTTCGCAAGCAACACAATATCGAATGAGAAGGCAAAAGTCGATAGGGAATTGCAATTTAAAATGGAGAAATACAGAGGTAAAAATCAAGCGAATTACACAGCGTTTCGTTGTGTTTGTAGGGTGCCTCTTCCGGAGCGTCGATCCTCCTGACCACATAAACAGCCACAGACAGACGTGGAACACGTGGAAACACTGCTTTTAAAGAGTGCCGGAAAGCAAATGGAACGGAGTAAAAGCGGCTATAAACCGTCCAAAATTGTCTAAAAAATGTTTGCTGATCTCTTTGTAGACACTGGTGCAGATTATAAGCAGCTGAATGATAAAAAATGTGCACTTAATTGCATGTGGTAGTACGCCATGAAATCTTGTGTAAGCGGATTTCGACAAAATCAAGAGTGGGGCTGTGAAAGCGGAGCAGTCTACCGCCGTCTGTTATAATCTGCCCCATATAATATTAACAGTCAACCCTGACTTTGTGGGCAACAAAGTGTTCGGAGCTGTTGGACAGAGCATCACTCTTTCTGAACAGGGTGATCTCGCTGTTCACTGTGACGCCGGATAACAGCAAAAAATAGGGCGGTATAATGCAGCAAAGCAAAAATCCTTTCCCAACTGTTTGCTGCACTGATTATTATTGCTGCAGCAAAAGATATACACGGGCAGCGAGGGCAAGCTGCTCATAATCGCCAGGCTTCCGATAATTTAGGCCGGTTAATATACCTACCTTATCCAGCCGATAACGGAGCGTATTTTCATGCTGACCTGAAAATTTGGACAGCTCGTGCAAATTTCCACTGCACTGAACAAATTCCAACAATGTTTCCAGTAAATTTCCCCGATTTTCTGCGTCAAATTCGAGAATCGGCTCAAGCAGTTCGCCAGAATAACGCTGGAGCTCCTCTCTGTCAATCAGCGGGAACAGTGCGCGATAGACGCCCAGCTCTGGATATGTGAGAAAAGCGGGGGCGATGCCAAACTGTCTCGCCTTCTCCAAACAATGGATTTGTGAAGCGAACAGCGCCTCCCTCAGCGCGTTATCCATTGACTCGATATGAAACTGTATGTTGCTGACACCAATGCAGCCCTCTGGATACAATGCGGCCAGTGCGGCCGCAAAATCAGATATTTGCTCCGACACAAGTATATCCTGCGAGAAAAAAGCAAAAAAGCCATCTTGATAACGGAGAATGCTTTTTGACGCCTCCTGCATATCTAAAGCTTGCAATACGCACCGGACCTGTGAAAGCCATTCCACTGGAAGTGCCTGTTTTACGCGAACATACAGTATAACATACCGGTCATAAAAGCGCGGAAACAGACGCCGGACGCTGGACTTCTTTTTGTCCAGCTCCATTGGCTGATAGAGCAGATGGTTCAGCTCCTGCTCAGTCGTTTCTGAGTTTTCTGCGACAGCAAGGCATTTATCCACCTGAAGAATAAATTCTTCAAAATACATTTGTGAACTGTTTATCAGAAAAATAGGAAAACTCTTGGAATTTGCATAGCGAAGCACCGAATCATGGATCGGAATATGGAAAACATTTTTGATAATCAACCCGCTGACATTTCTGGAAATGAGATATTTTACAGCATCCCTCAGCAAAAAGGGATTATTTTTTGCAAAGAACAGTGAGCTAAGCGCCAATTGATTGGGACGGAAATTTTGGTGAACATATTTTTCACTGACGCTTTGATCCATCTCGTAATCCAGAATACCGCAGCTTTCCACATCTTGAGACAGTCCAGAGTCGCCGGCAATAAGCTGCAGGCTTTTAAAATAATCGAAGCATAAAAGGTCTTTCAATGGCATCGGCACTTCAATTGCCCCCCAACCATGTAAGAATTCCGAATTTTCAGCTGTTTAGCTGTGAAATAATATGTTTATTCAACTGCTAAACATATAGCTATTTTCGCAAATATTACTGATACTTGTAATTTTGCTTATTTTATATCAGCAGTATAGATGATTGTTAGAAAAAATGTAATTGTATTTTTACAAAATTACACTTCTTTTTTTGTAAAAACAAATAAAAACTTATAATTGCATTTTGCAAACAGGTAGAGTACAAATAGTATATAGGCAGCCTATATAAAGCCGGGAGAAAAAACCGCTTAAAACTAGTGAAAACAGCAACCACCTCCCAAATTCTAATTAAGGCCAAGGCAGGTCCAAGGTCAAAACCAAAATTATGGAGACGATAAGGCTATGAAGGAAAAGAAAAAAATTGTGCTCCCACATGTTTATGTTTTGCTGATGATCATTATGGTCGCAATCCTTTTGATCACTTACGTTGTTCCCAGCGGGGAATATACCAGGGTGATTGATCCGAACTCCGGCAGAGAAATTGTAGACCCATCTACCTACCAGAGCATTGATAAAACCTATCTCAACCCCCTCGATTTCTTCACTGCGCTCCATACAGGCTTTACAGAGACCGCCGGGATTATCGGTATGGTGCTCGCAATCGGCGGCGCGTTGGCAGTGATTGACAAAACAGGTGCAATCAACGCCGGTATCTATGCCCTTGTCAAAAAGATGAAGCATATGGATATGCTCCTGCTGGTTGTTTTAATTGCTCTGTTTTCCTTTTTGGGAGCCAACGGCTTTGCAGAGGGTGGAAGCGTTTTTATTCCCCTGGCTGTAACGCTCAGCGTCGCCCTAGGCTATGACAAGATGGTTGGGGCGGGGGCCGGTATCCTAGGTCTGTGTGTTGGCTTTACCGCTGGCTTTGTCAACACCTCTACCCTTGGCGTCGGGCAGGTGATCCTTGGTCTGCCGCTGTTCTCCGGCATTGAGTTTCGTTTTACCATATGGGTCATTTTGACTGCAGTTGCAGTTGTTTATGTTCTCCGGTACGCCGCAAAAATCAGACGCGACCCGGCGCGCAGCGTTTACGGAAAAGATTTTGCTGAGTTGAGTAGCCAGGAGAGCCATAAGGAAGATGAGATTCCTCTGACCACAAGTCGGACACTGATTTTGGCCGTTTTTCTGCTGACACTTTTTGCTCAGGTCTATGGAACACTAAAGTTGGGCTGGTATCTGTCGGAACTTTCAGCCCTGTTCCTGATGCTGGCTGTTGTAGTGTGTATTTTCGGCCGCCTTTCTCCTTCTATGGTTGCGGCGGAGTTTGCCAAGGGTGCGAGCGGTATTTTGCCCGCCTGCCTGTCCATCGCTATGGCGCGCTCTATCCTTGTGCTGATGAATCAGTCTAAAATCATCGATACGGTTATTTACTCCCTGTCCAGCGCGCTGACGGGAAAAAATCCTATTATCATTGTATTGCTGGTATACTGTATCGTAGCTGTGTTCAACTTCTTTGTCACTTCGGGCAGCGGAAAAGCCGTTGTGCTGATGCCTATCCTTGGGCCGCTAGGACAGCTTACTGGCATCCGGCAGCAGGTAATGGTTGTTATTTATCAAATGGGCGATGGCTTCACCAATTACTTCTGGCCCACCTCTGGCACGCTAATGGCCTCACTTGCGTTGGCTGACATCAAATATGAGGACTGGTTTGCCTTTGCCTATAAGTTCTTTATCTTTGTCACGGTGGCCGGCGGCGTGGTGTGTGTAGCAGCGCAGCTTGTGGGACTCGGTCCCTTCTAATCGTGTGTATTAAGGAGGAAACTCAATGACTGATTTTAAAAGCCTGGCTCTGTCTGTAAAAGAAGACGTTGTCCGCTGGCGGCATGATTTTCACGAGCATCCTGAATTGTCGTTTAAAGAGGTGGAGACCACCCAAAAGATAGCCGCTATCCTGCGGGAAATCGGTTATGAGCAGATTCAGACCGGAATCCCCAGGGTGCCGGAAATCGGCGTGGTCGCCGATCTAAATCCGGGCAAGCCGGGCAGATGCATTGCGCTTCGCGCGGATATGGACGCCCTGCCTGTGAGCGAGGAGACGGGACTCCCCTATGCCTCAAAGAATAAAAATGTTATGCACGCCTGCGGACATGACGCCCATATCGCCATGCTCCTGGGTGCGGCCAAGGTGCTTTTCCAGCTGCGTGACCAGATCAATGGCAATGTCCGGTTCATTTTCCAGCCCAGTGAGGAGTATGTGCTCAGTGAGGAGTGCCGGAAGTCAGGCGCACGGCTCATCGTGGAGGAGGGCAGTGCCATGGACGGTGTGGACGCTATCTTTGCGTTGCATGTGTGGGGAACATTGCCCACCGGTGTGATATGCTATACGCCTGGCCCGTTTATGACGACAAATCTCATTGTTGACATGAAGGTAAAGGGGGTCGGCGGCCACGGAGCCATGCCGCAGGACTGCATTGACCCCGTCATCGCCGCCTGCCAGATCATCAGTGCCTGGCAGACCATTATCAGCCGTGAAGTTGCACCGCAGGATACCGCAGTGCTGTCCGTCGGCGGCATCAACGTGGAAGGCGCTGCGTATAACATTATTCCGGAAAGTGTGTCTGTTTTGGCCGGTGTCCGCACTTACAGCGAGGAGCTGATTGGCCAAATTGAAAGCCGCATGAAGGAGATGGCGGAAGGCATTGCCCATGCTATGCGGGCAGAGATTTCCTTTTCTACACTGCGTGGTGTTCCGCCGGTTATCAACGACGAGGAATTTATCGAAAATGCGGTCCGCGCCATTTGCCAGGCTGTGGGTCCGGAACACATGCAGCGCATCAAGCCTGTCATGCCGTCAGAGGACTTTTCGTGGTACCAAAAACTTGTTCCCGGGGCGATCATGTTCCTCGGTGTTGGAGATGAGACAAAGGGCACAAACTACGCGCAGCATCACCCCAAATTCAATTCCGACGATGACGCGCTGCCTGTAGGAGTGGCGGGCCTGGCTGCGGTAGCCTATCATTTCCTTGCCGGTGAAACTGAAAATAATGGTGGCGAATCACGATGAACACAGCGGAGCGCGCAGCGCGAATTGAAGCGATCACCCTTGAGCTTACAAAGTATTTCAGCGTATGTGAGACGGCCGAAGAAGCCAAAATGGGCGAGGTTATTTATACAATGCTGGCGGAAATTCCATATTTTCGCCAGCATCCGGAAAACCTGCGGTGCCTTCCAATTGAGGGCGACCCCTGGGGACGTATGAGCGTTCTTGCCCTCCTGCGGGGAGAAAAATGTCCCAGCAGCAAGGCGGTGGTAACGATCGGGCACTTTGACACCGTGGGTATCTCTGACTATGGCGTGCTCGCCCCCTATGCCAACCAGCCGGATGTGCTGCGAGAAAAGCTGCTTGCCTTGGAGTTGCCAGAACACGTCCGTAACGACCTCCAGTCCGGCGATTATCTCTTTGGCCGCGGCGTATTTGATATGAAATCCGGCGACGCCGTTCTGATCCAGCTCCTTGAAGAATTGTCAGAGCAGGTAGATGTACTGGAAGGAAATATTATCTTCGGCGCTGTGTGCGACGAGGAGAGCAACTCCAGAGGAATGCTTCGCCTGGTACCGGAGTTGGAGCGTATGCAGCGTGAGGAAGGGCTGGACTATCTTGCCATGCTGGATACCGACTGCATGACTGCGGAGTACGACGGAGACAAAAACCGCTATATTTACACAGGAACCGTGGGAAAGATCATGCCGACCTTCTACATTGTGGGGAAAGAGACCCACGCCGGCGAGGCTTTCAAGGGGCTTGACCCCAACCTGCTTGCCGCGGCTCTCACCAAGAGAATCGACATGAATCCGGATTTTTGTGACATAGTGAGCGGTGAAGTGACGCTCCCGCCGGTCACCCTACAGCTGAGGGATCGAAAGACGGAATATTCCACGCAAATTGCCAAGACCGCAGTGGTATTTTTCAATTACGGAACCTATTGCAGCAATCCGGACGTGGTTTTGACAAATATGACCAACATTGCGGAAGCATGCTTTGAAGGGACCATTGTGTCGATAAACGAACACTACAAAAAGTTCTGCAAGATGGCCGGCCGGCCCTTTAGAGCGCTTTCCTGGAAAACAAGAGTTATAACCTATCAGGAGCTGTACCACGCTGTCCGCGAGGAAGTCGGGGATTCTCTGGATAAGTTGGTGCAGAATAAATGCGCAAAGTGGCTGGCGGATGACTCTCTGGACACCTGTGGGCGGACAACGAAGCTGGTGGAGTTTGTCCACAGCCTTTGGAGCGATCAGAGTCCGGTTATCATTGTTTACTTTACGCCACCGTACTACCCACATACCCATGTGAAGGGAACAACAAAAAAAGAGCAGAAACTTCTTGCCGCCATTGAACGCGCCCTTGCGGGGGAGAAAAGCGTCTATCCAGTCAAAATAAAAAAGTTTTTTCCCTGCATCTCTGATTTAAGCTATGGTGCCTCCCCCGATTCACCTGATGCGCTCCGCGCTGTTGCCAATAATATGCCAGGGTTTGGCTCCATTTACAAGCTCCCAATAGAAGAACTGGCCAGGCTGAAGATACCGGTTTCTATGATTGGGACTTATGGATATGACGCCCACAAATACACGGAGCGGTTAGAAAAAGGGTACAGCTTTGAAACCATGCCCGGTATTTTGCGCAGGATTATCGGCAATCTGCTCTCAGAAGACGGAACAAGTGCTGTTCCACAATAAGCTGTTTTATCAGGAGGCTGTGATATGAAGATTCATTTTTTTGACCGTACGGCGCTGGAGCAGCGCCTGAAACTGCCCGATGTGCTTCATGTTGTCGAGAGTGTGTACCGCTCCAAGGCTCAGGGGAACACCGTTGTGTGGCCTACTGTTACACACAACTTTGAGGACCGCGGGGCTGTGATGGACATCCGCTCCGGCTATGACCGGGGCAGCGAAGTCTATGGGGCTAAGCTCCTTGGAACCTTTCCGCAGAACGAAAAGCTGGGTCTGCCGCCGTTCAGCGGAATCCTTGTGGCCATGGACGGCAGGACTGGTCTCCCCAAGGGCATTATGGACGCATCCTTCATCACATCAATGCGTACCGGAGCAGCGGCAGCTATAGGGGCGTACGCCCTCGCCCGTCCCGAGTCAGAAACACTGCTGGTCCTAGGTACGGGGCGCCAATCCCTCTTTATGATCGGCGCGGCTCTCACCGCGATGCCTCGGATTAAGACGGTTTACTGTGCCGAACCGATGAACGCTGAAGCCGCAAAGCCCTACGCCGCTGCTTGCGAGGAGAAGCTGCACAGTATGTTCGGCTTTGATGCAAGGGATGTCAGCTTTATTCCTGTGGGCGACCTTGCTGAAAGCGTGTGGAAGTCGGACATTATTATTACCATAACCCGCTCAACCAAGCCTCTAATCCGGCGTGAGTGGGTCAGGTCCGGCACGCATCTGAGCTGTATCGGCGCGGATATGCCCGGCAAAGAGGAAATTGACCCCGCTATCATGCATGACGCGGTCGTTTATGTAGACGATGTGGATCAGTGTGTTGAAGCCGGCGAGTGTGAACTGGCCATTAAAGGCGGTTTTATGACACGAGAGCATATTGCCGGCCAGATCGGGGAGGTGCTGCTTGGCACGAAACCCGGGCGTACCGGCACGGAAGAAATTACAGTCTTTGATGCTACTGGCCTCGCTCTGCTGGACCTTGCCGTTGCCAAAAGGATCGTGGATGAGAGCGACAGCGATCCTGCGCACAGCATTGAATTGTAAGGAGAGAAACCATGAAAATTGATGATTTTACTTTGGAAAATTGGCTTAATCCCGCCTGTGACAGCGAGAAAAACAAAGTCTATCTGGGCGGCAGCTGTGTTCTACCCATGACAGTGCAGGAGCTGTTCGAGCTGACAGGCGAAAGCATGGAGAGCTTTTTTGAGGAGCTCAAACATATGAATCTCGGCTATCCCCGTTTTGAAGGTACGCCGCGTACCCGTCAGGCACTGGCAAAGCTCTACCAAACAGTAAAGCCCGACGAAATCATCTTGTGCCACGGCGGCACTGGCGCAAACGCGACAGTCTGCTACGCGTTGCTTGAGAGCACTGACAACATTGTCTCCATTATGCCGAATTACCAGCAGTTCTTTTCCATCCCACGCTCCATCGGCACCGAGCTGCGCGAAGTTGACCTCAAAATAAAAGATGGATACCGGCTGGATGTCTCTGAAGTGCGCGAAGCAGTCGACCAAAATACAAAAGCCATTTTGTTCACCAACCCCAACAATCCAACTGGTTCGGTTTTGACATTTGATGAAATGCAGGAGCTGGTGGAGGTTGCCAAAAGCGTCGACGCCTGGATTATCTGTGATGAAATGTACCGAGGTCTTGCGGATGAATATATGCCGTCTTTTGCCGACCTATATGATAAGGCCATTGTAACAGCCAGTTCCTCCAAAATATATTCCATGGCCGGTACGCGTGTGGGCTGGATCGTCTGTCATGACCCAGAAACGCGCCGTAAGCTGTTCAATTGGCGGTCCTATGATTCTATCTGCGGCGGAGTATTTGATGAATGGATATTCGCCATAGCACTGGAGCATGTTGATAAGATATTTGAGCGCTCCCGGCGGATCGTCAATGCAAATAAATCAATTGTTGATGCATGGATTGAACGCAATCCCTATCTGCATCAATACGCAAAGTCCTATGGTACAACCTACCTGGTGCATTATGATCTTGACGTGCCAGCAGAAGAATTCTGCAACAATCTGCTTGACCAAAAAGGTGTGCTTGTCTGCCATGGCGATTGCTTTTATATTCCGCATACATTTCGTATTACACTTTCCCATGCTGAACACCTTGAAGAAGGCTTGCGTCTGATTGATGAGTATATCGAAGAATTGGTTGCACAGGGCAAGGCACTTAAAGATTAAACTGCTTTTCTTCACTCCCCGAGCGGTCAGAGTAATCGTATTGGCCGCTCGGGGCCAACCTTACTTGAACGGTCCGATTTTTGTTGCCATCGTAATAGCCTTTATTGTTGCATCCTAGCTTCATAAAATTAGTGGTCTTGTATTTGACCCACATTCTGACCCACAATAGGAAAAATCGGTGTGGAAACAGCGGTGCAGAGAGACTTAAACGAAACCTTATGTTTTCGGTAAAATGAAAAGTGTGCAAAAGGGCTTGAAAAAGTTAGCAGGAGG